>Ga0065721_10052314_pt1 | contig 12192 bp, 9 predicted proteins | sample Mesricmetagenome_FD_59108 | JGI IMG/M metagenome (GOLD analysis project Ga0065721, IMG submission 59108) | Mesophilic microbial community from rice straw/compost enrichment Sample: eDNA_1 v2 (version 2) | ecosystem: Engineered > Solid waste > Grass > Composting > Bioreactor | place: USA: Davis... | reverse complement strand
GTTCGTTTTGCGAACCCCGTTTTTTGATTGGGGTTGCAAAGTTAAGAACCTTTTTTATTTCACCAAATTTTTCTTTGAATTTTTTCAGATTTTTTTCTGAGTTACCTCAGCTTTTTATCTGCTTTATTCTCGAATTATTTGAAGAACTTTTTCGTTTTTTTCAAACGGACTGCAAAGATAAGAGCTCTTACATTCACCACCAACTTTTTCTTAATTTTTTCTTCTTTTTTTTCTTTCCATCTTCTCTCACAATTCCTCGCTCCTGCATCCGTTTTTTGTTTAAAGAACTACCGCGAAACATCTTTTCTGTAAAGCGGGCCGCAAAGATAAGCCTGTATCAATTCTTACCAAATATTTTTTGCTCTTATTTTTTTCAATCTTTTGAAACCCGTGCCCCATCCGCGTTTCAACGAAAAGATTTTTTCGCATCACCTGCACACTTCCATTCACCTACTCGTTTCAGACACGCACTTTTTACGTCATCTAACTATACCAAACAACCGAAAACAGCCATTTGCATATCATCCAAAATAATTTTCAGGATACTCCACTTTCTGTAAAAATAAGCCGTGCCCGGGCACCGAAAAATCTGCCTTCCTGCAATCCTTCGCTTCAACAATTTTTCTGAATTCTTCCACCCCTATTTTTCCCCTTCCCACCTGCAACATGGTACCCACCAATCCACGCACCATACCCCGCAAAAAACGGTTGGCTTTTACGCGGTAAACAGCCCCGTTGGGCAGCTCCTGCCATTCGCTGTGACGAATAAGACAGGTAAAGGTCTTTACCTGCGCATTGCGCTTGGCAAAGCTGGTAAAATCACTGTATTCCCCCACTATACCGGCCACGGTTTTCAGGGCGGCCAGATTGAGGGTATAGGGAAAATAATAAGCCCGGTCGTCCAGGAAAGGGTCCTTGAAATGGTAGATAAAGTATTCGTATTCCCGGGCAATGGCGTCGAAACGGCAATGGGCATCGGCATGTACGGGTATCAGGCGGCGAATCATGATATCAGGTGGCAGAATGGCGTTCAGATTGTATACCGCCCTGGGATTTAATGGGTTGTCCAGGTCGAAATGGAAGAAGTTCTGCCGGGCGTGCACGCCGGCATCGGTGCGTGAAGAGCCGGTGAGGGGCACGGGGTGGCGGAAATAAATGGCGAGGGCACGTTCCAGCTCAGACTGGACGGAAGGGGCGTTTTTTTGTACCTGAGAGCCGGCATAGCGGGTGCCTTTGTAACAGATTTCGACAAAATAGCGGTTCATGCGTGTGAAGGTAGGAAATTGGCGGGTTGCAGCAGGGCGAGCTCCCGTTTCACTAAACGCACAGGGCAATACACCCTCCCCCCATCAATACCTCACCATCGCCTTAAACTTCGTCTGGTATGTTTCTGTACTGAACACCTCATACAACTCCTTGAAATTGCTCGTATCGGCGGCAAAAGGATAGGCGGTCTCTAAAAATTTATATTTATTCTCGTCGGTGGGGAATAACTCGGTAAGTGCTTTTATTTGTTTGGCAGTTAAACACATAGACTTGAACACCTTGTACGCCACCGCCACCCTTTTATTTACATCCTTCTCATTCAGCATCTTCACCCGCAGCTTGTCTACATCATTCTCGGTGGCAAAACGATCACAATCAGAATTGATCATCACCACTTTCTTATCCAACTCGGCAGGTTTGGGGTCGTATACAGCCTTAGGTTTTTGGGCGGCATCGGCCCTGGACGGCCCGGCTTCCATGTTGTGTGCAGCAGTGTCGTCTTTTACGGCGGGCTGGCCGGCGTGAGCGGTCACTTCCTGTTGAACTACAGGTTTTGAAACGGCTTTTTGATCGGTAGCGGGCACGGCGGTATTGTCATCATTTTTAGCGGCCTTGCCCCTTTTACCCGTTTCCCCGGTTGTTTTATCGGTTTCCTGAGCAACAGCAGGCTGATCGGCTACCACGTCAGTTGCGGTTTTTTCTGCCCCTGCCACGGTGGTTTCCGGCGGCGCATGCATGGGTTTGGGCGCCTCCTGGCGCATGGTTTTGGCCGTATCGCGTTTTTGCTGGGGCGATTCGAGTATCACTACCAGGGTATCCCCTTTTTTACCGGCCGGTTTTTCGATAACGGGGTGCACTTCCCGCACCATGGTAGTTTCAGTGCTGTGTGCTGGTTTGGCCTGTTCTTCCCTGGCTTCAGCAGGTTCCGCTTTAGGGGCAGTTTCCACCTGTTTAGCTTCTGCAGGTTCAGTTTCAGTTTTACGGACGGTTTCCTCCTTCTGAGCCCCGGCAGGCGCTGCTGGCTCCTTCTTTAATACGGTATCGGTTTTTCCGACACTATCAGTTGTCTTTTCTGCAACGGTTTTCTGCTCAGGCCCGGTATTGGGCGCTACCTCATTCAGGCCGGCAGATACAAGCTGGGCCGGTTTTTTCGACTGCAAGGGCTCATCCGTAATATATACAGTCACCACATCGGCGGGCGACTCGCTGCTATCGATAAATACAATCTTTGTTTCACCGTCTTTTTTGGTTTGCTGCACCTTTATCACACCTGGCTTGTCCGCTTTTTTAGCTGCCACCGCAGCAGGTATTTCCTCTTTGTTCACAACGGCTTTATCTTCAGTTGTAACCGGCGCCGCAACCACCTGATTGTTTACCCTGGCAGCCGGTTCTTCTTCCAGCTCTTCCACGGCAGCCGTATCATAAAGCGGTTTACCGGTAGTGATATCAATAATGCTGGTGTTGTTTTTAGGCAGTTTGGCCAGGGCAGCTGTATCAAATAGCGGTTGATCGTCATCTTCCTTTGCAACAATTACTGCAGCATCCACTTCAACGGGCGGCGGGGCGGTTTTGGCCATCGCAGTATCGAAAAGCGGCTTTTCATTCACATAAGTTTTTTTTACGGCAGTAGTGGTATCGTACAAAGGTTTATCGTTTTCATATGCGCCGGCAACTGCGGTACTGGTATCAACCAATGCCTTTTCGTCTTTATTCGCTACGGACACCACGGCCTCGGGTTTCTTTTCTTCTGTTTTAGTCACCGAGGGCGTTATGGGCGCATCATTTTTTACAATGGAAGTATACAATACGGCGCTATCGTTCACAACAGCCGCCATCAGGGCAGCAAAAGCATCATCTTTTTTGCGTTCGCCATACAGCAGGTCGTTGCTGCCGGAACCTGTTTCAGGCTTTATGGTTTCCTGGCCCTGCCAGCTTACCAGGGTCCAGTGCTGCGAACCGCTTTTCTTTAATTGATAACCCTGATCCTTACCACGGATGGGAACCGAAAATTGCTGAGGCCGGCTGGTATGCTGAGGAAAACCGATCTCCAGGTTACACACATTATCTTTCAAACCCGATATAATCAAATGGCCAACCGCCGAAGAACTGTACACTTTGTCGCCTATTTGTGTATAAAAAGGCTGACCGTTTTCAGACTGGATACAGATATAATAGGATTGCTGGGCCCGGGCAGCAATGGCCACCATCCCAAGCCCCGTAAGCAAAACAAACTGTTTTATAAGGCGGTAAGGATTGCTCATACAACAAATCTAGTCAATTGATATTTTATGAAAGCCACTTGTAACTTTTTTTACAAATATTAAGCAACCCCAAACCTATCTTTACACACTTAAATTTTAAAAGTTGATTATGAAGAATCTATTTGCGTTTTTACTGGCTCTGAGCATAGTACCCATGCTCTGGGCGCAGCCCCATGAAGAGGCGAAGGCCGATACCTCGTGGAAAGCTGTTTACCGGGCAACCGAACCCCGCATCAATAACCTGGTGCATACCAAACTGTATGTAAAATTCGACTACGCCAAATCCTATATGTATGGTAAGGCCTGGATCACACTGGCCCCTCATTTCTACCCCACCGATTCCCTGAAACTGGATGCCAAAGGCATGGAAATTAAGAAGGTAGCCATCGTAAAAGGCAATACTACCAAACCGCTGAAATATAAATATGATGGCTGGGTGCTGAACATCGACCTGGACAAAACCTATAAAGGCGGTGAAAAATACACGGTGTTCATCGATTATACGGCCAAGCCCGACGAGGTGGAAGTACAGGGCAGCTCGGCCATTACCGATGCCAGGGGCCTTTATTTTATCAATCCCAGGGGTGAGGAAAAAGGGAAACCTACCCAAATTTGGACCCAGGGCGAAACCGAAGCTACTTCGGTATGGTGCCCCACTATTGACCGGCCCAATCAAAAAACCACCCAGGAGATCAGCATGACCGTGCCCGCCAAATACGTAACCCTCTCCAACGGTAAACTCATCTCGCAAAAAAAGAATGCCGACGGCACCCGTACCGATACCTGGAAAATGGATCAGCCCCATGCACCCTACCTGTTCTTTATGGGCGTGGGTGAATACGCGATCATCAAAGACAGTTATAAAGGCAAGGAAGTAAGTTATTATGTAGAAAAAGAATATGCCCCGGTAGCCCGTAAAATTTTCGGTCATACGCCGGAGATGATGGCCTTTTTCTCAAAAATACTGGGAGTGGAATATCCCTGGGCAAAATATGCCCAGATTGTTGGACGTGATTATGTGAGCGGCGCCATGGAAAATACCACGGCCACCCTGCACCAGGAAAGCGCCCAGCAGGATGCCCGCGAACTGGTAGACGGCAATCACTGGGAAAGCACCATTGCCCATGAGCTGTTTCATCATTGGTTTGGCGACCTGGTAACCGCTGAAAGCTGGAGCAACCTCACGCTGAATGAATCGTTCGCCAACTACAGCGAAACCCTTTGGGACGAATACAAATACGGAAAAGATGCCGGTGATGCCCAGAACTACAACGACATGGTGGGCTACCTGCAAAGCAACAGCGACCAGAAAGACCTGGTGCGTTATCATTATCCCGATAAAGAGTCCATGTTTGATGCGGTAAGCTATAACAAGGGCGGACGCATATTACATATGCTGCGCAATTATGTTGGCGACAGCGCCTTCTTCAAATCGCTGAACCTGTTTCTTACCAGGAATAAATTCAAAGCGGCCGAGGCTCACCAGTTGCGCCTGGCGTTTGAAGAAGTGACCGGTAAAGATCTGAACTGGTTCTGGAACCAATGGTATTTCGGTGCAGGCCATCCCAAATTAAGCATCGATTATGTGTACGACGATAACGCCAAAAACGTAAAGGTGATCGTTAAACAAAACCAGGCAGGCAAGGTGTTTTTACTGCCCATAGCCGTTGATATTTATCACGGCGGAAAAAAAGTGCGTCACAATGTGTGGCTCGGCAATAAGGTAGATACACTGACATTCGCCTACGACAAACGCCCCGACCTGGTGAATGTAGATGGCGACAAAATATTGCTGGCCGATAAAAAAGACAATAAGACGCTGGATAATTTCATTCATCAATACAAATACGCCGGCTTATACCTCGACCGTCGCGAAGCCATTGATTTTGCCAGCCGCCACCAGGACGATGCCAAAGCCGTGGATCTGCTGATGACCGCTTTAAAAGACAAATATTTTGGTTTGCGTAGCTATGCCATCGGCAAGCTGGATCTGAGGCGTGAAGACATAAGGAAAAAAGCCGAACCTGTACTGGCTGAGATGGCGCAGCGCGATCCCAAAACGACCGTGCGTGCCGCAGCGCTGGGCGCCCTGGGTAATTTTGAGAATCCCGCCTACAGACAATTATTTGAAAATGGGCTGAAGGATAGTTCTTATTCCGTAGCCGGCAGTTCCCTGGAAGCCCTGTTCAAACTGGATAGTGCGGCGGCCCTGGCTGAAGCCAAACGCCTGGCGCAGCAACCCGCCAGGGGCAGATTGCTGGAGTCGATGACCACCATGCTGGTAAAATCGGGCGATGAAGGCGGTTTTGATGTGGTGGCTAACGCCTTCGATAAGATGCCTATTTCACAAGCCAAGTTCAACCTGCTGCAACCCTTCTGCGAATTTTTGGCCAGGGTGAATGATACAGAAAAAGTAAAACGCGGTGTAGATATGGTGGTTGAATTCAGGGATGCACTGGCAGCTTATGGATTAACGCCTTACGTAAATAGCCTGCTGAAAGGGGTGATATCGAGAAAGACCGGCAGTCCTGAGCAGGCAGCATACATACAATCGAAGATAGACGGAGATAAAAAAGGATTCTAACTAATATAAAAGAGGGCGGCCGATGGCCGCCCTTAATTTTTTTTACCAACTTCCGCTGGCGCCTCCGCCGCCGCTGCTACCGCCGCCGAAGCCACCAAATCCGCCTCCACCAGACCAGCCGCCTCCGCCGCCGCCCCAGCTTCCACCACCGCCCCAGCCTCCGCTGCTACGGCCCATCATACTGCCGATGATAAAGGGACCTAACCAGCCCGACCCCCTGCGGCTCATAAAGCCGCCACCACCGCCGCGGCCACCGCCGGAAAAGAGTACAACCATGATAACGATAAAAATGATCAGGCCCAGGGGGAAACTTCTTCCCGACTTTCCTCTTTTATTATAACCGGCAGGCGCTTTGTACTCGCCTGCTGCAGCCTTGATGATAGAAGCTGCCGCCCGGGAAAAACCTTCGTAATAGTCTTTGGAACGAAAATTCGGAACCAGGTCGTTTTGAATGATATGGCTGGCGGTAATGTCGGGAATGGCGCCCTCGAGACCATAACCTACTTCAATACGCAACTTGCGCTCATTCTCGCCCATGACAGCCAGAATCAACACCCCGTTATTGGTACTCTTATTACCAATACCCCAGTCGCGAAACAACCGCAATGCAAATTCCTCTATAGGATAATCGTTGAGCGTTTGCAGGGTTACGATAGCAATCTGGTTAGAGGTACTGTCGTCGTAAGCTACCAACTGCTGTTCCAGGCGCCGTTCTTCATCGGGCGTTAGCACATTGGCAAAATCGTTCACCAGTTTAGGTGGATTGGGCCGTTTAGGGATATTCTGCGCAGTACTCACCAGCGACCATAAAACCAACGCCGATGCCAATACAATTTTATAATTCCATTTCATGAATAACATGCTGTCTTAATGCCCGAACACAATATCATCCGGTAATTCGTTTTTATCGGTTGCACTATTGTACGGAAAATGTGTTTTTAATGCCTGTCCCACATCGGTGACCACGGCCACGATGGCGTCTGCAGGATGATGTTCTTTAAAGTGCCTTGTCATCATGGCCACTTCTTTATTCCAGAATTCCTGCCCTACTCGTTCATGTATACCCTGGTCGGCCATGATCGCAAACTGGTGATCTTTCATCGCCACGTATACCAATACCCCGTTTCGGTCTTTAGTAAGATCCATCTTCAATCCCCAGAAAATTTCCGCAGCCCGGTCCAGCGGATCTACAAAACGGCAGTGACTCTCTACGTACACACGTATTTCGCCACTGGTTTGTTGTTCGCTTTGCCTGATGGCTTCAACGATGCGTTCTTTGTCTTCGAAAGAAAAAAACTCTTTCTTCCTGGAGAAGGGGAAAAATGCCATGCAATTATATTTTAGAATTCTACCCTGGGAGCTCTTTCAGATCCTGCTTCAGCCTGGAACGGCGGTTTGGGTCTGAACCCGAACATGCCGGCGAACAAATTATTCGGGAAGCGGCGAACGGTTGAATTGTATTCCAGCACGGCCGCATTGAAATCATTACGCGACACCTTGATGCGGTTTTCCGTTCCTTCCAGTTGTGTTTGCAGATCTCGGAAATTTTGTGTAGCGGTGAGTTGCGGGTATTGTTCTGCCACCACCAGCAGCCTGCTTAATGCGCCGCTTAACTGGCTTTGGGCCTGCTGGAACTTCTCAATATTTTCGGGCGTAAGATTTTCGGGGCTCACATTCATGGATGTGGCTTTGGACCTTGCCTCGATGACCCTCGTAAGGGTTTCCTGTTCAAAATTAGCTGCTCCTTTAACGGTGCTTACCAGGTTGGGGATCAAATCGGCCCTGCGCTGATAATCGCTTTGCACATTGGCCCATTTGTTTTTAACAGTCTCATCCAGATTTACCATCTTGTTGTAACGGCCACAACCGCAACCGCCTAATATCAATATTACTGCCAGTACAACGATGAGGATCAAATTACGAGATTTCATACTGTATATAGTTTAGATTATTATAAAAGTAACACTTTTTGCGCTGCCAGTGTTGTAATTCGTTGCCATGTTGTACCTGAACATTTAGTCGCACCGGCATGATTTTCGTTACATGGCACTTCAAATCTTATATTATGAAGTACCTTTTGTATAGCTGCTGCCTTATCACACTCAGTCTTTTAAGTGCATGCAAAAAAGATAATGATGACGACAGGCCGTCTGAACCGGTTGCATTACGCGATTCCATATTGGTAAATAATCTTTCACATCCCTGGGAAATTCTTTGGGGTCCGGATGATTTTATATGGATGACGGAAAGGGGCGGAAAGATCAGCCGCGTAAATCCCGCCACTGGGCAGGTAACACCCCTATTAACCATCAATGAAGTGGTGGCCCAGAACGAAGGCGGTATGCTGGGTATGGTGCTGCATCCTGATTTCAATGCCAACCCGCATATATTTGTTGCCTATAATTATAATAGCGCCAATGGATATCGTGAAAAGGTGGTACGTTATACTTATTCCAACAATACCCTCACCAGCCCTATGACCATTGTGGATGATATACAGGCCGCCAGTATTCACAATGGCTGCCGCCTGCTCATCACACCCGATCTGAAATTATTCATCACTACAGGCGATGCCAGCAACACCTCACTGGCGCAGGATGCCGGTTCCCTTAATGGAAAAGTATTGCGTGTGAACCTGGACGGAAGTAATCCGGCCGATAATCCAACACCGGGCAGCCGTGTATGGAGCCTGGGACATCGCAACCCGCAGGGATTGGTATTTGCCAATAACAAAATGTATAGTTCAGAGCACGGCCCCAATGATAATGATGAGATCAATATCATTGAAAAGGGACGCAATTATGGCTGGCCAAACGTAAGGGGGTTATGCGATCAAAGTAGTGAGCAGAATTTTTGTACTACCAATAATGTACAGGAGCCTATACAAACCTGGACGCCCACCATCGCCCTGAGCGGCATGGATTATTATGATAAAAACCAGATACCACAATTTAAAAACTCATTGCTGGTGGCCACCCTGAAACATGAAAGGCTGATGCAGTTGAAATTGAATGATGATCGAACTGCTGTGGATAGTGTAGCCGAATTTTTTGCCGGCAAATATGGGCGTATGCGTGATGTGTGTATATCGCCCGATGGTACTGTTTATATATGTACTTCCAAAGGAAATGATGTGATTGTGGAAGTGAAGGCCAGAACGAATTGATGTGTTTCTGTACGTGGCTGGCGCATTGGGTTATGCCCGATGCGCTTTTTTATTGCTTTTCGAGTGTGAAAACTGCTGTAATATCGGCATTGGCGGTAACGGGAATGCCCATGTAGTCTTCGCTGGTGATAGTTTGAATCCGGGTGGTCATAGTCATTTGATTACCAATCCACTTAAGTTTAAAACCCAGGCCTGTATTTTGCAATACGCCACCTGGATCCAAAATAGCCAGGGCTCCCGATTGCACATATATGGAATCGGCGCCAAATTGTTCATAGGCGCCCGTATCATCGGTGGGTGGCACAGTGCCGGTTATCGGAACATCGGAGGTGTTGACCGGGATACCAGCCACATACACCGTGGCTTTTGCAATAGCATCGACAGAATAAGTGAGACCAGCCGCAATCATTTGGTTATTATCGAAGGTGATGGTGCCGCCGTTATTGATGGTGGTATAGTTGCTGGTTGCCACCACCGACATGGGTACGCCGTTTTGTTCTCCTTCGAGGGTGAGGTTCATATCTGTTTGCATGGAGATGAATTTCCAGGCGCCTACGACGCTGCTACTGTCGGTATTGGCGAGGCCGTCATCGAATTTGAGTTCTTTTTGGCAGGCAGTGAAGGCGATGACGGTGGAGAGGAGCAGCAGCAGTTTGGATATTTTCATGGTTTAATGTTTAAGTATGAAGGAAAGGTTTGGGTTTTGCCTTCGCTGAAGTTACGGCAGACGAATTCCAAATCTTTCCTTCTACAAAAATAAACCTTATTGTTTCACCGCGGCAATACCCGGCAATTCCTTGCCTTCGAAATATTCAAGCATGGCGCCGCCGCCGGTTGATACATAACTTACTTTATCGGTGTAACCGAACTGATTTACAGCCGCTACCGAGTCGCCGCCGCCCACCAGCGAGAAGGCCCCGTCTTCCGTGGCTTCGGCCACGGCCGTTGCAATGGCTTTGGTGCCATGCTGGAATTTTTCCATTTCAAAAACCCCCATAGGCCCATTCCATAATATGGTTTTGGAGCGTTTGATCACGTTGGCAAACTGGTCGCAGGCATTGGGACCAATGTCCAGCCCCATCCATCCTTCGGGAATAGCATTGCTGGGCGCGTTGGATGTGAGTGCGTTGGCATCAAATTTATCAGCAATTACCGAATCGGAGGGAAAATGCAGGCAAACTCCTTTTTCGGCTGCTTTTTTCAGCAATTCTTTGGCAGTGTCTATACGGTCTTCCTCACAAAGCGAGTTGCCGATATCGCCACCCTGTGCTTTTTCGAAAGTGTAGGCCATGCCGCCGCCGATGATGATATCGGTAGCACGGTCAAGCAGGTTTTCGATGATGAGTATCTTGTCAGAAACCTTGGCACCGCCAATGATGGCGGTAAAGGGTTTCTCGGCATTATGCAATACTTTTTCAGCGCTGCGCACTTCGCCTTCCATCAGCAGGCCAAACATTCTTTTTTCTTTGGGGAAGAATTTGGCGATCACCGCGGTGGATGCATGTGCCCGGTGGGCCGTGCCAAAAGCGTCATTTACGTATACATCGCCCAGTTTGGCCAGTTTTTGGGCAAAACCTTCGTTGCCTTTTTCTTCTTCTTTATAAAAACGCAGGTTTTCGAGCAGCAGCACTTCACCGGGTTGCAGGGCCGAAGCTTTATCTACAGCTTCCTGTCCTATACAATCATTGGCAAACTGGATGCTGATGCCGCCCAGCAGCTCAGACAGGTGATTGACCAGGTGTTTGAGTGAATATTTTTCCTCAGGTCCTTCTTTGGGACGGCCCAGGTGGCTCATAAGGATGACGCTTCCGCCATCGGCCAGTATTTTTTTGATGGTGGGTGCCGCCGCCTTCATGCGAGTGTCGTCGGTGATGACAAATGTTTTTTTATCGAGCGGCACATTGAAGTCAACGCGTATGAGTGCCTTTTGTCCTTTGAAATTATATTGGCTAAAAGTAGACATATCGAATATTTAAAAAACAGACCGCAAAGAGTGTTCATTGATCAGGCACATGCTGCATCTCCGATTCTTTGCGGTCAGAAAGGATATATTGCGGGCTTAACCGTCGTTAAGCTTTGGCAGTTTGCTTTTGTCCGGCAGCTTTGCCGATCAGTTTAGCAAAATAGTTCACTGTACGAACCAGCTGGCTCACATAACTCATTTCGTTGTCGTACCAGCCTACTACGCGAACCAGTTGGGTATCGCCAACAGTTTGTACGCGTGTTTGGGTGGCATCGAACAGGGAGCCGTAGGTGATACCTATGATATCGCTGCTCACAATCTCGTCTTCGGTATAGCCGAAGCTTTCATTGCTGGCGGCTTTCATGGCGGCGTTCACCTCTTCGGCAGTGGTTTTTTTGCTGAGGATGGCAGTTACTTCGGTTAAGGAACCAGTGAGGGTGGGCACACGCTGGGCTGAGCCATCCATTTTACCTTTCAGGTTGGGCAGTACCAGTCCGATGGCTTTGGCGGCGCCTGTGCTGTTGGGCACAATATTTTGAGCGGCGGCGCGGGCGCGGCGGAGGTCGCCTTTGGCGTGGGGGGCGTCCTGCGTATTCTGGTCGTTTGTATAAGCGTGGATGGTAGTCATGAGGCCGTTTACGATGCCGAAGCTATCGTCGAGCACTTTGGCCATGGGCGCCAGGCAGTTGGTAGTGCAGGAGGCGCAGCTGATGACAGTTTCAGTGCCATCCAGGATATCGTGGTTTACGTTGAAAACGATGGTTTTAAGGTCGCCGGTAGCCGGAGCGGAGATGACCACTCTTTTGGCGCCTGCGGCCAGGTGGGCTTCGGCCTTGGTTTTATCGGTAAAGAAGCCGGTACATTCGAGCACAACATCTACATCGTGAGCTTTCCAGGGAATTTCGGCGGGATTTTTCTGAGCATAGATCTTTACTTCGTCGCCGTTTACGAG
>Ga0065721_10052306_pt1 | contig 12192 bp, 9 predicted proteins | sample Mesricmetagenome_FD_59108 | JGI IMG/M metagenome (GOLD analysis project Ga0065721, IMG submission 59108) | Mesophilic microbial community from rice straw/compost enrichment Sample: eDNA_1 v2 (version 2) | ecosystem: Engineered > Solid waste > Grass > Composting > Bioreactor | place: USA: Davis... | reverse complement strand
GGCGTCGCCCACAGAAGTTCGCCATCGCTGTTGACCGCGCACAGGCTCTGACCTGTGGTATCCAAAGCCGCCTGGGCACTGCGGGTGGTGCGCGCATTGCCCAGATGCACTTTGATGCGGGCGATGAGTTCCAGCGGGTTGACGGGCTTGGTGACATAATCCACGCCGCCGGCGGCGAAAGCTCTGACCACACTGTCGGTGTCCGCCAGACCGGTCATGAATATGACGGGAATATTTTTCAGTTCCAGATCTTTTTTCAACAGGGCGCAGGTGTCGAAGCCGTCGAGGGTCGGCATCATGGCGTCCAGCAGAATAATGTCCGGCGTCATTTTGCGGGCGATGTTCAACGCCTGCCGCCCCTCCAGCGCCACCAACGTGGTCATGCCGGCCTGTTCCAGTGCGTCGTTCAGCATCCCCAGGGTTTCCGGCGAGTCGTCCACCACCAGAACCAGATCCGGTGTGCGGGGAGATGTCCTGGAAAAATGATCGCTAGGTGACATGGTAAATCCGGTCCGCTCAGGTATCCGCGGCGCGCAGGGTTTCAGCAAATGCATGGAGTTCAACTTTTTCCAGATGATGGTGGAAGCGGGCAATCACATCGGCGCTGGCCAGTTGATGGCGCTCTATGTGATGCACCAGTTCACGGACTTTCCCCAGCGCACCGACTTCGGCCCAACCGAGCAGCTCTTCCACGATTTCGCCGGACGGCAGCCGGCCGGTGCGGTGGTCGATGCGATCGGACGCATTTTCGGTTTGCGGGGGTGCATAGTGCCAGGACAGATTCAACTGTTGCCCCAGCTTTTCCAATAATCCATCCAGGCGCACGGGTTTGATGAGATAGGCATCATAAGCCGGGCGCGCTTCTGTGGGCGGCGCATCCTCGCGCGCATTGGCGGAGACCATGATGATCGGTTGGCGAAACTGCCTCTGCCGCAAAATGCGCGCAAGTTCCGGTCCATCTATGCCGGGCATGCGCCGGTCCACCAGAAAAATATCCGGGGAAAAATTCTCCACCACCTGCAGGCAGGATTCCGCATCCGGCACCTCCACCACTATGAAGCCCAAAGGATTCAAAAGATCGTGCATCAGTCCGCGGTGGGCGGGGTCGTCGTCGACGATCAGTATGGTGCGCTTGGGCCCCGCGTAACCGTAAATGCGGTTGACTTTCGCGGTATCCACTTCGGGCGTATACACGTGTGACAGCATCAACCACACGGTGAAAGTGACACCCCCATTGGGATTGGACGTCACCGTCAGATCGCCGCCCATGATGTCCACCAGCAAACGCGTAATGGTCAGGCCGAGTCCCGTGCCGCTCACCGCTGGCGCCCCCGGCAGGCGAATGCGCTCGAAGGGTTTGAAGATGCGCTCCACTTCGTTTTCGGGAATGCCGATGCCTGTATCGCGCACGCATATCTCTGCCACCTGATTGCGGTAGCGCACGCTCAGCTCCACTTCTCCCTTGGGGGTGAATTTCACCGCATTGGAAAGCAGATTGATAAGAATCTGTCGCACGCGCTTTTCATCGCCCTGCACCAGATCCGGCAGTCCGGATTTGAGGTTGTAATGGAAATGCAGTCCTTTTTCCTCCGCCTGCAGCCGGAACATGTCCACTATCTGCCGCAACATGGCGTTGAGATTGAAAACATCCTTTTGAATTTCCAGTCTGCCCGCCTCGATTTTGGAAATATCCAGAAGTCCTTCGATCAAATCGGTCAGGTGCTCCGCGCTGCGCTGGATCACGCGCACCTGATGTTTTTTCTGCGGCGGAATCTGCTCGTCCTGATCCAGCAGCTGCGCATAGCCCAGTATGGCGTTGAGCGGTGTGCGCAATTCGTGACTGATGCCGGTGAGGTAGCGGCTTTTGGCGTTGTTGGCGGCCTCGGCGATTTCCTTGGCCTGTTGCAGTGCCTGGTCGGTTTTTTTGTGAGCTTCGATTTCCTCCATCAGCAGACGGTTCTGCCGCTGGGATTCCTCCTCCGCCACTATGCGACTCTCGTGGGCCAGCACGAACAGCCAGGAAATGACGCCGGCGACTATCATCAAAATAAAAAACACCTTCCACAGCGTCTGTGACAAAAATTCATTGGCGGCGGGGAGGTGGGTGATGGAATTGGCATAGATCAGCGATAGCAATATGCCGGTCACGCCGCCGACAAAAATCAGCAGCGCGCCGAAATTCACCAGCCTTAAATTGATGTAATCCGCCAGCCGGCGCGGCACCAGAGTCTGCAGCAGATGAGTGAAATGCTCGCCAAAACTTTTATGGGTTTTGCAGGCATCGCGGCAGCGGGAATCCAGGGAACAACACAGAGAGCAGATGGCGCCATCGTAAGCGGGACAGAAAGCCATGTCCTGTCGCTCGTAATGGTTTTCACAAATGGCGCAGCGGATAAGTGCATGGGACGGCTCATGGGCCAGCGGAATGAATTCGGGCGAGCGCGCTATATAAAAACGCCCCTGAGTGAGCCAGGCGATCAACGGTGTGAACACAAAGGCGCAGCCGAGTGCCACAAAGTGCGCCAGCGCCTGACAGTAGGCACCGGCCAATCCCAGATAGGCCAGTATGCCCACCAGGGAGGCGATGGTCATGGCGCCCACGCCGACGGGATTTATGTCGTACAAGTGCGCGCGCTTGAATTCTATGTGGCGCGGGCTCAGATTCAGCGGCTTGTTGATCACCAGATCTGCCACCAGGGTTCCCACCCAGGCCACGGCGACTATGGCGTATACGCCGAGGGTTTTTTCGAAGGCGTGATAAACCCCGAGCTCCATCAGCAGCAATGCAATACAGACATTGAACACCAGCCACACCACGCGGCCGGGATGGCTGTGGGTGAGGCGCGAGAAAAAATTCGACCAGGCGATGGAGCCCGCGTAGGCGTTGGTCACATTGATTTTGAGCTGCGACAGAATGACGAAAATTCCGGCCAGCAGCAGCGCCGCATTGGGCGAGTGGGTGATGTAATTGAAGGCCACCATATACATGGCGGTGGGATCTGCAGCGTCCTCTGTGGAAATTCCATGGGAAAGTGCGATAAAAGCCAGCAGAGATCCCGCCAGCAGCTTCAATGCCCCGATCAAAATCCAACCCGGGCCGCCCGCCAATAGCGCCAGCCACCAGCGGCGGCGAGTGATGGAAGTCTGCTGGGGCAGAAAGCGCAAAAAATCCACCTGCTCACCAATTTGCGCCACCAGGGCGAACATGACCGAAGCGGCCGCACCGAACAGCAGCAGACTGAATCCTTGTTCCTCTTTTTGGTGCGCGCCCTGAAAGTATGCCCAGTCATCGACCACCGAAAGATCGGAAATCAGAATCACCGCCAGAGGCACTATTTGCAAAGTGAGCCACAGCGGCTGAGTCCACAACTGAAAGCGGCTGATAAAGGTGATGCCGTGGAACACCATGGGAATCACCACCACGGAACTGATCACATAACCCCAGGCCAGGGGCAGACCGGTGAGCAGTTCCAGGGCCTTGGCCATGATGGCCGCTTCCAGTGCGAAAAAAATAAACGTGAAGGACGCGTAGATCAGAGATGTGGCCGTGGAGCCTATATAGCCAAAGCCCGCTCCGCGGGTGAGCAGATCTATATCCACACCGTAGCGGCTGGCGTAATAGCAGATGGGTATGCCGGCGAGAAAAATCAGCAGGCCCACCACCAGAATGGCGGAGACGGCGTTGACCGTGCCGTAGTTCAAGGTGATGGCGCCGCCTATGGCCTCCAAAGCCAAAAAGGAAATGGCCCCCAGGGCAGTATTGGCCACCTTGGAGTGTGACCATTTGCGCGATCCGTTGGCGGTAAAGCGCAGCGCGTAATCCTCGAGGGTCTGGTTGTTGACCCACTGGTTGTAGCTGCGTCTGATGCGAAAAATTTGCTGGATGGCCGCCATAACTGCGCGAATCTCTCAATGGGGTCAAGGCGACAGGTGTCGAAAATTGCGGAATTTTCCGCAGTGCTGCTGGCGGGTAATGACGCCGGAATGTTCAGCCAGCTACACAATCAAAATCCGCGCCATTTTTCCTGACGAGTGCAAATAAGGTCCCGCCGCCATTTCCTATTCCTACATGCGCGATTTATCACCGCCCTCTATGCAAGCGCCATACGTCATTTGACGTAGCTCCGGTGCGCAATACCCGCATGGTGCGATACAGGTCAGCTCTTTACATTGGCTCCCAGTACTCAGTCGTCAATGCGAGAGGGCAAACGTATGAATCTAGTGTCGAAGTTTGGAACCAATACATCGGGGTTTTCGATCATCACGCGTCGCGGAGTGATCAAAACCATAGCAGCGGTTTGTGCCGGCTGGATTTTGCAGGCGGGCGCAGCCGAGGTGAATACCACCGGGTTGGCGGTGACCGATAAAGAAGTCACCGTGGGCATTTTGCACTCGGTGACGGGCACCATGGCCATCAGTGAAACCGGATCCGTGCAGGCGGAAAAACTCGCCATCAAACAGATCAACGCCATGGGCGGTGTGCTGGGTCGCCAGATCAAATTCATACAGGAGGATGGCGCCAGTGACTGGCCGACCTTCGCGGAGAAATCCAAAAAACTTTTGGTGAACGACAAGGTTGCGGCAGTGTTCGGCTGCTGGACTTCCGCATCGCGCAAAGCGGTTCTGCCGGTGTTCGAGCAGTACAACGGCATGTTGTATTACCCCACTTTCTATGAAGGCTTGGAGCAGTCGCCCAATGTGATTTACACCGGTCAGGAGGCGACGCAACAAATCATTGCCGGTATTGACTGGGTGGTGAAAGAAAAAGGCGCAAAAACATTCTATCTGTTGGGATCGGACTACATCTGGCCGCGCACCTCCAACAAGATTGCGCGCAAGCACATAGAGAAGCTCGGGTTGAAAGTGGTGGGTGAGGAGTACTATCCCCTGGGCCACACCCAGTTCAACAGTGTGATCAACAAAATCAAACTCACCAAGCCCGACGTGATCTACGCGATTGTGGTAGGTGGCTCCAACGTGGCCTTCTACAAACAATTGAAAGCCGCCGGTATCAGCCTGCCGAAAGAAAAACCGCTGCTGCTCACCATATCTGTGACCGAAGACGAAATTCTCGGTATCGGTGGTGAAAATATCGAAGGCGCCTACGCCGCCATGAAATATTTCCAGAGTCTGGACAACCCCAACAACAAAGCCTTTGTTGAAGCTTTCAAAGCGGAATACGGCAAAGACATAGTGATTGGTGACGTGACCCAGGCGGCATATCTCGGACCCTGGTTATGGAAGGCGGCGGTGGAAAAAGCCGGATCCTTCGATATAGACAAGGTGCGCGCAGCGTCTCCCGGCATAGAACTCACCACCGCGCCTGAAGGCTACGTGAAAATTCACCCCAACCATCACCTCTGGTCCAAAACCCGCGTAGGTCTTGCGCAAAAAGACGGTCAGTACAAATTGGTGTACGAAACCGAAGACCTGATGGAGCCGGACCCCTTCCCGAAAGGTTATCAATAAATGGGACGATCCCTGGCGCACAGGCGCCAGGGATTTCAGCAACCGCGTTTTGGAAGTAATAGGGGGTTAAGATGTTTTCCGACTATACCAGCGCTGAACTGCTTTCCATTTTTGCCATGCAGGGCTTTGCCGGACTGATTCTGTTTTCGGTGTTTGTGCTCATGGCCCTGGGGCTGGCAATCATTTTTGGCCAGATGGGCGTAATCAATATGGCGCACGGGGAATTCATGATTCTCGGCGCTTATGTCACTTACCTGATTTCCAATTTATTCGCCACCTACCTGCCTTCGCTATTTGGCATCTACTTTTTTGTCGCCATGATCGTTTCGTTTATCGCCGCGGGCGCATTGGGCGCGCTGGTGGAATGGTCGTTTATCCGGTTTTTGTATCAGCGCCCATTGGACACACTGCTGGCCACCTGGGGATTGAGTCTGATCCTGCAACAAATTTATCGCAGTGTATTTGGTGCCCGCGAAGTGGGCGTCACGCTGCCGGACTGGCTGATGGGCTCCGTGCCTTTGAGTGAAACCATTGAAATTCCCATCAACGGATTATTTGTCATGGGCTTGACCCTGGTCATAGCCGGCGGTGTGTATTTTCTGATGTTCAAATCCCGTTGGGGCTGCCAGGTGCGCGCGGTGGTGCAAAACCGCCCCATGGCCGCGGCCGTGGGCATCAACACCGCGAAAATCGACCGCATCACCTTTGCTTTGGGTTGCGGCATAGCGGGCATTGCCGGCAGTGCCTTCACCATGATCGGTTCCACAGGTCCCACCGCGGGCCAGCTTTATATCGTCGATACCTTCCTTGTGGTGGTATTCGGCGGCGCCGCCAGTCTGCTCGGCACCATCGCCTCCGCATTCACCATATCCCAGGCGCAGTCCACCATGGAATTCTTCCTGAGCGGTTCCATGGCGAAAGTGCTGACGCTGCTCACCGTGGTCGGAATTCTGATGATACGACCCCAGGGCTTGTTTGCCATGAAAGTGCGTAAGTGAGGTAGTGATCATGTCCAGACAAAGTTTAAAAACCCTGTTTCCCGCTTCCGATATCACCTACTGGATTATTCTGGGGTTGCTGCTGGGCGTGGTTCTGCCCCTCACCCTGGATATTTTCCGCCTCAACCTGGTGGGCAAATATCTCACCTATGCGTTTGTGGCCGTGGGACTGGTGCTGTGCTGGGGCTATGGCGGCATTCTCAGTCTTGGCCAGGGCGTATTTTTCGGCCTGGGCGGCTACTGCATGGCGATGTTTCTGAAATTGGAATCATCGGATCCCGAGTCCACCAAAATCCAATCCACGCCCGGTATTCCGGATTTCATGGACTGGAACCAGCTCACGGAACTGCCCTGGTTCTGGGAACCCTTCTACAGCTTTCCATTTACGCTTATCGCAATAATCGCGGTGCCGACCATATTCGCCTACATAATCGCGGTGGCCATGTTCAAACGCCGCGTGGGCGGTGTCTACTTCGCCATCATCACCCAGGCCATAGCCTCCATTCTCACCATTTTGATTATTGGCCAGCAGGGATACACCGGTGGCGTCAACGGCATTACCGATCTGCGCACGTTGATGGGGTGGGATATTCGCTCCGACAGCGCCAAATACATTCTCTACTACGTCAATTTCTTTTTCCTGATGTCGTGTCTGCTGGTGGCGCAGTTCGTGCGTAAAAGCAAATTGGGTCGCTTGCTGGTGGCCATGCGCGGTCGTGAAGACCGGGTGCGGTTTTCCGGATACGACGTTTCCAGCTTCAAGATATTCGTGTTCTGCCTGGGTGCTGCGTTTTCCGCTGTGGGCGGCGCCATGTTCACCCTGCAGGTGGGCTTTATGTCGCCATCCTTTGTCGGCATCGTGCCTTCCATCGAAATGGTGATCTTCTGTGCCGTGGGCGGCCGCCTTTCAATTTTCGGCGCTGTGTACGGCACTCTGCTGGTGAACTGGGCGAAAACCACTTTCTCTGAATCCTTTCCGGAATTGTGGCTGTTCGCCATGGGCGCACTGTTCATAGGCGTGGTCATGGCATTCCCCTCCGGCCTGGCGGGTGTCTACAAAAAATATGTGGAGCCTTGGCTTATATCCGTGGCGGGTCATGCGAGAAATTTTCTTTCCAAGCCGGGCAACGCTATTCCCTCGGTGGGTCCCCTGAGTAAGCAAGAAGGAGTCTCTCCATGAGCACGAAAGATTTTGTTCTGGCGGTGGAAGGACTCACGGTTTCCTTTGACGGATTCAAAGCGGTCAATGATCTGTCCTTCTATGTGGACGAAGGCGAGATCCGCGTGATCATTGGCCCCAATGGTGCGGGCAAAACCACTGTATTGGATTTGATCTGCGGCAAAACCAAAGCCACATCCGGATCCATCAAATTCCGCGGCAAGGAGCTCACCAAGATGACCGAGCACGCCATAGTGCATTCGGGTGTGGGCCGCAAATTCCAAAACCCTTCCATTTACGAAGACCTGACGGTTTTCGAAAATCTGGAAATTTCCTTTCCCCGCGGGCGCAGCGTGGCCGGAGCCTTGTTTTTCCGCCGCGACGCGGAAGTGGTGCAGGCGGTGGAAGAAGTGGCAGAGACCATATTTCTGCAGGATCAGTTGCACACCACGGCGGGATTGCTCAGTCACGGCCAAAAGCAGTGGTTGGAAATCGGCATGCTGCTGATCCAGAAACCCGATTTGCTGATGCTCGACGAACCCGTAGCCGGCATGTCTGTGGCGGAGCGCAAGCGCACGGCGGAGTTGCTCAACTGCATCACCAAAGGGCGATCGGTGATCGTCATCGAACACGATATGCAGTTCGTGGAGGACATAGCGCACCGGGTGACGGTGATGCACCAGGGCAAAACCCTGTCGGAAGGCTCCATGGAGCGCGTCAAATCCGATCCCAAGGTTGTGGAAGTCTATCTCGGCCACTGAGTTTGCGGAGAAATAACCATGTTAGCCATACAAGATTATTCGGTGGCCTACGGCCAAAGCGAAGTGATCCACAAGATGAATATGACAGTGGAACCCAACCAGATTGTGGCCGTTCTCGGCCGCAACGGAATGGGTAAAACCACGCTGATGAAATCCCTGATCGGCATGATTCCCCAGTCCCAGGGTTCTGTGAAACTCAACGGACAGGAACTGGCGCAGCAGAAAAGTTATGAGCGCGTCAAAAGCGGCATGGCATTTGTGCCCCAAGGGCGGATGATATTTTCCACCATGACGGTCAAGGAAAATATCGAGACCGGCCTGACCACCACCAAGCAGAAATCGGTTCCCGAAAGCATCTACACCCTGTTCCCTGTGCTCAAGGAAATGAAAAGCCGGCGCGGCGGCAACCTCTCCGGCGGTCAGCAGCAACAACTGGCCATCGCCCGGGCACTTGCCAGCAATCCCAAGGTATTACTGCTCGATGAGCCCACCGAGGGCATACAGCCCTCCATCATTCGCGAAATGGCGCGCACATTGCGCCGCATCCGCGATGAGCGCGGCCTGTCCATTCTGGTTTCCGAACAGGTGCTGAGTTTTGCCCTGGATGTGGCCGATCGCATTCTGGTGATCGAAAAGGGCGTCATTGTGCAGGATCAGAAACGCGAAGATGTGGATCACCAACAGGTGGCCGCGTATTTGTCCGTCTAGCAGTGAGGCTGTAGCAAGCTTAATTTTCCAACCGCAAGAGGAAATTCCCATGGCCGAGACCATTATCAAAATCGATTTGAAACAATCTCCCTACGAAAACGAAAAAATCCACAACCGCTGGCATCCGGATATTCCCATGGCGGTCACGGTAAAGCCCGGCGATGATTTTATTATCGAGTGCTACGACTGGACCGGCGGCCAGATCAAGAACAACGACGACGCCTCCGACGTGCGTGATGTGGACCTGTCCCAGGTGCACTTTCTCTCCGGCCCCGTGGGTGTGGAGGGCGCAGAGCCGGGCGACCTGTTGGAAGTGGATATTCTCGACATAGGTGCCTTCAGCGAAAGCCTGTGGGGGTTCAACGGATTCTTCTCCAAGAAAAACGGCGGCGGATTCCTGACCGAGCATTTTCCGGAAGCGCAGAAATCCATCTGGGACTTCAACGGCATGTTCACCAAATCCCGCCATGTGCCCAAAGTGGAATTCGCCGGCCTGATCCACCCCGGTCTGATCGGCTGTCTGCCTTCCAAGGAATTGCTGGAAGAGTGGAACAAGCGGGAAAAAGCGCTCTACGACACAGCGCCGGACGCAGTGCCACCCCTGGCCACCATTCCCTACGCAGACACCGCCCATATGGGGCAGTTGAAAGGTGAGGCCAGAGACAAAGCCGCAGCGGAAGGCGCCCGCACCGTGCCGCCGCGCGAGCACGGCGGCAACTGTGACATCAAAGACTTATCGCGCGGCTCCAAAATATATTTCCCTGTGTATGTGAAAGGCGCGGGCCTGTCCATGGGCGACCTGCACTTCAGTCAGGGGGACGGTGAGATCACCTTCTGCGGCGCCATTGAAATGGCCGGCTGGATCCACCTACGGGTCAATCTGATCAAAGATGGCGTGAAGAAATACGGCATCAAAAACCCGATCTTCAAGCCCAGCCCGATCGCGCCCAAATACGACGACTATCTGATCTTCGAAGGCATTTCCGTCGATGAGAAGGGCAAACAGCATTATCTGGATGTGCATATCGCCTATCGTCAGGCGTGTCTCAACGCCATCGAATATCTGACCAAATTCGGTTACAGCAGAGCGCAAGCCTACGCCATTTTGGGTACGGCGCCTGTGCAGGGGCATATCAGCGGTGTGGTGGATATTCCCAACGCCTGCGCCACCTTGTGGCTGCCAACGGACATATTCGAGTTCGACGTCAAACCCAATGCCTCCGGTCCCACCAAATCCGTGGACGGAAGCGTAGAGGTTCCGCTGGCGCCGGATCTTTAATTCTTAAACCTTGCTTTAACATCCATAAACCCAACGCCCAGGGAAGGGCACAGCTACGGAGATATGACCATGCCTGTTTATGATTACCGCTGCCGGGAGCATGGGGTGTTTTACCAACTGCAAACCCTGGAGAACCACGACCAGCCCGCCCCTTGCCCCACCTGCTCACAATTGAGCCCCAGGATCATCATGATTGCGCCGGATCTGCTGTTGATGGACGCCGACAAGCGCAAAGCCATGGCCACCAACGAAAAATCCCGCCACGAACCCATCTTCTCGCAAAAAGACCAGCGTCAACACGACCACCAACACCGCAAACACTGTGGCTGCGACCACGGCATCAAAAAATCCAAACTCTTCTACACCGCCAAAGGTGAAAAGATGTTCCCCTCCATGAGGCCGTGGATGATCAGCCACTGAGTTAGCCATGCCCTATAGGGCGATATCTTCCAGCGGGCTGCGTGTGCCCGCGAAGTGGCTGCCCAACACGTGGGTGTAGATCTGAGTGGTTTTTACGTCGCTATGGCCCATTAGTTCCTGCAAATTCCGGATGTCGTACCCGGCTTCCAGCAAATGAGTGGCAAAAGAGTGACGGAAGGTATGACAGCTCACCCTCTTGCCGCCGAGCCCGGCAGCCGCAACTGCCGACTTGAGTGCTTTTCGCACTACCGTCTCATGCAGATGGTGACGGCACAGAACTCCGGTTAAAGGATGCTGGCAAATTGCCGCCGAGGGAAATACATACATCCAAGCCGGGGATTTGAATGCGTTTGGAAATTTCTTGGCCAGCGCATTGGGAAGGGACGGCCCTATACCTCTCTCATTATCCTGCTGCTGAAGCAGAAGCGCCGCTTCTATTGCCTTCTTCAGTGGTTCCACCGCCCTGGGGCTTAGCAAGGTTTTGCGATCCTTATCGCCCTTACCAGACCGAACCGTGATGGCAAAGCGATCAAAGTGAATATCCTGCACCCGCAGCCGCAAACATTCGCTAATACGAAGTCCGCTGCCGTACAGCAAAGATATGATCAGCCTGTCGCGAGGACCGAGATGCTTCAAAACGGCGGCAACCTCAGCTTTGCTTAACACAGAGGGCAAATGCCGCTGTTTGGTCGCAAGCTGAAAGTCCAGCTCCCCCAATTCGACCTTCAGAACCTTTTGATATAAGAAAGCCAAAGAATTGAGCGCCACCTTTTGGGTATTGACGGCCACCTGATGCTTTGTCGCGAGGTGAGTTAAAAAATCCCGTATTTCGGGTGGGCCCATCTGGGCAGGGTGGCGCTTGTTGTGGTACAAGATGTACCGTTTGATCCAGAGCAGATAGGTCTTTTCCGTGCGAATGCTATATCCCAAAAGACGGATTTCGTCGCGAATCCGTTGCAGAAACGGGCTGCTCACAAGCTAACCTCCATATCGGACTGTTGCTGTATATATATACATACCCGAGGGATATTTGGCAAGCCAGCCAGAATCGAGTGCTTGACTATTGGCTTGCAGGATCATGAATGTCGTTTATATTCAAAGAGTTGAGCCGACGTGCCTGGCGATATCAAGCACACGGAAAGGCTATATCCAGCATGCGCATAGCCGCTCCAGGCAAGAGTGAACAGGGTCCAATATCGTTGGAAAATCAACGTGTTGGTAAAGTTTTGAAGAATCCATCTGAGCATGATATCGCGCATGCGCAGTATTAAAATGTTATGCAATCGGAAAAATAGCGAACGTTTATGCAAAATAGGGTATGTCCATATTGTCACGAAAAGACGATATCGCGTAAAAAGCTTATTCTCTACGCACTTTATATTCCCGGCGTTGTGAGTG
>Ga0065721_10052313_pt1 | contig 12193 bp, 12 predicted proteins | sample Mesricmetagenome_FD_59108 | JGI IMG/M metagenome (GOLD analysis project Ga0065721, IMG submission 59108) | Mesophilic microbial community from rice straw/compost enrichment Sample: eDNA_1 v2 (version 2) | ecosystem: Engineered > Solid waste > Grass > Composting > Bioreactor | place: USA: Davis... | reverse complement strand
CAGGATCGAGTAGATCGCCTCCTGCACGCCCGCCGCACCCAGCGAATGGCCGGTAAGCGACTTGGTCGACTGGATGTGGGGGATCTCGTCGCCGAAGACTTCGCGGATCGCCCCGATTTCCTTGCTGTCGCCCACCGGCGTCGAGGTGCCGTGGGTGTTGATGTAGTCGACCTTGTTGCGCGCGGTCGCGAGCGCCTGGCGCATGCAGCGCACCGCACCCTCGCCCGACGGCGCCACCATGTCGTAGCCGTCCGAGGTCGCGCCGTAGCCGGTCAGTTCGCAGTAGATCTTCGCACCGCGAGCCTTGGCGTGTTCCAGCTCCTCGAGCACCAGCACGCCCGCACCACCGGCGATGACGAAGCCGTCGCGGTTGAGGTCATAGGCGCGCGAGGCGGTCTCGGGCGTGTCGTTGTACTTGGAGGACATCGCACCCATGGCGTCGAACAGGTTCGACATGGTCCAGTCGAGGTCCTCGTGGCCGCCGGCGAACATGACGTCCTGCTTGCCCCACTGGATCATTTCCGCCGCATTGCCAATGCAGTGGGCGGAGGTGGAGCAGGCCGAGGAGATCGAATAGTTGACGCCGTGGATCTTGAACCAGGTCGCAAGCGTCGCCGAAGCCGTCGAGGACATGGCCTTCGGCACGGCGAACGGACCGATGCGCTTCGGGCTCTTGTTTTCGCGGGTGATGTCGGCCGCTTCAACGATCTGGCGCGTCGACGGACCGCCCGAACCCATGATGATGCCGGTGCGCTCGTTGGAGATGTCCTTCTCCTCGAGACCGGAATCGGCAATCGCCTGCAGCATGGAAACGTGGTTCCACTGCCCCGCGGTGGACAGGAAGCGCGTTGCGCGGCGGTCAACCATGCCCGTCAGGTCGAGCTTGGGCGCGCCCCAGACCTGGCACCTGAAACCATGCTCGATGAAATCCGGAGACTGCGTAATCCCGGATTTCGCGTTGCGGAGGGACTCGGTGACCTCTGCGGCATTGTTGCCGATGGATGACACGATCCCAAGACCAGTGACAACGACACGTCTCATGATTTCAGACCTTCAGTATGTTAGCGGATTGGCCAAAGCGTAGTGCCGCTCAGGCCGCCTTTTCCTTGGAAAGACCGACGCGCAGGTCGGTTGCCTGGTAGATGGTCTCGCCATCTGCCTTGAGCCAGCCGTCGGCGGTGCCGAGCACGAGCCGGCCGCGCATCACGCGCTTGAAGTCGATACCGAATTCCAGAAGCTTCGTCGTCGGGCGCACCATGCCCTTGAACTTCACCTCGCCGGTGGACAGCGCCATGCCGCGGCCCTCTTCGCCGAGCCAGCCGAGGAAGAAGCCGGTGAGCTGCCACATGCCATCGAGGCCGAGGCAGCCCGGCATGATCGGGTTGCCCTCGAAATGGCAGGGGAAATACCAGTCGTCCGGACGGACGTCGTATTCAGCACGGATGTAGCCCTTGTCGAAGGCACCGCCGGTCTCGGAAATGTCCGTGATGCGGTGGACCATCAGCATCGGGGGAAGGGGCAGCTGTGCATTGCCTGGGCCGAAGAGCTCCCCATGCGCACAGGCCAGGAGTTCTTCATAGGTATAGCTTGATTTCCGAACGGCCATAAAAGGCTATCCCCCTTCTCGTATCAAACATTCGCGATCGGACACTCGGTTCCGCACGTGTGGCTATCGATGCCCGCCAATATAGGATCCGCCCACAAAAAGCCAACCCAAAACGGTGATTTCCAGTGCATGCGGCATCAGCGCCCGGGAAATTCTGTTGAAAGCTCCGGCGCCAGAAGATATATCGTTGACCAAAATACTCTTATTTTAGGTTAGTGGAGCTTGGCACTTGATGGTCTGGGACCAAAGGACAACCACCGAGGCGAGACTGCGGCAGGCGGGACTCCGCCCGACGCGCCAGCGCCTGGCGCTTGCCCAGCTGCTCTACGCCAAGGGCGACCGGCACCTGACGGTCGAGGAACTGCACGAGGAGGCGATCGAGGCCGGCATCGATGTGTCGCTCGCCACCGTCTACAACACGCTGCACCAGTTCACGGAAGCGCGGCTTATCCGTGTGCTCGCCGTCGAGGGGTCGAAAACCTATTTCGACACCAACACGTCCGATCACCATCACTTCTTCGTCGAGGGCCGCAACGAGGTACTCGACATTCCGACCAGCAACATCTCCATCGAAAACCTGCCCGAACCTCCGGAAGGCATGGAAATCGCGCATGTGGACGTGGTGATCCGGCTGCGTGAAAAGAAGTCCTGAGCGCGGGCCCGCTTTCTAGAGAATATCCTTGGGGTCGCGCCCCGGTCGCGCCCTGTAGACCGGAAATGTCCAGCCATAGAGCAGCGCGCCGCCGCGGATGACGATGGTCGTCGCCATGGCAAGCAGGAACGAGACCGACTGGGCAAATCCCAGCATGTCCGACCCCACATAGACGGCCGCCCCCGCAACCGCCGCCGAGACATAGATTTCCGGCCTGAGCAGCACCGAAGGTTCACCCGCGACGATGTCGCGCAATATCCCGCCGAAGGTGGCCGTCAGCATCCCCGTGACCATGGCCACAACCGGTGAATCGGTCACCTCCAGCCCTTTCGCCGCACCCACTGCCGAATAGGCGGCAAGGCCGATTGCATCGAGCCAGAGCAGCACGCGGTAGCGCGATTCGAGCAGGTGCGCGGTGAAATAGACGGCAATGCCGGAAAGGATGCAGACGATCATGTAGGTGTCGTTGGTCACCCAGAAGACCGGCAGCCGCCCGAGCACGATGTCGCGGAACGTACCGCCGCCGATACCGGTGATCGCCGCCAGAAAGATGAAGCCGATCACGTCGAGCTGCTTGCGGCTCGCGGCCAGCGCGCCGGTCGCAGCGAATACGGCGATCGCCAGATAATCGAGAAATTCCAGGACCGACATGCCGTCACCCGCCAAGACTGCTCGCACGGGTGTACGACTTAAGCCAGATTACGGCAACAGGTTGTCCCGATCACCACGAAGATAGGAAACCGCCAGGGCCAGCCATTCGCGCGTGGCCGTGGAGGTCAGCTGGCTGTTGAGCGTCGGCTGGGTGAAGTCGAGGCCAAGCCTGACCCGGCCGCTCGACCGGTAGTCCGATGCCCAGGGAACGACGTTGACGCCGGCGCGCTCGAAGAGCCCCAGTGCCCGCGGCATGTGATAGGCCGAGGTGATCAGGAGGCAGTTGTCGAGGCCGTTGGCTTCAAGCAGCGCCTTCGTCTCGGAGACGTTTTCGGCGGTGTTGCGCGAGGTCTTCTCCGCAAGGATACGATCCGGATCGACGCCCATGGCAGCGAAGAAATCGGCGGCCAGTTCGGCGTCACCCTTGTAGGTCCCTGAGAATGACCCGTCGCCACCCGAAACGACGACCTTCGCCTCTGGCCGCAGCCGGGCGATTCTCGCCGCCTCGATGAAGCGGTCGGCCGACTGGTTCATCTCCATGCCGCCACGCCCCGCCGTGACCTCGAGGTCGAAAGCGCCGCCGAGCACGATCATGCAGCCGAGATTTTCCGGCAGGTCGGGGCGCGGATAACGATCCTCCAGCCTCTGCAGTGCCCAGGAACCGGTCGTCGTGAACAGCGTCACCGACATGACGAGGATGGCGAGCATCGCGCAGACGAACGAGAGCTTGCGCCAGCCGAACCACAGGACGACCACGGCGGCGATCTTGAGTAGGAGCGCTAGCGTCAGCGGCTGGACGATGAGCCAGGCGATCTTTCCGAACACGAACATCACGTCACCCCAAAAGGAAAAAGCCGGAGGCTGTCCGGCTTTTTCTGATCGATGTGGCTTTTGTCAGGCTGCCCTGCCGAGCGCGGTTGGCGCCGGTGCAGGCGCGCGCTTGCGCTTCAGATAGGCAAAACCAGCGGCCAAAATCAGGCCGACACCGATGATGGTCACCGAGAGTAGAGGCCGATAGGCGAACCAGCCGATGGCGATCACAATCGGACCAACGACCAGCGTGAAAATCAGCGCCAGGATCGTGGTGCCGCCGCCAATGATCGAACCGATGAAGGGCACGACGTCGCCGAGCACGCTCAGGATCATGGTGGCGAGCTTGAAGCCGATGAAGAGGCCAAGCAGGCCGCCGGCGCGGATCAGCCAGGTGATCAGCGTGTTCTCGTCCTGCGCCCGCTGGAACATCGCGTCCGCATCCTTGCGGCCGGCAGAAGAGAGGAAGATCTCGCGGCCGTTGGAGGCGCGGTAGGCGGTCAGCGTGTCGCCCTTCTGCTGGCCGACAAAGCTGGCTTCCGCCAGGTCGACGCGCTTGAAGCGCACGCGCATGTCGCCGATCTGCGGCGAGGTGGCGGAGAAGCCGATATAGGCTTCGCCCTGGTTGAGCTTGACGGGCTTGCCGGTAGCAACCACGCGGCCGATGCGCGCGACATCTGCCTCCGTCAGCTGGATTGCCTTTTCGTCGCCGAGATTGGCAGCCTTGCGGCCGTCGACCACGAAGGCGCCGACATTGACGCTGTCGACACTGGTGCGGCTCGCCTCCACCGCAAAGGGCGGGTTGTCGTGGCCCAACTCCTTGAAGTCGGACGAATCGACCGGACCGGCACGCCATTCCTTCACATAGGTATAAGTGGTGGTGGTCGTCTCGCTGCCGCCGAGATTCTTCTCGGTCTTGCTCTCCGACTTCTCGACCCACTGATACATCTCGACTTCGCGTTCGACCGCAACAGCGCCCTCGGCGCTGATGCCGAAATCGGGATCGGCGGCAACGCCATTCGGCTTCACCGCACCTTCGATATGGACCAGCTTGCCTTCATTGGCCGCATCGATGCCGGTGCTGTCGACCGAAACGACGAGGCCGGCGCCTTCCGCAAGCGCACGGTATGTCTGGATCGCCCTGCCTTCGTTCCAGAACAGGAAATAGATGGAAACCAGGATCAGAATGATCCCGATGACGATTCCGGTCAGCGCGTTCTTGATGCGCGTGAACCAGGACGTGGTCGTTGTCTCTGTGTAACTCATGCCCTCTCCTACCCCTGGCAAAATTCGTTGCCTGCCAAGCGGCATAATCTCTGAACGTCAGACAAGCCTGACTTATTCTTGCTTGTGAAAATTTGAGCAGTTGAAATTCCCCGCCTGCACCGCCTCCTCCTCGCAGCGGCACGACACGCGTCCCTCAAACAAAAAGGCCCGGCTTTCGCCAGGCCTTTCAAACGGATGCGGAAACCGGACCTTATTCGGTCGGCGCCGGCAGCGGGCTGTCCGACTTCGAGTTCAGATAGGCCATGATGTCGGCGCGTTCCTTGTCCTTCTTGTCGCCTGCGTAACCCATCGCGGTGCCCTTGATGAACTTCTTGGGCGCCGTCAGGAAGTGGTTGAGGTTGTCGAAGGACCAGGTTTCCTGGCCGCCCTTGGAGAATTCCTTCATGCCGGCCGAATAGCTGAAGTCCGGGAGAGCAGCGACCGGACGTCCGACGACGCCGAAAAGGTTCGGGCCGACCTTGTTGCCCGCGCCCTTCTCGGCGGTGTGACAGGCCGCACACTTCTTGAACAGCTTCTCGCCGTTCGCCGGGTCGGCGCTTGCCATCAGCTGCGCAACCGGAACGGCAGCAGCGGGAGCATCTGCGGCCTCCGCGGACGCATCAGCATCGGCAGCCGCGATAACATATCCCGGCTTCTCCGGGATCTCCGCGTGGAAAAGGCCCTCCGACGCGATCGAAACGGTCATGAGCACGAACACCGTCCCCAAAAGCGCGCCGAGGCCCATGTTCACGTAAGAATTCATCTTGCAAAGCTCCCTAGCCGCCGGTCAGAGACCGGCCATCTTGAAATCGCGCGAAACCTATGTCTTTTGCCAAGAAAGTGCAACTGCAAACCACCGCGTCAAGTGAGACTAATTGACACTTCTTCGCGGGAAAGCGAAGGCCCCTCGCATGACTATTCCCAGCTTCGACAACACGCTCGTTCTCATCCCCGCGCGCATGGCCTCCACACGCCTTCCCGGCAAGCCGCTCGCCGACATTGCGGGGCTGCCGATGATCGTCCAGGTTGCGAAACGCGCACACGAGGCGGGAATCGGCCGCGTGACCGTCGCCGTCGATCATGCCGACATCCTTGATTCGGTCAGATCCGCCGGCTTCGACGCGGTGATGACGCGGGTCGACCACCAGTCCGGCTCCGACCGAATCCACGAGGCGCTGCAGCATGCAGACCCCGAACGCAGGGCTGAATTCATCGTCAACGTCCAGGGTGACCTGCCGACGATCGACCCGGAGGCGATCCGCGCCAGCCTGCGGCCGCTCGGAAACGCTCAGACCGACATCGCCACGCTGACCGTCGAGATCACGGTCGAGGAAGAGAAGACCAATCCCAATGTGGTGAAGGTCGTCGGCTCGCCGATCGGCGACAGGCGCCTGCGCGCACTTTACTTTACGCGCGCGACCGCGCCCTACGGCCAGGGCCCGCTCTATCACCATATCGGACTCTATGCCTACCGGCGTGCAGCCCTCGAACGCTTCGTCGCGCTTGCGCCCTCCGTGCTCGAAAAGCGCGAATCGCTCGAACAGCTGCGCGCGCTCGAAGCCGGCATGCGCATCGATGCCGAGATCGTTGACTCGGTGCCGCTCGGTGTCGATACTCCCGCCGACCTCGAACGGGCCCGCGCGATCCTCGGCGGGAAACAGGCATAGTCAGGGCAGTATTTCCATGATCACCAAGACCAACAGAATCGCCTTCCAGGGCGAACACGGCGCCAATTCGGACATGGCTTGCCGTGACCAGTTTCCGAATCTCGTCCCCCTGCCCTGCCCGACCTTCGAAGACGCGTTCCTGGCGGTAGAGTCCGGCGACGCCGATCTGGCGATGATTCCGATCGAGAACACGCTGGCCGGCCGCGTCGCCGACATCCACCGGCTGTTGCCCGAATCGCGGCTGCACATCGTCGGCGAATATTTCATGCCGATCCGCTTCCAGCTGATGGTGCTGCCAGGCGTGAAGCGCGAGGAGATCCGCACCGTTCACAGCCACATCCACGCGCTGGGCCAGTGCCGCAAGATCGTCCGCCTCAACGGCTGGAAGCCGGTGATCGCCGGCGACACGGCGGGCGCTGCCAAGCTGGTCTCCGAAGAGGGCGACCGGTCGATGGCGGCCCTTGCGCCGCGGCTCGCAGCCGATCTCTACGGCCTCGAGATCCTCGAGGAAAATGTCGAGGACGCAGAGAATAACGTCACGCGCTTCGTGGTCCTGTCGAAGGAAGCGGCAGTGCCGGAGCGCACCTCCAGGGACGAGAAGATCATCACCACCTTCATCTTCAACGTCCGCAACATTCCCGCCGCGCTCTACAAGGCGCTCGGCGGCTTCGCCACCAACGGCATCAACATGACCAAGCTCGAGAGCTACCAGCTCGGCGGCAAGTTCATCGCCACCCAGTTCTATGCGGACATCGAAGGTCATCCCGACGACCAGAGTGTCAGGAATGCCATGGAGGAGCTGAAGTTCTTCTCGACCCAGGTGCGGGTGCTCGGCACCTACCGGGCCCACCCCATGCGCGACGCTTTCTAGAGTTCAGGAGACAGCCTCATGACGACCTGCGTCTTTGTCCAGCTCCAGTGCCGGCCGGGAACCGCCTATGACGTGGCGGACAAGATCTACGAGCGCGAGATCGCGTCCGAGATCTATTCGACAAGCGGCGAGTTCGACCTCTTGATCAAGATCTACATTCCCGACGGCGAGGACATCGGCAAGTTCATCAACAAGAACGTTCTCGACATCGACGGCATCTCGCGGTCGCTGACGACGATGACGTTCAAGGCGTTCTAGCGCCTCAGAAGCCGTCGGTGATCCAGGGCTTGTAGTAGTTCTTGCGCTTCTGCCACTCGATTTCGTTCGGCGGTCGGTAGGAGCGCACCTCGAAAGGCTCGGTCTCGCATGTGTAGACGCGCTTTGCGAGACCGGTTCTGCGCCAGCGGCCGGGATCGCGGCTGTCCATGTAGGACGTGCAGACGGTGCGGTCCTCGGGCCGCTCCTGTCGTGGCATTTTCACCCCCGGCAGATCCCTGAACGGCTCGTCGCCGGCTGCAGCCGCAGCGAGCGGCAGCGCAACACCGGCGAGCATGACGAGAGGCAGGATCACTCTCGGCAGGATTTGCGGAAACTGCAGCAGGCTGATCATCATGATGTGAGCCTATCGCGCACCACCTCTCCGGTAAAGTCACAGTTCGGTGGTTGCGCGGTGCCGCTTCGGACTTGGCATCGACGCCGCCTTTCCCTATGGAGAAGCCTTGCAGCGCGTGATGCCGAACAGAACCTGACGCCCGGAAACGTAGATGACCACAATCGCCATCGATGGCCCTGCCGCAGCCGGAAAGGGAACGCTCTCCCGGCTCATCGCGCACGCCTACGGCTTCCATCATCTCGATACGGGCCTGACCTATCGGGCCGTCGCCAAGGCGCTCATCGACCGCGGGCTGCCGCTCGATGACGAGACGGTTGCCGCCGAGATCGCCCGTTCGATCGACCTTTCCAGTCTCGATCGCGCCGTGCTCTCGGCACACGATATCGGCAACGCCGCATCCCAGATCGCCGTGATGCCCACGGTGCGCAGGGCGCTCGTCGACGCCCAGCGGACCTTTGCCCGCCGCGAGCCCGGCACCGTGCTCGACGGCCGCGACATCGGCACCGTCGTCTGCCCGGACGCCGACGTAAAGCTCTTCATCACCGCCTCGCCCGCCGTCCGCGCCGGACGCCGCTACGAAGAGATCATCGCCACCGGCGGCGAGGCCGAATATGGTGCCGTGCTCGCCGACATATTGCGCCGGGACGAACGCGACATGGCACGTGCCGACAGCCCGCTGAAACCTGCGGAAGACGCGCACTTGATTGATACGTCCGAAATGGATATAGAGACCGCGTTCGAAGCGGCGCGTCAGATCATCGATGCTGCACTCGACCGGGAAGCCAATGCGGTCCGCGCGCCGGAATGACCCTTGAGGGTCCGGATTGATTGACCTCCCGTGTGTTCAACTCTAACCCACCGGCGCAATGGTGGCATGGCCACCCGTTTTGGAGATCCAATGTCCGTAAATAATCCCTCCAAGGAGGACTTCGCGTCCCTCCTCGAAGAATCCTTTTCCAAGGTCGACCTCGCCGAAGGTTATGTGACCAAGGGCGTCATCACCGGTATCGAGAAGGACATGGCGATCGTCGATGTCGGTCTCAAGGTTGAAGGCCGCATCGCTCTCAAGGAATTCGGCGCCAGGGCCAAGGACGGCTCGCTGAAGGTCGGCGACGAAGTCGAGGTTTACGTCGAACGTATCGAAAATGCTCTCGGCGAAGCCGTTCTGTCGCGCGAAAAGGCTCGCCGCGAAGAAAGCTGGGCGAAGCTCGAAGTCAAGTTCAACGCCGGCGAGCGCGTCGAAGGCGTCATCTTCAACCAGGTCAAGGGTGGCTTCACCGTCGATCTCGACGGCGCAATCGCCTTCCTGCCGCGTTCGCAGGTCGACATCCGTCCGATCCGCGACGTCACCCCGCTCATGCATGTTCCGCAGCCGTTCGAAATCCTCAAGATGGACAAGCGCCGCGGCAACATCGTCGTGTCGCGCCGTACCGTCCTCGAGGAATCGCGTGCCGAACAGCGTTCGGAAATCGTCCAGAACCTCGAAGAAGGTCAGGTCGTCGAGGGTGTCGTCAAGAACATCACCGATTACGGTGCGTTCGTTGACCTCGGCGGCATCGACGGCCTGCTGCATGTCACCGACATGGCATGGCGTCGCGTCAACCATCCGTCGGAGATCCTCTCCATTGGCCAGCAGGTCAAGGTTCAGATCATCCGCATCAACCAGGAAACCCACCGCATCTCGCTCGGCATGAAGCAGCTCGAGTCGGATCCGTGGGGCGACATCGGCACCAAGTACCCGGTCGGCAAGAAGATCCGCGGCACGGTGACGAACATCACCGACTACGGTGCGTTCGTCGAGCTCGAGCCGGGCATCGAAGGCCTGATCCACATTTCCGAAATGTCCTGGACCAAGAAGAATGTCCATCCGGGCAAGATTCTGTCCACGACGCAGGAAGTCGACGTGGTGGTGCTCGAAGTCGATCCGGCCAAGCGCCGTATCTCCCTCGGCCTGAAGCAGACCCTCGACAATCCGTGGGAAACCTTCGCCAACAACCATCCGGTTGGCAGCGTCGTTGAAGGCGAAGTCAAGAACAAGACCGAATTCGGCCTGTTCATCGGCCTCGAAGGCGACGTCGACGGCATGGTGCACCTCTCCGACCTCGACTGGAACCGTCCGGGCGAGCAGGTCATCGAGGAGTACAACAAGGGCGATGTGGTCAAGGCTGTCGTTCTCGACGTCGACGTCGAGAAGGAGCGCATCTCGCTCGGCATCAAGCAGCTTGGCAAGGATGCGATCGGCGACGCCGCCGCTTCAGGCGAACTGCGCAAGAACGCCGTCGTTTCGTGCGAAGTCATCGGCATCTCCGACAGCGGCATCGAAGTGAAGCTCGTCAACTTCGACGACATCACTGCCTTCATCCGCCGTGCGGACCTGTCGCGTGACCGCGATGAGCAGCGTCCGGAGCGTTTCCAGGTCGGCCAGGTCGTGGACGCTCGCGTGACCAACTTCTCGAAGAAGGATCGCAAGGTCCAGCTTTCGATCAAGGCGCTCGAAATCGCCGAAGAAAAGGAAGCCGTCGCTCAGTTCGGTTCGTCCGACTCCGGCGCTTCGCTCGGCGACATCCTCGGCGCGGCTCTCAAGAACCGCAACGCCGGCGAATAAGCCTCGAAAGCACGTTCGAAAACAGAAAAACCCGCCTGAGCGATCCGGCGGGTTTTTCTTTGGGCGCCCCCCTGCCCCCTGGCCATGCCCGGCCAAACTGCCTCAGAAGCCAGCCATCTTCTGATAGAACACATAGGCGCGGTCTGCCTGGCTCGAATCGCGCGTCAGCCTGATTTCCGGCTCTTCTTCCGCCTCGGGGCGCAAGAGATCATCGGTCGCCTTGCGCGCCAGCCGCTCGCGGCGGGCTTCCGGATCCTCCTTCTCGCCCTCTTCCTCCGCCGCTTCCTCGTCGTCCTGGCGACCACGCGTCTCCGGCAGTTCCGTCTCGAACTCGTCCTGCGCCGGCTGGAGCGCGGCAAAGGCAAAGGGTACCGGATCCGGCATCTGCATCCGCAGCACGGGCAGCTTCTCGGCGTCGGCACCACGGGCTGCCGCCTGCTGCGCCGCAGCGGCATCGGATGCGGAGGCCGCAGCCTTGCGTGCCTCTTCCGCCGTTGTCCTGTCTGCCGTCACGATCTGCCCCTTTTCCTTGCCAGCGCCGTTCACTGCCGCCGCACGTGCGGCCGCCTCCTTCTGCTCCGGCGTGAGCTCATCCGCCCCCTGTTCGGCACCGTGGCCCTGCGCTCCGGGAAGGGACTTCGCCATCTGCCTTGCGGCAACCAGCGGCGCCTGCTCGGTCATATCGGTCTCGGCAGAAGCGAGCAGTTCCGAAAGGGCGCGCGTGGTGGCCAGCGTCTCGCTTGCCTTCGCCGCATTGCGCTCGGCCAGGGCCTGTCGCTCCTCGCGGCCCGCCTGGTTCATCTGCATGTCGTTGCGCGCAGCCTGCGCATTGCTGCGGCCTGCCGTTTCCCCAGCCCGCGGTTCGACGCTGTTTCCGTTGCGCTGGTCCTTCCCCCCGGCGTTGGCGGAAGCATTCCTGCCGGCCTGCTCTTCCCTCACGGCAGGACGCGCCTCGTGAGTTTCGACCTCGTCGCCGGATACCGCGGCTCCGGCAGGATGCTCTGCCTTCTCGGCCGGCAGGCTTGCCGTCAGGCCACCCTGGACGCGCAACAGCTCGGCGCGGATCTTGTCAACACCGGCAACCAGCGCCGAGAGCGCCGAACGCAGCTCGCGACCGGCAGTCTTCGCGTCCACATTTTCCCGCGGCGCCTGCCGGCCCACGTCTTCCGCGCGCTTCGGGCTGCCCTGGATTTCCTTCCGTGTCTCGCTCGCGCCCGGTTCGAAGAGGTTCTTCAGCTGCGCCTGCAGGTTCCTGGGGTCCGACGTCTCGGGCCGTGGCGGTGCCGGGCGCGCCGACGGGGAGAACAGCGCCAGCCGGCCCTCGCCCGCCTGCGCCTGTTTGCTCATGGCGAGCGCTTCGGCGCTTCGCGGCGAGGCCGCCTCGGGCTCCAGATAGGTGGTCGTGGCGGCTGCAGCGGCAGCCTTCTGCGGGGCGGCCGGCGGCGCTTCAAT
>Ga0065721_10052312_pt1 | contig 12193 bp, 10 predicted proteins | sample Mesricmetagenome_FD_59108 | JGI IMG/M metagenome (GOLD analysis project Ga0065721, IMG submission 59108) | Mesophilic microbial community from rice straw/compost enrichment Sample: eDNA_1 v2 (version 2) | ecosystem: Engineered > Solid waste > Grass > Composting > Bioreactor | place: USA: Davis... | reverse complement strand
AATACCCTTCCCCACGACCGGTAAACACCTCGTAAACGCTCTGCAAATAAATCGCCGCCACGCCCGCCGCGATCGGCACATCAATATTCAACAGTCGCTGCTGTAAACTGCGTCGCGCCGCTTTCCAATAATCCAACGCGCTGTAAGTCACCACCGGCGTCGCCAGCAAAAAACTTATCAGCCCTACCATTTTGCCGAATGCCGGGCCGGCAAAAGCGTCCAGCCCGAGATACGCCGAAATACTGAACAGCATGATGTTGCCAAACGCAAAACCGGCCAGGCCCAGTTGAATCCATAAACGTCGCGACACCGTGCTTTTCGGCTTGTCGTCCAACGCCGCGAGCTTGAGTTCCGGTTCGTAACCAAGCGACGCCAGCAACGTCACAACTTCACTGAGCTTGACCTGCGTGGGATCGAAAGAAAGCGCGACTTCTTTGCGCGGAAAATTCACCTGTGTCTGGCCAATGTCGGGTTTCAGCCGGAACAGATTCTCCAACAACCACACACAAGCGATGCAATGGATGGCCGGAATGTGAAAGGTAACGCGCGTCAGGCGTGAATCGCTGAAATCCACCAGCCGTTCGCGCACCGCCGGTTCATCAAGGAAAAGATATTGATCTGATTTAACCGTGGCACTGACGCGCACCCCTGCGGTATCGCTCAGTTGGTAAAATTCCGTCAGGCCGTTCGCTGATAAGATTTCGTAAACCGTCTGGCAACCGTGGCAACAGAAGGATTTTTCCGCGAGCGACAGCACCGTGCCGCGACACAATGTGCCGCAATGAAAGCACACGGGCGCACTGGCTACGTCGGTATTGGCGACAGGATCAGCAGGCGCGCCATCAAACTGGCTCGACTTCCACAGGCTCATTACGTGCAGAAATCATCGGCAACAACTTTCCTGCTCGCTTCCCATTCTCTATGGAAGACCACTCAAATTTTGCTCACTGTTTTGCGCCCTTTGTCCAAGGGCAGAAAATCAAGCCCCGAAACTGCCGCGATTAGAACTCAATCGTTTTTTCACGAAGGCAGCTTGCGCGCCAGAGCTTTAGCACGCGAAATCCAGACCTGATCGCGCCGCCGCTGAAATGCCGGCGCATGAGAATCTTCCACCAACACATCGTTCAATTGCGCCCGGGCTTCATCCAATCGGCTGGTCGCGAAATAAAGTTCCGCCAGTTGAACTTTCGCACGCGGATAAGAATTATGCGCCACGACGTATTCCCAGGATTTAATCGCGTTTTCCGTTTCACCCAGCGCCATCAATGTTTCGGCGTACGCCATGGCCGTGTGGTTGTAATCGTGTTTGGGATTCTCACGCAACACCCCTTCCAACAGCGGTCGCGCTTCTGCTGCGCGTTTTTGCCGCAACAGACACTGGCCCAGATGCGCGCGCGTATCCACGTCATTGGGGTCGCGTTGCAATGCGGCGCGATAACACGCCTCGGCTTTATCCAGTTTACCGCGCTGAAAATAAACGTCACCCAGTTGCGCGTGTTGATGTGCGTTATCAATGTGATGAATCTTCGCTTCGAGTTCGCGAATGCGATGACGGTCATGAGAACCCGGCAGTTCAAAACCGCGCGTCGCTGTGCTGCGATACAGACAGAAGAAATACAACACCGCTGCAAGCATCGGCAAAAAGAGCATGTAAACGACCCACAGCCATTCGCGCTTGCGCACCGCGTCAATCAACATCCACAGGTGAAACAACGTCATCGCACCGGCGATTCCCAGACTGAACCAGTGTTGCAGTTGCTCCCCAAGGGACGGGCTGTAACCATAAGATTCCATCGCGGCAAAATAGAAAAGCAGTCCGACTTCGGGCAAATAAACTTTGACGTTACTCCAGCCACCACGCGGAAGGACACAAAATAGTTTTGCAAAAAATTGAGTAGGCAAAAACTTGCCTGCGTCTGATTCGACAGCAAAATCCCGTCAAAGACATGAAAACCACCCCTGAATCTACGTCCCTGCCCACGCGGCGGGAATTTCTCGCCACCACCACCGCTGCCAGTGTCGGATTTGCTCTTGGCGCATCCGCCTTTGTCTCGACCGCTTCGGCGCAAACCAGCGCGCCCATAAGCCGCAAAAAGCGTTACGCACTTGTTGGTGTCGGCAGCCGTTCCGGCATGTTTCGCGAAGCTGTGCTCCGCAAGTATGCCGAATATTCGGAAATGGTTGGCTTCTGCGATGTAAACGCTGGCCGACTCAAACTCGCGCAGGACCATGCGCGCAATCTCGCCGGAGTCGAAGTGCCCATCTATCCCGCCAAAGATTTTGATCGCATGGTCCGCGAAACCAAACCGGACGTCATTATCATCACCACGAAGGATTCCGAACACGATCGCTATCTCGTGCGCGGCATGGAACTCGGTTGCGATGTGATGACCGAGAAACCGATGACCACGGACGAAAAAAAGTGCGCCGCGATTTTGAAAACACAGGCGCGAACGGGTCGCAAATGCACCGTTTGCTTTAACTACCGCTATTCGCCGTATCGCTCGCAGGTGAAAGAACTGTTGATGAATGGCGTCATCGGCGATGTGTTGTCAGTGGATTTCACGTGGCTGCTCGACACTATGCACGGCGCGGATTACTTCCGTCGCTGGCACGCGAACAAAGCCAACTCCGGTGGATTGATGGTGCATAAAGCCACCCATCATTTCGATTTGATGAACTGGTGGTTATCCGCAGTGCCCGTTGAAGTCGCCGCCGTCGGCAAACGTGAATTCTACACGCCGCAAATGGCGAAGCGCCTCGGCCTGCAAAGCCATCACGAGCGTTGCCACACCTGCCCCGAAAAATCTAAATGCACTTTCCGCCTCGACCTCGCCGGCAACGCAAATCTCAAACGGATGTACCTCGATCAGGAACATCACGATGGTTATTTCCGCGACCGCTGCGTGTTCCGTCCGGACATTGATATCGAAGACACGATGAACGTCATCGTGAAATACAGCACCGGCGCGACAATGATGTATTCCCTCAACGCGTTTAACGGCTGGGAAGGTTATCGTCTCGCGTTCAACGGCACGAAAGGCCGGCTCGAACATACCGTTCAGGAAAAGGTCACGGTGTTCGGCGATGGCAACACACCAGGCGCAGTCGCGAAGGAAGGTGTAATAACGCGCGTTTATCCGCTCCGCGCTCCCGCATACAACGTCGAACTCTGGCAGTCCGGCTCCGGCGGTCACGCCGGCGGTGACAATCTGATGCTCGACGACCTGTTCCTGCCGAATCCGCCAGCGGATAAATTCCTGCGCGCCGCAGATCAACGCAGTGGCGCTTACTCGATTCTGACCGGCGTCGCCGCGAATCACTCCATGCGCACCGGCAAACCTGTTAAGATCGCTGATCTGGTCAAAAAAATCGGCCTGCCGGATTATCCTCCGATGCCGACGAATACCGATCCTGTGCCGATGCCGCCGGCGGCGAGCTGATTACTTGATATCCAATTGAACGACAGACGTTGAACCGGATTGGAATCCACACTCGTCATCACGAGTTGACGGAATCAGCCGGAACAAATCGGGGAATTGCGTTTCACTTACGGCGCCTTAGCATGGCGTCCCAGTTATGACGCCGTTTCAAATCATATTTACGCCGGTCAGCGCTGCGGAAGTCGCACGCATGCCGAAGGAATTGCAATTACAGATTCTCGGCGAATTTCGCGGTCTGCCACAACAGGTCATCGGCACGGAACTCGACGACTTCGGTAAACTCGAACGCGGCGGGCGCATTCTGCACCGATTTCGCATCGGCGATTTTCGTGTCTATTTTGAGCGGCACGAACTGGGCGTGCTCGTCCACCGCATCCTCAGCAAAAACACGCTGAAAGATTTCTTCTATCGCTCCGGTTTGAAGGTCGAAGAGGACGAAGCGCTCCAACAAAATCCCAAGTTCTGGGAAATGATCGAGTCAGCCAAAACGGCGAAGTAAACGTTTTTCCTTCGGTTTTCTAAAAACAGGAAAGGCCGGATTTTTCAATCCGGCCTTGTTCATTTGCCTCTTCGGGCGATTTAGAATTTGTACTGGGTACCAACAATCAGACGGGTATCCGTACCTTCTTTGGGATAGTTGACTCCGTTGTCGTAGGTCACTTGATATTTGACTAACAAGTCCCAGTGCGAATTGATGGCGGTGCTGATGCCGACTTCCGCGTTAATCAGGTCGTTATCCGGCCAATCTTTGAGCGCCGGAAGGTACTCAGCGGTTTGCCAGATCTTCGTAGTATCGCTTAATTTGTGCTCAAATCTTTCTCCGATTCTTAAGGCAATGAATTCCTCATGATCTTTCGGCGTCGTGGGAGTTGCTTCGCGTTCCTGCACGATGAACGTCGGACCGACATCAAACGACAGCAACGTTTTTTCGTTCTTGATCAGGTAATAACCGACCAGCGGAGAAACTTTGAAGCGATAGGCCAAATCCGCAACGCCATCCCGCTCACCATCGACACGCAAACCGAAATAGGCGCGTTCACTGAACAGATGATTGTATTGACCATACACCTTGGTGAAATCGGTGGTGCGGTTACGATTGTTACCCGTGCTGCTGCTCTTGCCATAACCGGCTGAAGCACCTAAGGCCACTTCATCGGATTCCCAATTTCTTTTGGTATCCAAACCGATAGTCGCGAGAATGCTCTCGCTGTTCCCGCTTTGAATGGTCAACCCGGCGTTGGCGACGGTTTCCCATTTGGGCTTTTCGGGAGCGGCAGCTTGACCGAAGGCGCTGCTCGTAACGGCTCCGGCGATGACCAGACTGATAAGTAGTTGTTTTTTCATAACATGTTGTTTTCTGTCCAACGGGTATTGGCGCGCAAGGTTTAGCGCACTCCGCGAAATCTTTCAACTGTTTGCTGTTCACTCTCGCTCAACACCTGGTCGAAACCACACTTTCCGCTTGCGTGAACGGACGGTCCTCGCACAATCGCTGCGCATGTTTTCTCACGTTGTCATCTTCTGGACCGACCCCGCTCAACCCAACGCTGCGGACGAACTCGTCGCCGGCGCGAATCACTATTTGAAATCCATTCCCGGCGTGTTGCAGTTTCACGTCGGCAAAATGGTCGGCAGCCATCGCCCCGTCGTGGACCAATCCTATCAGGTCGCGCTAAACCTGATTTTTCCGGATAAAAAATCGCAGGACGACTATCAGGTGCATCCGCAACACGTGGAATTCATCGAAAAAGTTTTCAAACGCGTCTGCACAAAAGTCGTCGTTTACGATTTTGAGTAAACCGCGCGACCAGTCGGTTTCCCATGCAAGTCATCTCCCGGGTTTCAGCAATGCAAACGCTGGCGCAACGCTGGCGGCGACGCGGCGTGCGAATCGGATTTGTTCCGACCATGGGTTATCTGCACGAAGGTCACCTCAGCCTCATCCGCGAAGCCCGGAAACGCGTTGGCAAAAACGGCAAGGTCGTCGTCAGCATTTACGTCAACCCGACACAATTCGCGCCCACGGAAGATTTGTCGCGCTATCCGCGCGATCTTAAACGCGACCTCGCACTGTGTCGCAAACTGGGCGTGAACGCCGTCTTCGTCCCATCGGATGCCGAAATGTATCCGGGCAAAGCGGACGGCAACTACAGCACTTACGTCGTCGAAGAATCGCTCACGCAACAGATGGAAGGCGCTTCACGACCCACGCATTTTCGCGGCGTCACGACCGTCGTCGCGAAACTATTTAACATCGTCCTACCTGACATCGCCGTGTTCGGCGCGAAAGACTGGCAACAGGCTGCTGTCATCAAACGCATGGTGGCAGACCTGAACTTTCCGGTGAAAATCTTCGTGTCACCCACGGTGCGCGAAGCTGACGGTGTAGCGATGAGTTCGCGCAACAAATATCTCGTCGGCACTCTGCGGTCTCAGGCTGTCGTTTTATCACGCTCGATCAAAGAAGTTCGCGCCTTGGTCTCTGCCAGCGCAAAGGCGATTTCTGCAACCCGCCTTAAATCGGTCGTGAAGAAAATCGTCAGCACCGCACCCGATGCGCGTCTGGATTACGTGGAATTTTTCCATCCGGAAACGCTCGTGCCACAAAAGCAGGTGAAGCGCGGCACACACATGGCATTGGCAGTGTTTGTCGGCAAAACGCGACTGATTGATAACGGTCGCCTGTGAGTGCGCTCTAATAGACGCGCTTTCTGAAGCTTCAAATCGGATCGGTTTCCACTGGCGTTTCGCGCCGTGTTACTCGCAACCGCGCCACCCGCGTGTCTTCCATTTCTTCGACGCGTAACTCGCTGTGACCAACCGTTACAACGTCCCCTGCTTTCGGAAAACCGCCCAATCGCTGCGTCACCCAACCACTCGTCGTCGTGACGCCTTCCGCCGTCAATGTCACGCCCAGCAGTTCTTCCAGTTCGTGCAACGGCAATGCGCCGGAAACTTCCCACGTCGTCTCACTCGCACGCGTGAGCAGCGGTTTCTCCTGATCAAACTCGTCCTGAATCTGACCGACGAGTTCCTCCATGATATTTTCCATCGTAACGATTCCGACCGTGCTGCCGTATTCGTCCACTACGATGGCAAGGTGCAGTTTCCGTTCGAGCAGTAATTGCAACAGCTTTTCCAATCGCGCCGTTTCCGGCACATAAATCATCTTGCGCGCCACCGGCAATAATTCCGCTCCCGTGCGCGCTTTGAGGCGCATCGCGAAAATATCTTTGATATGCACCACGCCCAACGCACGATCCAGATCGCCGTCTTCACAAAGCGGAAAACGCGAGTAACGCGATTTCTCCACCACATCGAGACATTCCGCGATGCTCGCCTGCGTATCGAGCACGGTGATTTCTTTGCGTGGCCGCATCACGTCCCGTGCAATACGCCGACGCAAATCGAGCGCGTTTTGCACAATGTCGCGACTGAACGCGGATGCGCCTAACTGTTTCTGCGATGAAGCCACAACCAATCGCAACTCGTCTTCGGAATGCACGCCTTCGCTTTCGTGCGCCGGCTCCAAACCCACGGCCCGCAATAACAACAGCGCGCTTTCGTTGAGCACCCAGATGAACGGATACATCGCCAGGTAAAACCAGCGCATTGGATAGGCCACCCAGAGCGAGGTCGGCATCGCCAGTCGGATCGCCAACGATTTCGGCGCCATTTCTCCCACCACGATGTGCAAAAACGTAATTACGCTGAAACCGATGCCGAACGACAGCGAATGCTTCAACTTCTCACTTTCGACGCCGAATAAATCAAATACCGGCTCGAGCAAGTCAGCGAACACCGGTTCGCCAATCCACCCCAATCCCAGACTCGCCAACGTAATGCCCAACTGACATGCACTCAGATATCCATCCAGATGCCGCGCCAGATGCAACGCCATGCGCGCGCGTTTGTGTCCTCGCGCTGCGTCAGGTTCCAGTTGCGTCGCGCGCACTTTGACCAACGCGAATTCCGTCGCAACAAAGAAGCCGTTGAGGAAGACGAGGAACACCACTGCGAACAGTTTGAACGCGATTTCAATGGCGTAATCCCAGTTCATCAGAAGCGCACCTCCCCGAACACAGTTCGCAAAATATCCTCCAGCGATACGATGCCGACCTCGGCGCCATCTCGCGCCAGCACAATCGCCAATCGCTGCCCGGCGCGCTGCATGCGTTCCAACGCTATGCCCAATCGCAAATCTTCATTGAGAAATAATGCCGGCGTGATGAGTTCATTCACGGTCGTCGTCGGATTAACCTTTTCGTCGAAGAGCAGATTCTTCGCACTGACCAGGCCCGCGATGCGTCGTCGGCCACCGCGTTCCTGCCAGACCGGCATGCGCGCGCGACCGGTTTCGCGCAATCGTTCAATCGCATCGGCCACCGTCGCATTCGCCGAAATAGTGACCACCTCGCTCCACGGATGAAGAATCTGTCGCACGGTCGCAATTTCCAGATCGAGCACGCGCGTAATCATCGCGCGTTCTTCTGACGTGAAAACCTGTTCGGTTTCCTGCATCGCCTGACGCAGTTCTTCGCGATTGCCGAATAAATGCCCCGAAAAAGTTCGTCCGCCCGACCACCGCAACAACCCGCGCGCGCACCATTCCACAATCGCCACCACCGGTCGCAGCAACAGATGTAACAACCGGAACGGTCGCGCCATCACCAGACACATCCGATTCGGATAAGCGCGAAACACCATTTTCGGCAACAGATCCAGGAACGTGTAATACACAAAAACCAGAACGAGAAACACCGGCACAAACCAACCCGATCGCAGCACCGGAATGCGATACAACAACGTCAGCACTGAACCGATCACCACGAAGTTGATCAGCGTGTTCCCCACCACAATCGTCCAAAGAAAATTCTCCGGGTTCTCCAGAAACTTGTGCAGAACGCGAGCCGACTTGCTGCCCGCACGCAATTCGCGCCGAATGCGCAATCGGCTCAAGGCGAACAATCCCACCTCCATGCCCGAAAGCAGAAACGACAGCGCCATGCATAGCACCAGACCGAAGGCGATGAGTAGCTGTGTTTCCATTCTCAGTTGCGACGCCTGTTCACTTCACGGTCTCCACCAGAAGTTCGCGCACGCGTCGTTCGTCCACGACGTGCGCCGTTAATTTCAGCCCGCGAAACGTTGCCGATTCTCCTGCCGTCGGAATCACATCCAACAGCTTCGTCAACAACCCGCCCATCGTTTCCACGCCCGACACTTCCGGCAGGGCTGGAAACTCGCGGCGAAAATCATCTAACCGCATCAAACCGCTCACGCGCCATTTGCCGGGCGCGAGTTTCTCCATCACGAATCCCGAAGCTTCAACCCGACGATGCAACTGCCCGACCAGTTCCACCAGGATATCCTCCATCGTGACCAGCCCCGCGACACCACCAAACTCATCCAACACAATCGCCATGCCGCGCCGTTGCCGTTGCAGACTTTTGAACAGTTGCAGCAGATTCATCGTCTCCGGCACGAACGACGGAAACTCAATCACCTCCGCCAGGTCCACATGCGGATCGAGCAACAATTCTCGCGTCTTCAAAATGCCCACAATCGTGTCGGGCGTTTCATCGTAAATCGGTAATCGTTGATGTTTCGTGCGACGCGCCGCGGCAATCATCTCTTCGATGGTAAGGTCATCAGGAATCGCCGCCATCTGGGCGCGCGGCTGCATCACTTCTTTCACCGTGCGCCGATCGAGATTGACGATCTGAAGAATAATGTCGCGAGCTGAACGCGCGAGGTTGCCCTGTTGAAATGCCAGTTCCACCAACTCCTGGTAATCCGCATCCGTGAGCGCGGTTTGCGGTTGAACCGAAGCCGGAATCACCGCGGCCATGATACCGCGATTGACCTGTTGCCCGAACCGATGCACTACACGCGTCACCCGTTGCAACCACGCCAAGGGATGCGCTACGCGTCGCGCCCAGACTTCCGGCCGACGCACCGCGAGAATTTTCGGCACCACTTCACCGACGAACAGCGCCAGCAACAACACCGCTACCAACACCAGCCACATCGGCCCGATTCCGCTCCAACTGAGCCAGAATCCCACCGCCAACATGGCGAGATAAGCGAACGCGTTCCCCAACGCAATCGTCGCCAGCAAATCCTGCGGTTGCGCCAACAGCCGTGCCGCCAATGCTCCGCGCCCCGTCTGCGTCGCCAATTCGCGAATCTGCCATTTACTCAGCGAAAACAACGCCGTCTCCGCCACGGAAAAAAAGCAACTGGCCCCGGCACAAACCAGAACCAGCACCGCAGCCAAGATGACCATCCAATCCACACGCGTAGAATGAGCGAGAACCCCGCCCGGCAAAAGTCGAAATCCAGCCCTCCAGGAAGCGCCGCACTTACAATCCTCACAGAGGATGTTGAAATAATTTCAAGATTTATGGACGAGGGTGAAGAAGTTACGCATGTCGGCTTAGAAACGCCATCCTTCACGCCGCAGCAATCCGAGCAAACTGATGCACGGAATACCTAATTCTCGGCAAACATCAGGTATAAAATGCGTCCGCTTAGGGTTTCGCTTTTCAGCAGCCGGCGTTTCGATGGCGCTACCGCAAACTCTATCGTGAGTTTCTTGATTCCGGCTTCTCAATGCCAAACTTTTTGATTCGCGAAAACAGCGTGGTCGGTTTCACGCCCAACAATTCCGCTGCGCCGCCCTGCCCCATAATCTTCCAGTCCGCCGCCTCCAACACCGCAATCAGATTCTCGCGCTCACGTTGTCGCATTTCCACTTCGGTCAGAAATCTTGGACTTCCATTTTCCGGAGTCGGCGTGCGACGTGATAAAACCGTCGCGCGACTGTTCTCCGCTCCCGGCAAATCAAATTGCAACGCGCCGCCGCGGGCGAGAATCACCGCCCGTTGAATCACGTTGCGCAATTCCCGCACGTTGCCCGGCCAGGAATACGCCTGCAATTGCGCCACGCCCGCACGGGTCAGCCGCGGGCGCGGACAACGCAGTTCGCGCACTGACAATTCGATGAAATGCGCGGCGAGCAACGGCACATCTTCAAGTCGCTCGCGCAATGTCGCCACCTGAATGGGAAAGACATTGAGCCGATAATATAAATCCTGGCGGAAACGTCCCGCCGCCACCTCCGCTTTGAGATCACGATTGGTCGCGCCAATGATGCGTACATCCGCCAGTCGCGTGCGATCATCACCCACGCGTTCGTAACGTTTTTCCTGAAGGACGCGCAGCAGTTTGCCCTGAAGTTCCATCGGAATTTCGCCCACTTCATCGAGAAACAACGTGCCGCCTTCCGCCGTTTCAAAACGTCCCGCGCGATCTTTGATGGCGCCGGTGAACGCACCTTTTACATGACCAAAAAATTCGCTTTCGTACAACTCCCGCGGAATCGACGCGCAATTCACGCGCACCATCGGTTTGTCTTTGCGCGCGCTGCGACGATGAATCTCCCGCGCGACAAGTTCCTTGCCGGTACCGGTTTCGCCCAGAATCAAAACCGACGCGTCCGTCGGCGCAACGAGATCAATCTGCCGGATGATATGTTCGAGTACCGGACTTTTTCCGACGAGTTCGCCGAACGCCTTGGCTTCCTCGACTTCCTCCTGCAGATAGGAATTCTGCAATTCCAACTGCGCCTTCAAATGTTCGATTTGTTGAAAGGCCCGGACGTTGGCAAACGCCGCACCGATATGATCCGCGAAAATCTGTCCCCAGATGTGCGCATCTTCGCGTACCGGTTGACGAGTGAACCCGGCAATCACCCCCAGCACCTCACCTTTGAATTGAATCGGCGTCGCTCCAAAACTCCGCACACGTTCGCGCTCAATCCATTCGAAATCCGCAAGCGCTCTCGGATCGTCAGAAACTTCACGCACCATGATCTGTCGCCCTTCCGCCGCCGAGCTTCCGATGAGACCTTCGCCCCAGGCCACTTGCTGCCGTGAATCATAGAACGGCGGACCATCCACAACTTCGCCGGCAAGTGACTGACCGAGTCCGGCAACCAATCGCAACGTGCGCCCGGTTGAACCCTTTTCCGGAATAACATTCAATTGAGCGGCGGACGCCACTTCATCCAATAACCAGATTTGCACGCAGGCCACGTCCGGTCGCTCAATCAATCGGTGAATCAATTTATGTAGCAGCGCATCGAGCGACCGCTCCTGCGCCATCTCCACGAGGAGGTGACTCGCATAGTTCACATCCATCCGCCGCTCTGACTCGGATTCCATACGGAGCACTCTAAGAGCAACTACGAAATTTTCAACTTAACCAACGATTTTTGGTATCCTACGAAAAAATCGAGCACATCGACAGACGATTAACAAAACGCAAACAACTTGTTCAAAACGATTTAAGCAACAAACACCGCTTGGCCCAAAAACTGTGATAGGGAATCTGCGGATGAAAAACCAATCGCCCAACGCAGATTTAATCGAAGTAAACGAGAACTCCTTTGAGAGCATCGTGCTTCGTGCCGAGTTGCCCGCGTTAGTAGCGTTCGGTTGCGACTGGAGCAAGCCGTGTGAGCGCGTTTTGACCGCGCTAAAAACCGTCGCCGCTGAATGTCGTGGCGCAATCCGGATGTGCATTGTCAACGTTGATGACAATCCGGAACTGGGCGTCTGGTACGGCATCGAGCGCGTCCCCACGCTGGTCTGTTTTGTGCGCGGCCAGGAACAGCTTCGGCTGGTGGGAACGGTCAGTCCTGAAGCCGTGCTGACCCGCCTGCAACCATTTCTATCAACCTCCAC
>Ga0065721_10052308_pt1 | contig 12193 bp, 6 predicted proteins | sample Mesricmetagenome_FD_59108 | JGI IMG/M metagenome (GOLD analysis project Ga0065721, IMG submission 59108) | Mesophilic microbial community from rice straw/compost enrichment Sample: eDNA_1 v2 (version 2) | ecosystem: Engineered > Solid waste > Grass > Composting > Bioreactor | place: USA: Davis... | reverse complement strand
AAAAAAAAAAAATCCATAAATAATAAATTAATTGAGAAATTATTATAATTTTAGATATTTATAATAAGATATTTTGTATAAATACTTATTAATATTTTTGGAATTATCAGAATAATTTTATAAAAATAATATTTATTTATTTAACTAATTATATTAAAAAAATTGAATTTAATATATTTTGAATAAATTACCCAATAATATAAATCATTATATACTACATATAATACAATGAGTGGAAGACCTAGTGTACAAAATCAACAAAGCAACAGACAACAAGGCATGCCCACATCTGGTTCAAACCAAAGACAAATGGGACAAGCTCAATTTAATCAAGGAATGCAAAATAGAGGTATGCAACAAAATCAACATCATCAACAGAATATGCAAGTTATGCAAGGTATGCAAGGTATGCAAGGTATGCAAAGTATGCAAGGTATGCAAAATATGCAAAGACAACAAGGAATGCAAAGTATGACAGGCGCGCAAGGTATGCAGGGACCACAATTGCAAGGTATGCAAGGACCACAAGGACCTCCAGTCACGCAAGGAATGCAAGGGATGCAGATCCACGGAATGCAGATGCAAGGTATGCAAGGACCACAAGGATCTCTAGGTATGCAAGGACCACAGATACAAGGTATGCAAGGACCACAAGGATCTTCAGGCATGCAGGTACCACAGGTACAAGGTATGCAAAGACCACAAGGATCTCCAGGCATGCAGGGATCACAGATACAAGGAATGCAAGGATCACAGGTGCAAGGTATGCAAGGACCGCAAGGTATGCAAGTACCACAGACTTCTCCAGGAATGCAAGGTATGCAAGGACCACAAGGTGGTTCTCAAGGCATGCAAGGACAAGGAATGCAAGGACAAGGTATGCGAGGTCCACAAGGTCCACAAGGTCCACAAGGTCCACAAGTTCCTCAAGGAATGCAAGGCCAAGTTGGGTCACAAAGTGCTCAAGGTATACAAGGACAGGGATTACAAAATCCACAAAGATCCAATCAACAGGGATCACAAAATATGCAAGGCCAACAAAACCAACAACAACAATCCCAACAAAGGACACAACAAGGTCAACAACCTCAAAATCAGAGACAAGGACCACAGGGACAAAATGCACAAAATCAACAAAAATCAAATCAAGGAACCCAATCGGCTCAAGGTCAAGAAAAAAATACACAAACCTCGCAACGAGAACAATCGAACAGTTCCAAAAAGAAACCAAGAGCAAAAAAAGTGGAAAAAGAAAAAACAGCTAAAGAAAAAAAAAAGACTGTAGCAACAGAAAAAACCAATTTAAATTTAAATGTAAATCTTTTTAAAAGTTGGATGATTGATCATTTTAAGAAAAATAATTATTTTCTAACTAAAGAAGAATCAAAACCCAAAAAAGAAAAGAAAAATAAATCAGCCGAATCAAATGAATTAGTCGAATCAAATGAATCAAGCGAACAAGTTGAATCAAATCAAAACAATTCGGAATCTCCTGAAAATAAAAAGAAGGCTGATTCCGAACAAAATCAACCAATGTTTAGTGATGTTCATATTGCTTTAGCTTGTGTCAACGAGAAATTATGTCTACATATTTTAGAATTAGCAAGAGAAAGAGCCAATCGAGATAATTTTGGCTGTTATAATATAGAAAAAAAGGATATTGAAGATGTATTAAATTCGGATGAAGAATTAAAAAAATTTTACAAATCGAATTGTAATACTTTTGACGAAAAGGCTGCATATGATAAAATATATTGTGTACCAAAATATGAATTTATGTTATTTGTTAATCTAAAATTTGGAGAAAACAATTTGAAACTGGACGAAAAATCGTATAATTTTTTAACATATATTCTAAATATATTTAATGTCAAGATAGCATTATATTGTTATTACTTATTAAATTTTTCTAATAAGAGAATTTTAAATTTTAGGGTAATAAAATTTGCTTGTCCTATGATATTTTCAGGATCTTTATTAGATACACTTAATGACCAATTAAATGAAACCGAAAAACATCTCAGAGAATGGGAGGAAGAAAAGAGAGTAAAATCTCGAGAAAAGGCAGCCGAGAGAAAAAAGGAAAAGAATGAAAATCCGGCATCATCTAGTGGTAATGACCAACAAGCTACCAACAATACAAGTTGTGCAAATAACTCTAATAATGGTGATTTTACTGTCAATGGGAATTATACTGGTCCAATTGATGATGATGGTTGTAATGATGATATTAGTACATGTGGAAGTAACAATGATAGTTATTAATATAATGAAAAATAAAAAATTATATCATTTAAAAAATTGTTTGTTTATATAATAATAATATAATGTATAAAAATAACTTGTCTGAAACAGATAAAAAAATTATTCAACCAGCTAATTTAAATATTGAATTAATGGAACATCAAAAAACAAATATTCAAGGGATGATAGATATTGAAAATGATAATCACATATTTGTCGAAAATCTAATTTATTTTACTGGAAAGCCAACAAATTATAAAATTAGGACATCTGTAGGTATATTAGGAGAGAAAGTTGGTTCTGGAAAATCATTAATGATAGTTAGTTTAATTTTATTAAATAAGTTACCTCCAGAACATGAAATATACTACGAAAGTTCAAAATATATTTCAATTATGAAATCACATATTTTAACTTCAACAAATATATCAAAAAAAATAAAATCAAATCTTTTAATTGTACCCCAAAAAATATTAGATCAATGGATTAATTTCTTTAAATTTGCACCAACACTTAAAATATATACATGTAAAGATCTTGAAGCCATAAATAGTCTCACACCAGAATCGATTAATAATTATGATGTATGTATAGTTCCTTGTGTAAAACACAGTATATTCAATAATAAATTTAGCGAATATAAATGGTCACGTATTATTATTGATGAAGCTGATACAATAAAATTAGCCAAAGATATTGATCTAGATTGTGATTTTTTATGGTTAGTAACAGGAACGCCATCAGGTATATTATATTCTAATAAAAGTTATATAAAAAATATATTTAGTAAAAATAAAAATTGGATCCTTGATTATATAACCATTAAAACAAATAAGAATTATTTAAATGCTTCAATGGTATTACCCATACCAAAAAGATTTTATATAAAATGCAAAACACCTTCAGAATTAAATATAATTAAAGATCTTATACCCAAAAATGTCATTAATTTAATTAATTCAGGGAATACAGATGAGGCAATTAAAACGCTAAATTGTAAAGAAGACACAACAGATAATATAATCAAGGTAATAACACATGGATTAACAAATTCAATAAATAATAAAAATATAGAATTAGCTGCCGAATTAAAAAAAAAATATCATGGAACATCAGAAGAAGAACAGCAAAAGAAAATTAAAAAAATTAAATTGTGTATTGAAAGACTAACAACAAGACTGGAAACAGTTAAAAAAAGAATATATGATTTGAATAATGAATATTGCCCAATATGTATTGATTCATTCACGAGACCTGTTGTTACTTCTTGTTGTAAAAATATATTTTGTTTTGAATGCATAACCTTATCAATTGCTAATACTAAAACATGTCCAAATTGTAAAAATAAAATTGAAGCATCAGATTTTAATCTAATCAATGATAATAAATCTAATAATAATAATAATAAGGAAAGTACAAATATAGTAAAAGAAAAGATGGACACATTATTAGAACTAGTACTTAGTAAGAAAAATGGAAAATTTCTAGTATTTGCAAATTATCACGAAACATTTTTGAAAATAGAAAAAGAATTTAAACTTAATAATATAATTTATAGGATTTTAAAAGGAAACAATGAAACAATAACACAAAATATCAAGGAATTTGATGAAGGCAAAATCCAAGTATTATTATTAAATGTCCAAAATTATGGTGCTGGTATGAATTTACAAATGGCAACAGACATTATAATTTATCATAGATTTACAGCAGAAATAGAGGAACAAGTAATAGGAAGAGCCCAAAGAATAGGAAGAAAGACGTCCTTATTAATTTATTATTTATTACATAATAATGAAGATAGTAAAGTTAATTCAAATGATAATTTTGAAGATTGTAATTATGATTACATGACATTTTTAGAAAATATTAAATAAAAAATATTTTTGATTTTAATAATTTTATAATAACTTATAAAAATTATTTATTGAGGAATAATTTTTATAGAAAAATCACTATTTCGACGATTTGTTAAAGATTTTTTTAATAACATAATTATTATTATATTTTGGAATTATTTTTGGAAAAAATATATTATAATTATACTTATAATTAAAAAATCGACGATAATTTTTATTAGTAACATTTTTCAATTGGAAAATTATTTTTTTGTAATATCTTTGCGTTTGATTAATATATTTTGAATTTACAACTAATAAATTCACCACTATAATTAAAAATAAGTATATATTTAGAATGTTGAATATAAAAATATACTTCATCAACAAAGAAATAATTCATAAAATAATTTATTGTAGAATGAGGAACTTTCTTTTTTTTTATTCAATATTATAATTTTAAAAAGTTTTTAATATGTCTAAACATAAATAATGGGAACATGAATATATTGCATATATTTTTAAAAAGTTCGGTGACTGTTATGAATAGCAATATTATTATTGTAAATATTACAAATTGAGTATATGTAATCCAAATTAATATTTAAAAAGAAAGTTTTGTTTGTTTCCATATCACAAATAATTATTAGTCCGTTTTTGTATAATGGCACATAAGCATAATTATTTAAAACAAAAATTTTACTATTAGAAGAACATGATGATGTCTTAGAAGAAAATTTGGGAATATATTATATGATTTCTTAAGAAATAAAATTCCGGTATTAGATTTTATTAAATATGAAACAATAATGTCTATTATATTATTAAATAAACAACCAAACAAAGCTACACCTCTACCTTTTCAAAAAAGCTGATTCATAATATTAATAACTAACAAGGTTCGAAAATATAAGGGATAAATAGCCATAATAATTTTAATTTTATTAAAAATTATTATAAAAAACGATTAAAATTAGTATCGTAAATATATTATTTTATTTATTTTTATAAATCAAATTTATAATTCTTTGGGCCTTGCCATTTTCCTCGTTCTTCAGGATAAGCTTTTCTTGTTAATTCAATTAAATTTTCATCTAAAAATGTTTTTCTAATGGGATCCAATAATTTATTTAATAATGAAATAAAGTTTGTTTTTAAATCCAAAGGATGAATAATCTTTTCCTCATATGCTTTTTCCAACTGATAATAAGATTCAAAATTTAAATCACCACCATATTTTTCTGATCTTTTAATAATTATAGGTCCATTTTGTAAAGGAAATAAAACATATTTCATAAAAGCTAATAATCCATTATCTTTAATATTTCCCTGTTCACAAAATGCGCTCATAACTTTTTTTTTAACATCATTTTCACTATCCAACAAATCAATTTTGGAATTTTTATTTGATGAACTCATTTTTTCACCCTTTTCTTTCTGAAACCCTGGTATCATAGGATTCATTAAATGAATTCTTTTTTTATAATTTATTTTTGGTAAATATTCTTCACATAATGCAAATATTTTTCTCTGATCAATACCACCAAATTGTACATCGACGTTTAAATATTCTTCATCCAAGGCTTGTAACAAAGGATATTGTAAACCAGATAATAAAGGATTGTCAACTTGTTTAACTACCTCAGCACCAGCCTTTTTAGCATTTCTAATTGTCATAATAGAAGATAGTTTATACATATCTAAAGTATATTTTTCACTTAATTGAAAGCTGGTTCCTCTAACAAATTTTAATTTTTCAAGTGGAACATTAATTGAACTTAACATTGCTTTAATAATAGCTTCATAATATTTTGTTCTTATTTCTAATAAATCCCATGGAGCCTTCATGTTGTCAAGATATGCATGTAAGTCCGCAAATAATATTGTTACTTCACAATCTGCTTTCAGAAAATCGGCTATTTTTAAAATAGGAACAAAATATCCAATATGAGGTTGTCCTGTAGTTGCTGTACCCCAATAAATTTTCAGAGTTCGTTTTTCATTTGTAATAATTGATTTCATTTTTTCAATGGCTTTCTCTTCTCCCATAATCTCACCCAATCCCCTAATAATAAGATCTATTTGATTATTCACTTTATTTTCCATTATTATAATAAACTAATATTATATAATTGATATTATTATAAATTAAAAAATCAATTTTTTAGTCAAAATAAAAATTGAAAAAATAATATTTAATGATATCAAAAATTAGATTATAATTATTTAATAATGGCAGATTGGGAAGAAATGAAAGAAACAATTACTGGATTATTAATTTGTTCAATAGAAGAAGAATACAAGATCAAATTAACAGATCGAGATATAATATTAAAAAATATAATTAGAACAAATAAAAAATCTTTTGGTGATCTAAACATATCATGTTATTTTCTATCAAAAACACTAAAAGATTCACCAAATAATATTTCACAAAAAGTTGGAAAAAATATAATTAATAAATTAGAAAAAACCAAAAATAATCATATTTCTGAAATAAAAATAATTGGACCATGTGTTAATATTTTTCTTTCTATTAATTTTTTCAATAAAATCATACCAAAAATACTAGAAAAATCCTTTCCCAACATATCAACAGATCAAAAAACAAAAACTATGATAGAATATTCTCAACCAAATACTCATAAAGTCTTTCATGTTGGTCATATGAGAAATGCTTGTTATGGAGATTGTATAATTAGACTAAACAAACAGTTGGGAAATCAAATAATAGCATGTAATTATTATGGTGATGAAGGTGCACATGTTGCAAAATGTCTTTGGTTATTACAAAAAAAAATCAAAGAGAAAAAATTAGATTTAGAATTAATTCCAAAAGAAAAAAGAGCGGAATTTTTAGGTGAGATTTATACTGAAGCAGTTGAATTGTTAGACATAGAAACATTAACCGATCTGCCTTATATGGGGGTTTATACTGCAAAAATATTATCAAAAATAAAACATCCAGAAGCACCACAAAATCTTTATATTGTGGCCGTAGATGCTGGTAATTTCGGGACGAATACGGTAATATGTGATGGAGAAAATTGTGAAGTAAATGATATTGTTGGCTATATTCCAGTAAACTCAAATTTCAAAGGTGTTAAAATCGAAACCAAAGAAATTTATGGAATAAAATCGAATGGATTAATATTATCCAACAAAGAATCAAAAATATTTGTTCTGGACAAAACCAAATATCCCGAATCAAAAATTAAATTGGGTGAAGAGCTAACCAATATTGGTTGTAAATCTAAAAATAAATTCAAAGTTTCTGAAGAACTTGCGAAAAGGCAAAATGAAGTAGATGAAGTTCTTAAAGCATTAGAATCTCGAGAGAAAAGTATAACAGAACTATGGATAAAAACGAAAGATTGGTCAATATATGAATACAAAGTAATATACAAATGGTTAGGATGTCATTTTGATTATGATTTTTACGAAAGCGAGATGTCAAAAGAAAGTGTAATTATGATTAACGAGTTCAAAAAAAAAGGAATATTTGTAGAAAATGATGGGACAACTGGCGTACAATTAGGGAATTTAGGATATTGTATGCTTCTTAAATCAAATGGTTCCGGTTTATATGCAACTAAAGATTTGGCTTTAGCTAAAAAAAAATTTGAGGAATTCGAAATTGACAAATCAATTTATATTGTTGATAAAACGCAAACATTACATTTTAAGCAAGTATTTAAAGTTTTAGAACTAATGGGTTATGAAAAAGCGAAAAATTGTCTACATCTTTCATATGCACAAGTAGTTTTACCAAGTGGCAAAATGAGTTCTAGAAAAGGCAATATTATTACCTTCTCTAAATTAGTTTCAATTCTCACCGAAGAAATAAACAAAACATATTTATCAAAATATGTGGATAAATGGTCTAAAGAAGAAATTGAGCACGCATTACATGTGATATCAGTTGCTACAATTAAATTTGGTATGTTAAATCATGATCCGGAAAAAGAGATAGTTTTTAATTTAAAAGAATGGACAGCTATTGGTGGTAAAAATGGTGCATATTTAATATATGCATATACTAGAATTAGGGCAATTTTAAGAGAAGTACCATTTCCTCCCGAATCAAAAGCTGATTACAATCTTTTGTCAAATGAAAAAAAAATTTTAATATTAATGGATGATTTTTGCAAAATTATAAAATCATCAGCAATAAATAATAATCCAAATATTTTATGTAATTATTTATATAATTTAGCAAAATTATTTTCCTCTTGGTATGAATTTTCTGATAATAATATAAAAAATTGCAGGGATGAAAATCTAAAAGTGACACGTTTAAAATTTGTAACAGCAATTTCTGTCATACTTAAAAAAGGGATGGAATTATTGGGAATTGAAACATTAGATAAAATGTAAAAATCAAAAAAATTTATTTATAAATAAAATTGAAAAAAAAATATAAAGATAAAAACACAATAAATATAATATTTTTATATATGAATATTGACGACTATTTAAATAATAAGGAAACTCCAAAAAGTGGGAATAAAAAAAAAGCACAAAAATATTTAAATTATTTGCAAAATTTTTATAAAGGAAATAAAAAATTAATTGATTTAAATGAATATGCCCACATTATTAATTTTGGGAAAATTACGGGATCAATTGTTAATATCAAATTCATAATAAATATTATAAATAAAATAGCAGATCCAAACTTTAGTCAAATATGCGTCGAAATATTCGATGATTATTTTGAAATAGAAAAAGATAGTGATTATAAAATAATTTTCAAAAATAATAACATTTCAAATAAATTTATTGAGGAAAGAAAAGCAATAATGGAATTCACAAGAGATCAACAAATAGCAATAAAAGAAATAATGGACTTTATTATTGATAATGAAAAAAAAACTTATGGATTATATGGTTATGCAGGAACTGGAAAAACCACTACAATTGTTGAAATTATAAATTATTTACTGATAAACGAATACACAAAAAGTGTGGCATTTACAGCACCAACAAATAAAGCAGTCAATATTATGAAATCGAAAATGAGAACAAATTTAAAAATAATTGCAGAAACGCTATGTAATAAAAAATACGAAAATAATTTCAATATAGAACATGTTATTGAGGATTTATACAATAATGGAATAAAAATAGATTTTATAACGATACATAGATTATTAAACTATAAAAATGATTTCGATATATCTGGTGAAAGAGTTTTTTTAAGAAATGGGAAAACTTCAATAACATCTTACGAAATAATAATTATTGATGAATGTAGTATGATTCCAGTAAAAATAATAACACATTTATTTGAAGATATAAGAACAGAAAGGAAAATAATCAAAAATGTGATCAAAACTGACAACAAAAATAAACCTACCAAAACAAAAATAAATCTCAATCAAATACCAAAGTTAATCTTTTGTGGAGATCCTGCACAATTACCACCAGTAAATGAAAAAGTTAGTGCAATATTTCTCAAAAATAAAAAACAATTATCATATATAGATTTTTATAAATTAAATGATCCCACAAATACATACTATCTAAACGCATCAGTAAATCCTAGAATTGCTTATGAAAATTTGGTTGAAGATATTTTAAAGATGAAATATACTGTGCTAAAAGAGGTGGTTAGAAATAAAATAGAAAATGTTGTGAATCTTTGTTATCATATCAGAGAATGGGTTGAAGATATAATCTCGGTATTACAACTTAAAAAATATGTTGGAAAAGGAGTATTAATGTATAAGGGTGAAAAATCAAAAACATCCACAATTTGGTTTAAGAAATTTATAACATATCAAAAAAATAATTCAAAAGACAATACAAGTAATATAATACTAACTTGGACAAATAAACAAACAGATGAATACAATAGCGCTATTAGGAACATAATATTTTCGGAATCATCTCAAAGAAAACTCGAAAGATTTGAGATAGGTGATATACTAATGTTAGATGAGTTTTACAATCTAGATGAAGTTGTAGTAAAAGGAAATCAGGATAACAAAAATAAATTCTACACATCAGAACAAATTAAAGTTACACATAAAGAAAAAACAGTATGCGATAAAAAATTATTTTTCGAGCAGGTATCCAAAAGTTTATTAAAAATGAAAAATACAAATCATATTATGACAAAATACAAAGAACTTATTAAACTTCTTAATCAAAGAACCTCGCGAGTTTATAATATTTGGAAATTATCAGTTCAAAGATTAAGTGAATCAACTATAAAAAATACTATACCTGATTCCTATATAATAAATGTTTTGGAAGATGATTCCAAAGGTGTGTGGGAAAATGATAAAGAAATAGCTATGCATTTAATAAAAAATTTTAGAAATGTGATTATCTCTAATTTTAGAGAACAAATCAAATCAGTTGATCGCGAAATTATTCGTCCATTATGGAGACAATTTAATAAAATTTTTGTTGATCCATTTGCACGTGTTAATTATGGGTATGCAAACTCAGTCCATAGAAGTCAAGGAAATGGAATTCATAATGTTTTTGTTGATAGTGATGATATACTAAATAATCCAAATACAGAAGAAGCAAAAAGATGTATTTATACGGCTTTAACAAGAGCATCAAATGAGATTCACTTATTAATATAATAAATAGTTTATTTATTGAGAGAAAATATATGATGTTTATATATCATATTTTTAATAAAATTGAAAAACTTATTTTTTAAATATAAAACTTGATAATATTCAAAATAAATGTCTGTAATAACAACCTTTAAAATAGAAAATGAATTTTCAAATCTCGAAGAAAATATTAAAAAATTAAAGTTATTAAATAATTCGATAACTTTTCAAATAATTATCAAAGAATCTATCAAATTATTATCATCATTATCACAAGTAATAGAAAAAGAATGTAATTTATTTGGGAAAAAAATTGCAAAAGAATTATTAATTAATATAATATCCTTCTTACCATGTGAATATGCCTTAATTTGTAGAAGAGTGTGTATGGATTGGCAAAAATATCTTAAGAGTGAATTATCAAAGAAAATATTATTATCAATTCCAAAAAATATACATTATTTAGAATTATTATATGTCGGTTCTAGACAAAGAACAATGACGAAGATAAAAAATGATATATATATATGTAATCTTTATGACTTTAGTAAAATAAATACCAAAAATTTTAAAATAATTAAAGAACAAAATATAAAATTTCATACAGATATGATATATTCAAATAACAACTTCATTTGTACTAGAAGATCTAGGGAAATTAAAATTTATTCATTAAATATGGAACTGGTAAATTCCATACCAACAGAGTATAGTTGCGGTTTAGCAATTGACAATAATAATAATATTTTTATTTCAACAAATAAAAAATTACATATATATAATTTGGATGGGAAATTAATTAATTCGTGGAATTTGGAATTTAAATTGGATGGACAAAAATCAAGAAGAATGGCATTTAATGGAAATGAAATTTATATGGTTGACACCCCTTTTAATAGAATTTGTGTATTTTCTTACAAAGGTGAACTAATTAGATCTTGGGGAAGTTATGGTGACAAACCTGGGGAGTTAAAAGATCCTTGGGGAATTTGCATTTATAAAGATATTATTTTTGTTGTTGATACGGGGAATAAAAGGATTCAAGCTTTTACTTGTTTTGGTAAATTTATTTTGGAATATAAACATAAGACTGCAATAGATATTGCAGATATTGTAATTGTAAATGATTATATATATTTAACTGATTGGTCAGTCTATCATGTTTCAAAATTTAAAATAATATATTAGTAAAAATTAAAATTATCAGGTAATTTATTTGGAGAAATATCAATATAAATATTAAAAAGAATTCACTATATTATTACCATTATAAAAAGTCATCTTTCCACCTCTGGCGGTTCGCTAAAGTGAAGCATCTTCGATGCAAATTAGTTTAGAATATAATTATTTCTAGATGCATTAAAAATGCTCTGCGAAGCAGACCAGCATATCTACCTTTTTGAAATAAGATGTATTATGATAATTAGAAAAATAATGCATGAGACATTGTGGTATTAAAATATTTCCCACCCAATATATATATTTTTTTTTAATAAATGTTATTTTTAAAAAAAGATTAATTTACAAAATATA
>Ga0065721_10007503_pt1 | contig 12194 bp, 13 predicted proteins | sample Mesricmetagenome_FD_59108 | JGI IMG/M metagenome (GOLD analysis project Ga0065721, IMG submission 59108) | Mesophilic microbial community from rice straw/compost enrichment Sample: eDNA_1 v2 (version 2) | ecosystem: Engineered > Solid waste > Grass > Composting > Bioreactor | place: USA: Davis... | reverse complement strand
GTAGCCCGCTCCGGGCGGGATTTCCGTAACGAAGCCGACATCCATCTGGCCGCGCCGAACGGCCGCGATCTGCTCGGCCGAACCGGCCTCGATGAACTCGAGCCGGACCTTCGGTCGATCCAGCCGGAAGCTCTTGAAAAGCTGCGACTGGAAGCCTGTCGCGAGGGGATCGAAGAAGCCGACTCTCAACACCGATGATTCCCGTGCAGCCAGGCTGGCGGCGTCCAACGCCGAGCCGATCTCGCTCATCCCCGCATGCGCCCGATCCAGAAACTGCCGGCCGACCTCGGTGAGTTCCACGCCGCCGTGATGGCGTCGGAACAGCAGGCCGCCGATCTCTTCCTCGATGTCCCGAATCCGCCGGCTGACCGCCGACTGCTCGACACCCAGGGCCTCCGCAGCTCGCCGAAAGCTGCCGCGCTCGGCGGCGGCGATCACATAGCGGATGTGGCGTAGCTCGATCCTCGGTCTTCGCCCCATTTCTCGTTATCCAGTCCAGGTATTCGGAAATGTCTCGTCATGCTTCTTCTTTCGGTCGCTGTTGAGATTGGCCGAACCATCCGTCGCCAATGTAACTTCCCGTCTTCACAACAACGAGACACGTCCAAACCGTGCACGTACCCGGCTCGGCGATCATAGCGCATGTCGGCGGGGCGATACCCCCATGCTCCTTGGGCGGGACCCGAGCATCGAGCGGAAAGGGTAGACCTCGATCGTCTCTTGCCGGAACCGCCCCCGTCCGATCTGCACGCCATGGCGCGATATTCCCGCACGCTTCCCGGCGAGGCCTTCCGTCACCCTCCATCTATCGCTTTCTATTCCTCAAGCGTCGTTGAAGTGGAGGAGCAGCGTGAGTCACGGAGCCCAGAAGCAGATCAGCAGAACGATAAGACGCCAGCAGTTGCGCGAGATCGTACCGCTGGCCGACAGCACGATCTACGAGATGGAGCAACGCGGTGAATTCCCGCAGCGCTTCTATCTGACCTCGCGCAGCGTGGTCTGGGATCTCGCCGAGGTGGAGGCCTGGCTGGAGGCGCGCCGAGCGGCCTCGAGAGCGAAGACCATCAAACGCGCACCTTCTCCCGACGTCGGATTGCGAAAGACGCGCCCCATCAGACATTAGGCTCCGGCGCCAGCAAGTCCATCGAAGGCGGATAGAGCGACGGGACATACTTCTGACCGGCCGCCCAGGCGTCCACGATATTCGCCCACTCCTGCAACATGTGGCGCCGTTGATGTTCGTATTCAGCCTTGTTGTAAACGCCGCGCGACGACCGCCCATCCTCGTGGGCGAGACACTTCTCGATCCAGTCGCTGTTGAAGCCCAGCTCGTTGAGTAGGGTCGATCCCGTCCGCCGCAGGTCATGCACGGTGAACGACTCCAGCGGCAGCCCTTCCTTCTTGGCCCGCGCCACGACCGCGGTCGTGATCCGGTTGAAGGTGGCCCGGGACATCGGCGCGTCCGCGTCGTATCGGGACGGCAGGAGATACCGCGAATTGCCGGCGCACGTCTTGAGCGCGACCATGATGTCGAGCGCTTGCTGGGACAGGTAGACGTTGTGCGGCCGCGACCGCTTCATGCGCTCTTTCGGGATGGACCAGACCGCGTTCTCGAAATCCACCTCATCCCAGGTCGCGTCCTGCAGCTCGCTCTTCCGGACCATGGTGAGCAGGAAGAGCTTCATGCCAAGTCGGATCGTCGGCAGCGTAGGGACATGCTCCAGTTGATTGAGCATGATACGAATCTCCGACGGAGACAGAGACCGGTCGCGCGGTACGAAATGAGCGATGGACGCCGGCCCGACGTCCTCGGCGGGATTGTGGACCTTCTCTCCATGCAGGATCGCGAAGCCGTAGATCTGTTTCACGATATCGCGAACGTGGATTGCGACCGCCGGCGCACCGCGCTCTTTGACCGCGGCGCATAGAGCCCGCAGATCCTCCGCCGTGATCTCAGTGAGCAGACGGTTGCGATACTTGGGCAGGAGGTCGCGCTCGTAGATCGCCCTTCGCATGGCTTTGGTGCTGTCGGCCATGCGCCCTTCCTGGAACCAACGCTCGGCGAACTCACCGAAGCTCTTGGCCTCCTTCAGTCGCCGCTTCTCTCGCTGCTTCTCCTGCGCCGGCGATCGCCCCTCCGCGATCGCCCGCTTGGCATCGATGAGCTTTTCGCGGGCACGGGCCAACGAAATTCCCGCAGCGCCATAGCGGCCCAGCGTCACGGTCTCTCGACGACCATTCATCCGGTAGTCGAGGCGGAATACGATCATGCCCGACGGCTGGACCACGAGATACATACCGTCACGGTCCGTGACCTTGTATGATTTCTCTTTAGGTTTCAGAGCTTTAACGCCAGCATCCGTCAGCATCTACTCCCTCCGGGGTCGGATCAAAAACGAGGGAGAGCCTCCAAAATACCGTCAGGCCAAAAATGGCTCTCCTTGGAACGAAATTTATAGCGTTATTTCAATGTCTTGATGCCTGAAAAAATACCGTCAAAGGCCCTCTTGACACTGACGGTATCTTCAAAAGGTCAATGGATCAAGCGGGCGCATACCGTCAGAAATACCGTCAGAGCTGACGCATGCCCCGCGATAGTCCACGAAAGACTTCGACAGCTTTATGTAGTAATTTCAGTGTGTTATGTCGTATCGTCGCGCAGTTTTGGATACCGACGGAGGGGCAAAAATCATTCCCACTCGATCGTGCCGGGAGGCTTCGAGGTCACGTCGTAGACGACGCGGTTGATGCCACGCACCTCGTTGATGATGCGCGTGGCGGCGCGACCGAGGAATTCCATGTCGTAGTGATAGAAGTCGGCGGTCATGCCGTCCACCGAGGTGACGGCGCGCAGGGCGCAGACATACTCGTAGGTGCGGCCGTCGCCCATCACACCCACCGTCTGCACCGGCAGAAGTACCGCGAAGGCCTGCCAGATCGCATCATAGAGGCCAGCCTTGCGGATCTCATCGAGGTAGATCGCGTCGGCCTCGCGCAGGATCTCGAGCTTCTCGCGGGTCACGCCGCCGGGGCAGCGGATGGCAAGGCCAGGTCCCGGGAAGGGGTGACGGCCGATGAAGCTTTCCGGCAGGCCGAGTTCGCGGCCGAGCGCCCTCACCTCGTCCTTGAAGAGCTCGCGCAGCGGCTCGACGAGCTTCATGTTCATCCGCTCGGGCAGGCCGCCCACATTGTGGTGCGACTTGATCGTCACCGAGGGACCGCCGCTGAACGACACGCTCTCGATGACGTCGGGATAGAGAGTGCCCTGGGCAAGGAAGTCGGCGCCACCGAGCTTTCGTGCCTCTTCCTCGAACACCTCGATGAAGAGGCGCCCGATCGTCTTGCGCTTCTTTTCCGGGTCCACCTCGCCTTCCAGTGCGGAGATGAAGCGGTCGGAGGCGTCGACCAGGATCAGCGGCAGGTTGTAGTGCTCGCGGAACATGGCGACGACGTCCGCCGCCTCGTTCTTGCGCATGAGGCCATGGTCCACCAGGATGCAGGTGAGCTGGTCGCCGACGGCCTCGTGGACCAGCAGCGCGGCGACGGAGGAATCCACACCGCCTGAAAGCGCGCAGATCACCTTGCCCTTGCCGACCTGTTCGCGGATCGCGGCCACGGCCTTCTCACGATAGGCTGACATCGACCAATCGCCAGCGATACCGGCTACCTTCCGCACGAAGTTCTGCAGGAGGAGCGCGCCGTCCGGCGTGTGAACGACCTCTGGATGGAACTGCACCGCATAGAAGCGACGCGCCTCGTCGGCGATGGCCGCGTAGGGAGCGCCGGCGGACGTACCGATGACACGGAAGCCTTCAGGCAGCGACGTCACGCGGTCGCCATGGCTCATCCAGACCTGGTGGCGGGTACCCTTCGCCCACACGCCGTCGAACAGCGGGCTGTCATCGCGAACCTCAAGGAAGGCGCGGCCGAACTCGCGGTGATGACCCGCTTCGACCGTGCCGCCGAGCTGAGCGCACATGGTCTGCTCGCCATAGCAGATGCCGAGGACGGGAATGCCCGCCTCGAAGACCATCTGCGGCGCACGGGGGCTTCCGATGTCGATGGTGGAGGCCGGACTACCCGACAGGATCACGGCCGCCGGGCGAATACGCTCGAATGCCGCCTCGGCGGACTGGAAGGGAACGATCTCGGAATGAACGCCGGCCTCGCGTACACGCCGGGCGATCAGCTGGGTCACCTGGCTGCCGAAATCGATGATGAGGACAGTATTGGTGGAGGGCGTCTGAGTCATGGCGACGCTGTAGAGACAAAAGCGCAGATCCGCAATCGCCAACCGGTCAGGAGAGCCCGGTCGAACGCGGATTCCTTGCCTTCACACTGCGCCAACGGCGCGCTGCCGGACGGGACGTAGTGATCTACTCGGTGCAGACCCATTGAAGCCTCACCCTCCTCCTTTTTGAGGTAGTCGCAGCAAGCCTCAGATGTCGTAGCCTTCATTAACGGTCACTGTGTAAGGTAAATGTGTCGTGGCTGAAGTTCCGATTTACGTACTAGCCGNACAATCCAACGCCAAGCGCATAGAAGTCTACGAAAGTGTCAGATCTGCTCTCGCTGATCTTGGTGGACCTTCGGTAGTCTTGCATGCCGGCTCGACCGCCGCGGGACTGGNACCGCTGGACGGAGTTCCCGACTGGAGCCCGTCCTCGCCTTCCGACCTTTTCGCCGCCATGATGACGCAGATCTGGACAGCCGCAGCGGAGATCGTCGCGGCAGGCGANACGCCGGTCGCCGGCGGCTTTTTCTGGGTCCAGGGCGAGGAAGACGCCCGCGATGCCGAGNCTGCGGCAGCCTACAAGGAGAACCTGGAGAACTTCATCGCCACCCTGCGGTCGGACTTCGGCGACGAGTTTCCCTTCGTCGTGACCGAAATTCGCACGACGGCCGACCCGTGGCCGTATCACGAGACCGTCCGCCAGGCCCAACACGACACGGCCAACGGAACGAACGTGTTGCTGCTGGAAACCGACAATTTCGCGCTGTCGCCCGACAACGTCCACTACTCGATTGTCGGGCGCCACGCGCTGGGCCAGGCGCTCGTCGACCAGGTGGAGGCACGTCACCTGGAAATCGTCGGGCAGGGTGATGCCACGCCAAGGATCCTCACGGGGACCACCGAGAGCGACGAGATAATTGGCGGGCTAGGGAACGACCGGATTCGCAGCGGCGCCGGGCGGGATTCGGTCTTCGGGGGCGCCGGCGACGACGTTCTATTAGGCGGCAACGGGGCAGACAGGCTCTATGGCGGCGACGGCACGGACCGCCTGTACGCAGGCTACGGCAAGGACTTCCTCGCGGGCGGTGACGGAAACGACCGATTGTTCGGTCGCGTGGGCAACGACGTACTTGTTGGGGGCGAAGGGCGAGATCGCTTCTTCTTCCTGGAAAAGGATGGCCCCGAGTCGCACGACACCATCCTCGACTTCGAGATTGGCAGCGATCAGCTGGTCATGCGAGGCATCACCGTCACGGATGTCGAAGCAACGACAGAGGGTGCACTGGTTCACTTCAATAGCGGCGCGACCGTGTTGCTGGAAGGTATCGACACCGACGCCCTCACCGGCAAGTCCTTCGTCTATCAGGAGGTGGTCGCCTAGCGTCAGGTCCTTGGCGGGCTCCTCGTGAGCGCCGCGAGGGCGCGCCACATCAGGAAGCGGGCCCCTCTTCCGTCAGCATGACCTCGGCGAGGCGTTCGCAGCAGGCGGCAAGGTTCTCATCGACGACGTGCAGGTATTCCGTCCAGTCGCCGACATGCCTGAGTTCCGCCTTGCCGTCCGAGATACCGCGCAGCGCCACCAGCGGAACATCGAAGTGCTGGCACGCCCTCAGGACGGCGTAAGTTTCCATGTCCACCATGTCCTCTGGGACGGAGTCGTAGGCCGCCCCCGAGATGATGGCCGCCCCGCTGGAAAGTGTGGCCTCGGGCACACCCGGCACGCGCAGCGGCAGCGGCACGGTCGGCGGCAGGTCCAGGAACGGTGTCTGCCCCTTTGGGAACCCCAGTGGGGATGCATCCATGTCGCGGTAGCAGACCGAGGTGGCCTGATAGACGACCGTCTGCTCGAGCTTCCGGCTGCCGGCGGAACCGAGCGACACGACGAAATCCGGCTTCGTGCGCTCCGCCGCATAGCGCGTCAGTACGGAGGACACCTTCACGGCCGCCTCGACAGGCCCGATCCCCGTCATGAGCGGCACGATCAGCTTGCGTAGGTGCGGGCCGTATTCGGCTTCCGCCGCCATGACAAACAAAACGCTCCTGCCGCCAATCTGCGTCAGCATTGGTGAGATTCCGTCTACCCCTCCGACACCGCATTTGTCGGACGTCTCCGGCCCAAAGACAAGCGGCAGGCGCGGCCGGAACGCGCGTCGAGCCTATCCGACCACGCCATCGCGGCCGGAAATGCGCATCATCGTACCGGTCATGGTCGCGATCAGCCGCGCCTCGCCATCCGAGGCGAAGGCGTATGCCTGGCCGTCGGCGACGACTATGGTGCGCCCGGGCTTCGTCACCGAGCCCCGGAACAGGAACTTCTCTCCCCGCCCCGGCGCCAGCAGGTTGACCTTGAATTCGATCGTCAGGACCCCGGCATCTTCAGGCATCAACGAAAAGGCGGCGTAGCCGCAGGCCGAATCGAGCGCCGTCGAAATGATCCCGGCATGAAGGAAGCCGTGCTGCTGGGTCAGTTCGGACGAAAACGGCATCTCGATCTCGACAATACCCGGCGTGACGCTGGTAAGCTCCGCGCCGATCGTCCGCAAGGCCGCCTGGCGGGCAAAGGACGCCCGCACACGCTCCTCGAAATTCGCGACGGGTACGATCTTGGCAGCCATGTCGATCATCCTTCCCGCTCGCCTTATCGCAAAGCGGGAATGGAGTGGCAACGATCAATTGCTGCAATGCAGCAGAGCGCGCCGTCGGTAATCCTCAGGATCGTTGACGGGCCATANCAACATATGGGCCGATAATCGGAAGGTAGGGGGGCGGTGGGGGAACCGCCGTGTGCTGGTCTCGTTTCTGGCAAAAGGAGAGCGCCATGACCAAGGTCACCTACGAGATCGTCCCGCATGATGGAGGATGGGCCTACAAGTCCGGAGGGGTCCTGTCGGAGACATTCCGAAGCCATGCGGAAGCGCTGGAAGCAGCCCGGATCGTGGCGCAGGAACAGCAGGTGGCTGGCACCTCGGAGGCGATCAGCTTTCAGGATCCCGAGGGACACTGGCGACGCGAACTGGCGGATGGCGGCGACCGCCCGGAGACCGAAGTCGTCGACAAGCCCGGAAGCACCATCGAATAGCGAGCGAACGCGCGCGGCAAGTGACGCGGTCGTCAGCGAACCTGGTCAAGCAGCCGCTTGCACTCCAGCAGATCGAACAGTGCCTCCTGGAGCAGTGCGCGGTTGTCGCGCGAAAGCTTGCTCCCATCTGCCGGCACCGGCCCGTCATCGTCGGCGCGTCCGAGTCCGAAGAAGCGGCGGCTGGGCTTGGCCTTTGGCTCCCCGACCAGCTGTCCCTCCTCCCGTGACTTCTCCTGCGCCGCCGGCGTCAGGGGGATTTCGGTTTCCTGCCGGCGCTTGTTGGCAATGGCCTCGATGGCGGCGACGTCCCCGGCCCCGATTGCCACCAGGAAATGGTTCCCGTTCTCGCGCAGGAGCTTCTGGACGCCTTTGATCGTATAGCCCTGGTCGTAGAGCATCCGCTTGATGCCCTTGATCAGGTCGACGTCCTGGGGGCGATAGTAGCGACGCCCGCCACCGCGCTTCATGGGCTTGATCTGGGAAAAGCGGGTCTCCCAGAACCGCAGGACGTGCTGTGGAAGGTCGAGTTCCTCGGCGACCTCGGAGATCGTCCGGAATGCGTCGGGACTTTTGTCCATCGTCACCCTCGCGCTGGCCTCGACGGAGCTCGACAGGCCGGCTGTCGCGCGCCTGTTTCGATTCGCTCACTATTTACAGCGATTTGCGAACCACATTTCAAGCCCCGCACCAAACCGGTGAGGGCTCTTCAAGCTATAATCGTCAAAACGCCTATCGCGAGGCCTTCGCCTTGGCCTGCTGATGTGTCTTCAGGATGCGCGCCTTCAGCACGTTGGATGCCTTGAAGGTCATTACCCGGCGCGGCAGGATTGGCACTTCCTCGCCGGTCTTCGGGTTGCGCCCGATCCGTTCGTTCTTGTCGCGGACGTGGAAGGTCGCGAAAGACGACAGCTTGACCGTTTCGCCGCGGACGATGGCGTCGCGGATCTCATCGAGCACGGCTTCGACGAGCTCCGCGGATTCAGTTCTCGACAGGCCGACCTTGCGATACACCGCCTCAGCCAGATCGGCACGCGTAAGTGTCTTTCCAGCCATGGCTGTGAGGCCCTCCTCCCAGTTCTCGTAGTTCGAGCAAGACGTTAGAAAATTGGGTTTGCGCGGTCAAGAAGCGATGCGTCCCACGTGGCGCACCGCCTTGTCCGTAGTACGCGATTACCAGCGGATGAGCACGGCGCCCCAGGTGAAGCCGCCGCCCATCGCCTCCAGCAGCACGAGATCGCCAGGCTTGATCCGCCCGTCGCCGACCGCCGCAGCGAGNGCNANCGGCACGGAGGCCGCCGACGTGTTGCCGTGCAAGTCGACAGTNACGACCACCTTTTCGTCAGGGATGCCGAGCTTCTTTGCCGACGCATCGATGATGCGCTTGTTGGCTTGGTGCGGCACGAACCAGTCGAGTTGATCTACGTTCATGCCGGCCTGCTCGAACGCCGACTCGATGACGTCCGTGATCATGCCGACGGCGTGCTTGAAGACCTCGCGCCCCTCCATGCGGAGCTTGCCGACGGTGCCCGTCGTCGAGGGGCCGCCGTCGACGTAGAGCTTGTCCTTGTGTGTCCCGTCCGAGCGTAGGCTGGCTGCCAGCAGGCCGCGATCGGCGACGGTCCCCTCGCCCGTTTGGGCCTCGAGGACCAGCGCACCGGCGCCATCGCCGAACAGCACGCAGGTCGAGCGGTCGGTCCAGTCCAGTATTCGCGAAAACGTCTCCGCGCCGATGACGAGCACTCGGCGCGCCATGCCCGCCCTGATCTGAGCGTCGGCAGCGGCAACCGCGAACACGAAGCCGCTGCACACCGCCTGCATGTCGAACGCGTACCCATGGCGCATGCCGAGGCGTGCCTGGATGTCGACGGCGGTGGCGGGAAAGGTGTTGTTCGGCGTCGAGGTCGCGAGGACGATCAGGTCGATGTCGTCCGGCGTGAGGCCGGCGTTGCTCAACGCAGCACGCGCCGCCGCCTCGCCCAACGATGCGGTCGTCTCGTCGTCCGATGCTATGTGGCGCTGCCGGATGCCGGTGCGCTGGACGATCCACGCGTCGGAAGTCTCAAGGACACCCTCGAAGTCGGTGTTCTTCATAATTCGGCGCGGGAGCGCCGAACCGACGCCGCGGACCACGGATCTTATCATTACGGGCCTATATGTTGGTGCCGCTGGAAACCGGGGACCGCGGTGCGGACCGTGGATGCCGAGCGTGGAATAGATCGAGGTCGGCCTCGATCCTGTCGAGCAGCCGATTGCGCACCATGTCGTAGGCGAGTTCGACCGCGAATGCAAAACTCTCCTCGTCAGCGCCGCCGTGGCTCTTCACGACGATGCCGTTGAGGCCGAGGAACACGCCTCCGTTGGACTTTCGGACGTCCATCTTCTCGCGCAGGCGATTGAATGCGTCCTTGGCGAGGAAATAGCCGATCTTGGCCATCAGCGTGCGGCTCATCGCCGCCCGCAGATAGCCGGCGATCTGGCGCGCCGTGCCCTCGGCCGTCTTCAGGGCGATGTTTCCGGCAAAGCCCTCGGTGACGACCACGTCGACGGTGCCCTTGCCGATGTCGTCGCCCTCGACGAAACCCTTGTAGTCCATAGAGGACAAGTTCGCGTCGCGCAGCAGGCGTCCAGCTTCCTTGACCTCTTCCTGGCCCTTGATCTCCTCGACGCCAACATTGAGCAGGCCGACCGTCGGGCGTTCGATGCCGAACACCGACCGGGCCATCGCCGAGCCGAGGATGCTGAAGTCGATGAGCTGGTGGGCGTCGGCGCCGATGGTCGCGCCCACATCGAGAACGACACTCTCGCCGCGCAGCGTCGGCCAGATCGCCGCGATCGCGGGTCGTTCGATAGACGCCATCGTGCGCAGGCAGAACTTGGACATCGCCATCAGCGCACCGGTGTTGCCGGCCGACACGCACGCGTCCGCGTCGCCCGTCTTGGTAGCCTCGATGGCGCGCCACATGGAGGATTTCCAGCGTCCCTGCCGCAGTGCCTGGCTGGGCTTGTCCCCCATCTTCACGGACACATCGCAGTGGACGAACTGCACGATCGGGGCCAGCGCGGGAAACTTGTCGAGCTCGGGTCGTACCGCATCGGTGCGACCATAGACGATGAAGCTAACGTCGGTCCGCCGTTTGGCAACGCGGGCCAGCGCCGGGATGACCACTGAAGGACCGTGGTCTCCCCCCATTGCATCGATGGAGATCTTTATCACGTGGCGGCGGTCTCACTATTCTCGGGCAAATCGTCCAGCCGGGCGGCGCCGCGCGAAAATAGCGTTTTTCGCCCCGCGCACAATCTCAATCAGGTCCACAGCCACTCGCCGTCAGGATTTCGGGAACAGTGCGGCGAGCTTGCTACGCATTTCGTCCGATCCGTCGGGCTGAACCGCGACNTCNAGCGCAGCGCTCGGCTTGCGCGGATAGGGATCGATGGCGAGNCCGAAAAACTCCTCCACCAGGGCGCCGACATCGATGCGGTCCCCAGCGAAGAGTTCCGGGCTGTCTGGGCCGTCGACGTCGATGAGAATCTCGCCGCCGAGNCCGAATCCCTCGCGGGCCAGCTTTGAGTCCTCNGGCAAGAAGGTNGCGTTCACCTCCTCGTCGATCACCGCCTGCAGAGGCTCGAGGGTCACCACGCAGGCCTGCGTGATGTTCGCGGTGACGCGGCCGGTCACCTTGACGCCATGCCGCTTCCAGGCGGTCACGAGAAGCTCGGCTCGGAACGATTCCACGCTCTCCAGCCCATGGGCCCGCGCCAGTTCGGTGCGCTGCGCGGCATCCGGCTCGATGAGGATGGGCAGTCCGTTCCGCGGCAGCCGTGCCACGTGCGCGTCGAACGAAATGGGACTGGTGTTGGGTTGGTCAGCCATAAGGGCCTCCGTCTGCCTTTCACGCCGGTTCTGCAAAATGCAGACGGCCCGCAAGGATCTCTTCCGTCGGCATCGCGCGCAGCCGTTCCGCGCTTGCCATGACATGGTCTGCGAGCGCCGGCGCGTGCGGCCAGTCGGCAACATCCGGCCGGATGTTGCGCGCCAGCGCCTCCGCAAGGGCCTGCCGGTCGCCGGCCTCGATCGCCGCACCGTAGGAGAGCGTGCGGCCATAGAACATCCGCGCCAGCTTCTTCATGCGCTTCGGCACCCCGACGTCGCTGATGCCGAGCTCGCGCAGCGAATGGTCGACATCGGTGAAGAAGTCGTCGATCAGGCTCTGCGCCACCGCCTTCGCCGTCCCGCCCTCGTCGCGGAGCCTATGCTGCAGCAGGAACATTTTCAGTGAGATCATCTCGAAGCGGCCGAGCGGCGTGTCCGGCACCTCCCAGACCGCAAAATAGTGCTCCCGCCGCGCCGCCGCCACGATCGCTGCATAGAGTTCCTCCACGACTTTACGATTCGAATCGCGGCGAAACAGGCGTTGGAACACGTTTCGACTCCGAGGTGGATGCGCAACCTGCCGTGTTGCATCGGTGCGCTAGCTAGTCTACCGGAAACCATTATCGTTAACGGCTGGTTCGGTCCGGAAGTTTGCTGGGGATTTGCAGGTGAAGCTGAGTCTTTTCAAGACCCCTGATGCGCGCGGCATTCTGCCGCTTGCCGTCACGGCCGTAGTAGTCATGGGCCTGTCGGGCTGCAACACCGGTTCCACGCTCAGCAATCTCGCCCCTGGTGAGACGCTGACGCAGGGCTATGTGATCGACCAGCAGCAGATCGACCTCGTTCCTGTCGGATCGAGCCGCGAGCAGGTGCTTTTGGCGCTCGGTAGTCCGTCCACTACCGCCACATTCGACAACGAGGTGCTCTACTACATCTCGCAGACGCGCTACCGCCCCGTCGCGTTCGCCAAACCGAAGCTGCTGGATCAGCGAATTCTGGCCGTCTATCTC
>Ga0065721_10052310_pt1 | contig 12195 bp, 12 predicted proteins | sample Mesricmetagenome_FD_59108 | JGI IMG/M metagenome (GOLD analysis project Ga0065721, IMG submission 59108) | Mesophilic microbial community from rice straw/compost enrichment Sample: eDNA_1 v2 (version 2) | ecosystem: Engineered > Solid waste > Grass > Composting > Bioreactor | place: USA: Davis... | reverse complement strand
GAGCCGGAGCGATCGTCTCGTCCCCTCGATCCTGCCTCCTCCTCCGGGTCTCACGGCCCGGAGGACGACGCGGCGTGCCGTCATGGCTGCTCCATCGTCAGGCCGAACCACCTCACGGTCATTCCGGGGCCGCGCAGCGGAGCCCGGAACCCATAGCTATCAGCGTCTGAGAATCATAAGCCATGGGAGCCGCTGCGCTTCCTCCTCGGACGTCAGCGGTTCTGGGTTCCGGGCCCGGCCCTCTGGGCCGTCCCGGAATGACGGGGGTGGTGTTTCCTCTGCCGTCCCTCCACCGTCACGGTCGGGCCCGTCCCGGCCATCCCCGTCTCCGAAACGTCAGCGCTCAAAACGCGCCCCCGGCTCAAGCCCGGGACAATGCGGGGAGGGGCGGGCAAGCGTGCGAAAACCTTGCGTTCTCCCCGTTCTCCACAAAGCGGAAAGCCGCCCGAGAGGACCCCTCGGGGCGCGGCATCGGCGAGCTTGCGTTTGAGGCCCGAAGGTCCCATATAGGCCCTGGGAGGTTGGCGAGGGACGTCTCACTCGCCAACCGGGTCAGGTCCGGAAGGAAGCAGCCCTAACGAGACCGAACGGGTCTTCGTCCAGCCTCCCACCCCGGCGCCCGCAGCGGTGCTCCTGTCGCTTCCAGTTTTTGCAGCCGATGGACGAAACCACAGCCGGCACGCCCCCGAATGACGAGCCGGCCCTGCCGGGCTTTCCCTCTGCGCCCGCGCCTGCCGCGTCCGGCAATGCGGCTTATCGCGTCCTCGCCCGCAAGTACCGTCCCCGCACCTTCGACGATCTGATCGGCCAGGAGGCCATGGTCCGCACCCTCTCGAACGCCTTCGAGACGGGCCGGATCCCCCAGGCCTGGATGCTCACGGGCGTCCGCGGCGTCGGCAAGACCACCACGGCCCGCATTCTGGCGCGGGGCCTCAACTACCAGACCGCCGACGGGGCCGGCGGGCCGACCATCCACATGCCGGGCCTCGGAATCCATTGCGAGGCGATCATGGAATCCCGGCACGTGGACGTGCTGGAGATGGACGCCGCCTCCCATACGGGCATCGACGACGTCCGCCAGATCATCGACGGCATCCGCTATTCGCCGGTCTCGGCCCGCTACAAGGTCTACATCATCGACGAGGTGCACATGCTCTCGGAGAAGGCGTTCAACGCCTTCCTGAAGACCCTCGAAGAGCCGCCGCCCCACGCCAAGTTCATCTTCGCTACCACCGAGATCCGCAAGGTTCCGGTCACCATCCTGTCCCGCTGCCAGCGCTTCGACCTGCGCCGGATCGATGCCGACAAGCTCGTGGCGCATCTCGGCCGCATCTGCGACGCCGAAGGCGTCCGGGCGGAGCCCGAGGCGCTCGCGGCCATCGCCCGTGCGGCGGAGGGCTCGGCCCGCGATTCGCTCTCGCTCCTCGATCAGGCCATCGCCCACGGGGCCGGCATCGTGAAGGCCGAGACCGTGCGCGACATGCTGGGCCTCGCCGACCGCACCCAGGTCATCGACCTGTTCGAGGCGGTCATGCGCGGCGACGTGCCGGAGGCCTTCGCGGGCCTGCGGACCCAATACGATTCCGGCGCCGACCCGGCCGTGGTCCTGTCCGACCTCGCGGCCTTCGCGCATGTGGTGACACGGCTCAAGCTGATTCCCGAAGCCGCGAAGGACCCGGCTCTGTCGGAGGCCGAGCGGAGCCGGGGGCTCGATTTCGCCCGCAAGCTTCCCGTGCGGGCCCTCTCCCGTGCCTGGCAGATCCTGCTGAAGGGCGTTCCCGAGGTTCAGGCCTCCAACCGGCCGGTCGCGGCCGCCGAGATGGTGCTGGTGCGCCTCGCCTACGCGGCGGACCTGCCGACCCCGGACGAGGCCCTGCGCGCCCTGCGGGACGGAAACCCGTTGCCTGCGGGCGGCCCGCCGGTGCCGGCCGCGCCTCCGCCGTCGGGACCTGCCTCGTCGGGCAACATGGCGCTCGCCACCTCCCAGGCCCGCCCGCAGCCGCGGCCGGAGCCGCAGGGGGCACCCGCCCTCCGCCTGCGCCGCTTCGAGGACGTGGTCGCCCTGGCCGGGGAGAAGCGCGAGATCGTGCTCAAGGCGGCCCTCGAGCGGGATGTGCGCCTCGTCCGCTTCGAGGAGGGCAGCATCGAGCTGAGCCTCGCGGAAGGCGGCAGCCGCACCATCGCCAACGACCTTGCCCGCGCGCTCCAGCAATGGACCGGCCAGCGCTGGATGGTCGCCCTGTCGTCCGAGGAGGGCGCGCCGACCCTGCGCGAGCAGGCGCTGACGGCCGAGCGGGAGCGCCGCGAGGGCGCCGCCAGCCATCCGCTGGTCCAGGCAGTGCTTGCCAAATTCCCGGGCGCGCAGATCGTCAATGTGTTCGAGCGCAAGTCCGAGGATCAGGCATCCGACGCCGAGACCGAGATTCTCGGCGAGGCGGACGCGATGGCGGCCCACGAGACCGAGGCCGACGACGACCTGGATTGAGGAGACCGTCATGAAAGACATCATGGGATTGATGAAGCAGGCTCAGGCCATGCAGCAGAAGCTGCAGGACGCTCAGGCCGAGCTCGACAATGTCGAGGTCGAGGGCACCGCCGGCGGCGGGGTCGTGACCGTGCGGGTCTCGGGCAAGGGCGCCTTGAAGGCGATCAGCATCGATCCGTCGCTCATGAACCCGGACGAGAAGGAGATCCTCGAGGATCTCATCGTGGCCGCCATGAACGATGCCCGCGGCAAGGCCGATAGGGCCGCGCAGGACAGGATGGCGGAGCTGACCAAAGGCCTGCCACTGCCGCCCGGCATGAAGCTGTTCTAAGGGATCGCAATGGCCCAGAACGTCGCCGGCCCCGAGATCGAGCGTCTGATCCAACTCCTGGCCCGCCTGCCGGGCCTGGGGCCGCGCTCGGCCCGGCGCGCCGCGCTGCACCTCATCAAGAAGCGGGACACGCTCCTTAACCCGTTGAGCGAGGCCATGCGCGTCGCCAACGAGCGCATCGTCGTGTGCTCGTCCTGCGGCAACGTGGACACGTCGGATCCCTGCACGATCTGCCGGGATCCGCGCCGGGACACTTCGATCCTCGTGGTCGTGGAGGACGTGTCGGACCTTTGGGCCCTGGAGCGCTCGGGCGCCGTCAACGCCCGCTACCACGTGCTCGGCGGCGTGCTCTCGCCCCTCGACGGCGTGCGCCCGGAGCACCTCAACCTGGACCGCCTCGTGGCCCGCGCCTCGGAGCCCGGCGTCGCGGAGGTGATCCTGGCCCTCAACGCCACCGTCGATGGCCAGACGACCGCCCACTACATCACCGAACTCCTGGCCCATCTCCCCGTGAAGGTCACGAAGCTCGCCCACGGCGTCCCGGTCGGCGGCGAGCTCGACTACCTCGACGAGGGCACCCTCTCGGCGGCGATCCGGCAGCGGACGGCTTTCTGATCCTCGACTGTCATTCCGGGACAGCGCGGAGCGCTGGGCTCTTCGGGTTGGACTTACCTTACGGCAATTCGGAATGACGAAAGAAGCGTGCCTTGCTCTCCTGCCCCACGGAACTTGGGTGTTCGCGGGAAGCGCCGGGACCTGCTCTCCTCCTCCCCCTTGTGGGGAGGGGGTGGAGGTGGGGGTGTGAGCGCTACCCTGGATTCAGCCCTGCGCTCACACCCCCACCCTGACCCTCCCCACAAGGGAGAGGGGAATTCGCAGTGCCTCGTCCCGGTCGCGCGACCTCTCCGCCGCATCTCTCCCTCTCCCATAGGAAGAGGGGCAGGGGTGAGGGGCGTGCCCTCTCCGGAGAAGCCACAGCCCCTCACCTGGTGCTCCGCACCGACCTCTCCCTCCCGGAGAGGTGAAGGACGCGCAGCCCGTGCTCCTCCTCACAGCTCGTCATGGCCGCCCCACCTCAAACCCCGGAATGATGCGCGCTCCTGCCATTCCGGCACGGATCAGGTGACAGGCCGGGGCGCCGTTGCTAAGCAGGCGTCCCGCCATTCTCTGCAAAGCCTGTGAGCCGATCCATGTCCCATACCGATCTTGCCCGCACCGTCGACGCCGCCTGGGAGGACCGGGCGAATGTGAGCCCCGGCACCAGGGGCGCCGTGCGCGACGCCGTGGAAGAGGCCATCAACCTGCTCGATTCCGGCAAGGCCCGCGTCGCCGAGAAGGCGGGCGGCGAGTGGCAGGTGCATCAATGGCTGAAGAAGGCCGTGCTCCTGTCCTTCCGGCTCAACGACATGGAAGTGATCAAGGGCGGCCCGGGCGAGGCCACCTGGTGGGACAAGGTCCCGTCCAAGTTCGCCGGCTGGGGCGAGAACCGCTTCCGGGATGCGGGCTTCCGCGCCGTGCCCAACTGCACCGTGCGGCGCGGCGCCTATATCGCGCCCGGCGTGGTGCTGATGCCGTCCTTCGTCAATCTCGGCGCCTATGTGGACGAGGGCACCATGGTCGACACCTGGGCGACCGTCGGCTCCTGCGCGCAGATCGGCAAAAACGTGCACCTCTCCGGTGGCGTCGGCATCGGCGGCGTGCTGGAGCCGCTTCAGGCCAACCCTACCATCATCGAGGACAATTGCTTCATCGGCGCCCGCTCCGAGGTGGTGGAGGGCGTTGTGGTCGGCGAGGGTTCGGTGCTGTCCATGGGCGTCTTCATCTCGGCCTCCACCAAGATCATCGACCGCAACACCGGCGAGGTCTTCATCGGCAAGGTCCCGCCCTATTCGGTAGTCGTCCCCGGCTCGCTCCCCGGCAAGCCGCTGCCTGACGGCACGCCGGGTCCGTCCCTCTACTGCGCCGTCATCGTCAAGCGCGTCGATGCGCAGACCCGGGCCAAGACGGGGATCAACGAGCTGTTGAGGGATTGATCCGATGGATCATTCTCCCCTCTCCCTCGCCCAATCCCTCCTCCGCTGCCCCTCCGTCACGCCCGCCGAGGGCGGGGCGCTGGTGTTTGTCGAGAGCGTCCTTCGCGAAGCAGGCTTCGATGTGCATCGGCCGGTCTTCTCCGAGCCCGGCACGCCGGACGTGGAGAACCTCTATGCCCGCTACGGCACGGGCAGCCCGTACCTGCTCTTCGCCGGCCATACGGACGTGGTGCCGCCGGGCGATGTCGCCCGCTGGCGGCACGATCCGTTCGGCGGGGTGATCGACGAGGGCGAACTCTATGGGCGCGGCGCGGTCGACATGAAGGGCGGGATCGCCTGCATGATGGCGGCGGCGCTCGCCTTCCTCCGCGAGCGGCCGGATTTCGGAGGCTCCATCGGCTTCCTCATCACCGGGGACGAGGAGGGTCCGGCCGTCAACGGCACCGTGAAGCTTCTCGACTGGGCGAAGGCCCGGGGCGAGCGCTTCGATGCCTGCATCCTGGGCGAGCCGACCAATCCGGAGCGGCTCGGGGACATGATCAAGATCGGCCGGCGCGGCTCCCTCACCGGACACGTGACGGTCGAGGGCAAGCAGGGGCACGTGGCCTATCCGCACCTGGCCGACAACCCGATCCCTCACCTCATGCGGCTGCTCTCGGCCCTCATCGGGAAGCCTCTCGACCATGGCACCGAACATTTCGACGCCTCCAACCTCGAAGTCACGACCGTCGATGTGGGCAACCTGGCCTCGAACGTGATTCCGGCCTCCGCACGGGCCACCTTCAACATCCGCTTCAACGACCGTTGGACGCCGCAGAGCCTGGAGGAGGAGCTCGCCCGCCGCCTGCGCGAGGCCGCCGGCAACCATGTGCGCTATACGCTCACCGTCGAGCCGACCAATGCGGTCGCGTTCCTGACCGAGCCCAACGCCTTCGTGAGCTTCATCGCCGAGGCGGTCGAGGCCGAGACCGGTATCAGGCCGAAGCTCTCCACCACAGGCGGCACGTCGGATGCGCGCTTCATCGTCCGGGATTGTCCGGTGGTCGAGTTCGGCCTCGTGGGCCAGACCATGCACCAGGTCGACGAGCGCGTGCCGGTCGCGGATCTCGACAGGCTCGCGGGCATCTACCGGAAACTGCTCGATTCCTATTTCGCCGCCTGATCGCCGGGACCCGCGATAGGAATCCCTTTCTCTCCCGGGCTTTCGGGAGCGCCGGGCAGGCTTCGACGATCTTCGACTAAAGTCGACAATAGCCGGAACGTTCGCGGTTTTTGCTGGTTCTCGTGGAGAGACGTCCTCCCGGAGCCCGCCCCATGATCGTGACCGCCGACGAAGTCAATCGCTCGTTCAAAGGCACCCTCGATCTGCTCAACAGCCGAGCCGAAGGGCTTCAGGCCTTCGACATGAGCGAGCGGGGGTTCTGGCGCTCCTTCGCGGCGATCTGGCTCACGCTTCCGGCCTATGTGGTGTCGGTCGCCTTCGAGCGGCTGCGCCTCGGCCTGCTGGTGCCGAACCACCCCCTGCTCGACAGCTTCTGGATCGACGCGGTGGTCGCGCTCGGCCAGGTGGCGAGCTTCCTGGCGCTGCCCGTGGCCATGATCTGGGGCGCGCGCCGGCTCGGCCTGACCGACCGCTACGTGCCTTTCGTGATCGTGATGAACTGGATCAGCGTCATGGCCATGCTGGTGATGTCGGTGCCGGTTCTCCTGCTCATCCTCGGCTGGGCGCCGCCCCCGCTCGCCGGCCTCTTCAGCCTGGCGTTCTTTATCATCGTGCTGCGGGCGCAATGGTTCGCCACCAAGGCGACCCTGGGCCTTCCGGGGCTACCGGCATTCGGGATTGTCGCTCTGGGCGTGCTGCTCAACAGCTTCATCCAGGCCGCCATGCGCGGGCTGCTGTCCTGACGCCTCAGGCCGGGTAGTCGACACCGATCAGGTAGAGGCCCATGGAAGGCGCCATGGGACCGCAGCGCGTCCTGTCGCGGGCATCGAGGGCATTGCGCACATCGTCCACCGTCCAGCGTCCGGCGCCTGCCCGCTCCAGGGTTCCGACCATGGAGCGGACCTGATGGTGCAGGAACGAGCGGGCGGAGGCATAGATCCGGATCTCGTCTCCGGTCTGTTCCACGTCGAGGCGGTCCAGGGTCCGGACCGGGCTGTTCGCCTGGCATTCGGCAGCCCTGAAGGTGGTGAAGTCGTGCCGGCCGATCAGGGTCTGGGCAGCCTCGTGCATCACGGCCGCGTCGAGGGGCCAGGCCACATGCCAGGCCCGGTTGATCTCCAGGGCCGGCGGGGAGCGCCGGTTGAGAATGCGGTAGACGTAGTGGCGCTTGATGGCGGACAGCCGCGCATGAAACGTGTCCGGAACCTGCACGGCCGAGAGGACCGCGACCGGCGCCGGCTTCAGATGGGCGTTGGTGGCGTCCCGGACCGTGTCCTCCCGCCAGTCCTTGGCGAGATCCACATGGACCACCTGATGGGTCGCATGGACGCCGGAATCGGTGCGGCCTGCGCAATGGATGCGCACCGTCTCGCCGGCGAAGCGCGCAATCGCCTCCTCCACGGCCTGCTGCACGGAAAGCCCGTTCGTCTGGTGCTGCCAGCCCGTGAAGGGCGTGCCGTCATATTCGACGACGAGCTTGTAGCGGGGCATGTCAGGCAAGCTCCGCGAAGGCGCGCACATAGGCTACCGGTCCACGCGCATTCCGCCCTGCCTCGGTGAGCGAAAGGGCCTGGAGATAGGGGCCGTCATAGGGCGTCGACAGGGCGGCCGCATCCTCGGCCCGGAAACCGAACTCGCCGTAATAGGCCGGATCGCCCAGCACCAGGATCAGATCCGCCCCCTCATCCGCCAGGCGCTGAAGCCCGTCCTCGATGAGGGTGGTCCCGATGCCCTGTGCCTGGAAGTCCGGGAGCACTGCTACCGGCGCGAGTGCGAGAGCCCGGATGCCGGGTGCTTCCGGGAGGGTGAGGGGCGAGAAGGCCACATGGCCCAGAACCGTGTCGGCGCAGGCGACAAGAGACAGGGAGAGATCGCCGTCCCGGCGCAGCCGGTCCACCAGATCCGCCTCGGCATCGCCGCCGAAGGCTGCGGCGTGGAGGGCGCGGATCGCGGTCCGGTCCCCAGGCTCCTCGGGCCGGATCCGCAGATCGGACGTCATGCGAGACTTGCCCCCGCGGCCAGCCTGACGCCGCGCAGGAACGCGTCGGCCGCCATGGGCCCCTTGCCGGCCCGCTGCACCTGGAGGAGACGGACGGCGCCATCGTGGCAGGCGACAAGCCCTTTGTCGTCGAGGAGCGTGCCCGGTGCGCCGCTTCCGCTTTCGAATGCCGTGCGCAGCACCTTCACGCGCTCCGGCCCCTTGCCGAAATCGGCCGTGAAGAAGGCGCCCGGGAAGGGCGACAGGCCACGAACATGGTCGTGCACGGCGCGTGCGGGCTTCGCCCAGTCGATCCGGGCCTCCTCGTTGGTGATCTTGTGCGCGTAGGTGACGCCCTCGTCAGGCTGGGGCGTGAAGTTCAGTCCGCCGCGGGAGAGGGCCGCGAGCGCCCGCACCATCAGATCGGCGCCGAGAACCATCAGCTTGTCGTGCAACTCGCCGGCGGTCATGTCCGGCGCGATGACGACCCGCTCGGCCATGGCGACGGGGCCGGTATCGAGGCCTTCCTCCATCTTCATTACGGCGACGCCCGTATCGGCATCTCCGGCCATGACGGCGCGTTGGATCGGCGCGGCGCCGCGCCAGCGGGGCAGAAGGGAGCCATGGAGGTTCAGGCAGCCGAGGGACGGACCGTCGAGGATCGGCTTCGGCAGGATCATGCCGTAGGCGACCACCACGGCGACATCGGCCTCATGGGCGCGGAAGGTCTCGGCCGCTTCCTCGGTGCGCAGGGTCTTAGGCGTCAGGACCGGGAGCCCGAAGCGCTCCGCCATCCGGTGCACCGGCGAGGGCCGCAGGTCCATGCCGCGCCCGGCCGCCGCCGGGGCTCGCGTGTAAACGGCGACGACCTCATGGCCCTGGCCGACGATCTCGGACAGGGTCGGCACCGCGAAGTCCGGCGTCCCCATGAAGATGACGCGAAGGCTCATGCGCCGCCGGCCTCCCGCTTCGCGGCCTTCTTGAACTTGGTCATGACCCGGTCGCGCTTGAGCTTCGACAGATAGTCGATGAAGAGGACGCCGTTGAGGTGGTCGATCTCGTGCTGCACGCAGGTCGCCAGCAGCTCGCCGGCCTCCTGCTCGATCGTCTCGCCGTCGAGATTCGTGTAGCGGAAGCGCACCCGGTCCGGGCGCTCCACTTCTTCGTAATATTCCGGGATCGACAGGCAGCCCTCCTCGTAGGTGCGCTTTTCCTCGGAGGCCCAGACGATCTCGGGATTGACGAGCACCAGCGGCTGCCGCTCGGTCTCCGACTTCGACACGTCGATGGTGACGATCCGCTTGGGAACGCCGATCTGGATTGCCGCGAGGCCGACGCCGGGAGCGTCGTACATGGTTTCCAGCATGTCGTCGGCCAGCGCCCGGATCTCGTCCGTGATCTTGCTCACGGGCTCGGAAACGAGGCGCAGCTTGGTGTCGGGAAGAATTACGAGGGGTCTGATCGTCATGATGGGCGGAGATAAGCCGTTGCGCCAGGATGGTCAAATCGTTCGTCTTATGTTCGGATGATTCCGTCAATCGGAACCTTGCCTACGGATCTCCAGCCCATGAACGATCCCGTTCTTCTCCTCGGCGCCTATGCCCTTCCGCTGGGAAAGGTGATGGCCGGGATCGCGGCCGTCTGCCTCCTGCTCCTGACGATCATGACCCTGATGCTCCTGCGGAGCCGGCGGGAGCGGGCCTTCGAGGCGGCCGTGGCGGCCGAGCGGGCCCGCGAGATGGACGACAAGATGGCCGAGCTGACCCGGATCCAGGCCGAGATGACCGGGCGGATGCAGACCATCGCGGAGGTCTTCGGCACCCGCCAGAGCGACTTCGTGCGGCTCATCTCCGAGCGGATCGACGGACTGCAGCACCGGGTCGGCCAGGGGCTGGAGGCCACGACCCGCCACCAGTCCGAGAACCTGTCGCGGCTCAACGAGCGCCTCGCGGTGATCGACGCGGCGCAGCGCAACCTCAAGGATCTCGCCGGAGAGATCGTCGGCCTCAAGGACATTCTCTCCAACAAGCAGGCGCGCGGCGCCTATGGGCAGGGCCGCATGGAGGCGATCGTGCGGGACGGGCTTCCGGGCGGCGCCTTCGAGTTCCAGCCGACCCTGTCCAACCGCACGCGGCCCGACTGCCTCGTGCGGCTGCCCGGCGATTCCCGGGGGCTGGTGGTGGACGCCAAGTTCCCGCTCGAGGCCTTCGTCCAGTTCCGGGACGCGCGGGACGAGGAAGGGAAGACGCGGGCCGCCGCCCGTGTCCGCAACGACGTCCTGGTCCATGTGCGCGACATTGCCGAGAAATACCTCATCCCGGGCGAGACCCAGGACATGGCGATCATGTTCGTGCCGGCCGAATCCATCTATGCGGACCTCGCCGAGCATTTCGAGGACGTGGTTCAGAAGGCCCATCGAGCGCGGGTCGTGATCGTCTCGCCGTCCCTGCTGGCGCTGGCGATCCAGGTCATGCAGTCCCTGGTGCGCGATGCGCGCATCCGGCAGGAGGCCCATGTGATCCAGGTCGAGGTGCAGAAGCTCCTGGAGGACGTGGAGCGCCTCAGCGGACGCGTGGCCAAGCTCGATGCGCATTTCCGCCAGGCCCAGGACGACGTGGCCCAGATCCGGGTTTCGACCGAGAAGGTCGTCAAGCGTGGCCAGAAGATCGAGGCGCTGGATTTCGACGAGAATACGGCCGAGCAGGCCGAATGGATCAGGCTCCACGGGCCCGGCCTGCGCGCCGTGGAGTGACCTAGCCTCCCCGGCTGGATGTGGGAACAGAGCGACCGGCGGGACGTTCTTGAAACGTCGGACACGATCTCCCGCCGGTGCCGCGCGCCGGCTCTCCCAATCGAAGGATATGCGCCATGGGTCTCTTGTCGAAGGACATCAAGACGCTGGATGATCTCTTCATCCACACCCTCCAGGACATCTACTACGCCGAGCAGCAGATCACGAAGGCTCTGCCCGAGATGATCTCCAAGGCGACCGACCCGCAGCTCAAGCAGGCCTTCCAGTCGCATCTCGGCGAAACCGAGCAGCAGGTGAAGATGGTCGAGCAGGTGTTCCGGATGCACGGCCACGATCCCAAGGGCGTGACCTGCCCGGCGATCGACGGGATCATCGACGAGGCCCAGGACATCGCGGGCGACATCGACGATCCGCAGGTGCTCGACGCCGCGCTGCTCGCCGCCGCGCAGGCGGTGGAGCATTACGAGATCACCCGCTACGGCACGCTGGTCGCCTGGGCCAAGCAGCTCGGCCGCGAGGATTGCGCGAGCGTCCTGCACCAGATCCTGGAGCAGGAAAAAGCCACGGACGAGAAGCTCACCCGCATCGCGGAAAGCAAGGTCAACACCCGCGCGGCCTGACGGACGGATCGGCTTCAGCCTCACAGGAAAGGCGGCCCCACGGCCGCCTTTCGCATGATGGTATGTGCGTCATCCCCGGGCTTGTCCCGGGGATTTTCGTTTTGGAGGGCTGTGGTTTCGTGGGTGTAACTGACTGGATCGAGTTCGGGGCGGCCATGATGGGCTGTGAGGAGGATGAGGAGGGGGCAGGTGGCGCCACTTTTCACCTCTCCTGGAGGGAGAGGTCGAGCGAAGCGAGGGTGAGGGGTTGCGGCATCTCCGGAGAGGGCACGCCCCTCACCCCAACCCTCTCCCCTGGGAGAGGGAGAAGTGCGACAGGGACGGGGCACAGTGGCTTTCCCTCCCCCTTGTGCGGAGGGTCAGGTGGGGGTGTGAGCGCCAGCCTGGATTCAGTTCAGCGCCGGCACCCCCACCTCCAGCTCCTCCCCGCCGCCAGTCGGGTGTTCCCGACTTGCATCTTGTGGGAGCGGATCTCGGGAACACCCGAGAACCGCGGGGAGGAGAGCAAGTCGGCGCCTCCCGCGTCATTCCGGATTGCCGTCAGGCAAATCCGGAACCCATAGCCGCTGACGGTCCAGGAGAGCTCGCAGCGGCTATCGTTAGCTTTGTTCTGAGACGCTGATGGTTATGGGTTTCCCGCTGCGCGGGCCCTGCGGGTCGGGCTCGCCTGCGGCGCCCCGGAATGACGGGGCGGTGCTGCCTTCTGCCTCTCCGGCCTCAGATGACCATGAAGTCGTGGTAGCTCAGCTTGAGGCCCTTTTTCAGCGTGGCGATCTCGACCGCCTTGTGGCTGCCCGATCCATCGTCATCATACGACAGCACGCCCTTCTTGCG
>Ga0065721_10052294_pt1 | contig 12195 bp, 5 predicted proteins | sample Mesricmetagenome_FD_59108 | JGI IMG/M metagenome (GOLD analysis project Ga0065721, IMG submission 59108) | Mesophilic microbial community from rice straw/compost enrichment Sample: eDNA_1 v2 (version 2) | ecosystem: Engineered > Solid waste > Grass > Composting > Bioreactor | place: USA: Davis... | reverse complement strand
ATGGCATTCGCCGCATTCAATTTCATTTTCTATTTCCTGAACCTCGAATTCAAAGGAACACTTCCCTACCTCGGACTATTGGGATTTTCAACTTTTTCCATGTTGTTCGGACTGGTTGTATACGACATTATAAACCGCCAGTCGAAAGCGATCACGCAGTTGTTAGATATCAAACCGCTGACGTTTATGGGACGTGTATCTTATGGCACTTATATTTTTCACTGGCCATTGTACCTGATGCTTGATCCTTCAGTGTCGTCATGGGCGGCGCGCAATCTGGCAGGCATTCCACCACATTTGTTTAGCTCGATTTTAATCAGTATTCTTTCAGTTGTGATCGGCTATCTTTCGTTCCGCTATTTTGAATTGCATTTTCTTCGGATGAAGAAACATTTTGCTGCATAAACACTGCATTGGTTTGAATTGTATTTTAGCAGGCGAAATGTCGCGAGCCATCATCCTCTGTCCGCTTTACAATGACGAAGACTCATTCAGCGTTTTTGCCGCTGCAGTGGAGAAAGAAGTGGCGTCCATTCCCAACTACGAATTTTCTTTTCTTATAGTAAATGATGGCAGTGATGATCTGAAACTTTCTACCAGACTACCTCTCACTGTTTTACATCTCCATCGCAACATTGGTCATCAAAAAGCCATTGCAATTGGCCTGGCCTATGCGCAACAAAACATGTCGTTTGATACGATCATTGTCATGGATGGAGATGGAGAAGACCGTCCGGAAGATATTGCAGCTTTACTGGGCAACAGGAATTCATCTACTCAGATCGTCGTGGCAAGAAGAGCGAGTCGTCAGGAAGGAAGAAGTTTCCGCTTGTTCTATCATTGTTACAAATGGATGTTTCTTTTGCTTACCGGAAAACGGATTGCGTTTGGCAATTTTATGTCCATACCACGGAAGTATGCTGATAAACTGGTTCACTACAGTGAAATCTGGAATCATCTCGCGGGGGCTGTGATCAAATCAAAATTTCCTTATACCGCTATTGATTCTCATAGAGGAAAACGATACGCAGGCAATTCGAGAATGAATTTTACTTCTCTCCTTCTGCATGGGCTGGGCGCCATTGGTGTGTTTATTGAAATCATTGCCAGCCGCCTGATGGTGTTTTCTTTCCTGATGATCATCGTGGCGCTCGCCGCGATTTTGGTGATTGTGTATCTGAAACTGTTTACAACGCGTGCGATTCCCGGATGGGCCACCACTGCTGTTTCATCCATGCTGATTGTAATTCTTCAAAGCTTCCTCCTTTCTTTATTTACCATTTTTCTATATCTGTCTGCGCAGGGACAGCGGAAATTCATTCCGGCCATCCATTACCAGGATTACCTGAGATCCGTTGAAACCATACCGCATGAACTTTAATTATCATTACCCAGGACAGGAACTGCAATTATTTGAGGAAGCGAAGAACTGGAAAAAATATCTGGCTTCAAAGATCAAACCGCATATTCACGGCGATGTATTGGAAGTGGGCGCAGGTATTGGCGAAACAACACCTTATCTGATTCATGATAATACAAAATCCTGGTTGTGCCTTGAACCGGATGAACGTCTTTTTTTCATCACACAAAAAAAAATTGAAGAACGCGGATGGTCTCACTGTCGTACAAGGCAGGGAACGATAGATCATTTATCTCCCCATGAAAAATTCGATACCATCCTTTACATTGACGTGCTCGAACATATTGAACACGACAAAGAAGAGCTGGAAAAAGCCTGTTCGCATTTGCGCGAAGGAGGTCATCTGATTGTTTTGTCGCCGGCTTTTCAAAGTTTGTATAGTCCGTTTGACAAGGCAATCGGACATTTCAGACGTTACTCAAAAAAAACACTGCGGGCAGCAGCGCCGGAACAAATGAAGGAAAAGAAAATGTTCTTTCTGGAATCAACAGGCATGTTATTGTTGATGATCAATCGTTTGTTCGCCAGAAAAAATTATCCTTCAAAGGCAACGGTTGCTTTTTGGGATCGTGTGATTGTTCCCGTTTCAAAATTTACGGATGCAATTAGTTTTTATTCCTTGGGCAAAACCATCATTGGCATTTGGCAGCGTATACCATCATAACAACCAGTCAGCCTAAAAAAATCTGGAACCTGCAGCACCTTGGATTGTTGCTTCTGGTAACATGTATTTGTTACTGGCCACTTGCGTTTGGAATTTTTACAGTCAAGAACGATAACATTACCGCATTTCTTCCCACACGTTATCATGTTGTGGAGGCATTGAGGAGCGGACATTTGCCACTGTGGTCGCCCTATTTGTATCTGGGTTATCCTTTGCACGGCGATATGCAGGGAGGAGCATGGAATCCTGTTGTGTGGTTGCTTTCTTTGACCGGTCGTTACGATCTCACTTCAATGCATCTGGAAATTCTGATTGCAATTTTTGTTTCTGGTGCGGGAATGTACCGGTTGCTAAAAACGCAATCGCTGAACGCGCAAACGTGTGTAACAGGAGCTGTTGCCTACATGATGTGCGGTTTTGTGACGGATGTTGGAGGCAGCAATCTTCCATTTCTCTGGGGTGCGGCGTGGATTCCTTTCGTGATTGCATATGCGTATGAATTATTGCGAAGACCCTCACTTCGTTATACGATTTGCGCTGCAATGACAATGGCCCTGCTGCTTGCGTGCGCTTATCCTTCCTTCGTTATTCTGACGGTATATATTTTGTTTGCAGGTCTGTTGTTTCGTGTCATTACCGCATTCATCGCCAAAGATCACATCTATTTAAAAAAACTCGCTTTATATCAAACGGTTGGTATCATAGTTTTTGTATGCTTAGCAGCACCTGTGTTGATGTCATATCTGCACGCCCTTCCGTTGTATGATCGCGGGTCGGGAGTGGATTTAAAATCTGCCCTATACAATAGTCTGGATCCGCGCTGTCTGAATTCGATATTATTTCCCGGTCCTACCTTCAGGGATCCTGATGTGGAAGGAACGGATCTGATCATGCGAAATGTTTACTTCAATCTTTTCTTTTTGATGCTGCTGGTGTCATACGCCTGGCAACAAAAGAGAAAGTTGCTCAATTTCACTTTTGCGGGAGTATTGTTCTTTTTGTTGTTTGCATTGGGGGAACATACACCACTGCGTGGCATTTGCTACCAGCTATTCCCTCTGATGGATACGTTCCGGCATCCGGCCAATGCACGTTTGTTTGTGATATTGGGAAGTATATTCATTGGAGCCTGCATGCTGGAGAAAATGCTTCAGTCAAATCTTCACAGAAGAAGACTACGCGCTACTGCAGTTTTTTTCCTGATTCTCAGTCTGGTTTTTTCTTTCAAAGCCATGCGGGAAAACCCCTTCAGCAAAAGCTGGGATGTATTGACAAACGCAGGCGAACAGAGCGCAGCCGGATTCAAACTTTTTCTCGACAGTCTGAGATCATCTGATATCTTATTAGTCATTTGTCTGCTGCAACTTGCGTTTTTACTGGTCTTTCTTTTCCTCACACGCAAAAAGAACAGCAGTAGTTTGATTTGGCTTTTCATTCTCAATTCATTCTTCTGCGCACAACTTGCCATTCCATTTACGCTTGTGGGTAAAACCAGTCCGAAGGCCGGCAATTCGATTCTGAAAACCTATCCAAAAGGATTCCCTCCTCCCGGCAATCATCAAACGATTGGCGAAGCTTCAATCAATGCAACCGCTCATTTTGACACAATTGGAATGAGCGGATTTTATTCCAAGAACATCATGGTGACCACAATTTCCTACACGCCCACTATGATGAAATTGTTTGAAGACCTCGCTGCTGATAGTTCTGCATATCAAAATGTATTGTCGCACCCGTATGTTTACCTGAATAATGATTCAGTTGAATCGCCTACATCAACATCCGGCGAAATCATATTGAAAAAATTTACCAACAACCTTTTTGTGTTTGAAACGCATTCAGCAAAACGGGAACAGCTCGTGCTGCAACAACTTCGTCTTCCGGGATGGCGTTGTTATGTGGACGGGAAACCCGCTGAAATCGAATTAGTGGATCGTGCACTGATGGCGGTTAATTTACCCGAAGGAAATCATGAAGTGGAATTTCATTATCGTCCCACAGCAGTTATCATTTGTTTATACATATCGTTATTTACGCTGATAGCGACTATCTTTCTGTCTGTTAAAAGAAGATCCGGGAAGCATGCCTAGACGATGGTTATTTGCAATAGCACTCAGCACGCCACTCATCGCATTTTTTGTGGCCTACTTCCTGCATCGTGATTCGGGACTGGAACCGACTGGCTTTATTCAATATGATAATGTCTCATACATCGCTTACGCGCGACAATATCTGGACAGTGATCATTTTCATCTGTTTTATTCCAATCCGTTCAATGAAGGTCCCAATCACCAACCGATTTATTTTCAGCCACAGACTTTATTTTTTGCTTTGTTGCTCAAAATGGGATTACCTCCCGGCATAATTCTTCCTCTGTTCACGATCCTGTGTACTATCATTTCTTTTTGGATCCTCATTGCCATTTATGATCATATCGTTCCCGACCGCAGGAATCGCACATTGAATCTCTGGCTGCTGTCGTGGGGGGGCGGATTATTGGTATTGGCCGGAGTTGCATACTATTATCTCGTTCAGCCGGGTGGCAGTGTAAGCGATCATCTGTTTACCATAGATCCGGAAAGCGGCTGGTGGGGATTGAGTTTCGGACGATCATTATTCTTTTCCTGTGAAGCATATTATCATGCATTGTTTTTAGCTGTCATCTATTTTCTTATAAAAAGAAAATGGTGGTTCGCTTTGATCACGATGCTCGTGCTATCGCTGTCTCATCCTTTTACGGGTATTGAACTTTCGCTGATCGTTTGTGCATGGGCATTCTTTGAATCATTGTTTTTCAGAAAATATTTACCCGTCTGGTTTCTGGCGGGTGCACTTTTCGTTACAGCATTTCACCTTTGGTATTACCTCGTTTACCTGGAACAATTCGCTGAACACAAATCTGTAAGCGAACAATATTCATTGACCTGGGGATTGCGGTTTTACAGAATGGTTCCCGCGTATTTGATTGTGGGCGTGTTGGCAATGACAAGCATTTACAAGGCATCGTTGCGCAACTTTCTGCAGGTGGCACCGAATCGCATTTTTCTCGCATGGTTTGTCGTCGCGTTTGCATTGGTGAACCATGATATTTTTCTTTCACCAAAGCAACCTGTCCATTTTACCCGCGGTTATGTGTGGACCAGTCTTTTTCTCTTAGGCATTCCCGCACTGCAGACGATGATCAACAGATTGAAATCCCATGGAATGAAATGGGTTGTCATCGGTTTTACGATCATTTTTCTGCTTGACAATTTTTTATGGATATCACTGCACATCAACAGCAGGGCAACCGGACCTTCAACGGCTTACATCACACAGGAACAAAAACAGGTTTTCAAAAAACTGTCTGAAGAAACCAGCAATCAAACGCTGGTGATCTCGAGAGCTGAAGATCTTGCGTATCTAAGCACGGTGTACACGTCGGCATATCCGCTTTATTCTCATATGTACACAACCCCTTTTGCAGGGGATAAGAAAAGAATACAGGAAAGATTTTTAAATCAGGGTATTGCAGACCCGGGTTTAGCAGGGCGTGAGATTTGCGTCATTCTTGCAAAAACAGATGTTACGGCACAACGTTCGATGCAAATACTCTCCATGCAACAAATATTCGAATCAGAAAATTATCTGATCTTCAAAACCAAAAAACTTTAGATCTTTTTCCCTTTCATGGCTTTGCTGATGGCTTCGTTCATGAGGCGTTCGGCGTAGGGTCTGGAGATCGCATTCAGTTCTTCTATCGCCTGCTGAATCGCATCCTTGTTACCTTCTTTGATCAATCCGCGCAGTTTTTCAACTCCTGCATTGGTTTCAGCAAGTTCGGTTTCTGTGAGAAAATCCTGATTCTTTTTCAAAAAGTTTTCTGTGGTTGCAATCAACAGGTTGGCTTCGGTTTGTGCTTCTACCAATGCTCTTTGTTGCATGTCGTCTTTTGCATGTTGCAAAGAGTCCATCAGCATGCGCTCCACTTCGGCATCAGTGAGGCCATATTGCGGACGAACTTCAATGGATTGTTGAATACCGCTTCTCAGTTCTTTTGCGGTTACCATCAAAATGCCATCAGCATTGATCAAAAATGAAACTTCAACTTTAGCAAGACCTGCCGGCATAGCCGGAATTCCGGAAAGATTGAATTCAGCGAGTTTGCGATTATCCTGCACCAGATCTCTTTCGCCCTGATAGACAGAGATACGCATACCAGATTGTCCATCTTTTTGCGTTGTATACTGTCGTGATGCTTTTACCGGAATGCGTGAATTGCGCGGAATGAGAACATCCATCAAACCTCCCATGGTCTCAATACCCAAAGAAAGCGGTGTGATATCCAACAACAATACATCCTTGTTATTCCCTGCCAGAATATCTGCCTGCACAGCGGCTCCGAGTGCCACAACTTCGTCGGGGTTGACTTCATCGTGCACGGGTCTTTTGAAAAATTCACTAACAGATTGTTTCACCAATGGCACACGGGTGGAGCCACCTACCATCACTACTTCCTGAATATCTGAAACATTCAGTCCGGCATCTTTCAAAGCCATTCCGCATGCATCAATTGTTCTTTGCACCAGCGGACGAATCAATTGATCAAATTCTGATCTGGTAATACGAAGTTCTTTGCCTTTCAGTGTAACGGTAAATTCATCCGCTGCACTTAATTGCTTTTTTGCCTCTTCAGCGGCAAGGCGTAATTCCTGTGCGAGAGAATGATTCGAGGCGATGTCGTGATCAGAAACAGACAATTCCTTCATCCAGTGTTTTACAATGGCATTGTCAAAATCGTCACCACCGAGATACGTATCACCGTGAGTGGAAAGCACTTCAAAAATTCCGTTGGTAATACGCAGGATGGAAATATCAAAAGTACCTCCGCCGAGGTCGTATACAGCAACGGTTTTTTCTTCATCGCGTGAGATGCCGAGACCGTAGGCCAGACTTGCAGCTGTGGGTTCGTTGACAATGCGCAACACGTCAAGACCGGCAAGTTTACCAGCGTCGCGTGTTGCCTGTCTTTGTGCATCATTGAAATAAGCGGGCACTGTAATTACTGCCTTGTTAACCGGCGTTTTGAGAATATGTTCTGCTCTTTGTTTAAGGGCTTTGAGGATGAACGATGATAATTCAATGGGTGTGTAAAATTTCCCATCCACTGCAATCTTCACCAGGTTATCGGATCCATCATCAATCACAGAATAGCTGAAGAAAGGGGCAGCGTCAGCCACGTCATTATAGGATTTACCCATCAGACGTTTTACCGAGAAAATGGTGTTTTGCGGTTCGCTAACGAGGTATTGTTTGGCTTCATTACCAACTGTCACCTGCTGGTTGGGACCAAAATGTACAACAGAAGGCACGAGGGCTGTGTTGTCAAATTCTTTGAGGACAACGGGTTGCCTCGTATCGGGGTGAATAATTGCAATAAGACTGTTGGTGGTTCCCAGGTCGATTCCCACGATCATTTCTTCTTTCTGCAGGCTACCAGTGGAAAGGTTGATGCCGATCTTCGCCATGAGTTATCTTTTGTTCAACAATAAATAGGTGCAAATTTCCTGATGATTCTTCGATTAGAAAAATAAGAGGTCTTTTCAGGCTGTTTTTTTCCAAAAAACAAAAATCCCCTCCTGAAAAGGAAGGGGATTTTGAAATTTATGGCAGTATTACCTCATGAGGTACATTTTACCGTATCCTTTATTGAAGTACTGGTCTGTGTTGTCGTCCGCCGAACGGTATTTTTCGAGAGACTTTCCATTCAGGTTCGTAATCACTCTGTAGAGATATACGCCGTTGGCCAGTTTTTGTCCATACTGGTCGGTACCATCCCATTTGAATTCGGTGATGTTCCTTCCGATATGAAGCGGCCCGAGCTCTTCTTTCGTGATCTCACGCACCACTTTACCCGTTATCGTCAGGATCTGAATTCTGATATTTTGCGGCACTTCACTTCCCGTAAGTGTGAACACGAAGGCAGTAGAAGTAGTGAATGGGTTCGGGTAGTTCAGCATGTTGGAGATCATGGCTTTATTGATCACTTCAAAGAACACCCTGTATTCCATTCTGCCCGCGGTATTATCGCTCATATCCTTTCCTCTCACAATCAATTCATATGTACCGTCTTTTTCGAAATAAGGCCGGAATATCGCCGTTGCCACGTTGTGGTTGTTCGGCGCCTGCTGGGCAGGCTGGAATTGTAGTGTATCAGTTCCAAAATAGTAATCGCGAATCTCGCCGGTAGCCACATCTCTTACCTGTATTTTGAGTGTGGAGGGATCGTCGATCAGATACCATTTTGATTCATCTCTCAATTTGATTACGATCGTTGGCTTTGCTGAAACGATATCATGGTTGAGGATGTGAACATTATCGAAAGTCACGTCCAGCAACGGATTCATCGTATCACCTCTTACATAAAAATCTTTGTAGAAGAAATTGTTGAAGTGATATTGTTCCGGCTGATCGTTGTCCGGATTCACTTCTACATACATATTATTCGCTCCCACAAAATTGCGTGTATCGGCAGGGAAGCGGATATTCAGCGTATCGTGTGCAGGCAGTTTTCTCAATTTGATATCAGGTAACGTATGCGTCACGTTATTGCGATCGGTCACGACCAGTCGCACTCTCACGCTATCAGAGAATTCAACCTCACTCACGTTTCTGAATGCTACATTAAACGTGAGTGGTTCTGCTACATCCACTGTATCCTTCATACTGAAATACACGTTGGGAGCCAGTACACCTTCCGGAGCAGGAATGTAAGTAACCCTCCAGTAATTCAGCTGATATGGTGTAACATGATTTGTATCCGCATTGACCATATCCAGTTGCAGATAAGGATAAACCGAGGCATCAATAGAAGAAATGTCAACCACGTTCTGCGCAGGAGTAATTCCACGGAACAATGTATCGACTTCACCTGTTATTTTATGGCCTACGATATTCACCCTTGCATTGTCACCCGGAGTTGCATCAACAGTAGCTCCGCGCCAGCGCATTTCTTTCCATTGTTTGGAAGGACCGAATTTGGGCGAAACAATATGACCCATTGTATCAGGCACACCACAATCGGCAGACAAACTGATGTTGTCGTAAGTATTGTCAGTAAATACCCATCTTGGTGTGAATGAAGGATCATTCTTTTTATAAATGAAAACAAAGTTGCGTGGACGGTTGAAAGAATCCAGGTCTGCAAATCCCTGATTTTTTAAACTATGGTAAAGACTCTTGCCTGATCCATGCACAAGCGTATCGTTGGCCCATTCGTGAGCATAACGAATCATCGAAGCCTGCGTCGGGAAGCTTACAGGATCGAGCAGCCAGCTTCTCACAACAACATAAGCACCATCAGGAACTGTGTCGTTCAGGAAGTTCATGGCTTTTTCACGACTGCCTACCTGATCCCAGCGATATTCAAAGTTGTTTTGTCTGCCGGATCCACAAAGATTCGTTGCACTTCCGTACATACCACCGCCATAGTGGTTGGTTGGTGTACCCGGAGCAACATAGTTTACCCAGGGTGTAAAAGTTTTTGGATCAAACACATTGAACACAAGCGACTGGAATGAGCAGGTGTTACGGATAGAAGCCGCTCCATTAATCAACACAGCCACACCAGATTCCTGTCCAACACTCGTTCCCCACGAACCATGTTTTACAAACAGGTTTTGATAGATGTCATCAAAATTCCAGTGTCTGGAAGCAGAATCCAGCGTCATTGTAAGTCCGTTTGACTTGAGGTGCTGGAAGAAATGTGCCTGACTAAACCCTTCGTCGGCGATATTCAGATATGTGAATGATGCTGTATTCCATGAAGGTGTTCCTGTAGGACTTGATGAAGGAGCAACTCTCCAGTAATAAACCGTACTGTCCATGAAAGTAATGCCCGGATCAAATTCCAGAAGGCCACCTGGCTGGGTTACTGTCTTGGTTACTTTCAATGGTGAATTAAAGAATTCCGTTGTATCAATCTCCATTTGATAAGTCTTGCTGACACTAAACGGATTCGCAGTAGATGCCTGGAACCTGATTCCCTGTTTGTTGACGATCGAGAAATTATAAGGATACACAGGACGTGCTTCATCCTCATAGATCATCACGTCTTTGGTAACCGTATTGTTGTTCTCATATATTTCATCCGCATCATTGTCAACATCAATGGTTACAATGATTTTGTTCAAACCTTTATCTACAACCGGATTGATCGGAACTTCAACGGTAACGGTATCCATGAAACGAATGCCCTCCAGTGTATCGCGACGCAATAAAATTTCTGTCTGATCAGGGAATTGTCTTTTGATTTCCACAGCTACTTTTTGTGAAGGCGACTTTCCGATGTTCAGAACACTTGCACTCACCTTGAAGCTTGGATCGGCTACTGAAACAAATCCGGGAATAATTTTCACCATCGGATCTTCGATCACGTAGTCTGGTTTGGGATGTGGATTCAGACGAATAGCCGGATCGCCGTGCAACGCTGATTCTTCTGTATTACAACGCGCATAAAAATCATCCTGCGTTGTAAAGGCGAACACTTCAGCAGCAGTAGCTTTCATGATCTCTCCGATAGTACTGCCGTAAGCTTTGTATGCAATGTTTTTATACGCGCGACTTGCCCAGATATCGAGGTAATGCACAATACCAAAGTGAGTGCTGGCAATAAAGCCAATCGTGCCCCTGTCCTGTGCAAGTACATATTTTTCTGAAAGCGCTTCTTTTGCCAACAACCGCGCGGTTGAAAATCCATAGAAGTTACCTGCATTACAACCCAGACCCATGAACAGCGGATACTTACCGTAGTTATCATAGTTCTGCGGATTGTCAAGGTTGTATTCCAGTGTAGATGCAGAAGAGTGACCGAAATAAGTAATCAGGCTGATACCTTCACTAAAGAGGTTTGTAAGCCTTGTACTATTCAGTTGCTCAACGCTTGATGTGCCACTCTTACTGAATTTGGTAACGTTTGCGCCGAACAAAGTATCAGAAATAATATCACCATACACATCAAGGTAGCCTGAAAGAAGACCCTCAAGACCAGGTTCACTCGCACCTACAATATGCACTACATTCTTCATCCACGCTTTGTCATTGATATTGGATGAAGTGATGACTTGTTGTTGTTCAAATTCTTTTACTTTTTTCAGATAGTCAGCGATCTCCTGTCCGTTAATAACCGACAGACGTCCGATCGGAACTTCAGGCAATGAACTGCCTGGTTCTGCTGCCAGCAGGGCATCGGATGCCGGATATCCATAAGGAGGAATGAAATTGAGTTTGTCCATCAACGGATCGCTTTCATTACTCCTGTGTTGTACATATTGCACACCTCTTCCAATCAGGAAAACGTGTTTGGGTGGAACAGAATAATTCAATCTTGCATATCTGATAAAATTGCGCACCGCAGCCGGATTCTTTTTTATACCAAATCCGAATTGATCAATGATCTCATCGATCAGATAAATTTTTGCGTCATAAGAACCACCATCAGCAGAACTGCGATAGGCACGATAATCTTCTACCGGGTTGGAACCATTCGGTCCTGTAAAAAGAGCAGGATGGCTGATGATCAGATAATCTCCCTGATTGGCGGGAGCCGTATAATCAATGAAATTGCGTGGTTCGAGTGAATTGATAAAAGTCCAGTTACCACCTTCCAGCGACACGAGAATCAGATGTCTTTCAGTAGCGGAAGGTTCCAGTGCAAATTTCAGCATGGGCGCTCCGCTGGTATTGGCCACATATCTTTTACCGTTAGTCATGTCGTAAAGAATGGGCGCGATGTTCTCCCAGGCAAAGTTTGTAATCTCGAGATAATTTCCCACCGCACTTGCGGGAAGTGTAAATTCAAAATTGTAGGCACCTCCAAAGTTGAACAACCTCGGATAAGTAATCTCATATTTGTGCACCACCATACGATCCGAAGAAGGACAGGTGGTTGCAGCACATGAAGTAATATTTGTCAGTGTAATGGTATCCGTAGTGGGATGAATGAGACTTGTAGGGAAGATCGTGGAATCGAGCGCATAGCCGAAAAAGTCCATTTGCTTTCCTATAATGGAATCTGAATTCAGTGTCACCAGATATCTTCTCTGATTGATTGCATTACCCGAAGCCGCCACTT
>Ga0065721_10006486_pt1 | contig 12195 bp, 6 predicted proteins | sample Mesricmetagenome_FD_59108 | JGI IMG/M metagenome (GOLD analysis project Ga0065721, IMG submission 59108) | Mesophilic microbial community from rice straw/compost enrichment Sample: eDNA_1 v2 (version 2) | ecosystem: Engineered > Solid waste > Grass > Composting > Bioreactor | place: USA: Davis... | reverse complement strand
CTTCCTCAACACCGTGCGCCGCGGCCGCACCCGCAACGGCGCCGTGTACATGCCGCCCTTCGAGGGCACGCTGAACCAGGAGGCGATCTGGTCGATCAAGGCCTACCTGGAAACCCGCCGCGAGAAGCCGCTGTGATGGACCGCCTGCCCCTCACCATGAAGCGCCGCTCGATGCTGGGCGTGCTGGCCGGCGCCGGCGCGGCGGCGCTGGGGCTGCCGCTGACGCTGTCGGCCACGCCGCTGGAGAAGATCAAGGAGCGCGGCTCGCTGAGCGTGGCGCTCTACAACGAATTCCTGCCGTTCCACGACCAGGGCAAGGGCATCGACGCCGAGCTCGCCGGCGCGCTGGCGCAGGCGCTGGGCGTGAAGCTGTCGGTGCTGCCGTTCCCGGCCGACGAGTCCATGAGCGACGACCTGCGCAACATGGTCTGGAAGGGCCACTACCTGGGCTACGGCCCCGCCGACGTGCTGCTGCACGTGCCGGTGGACCGGCCGCTGATCGAGGAGAACCCGCAGGTCAACATCTTCGGCCCCTACTGGCGCGAGCGCGTGGCCGTGGCCCGGCGGCTGGACGCGGTGCCCGCGCTGGAAAGCCTGTCGCAGCTGGGCAAGGCGCGCGTGGCGGTGCCGGGACTGTCCCTGGCGGGCTGGCTGCTCATCGGCGCCGAGGGCGGCGCCTACCGCGAGCAGCTGGTGACGACCTTCAAGGACGGCGTCCAGGCCGCCCATGCGCTCAAGAACGGCGAGGTGCCGGTGGCCGCGGGCAACCTGTCCGAGCTGCAGAGCGTGCTGCGCGGCCAGAGCGGCATCGCCATCGAGCCGCTGCCCAGCCCGCGCGCGCCGCGCGACGGCTGGGCCGTGGGCATGGCGGTGAAGAAGGACGCCACCGAGCTCGCGCAGGCGCTGCAGGGCGCCCTCAACGACATCGCCAAGGACGGCCGCCTGGCAGCGATGTTCGACCGGCACAACGTCACCTGGCGGCCGGTGTAGCAATCTGGAGCAATGGGCCTGCGCCTTCTGGGGTTTCACCCATGTAGGCGTGGGCCTCTTGCGCAATCAACATAGGTATGCAAGTGCATAGGGGTCCGCGGGCCCCTGGCGTCCGGCTGGCGCGCTCCTGAGCGCGCGGGAGAGCCGGACGATTTTTTTGGCCTCCAACATAGGCAGTGCAGTGCATAGGGACCGCGGGGATGGCGCCGGCGCGCCGGGGAACGGGGTCCGACTGAAGGGAAAAGCCATGCAGAAGTCGCTTCACATCAACCCGGACAAGTGCACCGGCTGTCTCCAGTGCGAGATGGCGTGCAGCTTCGAGAACTACGCCACCTTCGCGCCGGCCAAGTCGCGCATCAAGGTGTTCGATTTCCATCACACCGGGCGCAAGGTGCCCTACACCTGCACGCAGTGCGACGAGGCCTGGTGCCTGCATGCCTGCCCGGTGGAGGCCATCACCATCGACGCGCTCACCGGCGCCAAGGTTGTGAACGAGACGACCTGCGTGGGCTGCAAGGTGTGCACCATCAGCTGCCCCTTCGGCACCATCAACTACGTGCAGGAGACGGGCAAGGTCCAGAAGTGCGACCTCTGCGGCGGCGACCCGGCCTGCGCCACCGCCTGCCCCACCGGCGCCATCACCTACGTGGACGCCAACTGGACCGGCCTCGGAAAGATGGCCGCCTGGGCCGAGAAGCTCGGCAACCCGGCCGCCGCCGCCTGACACCACAGATCTGAGGAGCAGCACATGTCCTGGGCAGGAAAAATCCTTCGCGTCAACCTCACGGACGGCACCGTCAAGTCCGAGCCGCTGAACATGAAATGGGCGCGCGAGTACCTCGGCTCGCGCGGTCTGGGCACCAAGTACTTCGTCGAGGAAGTCGATGCCAAGGTCGATCCGCTGTCGGCCGACAACAAGATCATCTGGGCCACGGGTCCGCTGACCGGCACCATGGCCTCCACCGGCGGGCGCTACACCGTCATCACCAAGGGTCCGCTCACCGGCGCCATCGCCTGCTCCAACTCCGGCGGCTACTGGGGTTCGGAGCTCAAGTTCGCGGGCTGGGACATGATCATCTTCGAGGGCGCGTCCCCGAAGCCCGTGTACCTCTACGTCGAGAACGACCAGGCCGAGCTGCGCGATGCCAGCCACCTGTGGGGCCACAGCGTCTGGGAAACCGAGGAGACGCTCAAGAAGCTGCACCAGGACCCGCTGCTGCGCATCAGCACCATCGGCCTGGCCGGCGAGAACGGGGTGCTGTTCTCCGCCGTCGTCAACGACCTGCACCGCGCCGCCGGCCGCTCGGGCGTGGGCGCCGTGATGGGCAGCAAGAACCTCAAGGCCGTGGCCGTGCGCGGCACCCTGGGCGTGGGCAACGTGGCCAACCCCAAGGAGTTCATGAAGGTCACCTTCGAGAAGAAGAAGGTGCTGGCCGACAACGCCGTGACGGGCCAGGGCCTGCCGACCTACGGCACGCAGGTGCTGATGAACGTCATCAACGAGATCGGCGCGCTGCCCACGCGCAACCACCGCGACGTGCAGTTCGACGGCGCCAAGGACATCTCGGCCGAGGCCATGGCCGCCCCGCGCGCCACCGACGGCAAGAAGCACCTGGTGACCAACCAGGCCTGCTTCGGCTGCACCATCGCTTGCGGGCGCATCTCCAAGATCGACGAGACCCACTTCTCGGTGCAGAACAAGCCGCAGTACTGGGGCGCTTCTGGCGGCCTGGAGTACGAGGCGGCCTGGGCCCTGGGCGCGGCCAACGGCGTCAACGACCTGGAGGCGCTGCAGTACGCCAACCTGCTGTGCAACGAGCAGGGCATGGACCCCATCAGCTTCGGCGCCACCATCGGCGCGGTGATGGAGCTGTACGAGATGGGCGTGCTCACCGCCGAGCAGATCGGCACCGAGGCCCCCTTCGGCTCGGCCAAGGCGCTGTGCGAGCTCGCGGAGATGACGGCCAAGGGCATCGGCTTCGGCAAGGAGATCGGCCTGGGCTCGGCGCGGCTGACCGCCAAGTACGGCCACCCCGACCTGAGCATGAGCGTCAAGGGCCAGGAGTTCCCGGCCTACGACAGCCGCGGCATCCAGGGCATGGGCCTGACCTACGCGACCAGCAACCGCGGCGCGTGCCACCTGCGCTCGTACACCGTGGCGTCGGAAGTGCTGGGCATCCCGGTCAAGACCGACCCGCTGACCGCCGAGGGCAAGCCCGAGCTGGTCAAGGCCTTCCAGGACGCCACCGCCGCCTTCGACGCCGCGGGCATCTGCATCTTCACCAGCTTCGCCTGGACGCTGGCCGACGTGCAGCCGCAGGTCGCGGCCGCCTGCGGCGAGGAGTTCACGCTGGAGAAGATGAACGAGATCGGCGAGCGCATCTGGAACATGGAGCGCGACTTCAACAACCGCGCCGGCTTCACCGCCAAGGACGACACGCTGCCCAAGCGGCTGCTGACCGAGCCGGCCAAGACCGGCCCGGCCAAGGGCCTGGTCAACAAGCTGCCCGAGATGCTGCCCAAGTACTACGAGATCCGGGGCTGGGACGCCGAGGGCCGCCTCAAGCCCGACACCCGGGAGCGCCTGGGCCTGTAATTCCGATGTCTTTCGTCTGTGAAGTGACCCGTTCGCACTGACCCTTCGATACCTCAGGGCGAACGGAACTACTTCACTGGCGAGTCAGTAGGAAGAGAAAGGCGGTCCATGGACCGCCTTCTTTTTTGGAGCTGTTTCCATGTTGACTCACCTGATCCTCGGCGCCGGCCCGGCCGGCGTCATTGCGGCCGAAACCATCCGCAAGCACGCGCCGCGGGACCGCATCCTCATCGTCGGCGACGAGGTCGAGCCGCCGTACTCGCGCATGGCGATTCCGTACCTGCTGGTCGGGCGCGTCGGCGAGCCCGGCACGCACCTGCGCCACAGTCCCGACCACTACGAGCGGCTGCGCATCGACCTCAAGCGCGGCGTGCGCGCGCTGGCCGTGGACACCAAGGCGCGCAAGGTCTTCTTCAGCGACGACAGCGAGATCGAGTACGACCGGCTGCTCATCGCCACCGGCTCCAGCCCGGTGCAGCCGCCCATTCCCGGCATCAACAGCCCCGGCGTGCACACCTGCTGGACGCTGGACGATGCGCGCGCCATCGCCGCGCGGGCCCAGCCCGGCGCGCGCGTGGTGCAGGTGGGCGCGGGCTTCATCGGTTGCATCATCATGGAAGCCCTGGCGCTGCGCGGCGTGAAGCTCAGCGTGGTGGAGACGGGCGACCGCATGGTGCCGCGCATGATGGGCCCCACCGCCGGCGGCATGATTCGCCAGTGGGTGCAGTCCAAGGGCGTGGACGTGCACACCGGCGCGCGCGTGCAGGCCATCGAGCCCGTGGGCAACGAGTTGCGCGTGAAACTGTCCAGCGGCGACGTGCTGGCGGCGGACCTGGTCATCAGCGCCACCGGCGTGCGGCCCAACATCGGCTTCCTGTGGGGCAGCGGCGTGCGCTGCCTGCAGGGCGTGCTCACCGACGAGCACCTGCAGACCAGCGTGCCCGGCGTCTATGCCGCGGGCGACTGCGCCGAGGCCTTCGACATCGTCAGCGGCCGCACCATCGTCAGCGCCATCCAGCCCAACGCGGCGGAGCAGGCGCGCGTGGCGGCGCTGAACATGGTGGGCCAGCGCGCGGTGCTGGGCGGCGTCACGCAGATCAACGTGCTCGACACGCTGGGGCTGATCTCCACCAGCTTCGGCAACTGGCAGGGCGTGCCCGGCGGCCAGAGCGCCGAGCTCGTGGACCAGGGGGCCGGCAAGGCGCTGAGCCTGCAGTTCGACGGCGACCTGCTCGTGGGCTGCAACAGCGTGGGCTGGACGCAGCACGTGGGCGCCATGCGCGGCCTGGTCGAAGGGCGGGTCAAGCTCACGCCCGAGTGGAAGCAGCGCCTGATCGACGACCCCACGCAGCTGATGCCCGCCTACCTGGCCTGCGCCCAGGCGCAGGAAGCCCGCGGGCTGGGCAAGCAGCAGCCGTATTGAGCGCCGGGTCGCCAAGGCCGCGGGCAACATCACGACCCATGCGCATCACCTTCAAGCTCTACGCCAGCCTCACCGAGTACCTGCCGGCCGAGGCGCGCCGCGGCAACGCGGTGCAGCTCGACCTGCCCGAGGGCAGCACCATCGCGCAGGCCGTGGAGCCCTACGGCCTGCCGATGAAGCTGGTGCACCTGGTGCTGGTCAACGGCAGCTTCGTGCCGCCCGAAGCGCGCGCCACGCGCGCGCTGGTCGAAGGCGACGTGCTGGCCATCTGGCCGCCGATCGCAGGCGGCTGAAGCCCGTGCAGTTGCTGCAGTGCCCCGCCGAGTTCGAGCGGGAAATGGGCTGCACCGCCGCCGAGCTGGCGCACTGGCTTCCCGGCGCCGCCGCGCCGCACCCGGTGCGGCAGCGCGCCGACGGCGCGGACATCGCGCTCGACGGGGGCGGGCGGCTGAGCCTGCGCTGGGAGGCGCTGCCGCCGCGGCGCATCGCGCTGCTGAGCGTGCCGCGGCTGAGCCTGCGCTTCGCCTTCGAGGGCGTGGACGAGATGGGGCGGCTGCGCTTCATGCGCCGCTTCGACCTCTACACGCAGCGCGGCGGCGGTTGACGCGGGCGGGCGAGGGCGCCGCGCTTCGCGCCCTGCAAAGAAAAACGGCGGTGGCACGCGAGTGCCACCGCCGTTGTGTTTCAGGGATGGGCCGGCCCGGCCCCGCGGGACCAGCCGGCCGTCCGGGTTCAGAAGGCCACGTTGAGCTGGACCTTGGCGCTGCCGTCCTTGTAGCCCGACAGCGCGCTGTCGAGGCTGGCGCTGGCCGTCACGGCCTGGCTCAGGCGGATCGTGCCGCCCACGCCGAACAGGGCCAGCGTGCGCTTGCGGCTGTCGTAGGTCAGCGGGAACTGCACCGCATTGTCGATGCCCAGGCTGGCCGTCTGCACGCGGTTGCCTTCGCCCAGCACGCTTTGCAGCGCGGCGTGCGCGGCCAGCGTGAAGGGCTTGCCCGCCACCACGTGCTGCCACTCGAAGGCGCTGCCCAGCGTCAGCGTGGTGCGGCTGGTGCTGTAGTCGCCCAATACCAGGCTGTGGCTGGAGCCGGCCTCGGTGAAGCCGTCGCTGCTGAAGCGGCCGTGGTCCAGGTTGGCGTAGGGCGTCACGGCGAAGCCGCTGGTCCGGTATGCGTCCCAGGCCAGGCCCAGGCTGACGTTGGTGGCGCTGCCGCGGGTCTCGCCCGTGGCCTCGCCGGAGACCGCGTCGCGCTTGAGCTTGTAGCGGTAGCTGCCGTGGCCGATGCCGCCCAGCACGGCCAGCTTGTCGCTCACGCGGCCCTTGGCGTAGAGGCGGAAAGCCTCGCCCTTGACGTCGCCACGGCCGTGGTCGCCGCTGAGGCCGCCGTTGCTGCTGGCCAGCACGCCGCCGATCTCCACCGAGCGGTTGAGCGCGAACTCGGTGCCGATGAGCATCTCGTTGCGGTGCAGCTTGGCCGCGTCGGCCTGGCGCACGCTGTCGGTCTGCGCCGAGGCGAAGAACTGGCCGCGGCCGCGCACGCCCTCGCCGAACTCGGCGGCGGCGCGCTTGACCAGCAGGCGCGACATCGACGTCGCGGCGCTGAAGCCGTAGTCAGCCATGGCGCCGTAGTACTCGGGCGTCATCTTGGCGATGCCGTCGCGGGTGGTGAGCACCTCGGCGGCATTGCGGCCGACGTTCTCGGCACCGCCTGCGGCGGTGTCGATCTGGTTGACGCCCACCGAGGTGGCACGGGCGAACAGCGCCTGCGCCGCGTCGCGCTGGCTCCGGGTGAGGCCCAGGTCGGCGAAGGTGCTGCCCGCGGCATTGAGCCCCGTGGCGATGGCCTGGCCGGTGGCGAGGTCGAACACCACGGCGGCGTTGCGCGCGGCCACGCCGGTGCCCTCGACACCGTCAGCGTCGAACAGCACGTCGCCGAAGCTGCCGTTGACGCGCTTGGCGTTGCCGTTGGTGTCGGCGATCACCTGGTACACGTCGCCCAGGACCGGCGCGACGCCATTCCAGGTGCGGAACGTGAGCGCTGCTGCCGGCGCCACCGTGACGCTGCCGCCCACGCGCACCTGGTCGTGCTGCGTGTCGGGAGTGGTGCCGGCCAACTCCAGCTCCAGCGCGCTGTTCTCGGTGTAGCTGCCCAGGATCGTCACCGTGCCAGGCGAGTAGCCCGGAGCCAGCGTGCCCTGGTTGCTGAAGTCGCCGGTGAAGGTCAGCGAGCCGCCGACCTTGGCCCCCGCGGCGTTGCTGAACGACGCGGCGTCCACCGTGCCGCCGCCGCCCAGCGTCGCGTACTGCAGGTTCCGCGAGTCCGCCAGGTGCAGCGTGCTGTCCGCGTCCACCACGGCCGCGCCGGTGCTGAGCCGGGCGCCGGCGTCCAGCGTCATGGAGCTGCCGTTGCTCAGCTGCAGGGCCTGGGTGTTGACGTTGCTGGCGCCGCTCAGGCGCAGGCTGCCGCCGCCGGTGGACAGGCTGGACCCCTGGGTGCTGTTGAGCACGCCGCTGAAGTCGCCGCCGTTGCTGACCACCAGGTGGTAGGCGTTCATGTCCACGCGGCCGTTGCCGTCGAGGGTGCGGATGGTCTGGTCGCCGTGGGCCAGCACCAGCTGGCCGTCCACCGTCACGGCCGCCTGCAGCGACAGGCGCTGCGGCCCGCCCAGCGTGAGCGTGCTGTCGTCGGTGACCTGGACCGTGCCCGCGTCGCTGGTGCCGTTGAGCAGCACCCTGCCGTGGGTGGTCAGCGTGCCGGCGCCGAGCTTGGCATTGACGACGCTGCCGTCGTTGAGCGCGTAGGTGGCCGCGGTGAGCTTGCCGCTGCCGTCCACGGTGCCGCTGTTGACGAAGGCCGCGACGGTGTCGTCGGAGGCCAGGTTCAGCGTGCCGGCGTTGCTCAGCGTGGCGTTGGACGCCAGGCCGCCTTGGATGACGGCCAGTTGCGCACCGGCGGCCACGTTCACGTCGCGGCTGGCCGTGCTGCCCGAGAGCACCACGGTGCCGGCCTGGACCGACATCGCGCCGGTGTGGCCGCTGGCGCCGGAGAGCGCGAGCGTGCCCGCGCCGGTCTTGGCGAAGCTGCCCTGGCCACCGATCTGGCCGGCGAAGGTCGAGTGGCCCGACTGGTCCAGCGTGAGCTGGTCACCGGCGCCGGCGAGCACGACGCGGCCGCCGGCCTCGCCGGTGAAGCCGGCCGTGGCGATGCGGCGCTGGCCCAGCACGTCGAGCGTGCCGCTGTTGTCCACGGCAGCGGCCGTGATGTCGGCCGCCTGGCGGATCACGCCGCCGTCGGCGTTGTCCACCGCCCCGGCGCTGTCGAGCCGGGCGTTGAGCAGCGCCGTGCCGCCGGCGTGGTTGGCCAGCGAGGCGACGTTCTGCGCGGCGTCGGCCACGAAGCTGCCGCTGTTGGCGACGGCGCCGATGGTGTCGGCCGTGCCGGCGCGGAAGGTGGCGCCGGCGTCGATGCTCAGGCTGCCGGTGTCGGCCAGGGTGCCGCCGCCGGTGGTGTCGAGCGTGCCGGCCTGGACGGTGGTGCCGCCCAGGAAGGTGTTGGCGCCGGTGAGCGCCAGCGTGCCGGTCTGCGTCTTGGCCAGGGCGCCGGCGCCGGAGATCACGCCGGCGTAGGTGGAGTCGGCCGTCTGCCGCACCGTCAGGCGCGAGCCCGCGTCGATGGCGACGCGGCCCGAGCCCTGGAAGCCGGCGCTGTCGATGACGCGCTGGCCGCTGACGTTGAGCTGGCCCTGGTTGGTCACGGTCGAGGCCGCGGCGATGTCGGCCGCCTGGTGGATCACGCCGCCCTCGGCGTTGTCCACCGTGCCGGCGCTGGCGAGCTGGGCGTTGAGGCTGCTGACGCCGCCGGCCTGGTTGCTCAGCGTGGCGACGGTCTGCGCCGCGTTGACGACCAGGTTGCCGCTGTTGCTCACGGCGCCGATGGTGTCGGCGGTGCCGGCGACGAAGGACGCGCCCGCGGCCACGGTCACCGCGCCGGTGTCGGCCAGGGTGCCGCCGCCGGTGGTGTCCACGGTGCCCGCGGCCACGGTCAGGCCGCCGGTGAAGCCGTTGGCGCCGGTGAGCCGCAGGGTGCCCACCCCGCTCTTGACCAGGGCGCCCTGGCCGTTGACCTGGCCGGCGTAGGTCGAACCGCCGAGCTGGTCGATGGTCAGCCGGTCGGCCGTGCCGGCCAACAGCACGCGGCCGCTGTCGGCGCCGCCGAAGCCCAGGGTGGCGATGGTGCGCTGGCCGCTGACGCCGATCGTGCCGTCGTTGGCCACCGCCAGGGCCGTGATGTCGGCGGCCTGGTTGAGGAGGCCGTCCGCGGTGTTGGCCACCGTGCCGCCGCTGGTCAGGTCGGCGTTGAGGTGGGTCGTGCCGGCGTTGGTCATGTCGCCCGCGCTGGTCACGGCGGCGTCGAGGTGGGCCGTGCCGGTGGCGGTGTTGTCCAGGGACGCCACGGTCTGCGCCGCGTTGACGCGCAGCGTGCCGGCGTTGGCCACGGCGCCGATGGTGTCGGCGGTGCCGGCGACGAAGGTGGCGCCGGCGGCGACGTTCACCGAGCCGGTGTCGGCCAGGGTGCCGCCGCCGGTGGTGTCCACCGTGCCGGCCAGCACGTGGGTGCCGCCGGCGTAGGTGTTGGCGCCGCTGAGGTTCAGGGTGCCGCTGCCGGTCTTGGACAGCGCGCCCGCGCCGGAGATGACGCCCGAGTAGAGCGAGTCGGCGTCCTGCCGCACCGTGAGGTTGGCGTCCTGGAGCATGGCGGCGTGGCCGCTGCCCTGGAAGCCGGCGCTGGCGATGGTGCGCTGGCCGCTGACGTTGAGCTGCCCCAGGTTGGTCACCGTGGAGGCGGCGGTGACGTCGGCCGCGAGGTTCACCACGCCGGTGGCGGCGTTGTCCACCGTGCCGGCGCTGGTGAGGGCGGCGTTGACGTGGGCGGTGCCCGTGTTGGACAGCGAGGCCACGGCCTGGGCCGCGTTGACGCTCAGCGTGCCGGCGTTGTCCACCGTGCCGACGGTGTCAGCCGTGCCGGCGACGAAGGACGCGCCCGCGGCCACGGTCACCGCGCCGGTGTCGGCCAGGGTGCCGCCGCCGGTGGTGTCCACGGTGCCCGCGGCCACGGTCAGGCCGCCGGTGAAGCCGTTGGCGCCGGTGAGGCCCAGCGTGCCGGCGCCGGTCTTGACCAGCGCGCCCTGGCCGTCGATGCGGCCGGCGTAGCTGGAGCCGCCGGCCTGGTCGATGACGAGGTGGTCGTCCGCGCCGGCCATCGACACGAGGCCGCTGGCCTCGCCGCCGAAGCCGCCGCTGGTGGCGGTGATGGTGCGCGCACCCAGCACGTTGAGCTGGCCGCTGTTGCTCACCGAGCCGGCGGTGACGTCGGCCAGCTGGTCGAGCAAGGCGCCGTCGGCGTTGCCGAGCGTGCCCGCCGCCGAGACGTTGGCGCCCAGGACCATCAGGCCGCTGTTGCTCACGTCGCCGGTGCTGGCGAGCGCGGCGTTGACGAGCGTCGTGCCGGCGTTGGACAGCGTGCCGATGGTGTCTTCGGTGCCGGCGACGAGGAGGGCGCCGGCATTGACGGTCACGGCGCCCGTGTCGGCCAGGGTGCCGCCGGCGCTGGTGTCGAGCGTGCCCGCCGCCACGGTGGTGCCGCCGGTGTGGGTGCTGGCACCGGAGAGGAGCAGCACGCCCGAGCCGGCCTTGGTGAGACTGCCCTCGCCGGTGAACTGGCCGGCGAAGAGAGACACGCCGCTCTGGTCGAGGGTCAGGGCGTCGCCGGCTTCGGCCATGGCGAAGCTGCCCTGGCCGGCCAGGGTGCCGGTCGTGAGCGTGCGCGCGCCCTCGACGCTCCAGTCGCCTTGGTTGACGACGCCGCCGGCCTGCACGGACTCCCGCTGCAGCAGCAGCGCGCCCGTTTCATTGGTGATGGTGCCGGCCGTGGTGGCGCCCGAGACGTTCAGGCCCGCGCCACCGCGGTTGAGCAGGGTGCTGACGCTGGTGGCGCCCAGGAAGGACGTGGCGCCGCTGTTGTCCACCGTGCCGGCGTCCAGGGCGCCCATGGCGACGAGCTGGCCCGTCGCGGCGACGTTGACCGCCGTGGCCTGCTCGGCACCGCCCAGGATCAGCGCGCCGCCGTTGACGGCGACGCTGCTGGGGCCCGTGGTGCGCATCAGCCGGCCGATGCCGGAGCCGTCGGCGGCCAGCGTGCTGACCAGGCCGCTATTGACCTCCAGCGAAGCCAGCGCGTTCTGGGCGGTCATGTAGACGGCGCCGCCGTAGCCGGCGCTGCCGACGCGCAGGCTGCCGTTGGTCCAGGTGCCGCGCAGGTACACCGCGTCGGCGTTGAGGCCCGCGATGGGCGTGGCGTGCGCGGCGTCAAGGGCCGCGTTGTGGAAGGCCGCCACGTTGCCGGTGAGGCCGCCCAGGTTCACGCTGTTCTTCAGCGTGACGGTGCCCTGGCCGTACTCGGAGCCGAACACCATCGTGGAGCCGTTGGCGAGGTAGCTGCTGCCCCACTGCAGCAGCTGGTTGGCGCCGTTGGCGGTGCGGCCGAAGTCGAGCGTGATGCCGTCGCTGCGGGCCGAGGCGAAGCCGCCGGCGCCGTTCCACATGAACTGGCCGGGCACGACCGAGCCGGCGCGCTGCGTGACGTTCTCGCCGAGCAGCAGCACGCCCGCGTTGGCGTGCGGCGCCAGGGTGCCGATGGCGCCGGTGCCGGCGAAGACGACGCTGCTGGCCGGGTGGATGCCCTGGCCCAGCGTCACCTCGGTGGTGGCGCCCTCGATGTAGGTCTTGCCGGAGTAGGTGTTGGTGCCGGCGAGCTGCACCAGGCCGCCGCCGCCGATGTGCAGGTCGGCGCCGGCACCCGGGGCGTAGCTGCCGGCGATGCTGGCGTTGCTGTCGTCGGCGATGCCGCCCTCGATGCGGATCGTGTGGCCCGCCCCCGGGGCCAGCAGCACGGTGGAGCCCTTCATCATGAAGATGTCCGCGCCCGCGGCCTGGCCCGACTCGCCGCCGTTGTTGCTGGAGCCCGCGAGCGCCGTGTTGTCGCGGAACAGCACGTTGCCGTTGAGGGTCAGCGTGCCGCCGCTGCGCACGAAGATCGCGCCGCCGTAGCCCGAGCCCCCGCCGCCGCCATAGCCGGTGCCGTCGCTGCCCACGCCGCCGCCGAAGCCGGCCGCGCCGCCCGCGCCG
>Ga0065721_10002282_pt1 | contig 12196 bp, 10 predicted proteins | sample Mesricmetagenome_FD_59108 | JGI IMG/M metagenome (GOLD analysis project Ga0065721, IMG submission 59108) | Mesophilic microbial community from rice straw/compost enrichment Sample: eDNA_1 v2 (version 2) | ecosystem: Engineered > Solid waste > Grass > Composting > Bioreactor | place: USA: Davis... | reverse complement strand
GAGATTGGTTTCAGGATCGCGGTCGTAGAAGCGTATCTCATAAGGCGCGCCGATTTCCTCGAGGAGCCACAAGATGCGTTGCGACCGACTGTTGTTGAGATGGTGAACGATCAGGCTCATCCGCGCTTTCCTTCCAGCCGCCAGGTTGGCCAAGATTGGAGTGCCCCCGCAGGAAAGGGAAGATAATTCGTGGAAGGGAGAGCCAAGCTTTTTTTCGGCATGCGCCGTCAGCGGTGTGCCCGCGCCCTTTTGTCATCGGCTTTGCAGGCGAGAAAAGCGCATCGCGTCCGGNTCCAGTCAGGNACGCGGACTATTGGAAGATCACAAAATGAGCGCTGATCGGCNGATGCNGGCAACGCGCATGCTGCGCACCGATGTTATAGCCGTTAACATAGCGATGTTGGAGCGATCAACGGCGGGCGGGCCGACCTGCGAGAGGGGGAGGCAGGTTCAAGGGAAATGGCCCGCCGCCGTCGGCCGGCCGGTCAAAGAGGGGCGCGACCGGCCGGATGGCAAGGCATCAGGGTCGCCGCGCGACCCCGATGCCCTTAGATATCGTCGCCCTCGTCGTCGGGCCCCGCCATCATTTCCTCGGCCACCGCATCGGTACGGCCGCGGATTGCGGTTTCGAGCCGCTCCATCAGTTCGGGATTCTCGGTGAGGAAATTCTTCGCATTTTCCCGGCCCTGCCCGATCCGGATCGAATCATAGCTGAACCAGGCGCCCGATTTCTCGACCAGCCCGGCCTTGACGCCGAGGTCGAGGATCTCGCCGATCTTCGAAATGCCCTGCCCGTACATGATATCGAATTCGACCTGCTTGAACGGCGGCGCGACCTTGTTCTTGACCACCTTCACGCGCGTCGTGTTGCCGACGATCTCGTCGCGGTCCTTGATCTGGCCGGTACGGCGAATGTCGAGGCGAACCGAGGCATAGAATTTGAGCGCATTGCCGCCCGTCGTCGTCTCGGGATTGCCATACATCACCCCGATCTTCATGCGCAGCTGGTTGATGAAAATCACCATGCAGCGCGAGCGGCTGATCGAACCGGTGAGCTTGCGCAGACTCTGCGACATGAGACGCGCCTGCAGCCCGACATGGCTGTCGCCCATCTCGCCCTCGATCTCGGCGCGCGGCACCAGCGCGGCGACCGAGTCGACGACGAGCACGTCGATCGCGTTCGAGCGCACGAGCGTGTCGACGATCTCGAGCGCCTGCTCGCCGGTGTCGGGCTGCGAGACGATCAGTTCATCGATGTCGACGCCCAGCTTCTTCGCATAGACGGGGTCGAGCGCATGTTCGGCATCGACAAAGGCCGCGGTGCCGCCCGTCTTCTGGGCTTCGGCGATGCAGTGCAGCGCCAGCGTGGTCTTGCCCGAGCTTTCGGGACCGTAAATTTCGATGACCCGGCCGCGCGGCAAGCCGCCGACCCCCAGCGCGATGTCGAGCCCGAGCGATCCGGTGGAGATCGCCTCGACCTGCATCGCCTCCTTTGAGCCCAGCTTCATCACCGAGCCTTTGCCGAAAGCGCGGTCGATCTGCGCCAATGCGGCGTCGAGCGCCTTCTGCCTATCCGTTCCGTTCACTGATTTCCCCGATTCGACGAGTGACAATTGTCCGGCCATAACCGCACCTTTCCTGCTCTAAAGCGAAGGCAGTAGCATCGCAACGCCTGACCCATGTACGTCATTTGTTCTCAAAGAACAAGACGNGAACATGCAAGGAGCAGTCTATTCCTCAAAAAAATCGTTCAGCACCGCCTCGATCTCGCTGAGTCGAAACGGNTTCGAGACGAGCTTGCGGNGCGCATGCGCGGGCGGAATGATATCGCCGCCGCCCGAGGTGAAGGCAAAGGGAATGCCGCGTTCAGCAAGGGCGTCCGCGACAGGCCAACCCTTGGTCTCGCCCAGGTTGATGTCGATGAGTGCCGCTGCAACCGGCCGCGTCTCGATAAGGTCGAGCGCGTCCGGGACCGCGGCTGCCTGCGCCGGCTCGGGAAAGCCGAGCGCCTCGAACATGTCGACCAGCATCATGCCGATCAGCACGTCATCCTCGACCAGCAGAATGAGGCGGTTATCCGTCATGCGATGCCCGGTGCGCGGCCTCGTCCAGCGCGGCCGAGGTCGCCTCGGCAAGCTGAGCGACCGAGAAGGGCTTGGGCAGGAAATTCACGCGGTCGATATCGATCGACTGGCGCAGCTGTTCCTCGGCATAGCCCGACATGAAGAGTACCGGAAGATCNGGCCGCTTTGCGCGCATCGTGCGCACCATCGCGGGGCCGTCCATTACCGGCATCACCACATCGCTGATNACGAGGTCGATCCTGTCCATCGCTGCAAATCTTTCCAGTCCCTCTTCGCCCTGCGCCGCGGTGACGACGGTATAACCCGCGCGGGCCAGCGCGCGTTCCGCGACCGCGCGCACCATGTCCTCGTCTTCGACAAGCAGGATGGTCCCGGTGCCCCATTGGCTCTTGCGCGGCTTGACCGCCGGCGTCACCGGGGCGGCAGCGCCGCTTTCGCTTTGATGCACGGGAAGATAGATGGTGAAGCTCGTCCCCTGCCCCGGCTTGCTGTCGGCAAAGATGAAGCCCGCCGATTGCTTGATGATGCCGTAGACAGTGGAAAGTCCAAGGCCTGTGCCCTTCCCCACATCCTTGGTGGTGAAAAAGGGCTCGAAGATCTTGGGCAGCACATCGGCCGGAATGCCGGTGCCGGTATCGCTGACCTTCAGCGCACTGTAGTCGGCGGGCGGCATGATCTCGCTGCCCATTTGCCGGACCTCTGCTGCGGCAACCGGATAGGTCTCGATCGTCAGCGTGCCGCCGCCAGGCATGGCGTCGCGCGCATTGACCGCGAGGTTGATGATCACCTGCTCAAGCTGGCCAGGATCGGCACGCACCGCGCCGAGGCCGCGGCCGTGATGAACCGACAGCTGCACCGTCTCGCCGATCAGCCGTTTGAGCAGGTGCGAGACTTCCGAGATGACATCGGGAAGCTGCAAGATCTGGGGGCGAAGCGTCTGCTGGCGCGAGAAGGCAAGCAATTGCCGAGTGAGGCTCGCCGCGCGGTTTGCGTTGCTGCGGATCTGCTGGATATCGTCATAGTCGCTGTCGCCGGGCGTGTGCCGCATCAGCATCAGATCGCAGGCACCAAGGACGGCAGTAAGGATATTGTTGAAGTCGTGCGCGACGCCGCCTGCGAGTTGACCCACCGCCTGCATCTTGGACTGCTGCGCGACCTGGCGTTTGAGGCGTGATTCCTCGCTTGAGTCCTTCAGGCTCAGCATTACCGCCGCCTCGCCCAGCCCGCGCACTCCGACCACGCGCATCGACACAGGCTCATCGCCCTGTCCTGCAAGCCGGATCGACAGGTCGCCGCCGACCTGCTGCCCGCTGCTGTGCCGGCGGATCATGTCGGCAAGCGGCCCCTTGTCCTCTGCTACCACCAGATCGCCGGGATAGCGGGGCATCCTGCTATCGCCGATCCCCGCGGCGCGGACAAAGGCGCGATTCATGTACAAGAAGCGCCCGTCGCGATCGACCATGGCGAGCCCGAAGGGCAGCAGCGACAGCAGCGTCTCGACGTAGGTCTGCGCGGTGCCGCGGTCGGCGGGACCGATCTCTTCGTCGATAAGCGCGAGCAGCATTGGCCCGCCCGCCTCGGCGGACGCCAGCGGAATCTGGATCATCCGCACCGGCGTCGGACGGTCGCCCTCGCGGGCAAAATAGAGCGCGCCGGCGTCGTCCAGACGCAGCATCGCCGCAGCGTCGCGTCCAGCATAATGTGCACGGTCGACCTCGCCGAGAGCGCGAAGCAAGAAGGCCTCGTTTGCCGCGCGCAGCCGCCCCTCGGCGCTCACGAGCGCCGCCATCACGCCCGCCTGGCCGAGCGTGCGTCCTGCCGGACCGTCGAGATGGCGGGCAATTTCCGACGCGAGGTCGAGCCGCTCGTGCGCCGAAAAGCGCCAGACCAGGTAATCNTCGGCCTGGCCGGTCCGCGTGACCTGCGCGCGCAGCTGCAACCCGCCAACGGCAATCTCGTCGGCGCGNCCCTCGCCGTCGCGCCAGGCNGCGCGCCCTGCATTTTTGAGCAGGTCCGCGCCGCGGCCTTCAAGCGGCAGCCCTGGCGGNGTGACAAAGCCNCCCATCCAGGTGGCGAACAGGTCGTTGGCGCAGACCATCCGGCCCGCGCGATCGGTCACGGCAATCGCNACATCGTCGTGCGCNACCGCCTGGCGCAGCATCGTCCAGTCAGGAGGCGGCGCCTCGCCCGCNGCGGCCGCCGGGAAAAGCCGGCGCGCGAGGATCATGCCGCCACCCGCAAGAGCGATCCCTGCGACGAACCCCGCCGCGAGCACCGTATCGCGCGTTGCCCAGAAGAGAAGCGCGACCGACAATAGCGCAAGGCCGGCGAGCAACCCTGCGTCGGTGCGCGACAAGCGCCGAGGCGATGCCGCGGCGAGAGCCGCCCCCCTGCCGATATCGGCATCAGCGGAAGGCAGGCTCTTCGCGGTCAATTCTTGGCTTCCCCTATTGGCGCATTACCAGATGCGGACACGATCCTNGGNCGCCAGATAAAGCTTCTGGCCCTCCTTGACNCCATAGGCCTTATACCAGGGATCAAGGTTGCGCGAGACCCAAGTCCGCTGGATCGAAGGCGAATGCGGATCGGTGGTGATGCGCTGCGACAGATTCTGTTCGCGATAATTGCGCCGCCATACCTGCGCCCATCCAAGGAAGAAGCGCTGGTCGCCGGTCATCCCGTCGATCACCGGCGCTTCCTTGCCGCCAAGCGATTTCTTGTAGGCATCATAGGCAATCGTCAGTCCCGCAAGATCGCCAATATTCTCGCCCAGGGTGAAGGTGCCGTCGAGATGCTCGCCAGGCAGAATCTCATAGGCGTCATATTGCGCGACCAACGCCTTGCCGGCGGCCTCGAAGGCTGCGACGTCCTCCGGCGTCCACCAGTCGGCGAGCTTGCCGGTCTCGTCATATTTCGCGCCCTGATCGTCAAAATGGTGGCTGATCTCGTGGCCGATTACCGCGCCGATGCCGCCGTAATTGATCGCCGGATCGGCATGAGGATCAAAGAAGGGCGGCTGCAGGATCGCGGCCGGGAAAACGATCTCGTTCATGCTGAAATTGGCATAGGCATTGACCGTCATCGGGGTCATCGCCCATTCCCAGCGTCGGATCGGGCCGCCGAGACGGCTGATATTGTCATCGTGCGCGAACTGGTTTGCTCGCAGCGCATTGCCGAACAGGTCGTCGGCCCGGATCTCCAGCTTGCTATAGTCCTTCCACTTGTCAGGATAGCCGATCTTGGTGGTGAAATTCGCAAGCTTCGCGCGGGCGCGGACCTTGGTTTGGGGCTGCATCCAGGTCAGATTGTCAATGCGGTCGCCGAGCGCTGCGATGACATTCTTGACCAGCTTGTCCATTTCGGCCTTGGTTTCGGGCGTGAAGTATTTCGCGACATAATCCTGTCCGACCGCCTCGCCCATATTGTTCGTCGTGAAATCGACCGCGCGCTTCCAGCGCTCCTGCATTTCGGGCGTGCCCGAGAGCGCGGTACCGTAAAAAGCGAAGGCCTCCTTCGCGACGGCGTCGGGCAGTACATCCGAGAAGCTGTCGAGGCTGCGGACAAGCAGCAGGTCGCGGATGACGTCGATCGGCGCATCGGCAATCAGCTTCGCCTCGCCCGTGAACGCGCTCGGCTGCGCGATGAGGAGCGAATCCTCTTCGACCCCTACGCCGCGAATGAAGGTCGCCCAGTCGAAGCCGGGGGCGGCCTTGGCGAGTTCGGCGATCGTCATCTTGTTGTAGATTTTGACCGCATCGCTGCTGTCATTCTTGTCCCAGTGGACAGCGGCGATCTGCTTTTCGAAGTCGTAGATCGCCTGCGCGCGCGCGGCGGCATTCGCCTCGCCCGCCAGTGTCAGAACATTCTGCAGATGCTGAAGATAGGCGGCCTGCAGCTTGGTGTTGCGCTCGCCATCCTTGAGATAGAAGTCGCGGTCGGGCATGCCGATACCGCCCTGATAGAGCGAATAGATATAGACGTCGGGATTCTTGTCGTCCTGGCCGACATAGCCGCCGAAGAAGTGCTGGACGCCATTGCGATCAGCCTCGGCGAGCAGCTTTGCGAGCCCTGCCTTGTCGACGCTGCGCACCTTGGCAAGCCACGGTTCGATCGGCGCAAGCCCCTTCGCCTCGACTGTCGCGGCGTCCAGATAGGAGGCGTAGGCACGTCCGATCATGCTGTCCGGATTGCTCTTTGCCGCCTCGAGGATGTCCTGCGTACGCTTTTGCGAGAGATCGGCAAGCGCAGTGAACATGCCGTAATTCGACTTGTCGGCGGGAATTGCGGTGTTCTTGGCCCAGGTGCCGTTGGCATAGGCATAAAAATCGTCGCCCGGCAGAACCGTCGTGTCCATGCCCGAGGCGTCAAAGCCGTAGGTGCCGATTTCGGGCCTGGCGGACGCTTTGGCCTCGGCGCTGGTAGTTTTTTCCTTGGCCGCGAGCAGCGCCGCCGGCGCACCCANGAAAAGGGCGCCGAGCGCCGCCGTCGCGAGCAAGCGCGAAGAAAATTGCGGACGAGTCATGATTTTCCCCAGTTTCATTNACTAAGCAGGATCGCNCCGCGCGGACGCNCGGTGCGGGCTGATGATGCGNTAGCTATAGCCCGGCCGAGGGGCGGTTCAACCGGCCCGCGTGTCGCTCGTCGACGCCTCAAGTCGTTTGTCGCGTGCCAGCGCCAGCTTGCGCCGCCAGCGAAGCCGGATCCAATTGTCCCAGATCAGCGTCGCGAGCACGTAGCCGACAGCGGCCGACACGGCCGAAATCACGAAGAGGCCTGCTATCAGCGCCGGCGCGGCGTCCGACAAGAGCCAGCGCAGCCATTGCGCAGCCGTCGCCCCCTGCTCGATCATAACCGAGAAGGTCGCGACATTGGCGTGGAGCCCGAACATGCGATCGCCAAGCCACACCGATGCGGCGATGATGAACGGTGTCGTCACCGGGTTCGACAAGAAGGTCATCGCAGCGCCGATCGGGATATTGGCCCGAAAGGGCAAGGCGAGCAGCGCGACGCCCAATATCTGCACGCCGGGGATCAGAAANAAGATGCCNACAAAAAGGCCGAGTGCGGTTCCGCGCGGCACCGANGTGCGCGTGAACCGCCACAAATGGCTGTGCGCCACGCGNTGCGCGAACGGCCTCACGAAGCGGCTCGCCAGCAATTCCTCGCGCGTCGGNGAATTGCGGCGGATCCAGTTCATCACCGCCGCCTTGTCGCGGACCTTGGGGTCGCGAGGTGCGTTGCCGCTCATCCGCGCTCCTTCATCAATCTTTGCTTGTCGCGCTTCCAGTCGCGTTCCTTGATCGATTCGCGCTTGTCGTGCGCCTTCTTGCCCTTGGCGAGCGCGAGCTCGACCTTGGCGCGGCCGCGACTGTTGAAATAGACCGACAAGGGCACGAGCGTCATGCCCTGCCGCATCACGCCCGCATGCAGCTTGTTGATCTCCCGCCCGTTGAGAAGAAGCTTGCGCGGCCGCCGCGGCTCATGGTTGAAGCGGTTGCCGTGGCTGAACTCGGGAATGTTGGCGTTGATCAGCCACACCTCCCCGCCCGTCACCTCGGCATAGCTTTCCGCGATCGTACCCTCACCAAAGCGCAGCGACTTGACCTCGGTGCCTTGCAGCGCGATTCCCGCCTCGAACACCTGCTCGATGGAATAGTCGAAGCGCGCGCGCCGGTTCTCGGCAACGACCTTCTTCTTGTCGAATTCGGCGGCGGACTGCGGACGGGCCATCGGAAAACCTAGAGAACTCCGGCCGCTGCGAGCGCGGCGTCGACCTCGGCGCGCGCGGCGGGTGACGCGGGGATGATGGGGAGGCGCACTTCAGGATCGAACCAGTCGTGCACGCGCGACAGCGCATATTTGACGGGCGCCGGCGAGGCGTCGGAGAACATCGCCTTGTGCAGCGTAAACAGCCTGTCGTGGAGTGTCAGCGCGCGCGCCCAGTCGCCCGCGCCGCACGCTGCGGCGAAGTCGGCGCAGAGCCGCGGCGCGACATTGGCGGTGACCGAGATGCAGCCGGCCCCGCCCATCACCGCGTGCGGCAGCCAGAGATCGTCGTTGCCGCTGAGCTGGCAGAACCCCTCTCTTGCCTTGGCGCGGTGGATGGTCACGCGGGCAAGCTCGCCGCTCGCATCCTTGACTGCGACGATGTTGGGGATCTCGCTAAGCGTGCACATCGTCTCGGCGCTGATGTCGGTCACCGTGCGCCCGGGAACATTATAGACCACGATCGGAAGGTCAGTTGCTTCGGCGAGCGCCTTGAAATGCGCGAGAAGCCCCTCCTGCGTCGGCCGGTTGTAATAAGGCGCAACGACGAGCGCCGCGTCGGCGCCCGCGGCCTGTGCGTGGCGCATGTGGCGGATCGCGGTCGCGGTATCGTTCGATCCGCAGCCGGCGATCACCGGGACGCGCCCCGCCGCCGCTTCGATGCAGCAATCGATCACCCGGTAATGCTCGTCAAAGCCCAGTGTCGGGCTCTCGCCCGTCGTGCCGCAAGGCACCAGTGCGCTCGTTCCCGCATCGATCTGCCAGTCGATCAGCCGTTTGAACGCAGGCGCATCGAACGCCCCATCTCGAAATGGCGTTACCAAGGCGGGAATCGACCCCGAAAACATGCACCGCTCCTTTACAAAATCAGGCCGCACCCGTTACAAAACGATCGGCGCGCCGCCTAATGAACGCCTATTCAGCGCGCTGCAAGGAGTTTGCCACTATCATGCCGGGCATGTCCTATCTGTCCTCGATTTCCCGCCTCGCCATCACGGCCGCCCTCTTCATCCCCGGTGTCGCCTGCGCAGGCGAACTGACGCCGGAGCAGATGAACTGGTATCGCGCGCAGATGGGGCTCGCGTCGGTGTCTGCGAGCCCGCCAACCACCACCAATTCGGTCGGCGATGCGGTGCTCGAATGGCGCCGCCTCACCCAGGACAGCAATGCCTCCTTTGACCGGTTGTCGCGCTTCCTGATGGCGAACCGCGGCTGGCCCGACGCTGACAAGATGCGCGTACGCGCCGAAAAGGCGATCGCGATCGACAGCTTCGACCCGGCGCGAACCCTTGCCTATTTCCAGGCCTTTCCGCCCAAGACGCCGAGCGGGGAGCTGCGCATGGCGCTCGCGCTCAACGCTTCGGGGCGCCGCGAGGAGGCCAATGCTGCCGTACGCCGCGCCTGGAGTGGCGGCTCGCTCACACAGGACGAGGTCAACCGCGTGCTGACCTTTTTCCCGGGCGCGCTGACGACAGCCGATCATGACGCACGGATGGAGCGATTGCTCTGGTCGAACGACACCGGCGCTGCAGCGCGCCAGCTTGCCTATACCTCGCCGAACAGGCGGGCGGTCTATTCCGCGCGCCTCGCAATGCGCAGCGGCGCGGTCGATGCGGCGTTGCAGGCCTCGGCGGTCGAGGCGGCGAACCCGTCGATCCTTCGCACCGACCCCGGCTATATCACCGCCAAGGCCACATGGCTTCGCCGCTCGGGCCGCGACGGGGAAGCGCGGGCTCTTCTGGCCGGTCCGCGCGCGCTTGCGAGCGCACCGCTCGACGCGGAAGAATGGCTGGAGACCTTGCTGACCAATGCTCGCCTCGCGAGCGCGGGGGGCGACAAGGCGACCGCCTACCGCATCGCGAAGCAGATCGACGACGCTCTGCCCGCGGGCGCGGTGATCCGCGAACAGCCGCTCGGCGTGCGCGACGACTACACGTCGCTCGCCTGGCTTGCAGGCGAGCTCGCATTCAAGCATCTCAATCGCCCCGCCGAGGCGGTGCGCCTCTACCGCGCCTATGGCGATGCGGCCCGTTCCGCGCAGACGCGCACGAAGGGCTATTACTGGGCCGGGCGCGCAGCGCTTGCGGCAGGCGACACCGAGACCGCCAATGCCTATTTTGCAGACGCGGCGCAGCATTATGATCAATTTTATGGCCAGCTCGCGCTCGAACGCCTCGGCCGCCCGCAGCCGCGTCCGGCGCCCACTCCGAGCATCCAGGTCTCGCCGGCCGAAAAGGCCGCGTTCGAGGATGACCGCCTTGTTCGCGCNGCCCGNGCGCTCGGCGAGATCGGAGCCTGGCGCGAACAGTCGCTCTTCCTTCGCGCCCTTGCGCAAAAAGCGACNTCGCCGGCCGATCATGTCCTCGCAGGCCAGCTNGCGTCGCAGATCGGGCGGCCCGACCTTGGCGTGATGATCGGCCGCAGCGCGCAGGCGAACAGCCTCGACGCGGTCGAGGTTTCGGGCTTTCCGACCGTACGGGTTCCCGCAGGGCACGAAAGCAACTGGACGTTCATCCATGCGATCACCCGGCAGGAAAGCCAGTTCGATCGGGCAGCGATCAGTCATGCCGGTGCGCGCGGCATGATGCAGCTGATGCCCGGCACGGCGCGCGAAGTGGCGGGCAAGCTCGGCCTTAGCTATGACGCGGGGTCGCTGACCACCGACACCAATTACAACATGACCCTGGGCTCGACCTACTTCCAGCAGATGCTCCGCTATTTCGGCGGCAGCTATCCGCTCGCCGTCGCGGCCTATAATGCGGGGCCGGGCAATGTGAACAAATGGCTGCGCGCCAACGGCGATCCGCGCAGCGGCGCGATCAGCATCGTCGACTGGATCGAGGCGATCCCGATTTTCGAGACGCGCAACTATGTGCAGCGCGTGCTTGAAAATGCCGTGGTCTATGACACGCTGCGCGAGGGCGGCGGCACNCAGCCCAAAGCACCGCTCAGCTTCTACCTTGGCAAGTCGACGCCGGGNTAAGCGTTGGTGGCGGGGGAAAGGACAAATATCATCTCGCCNGCGGGNTATGCCGCGCTGCGCGCCGAATATGANGCGCTGCTCGGCGANGAACGCCCGAAGCTGGTCGAAGTCATCAGCTGGGCGGCGGGCAACGGCGATCGCAGCGAAAACGGCGATTATATCTATGGGCGCAAGCGCTTGCGCGAGATCGACCGGCGGCTCGCCTTCCTTGCGCGGCGAATGAAAGCGGCGCGGGTCGTCGACCCGGCAGCGCAGCCTGACAGGAGCCGCATCTGGTTCGGCGCACGCGTTGAACTGGCCGACGAAGACGACATGCGGAGGACCGTGACGCTGGTCGGCGATGACGAGGCCGACGCGGGGGCCGGCCGGATCGGCTGGAACAGCCCCCTTGCGCGCGCCCTGCGCGGCGCAGCGGTGGGCGAGCTGCGTACCGTCCAATTGCCCGCCGGTCCCAAGGAATGGGAAATCCTCTCGATCGCCTATCCCTGACCTCCTGTGATCATCGTCACAGCCGGGGGCGATGCGGCGCTATAAGAAGGACGCTTGCCATGGGCCGCGAGGGAGGGGGACAATGCGTTATCTGCTGGCTTTTCCGGCCGCCGCCATGCTGGTGTGCAGCGCAGCGGCGGGATCCGCCTCGCGCTCCAGCGATGCCGAGATTGCCGCGAAACTGAAAGTGGGCGAAGAGGTTGAGGCGCGGATAAATGGGGATTTCAACGGTGATGGCGAGATCGATACCGCCTGGATTGCGGCGGGTCCCGATGGCCGCACCGTCCACGTCCACTTCGCGCTTCGCAAAGGGGCGGACCTGCATCATGTTCCCGCGGGGAGCTTTGCCTTGCCATCCGAACGCCTTGGTCCGGCCGATCTCTCGGTGANCAAGGACGTGCTCGTGATAAGGGACCTCACCGGCGGAACGACGGCGCTCGCCGCCACATATCGCTTTCGCGGCGACGCNGCTGCGACGCGGATGCGCCTGATTGGCCTCGATGCGCGGCTTTACAGCCGCACGTTCGCGCATGACGGCGCGAAAATGAGCTGGAACCTNCTCACCGGCGACCTNGTCACCGCGAGGCTGGAGCTCACGCNAAGCGGCGATGAAACGGCCTATCGGGAAGCCGGGACCAAACGCGTACGGCGGCCGATCGCCGTCGTCGACATGGAATCGACGCCCGACGCTGAATCCGAGCTCGCAGCGATGGTACCCTCAACCGGGTAATGTCAGCAGATCATGTCCGCAGCAAAGCGGGAATGATCCAGATCGCCGAAAGCACGATCACCACCGCCGTCAGCGATATCGCAAGGACATAGCGGACATTGTGGCCTTTGACCCCGCTCGAGGCCTCTTCGTCGGTGACTTCGA
>Ga0065721_10052307_pt1 | contig 12198 bp, 10 predicted proteins | sample Mesricmetagenome_FD_59108 | JGI IMG/M metagenome (GOLD analysis project Ga0065721, IMG submission 59108) | Mesophilic microbial community from rice straw/compost enrichment Sample: eDNA_1 v2 (version 2) | ecosystem: Engineered > Solid waste > Grass > Composting > Bioreactor | place: USA: Davis... | reverse complement strand
CGGGGTGTAGCGCAGCCCGGTTAGCGCACCACGTTAGGGACGTGGGGGTCGGAAGTTCGAATCTTCTCACCCCGACAAAATAGCATCAACTGATGTAGCCTTTAAATCATATGATTTAGGGGCTTTTTTGTTTATGCCCACAACTGAAACCGTCACGCGTCTATTCTCATAAATTGAATTATGATCCTTGTGGATTAGGCCTCCCGAAAAACAAGACATAACCATCGGCCGTAGATCCCGGCAAGCTGTATGAAGAATTCGTTCGCGTGATGTGGCCTTTCATCAACCCTTGCTCAACAATGATGATGACCTGTATGGATTGCATTTAGTGGTACCCAGGCAGTACGGCTGCCACAATTATCACTTCTGGCTATCGGAATGATTTTTTTGTCGCAATCGTTGTCGCGGGTTGCAGCCCGCCTTCTATGCAAGTAACATTAAATAGGACCCTTATTTCTGTACTGGAACTCCGACGCCTGTTATTCGACCTTCTCGAAAAGAGACCGGATATCTGTGTTCGCTTTAGGCTGCTCGGCGAATTATGGAATGTCAATTTTCTGCGTGTAATGCGCATGACGGAAAAAGGAGGAATCTTTTTTGACGAAGCTCATGGCCTCGTATCTGTCAGTGATTTGAATTTTGTAATGCAGTTCGAAATCGACAAACCCTTCCAGGTATTCCAACCGTACTATCACTACGAAGTTACACCTGCTGTCGAAGTGTAATGGCTCTCAATTCTTCTTGTCCTGCTTCAGGCTCTTGAAAAACTTCGCCCAATTGAATGGATTAAGAAATGGGTTCGTGACAGGCATGAACTTGTCACTTTGACTCGCTGCCCATTGATTAAGGGAGTATCGTTGGTTAAGAGGTCCATCCATCGGCGTTGTCTTTAACATCAACGCCAGGAGTTCGGCATTTAGATTTTTCTTGTCAATCTGCTCGGGCGGCAAGTTCAGTGCAAGCACTGCCTCCTTAAATACCTCCTCCGTTGGATAAGACAATACTTCTACCGCTCTCAGGTACGTGACATCTTCAACCATGCTGACGAATATCGTGAGGTATTCGGGCGCATCGAGCGGAATGACCACGTATTGGCGCTGATATCCAACCGAGCTGATGACGACGCTGTCACCGGCTAATACGGGGAGTGAAAAAAATCCTACTTCGTTGGTGCGTACTCCCCGGCCTGCAGCAGGCACATACACGTTCACAAAAGGTACAGGGCCAGACGTCGTATCCATCGTCACCCCTGATAATTGGATAACCCGTTTCGGCTGCTGCGCGTATGTATCCGTGGACAAGCCCAGGCAAATCACTACCAGCAGGCCACAAACAATGCTATATTTATTGATTAATCGCTTCACGGGCGCCTTTTAACATGTCAAATATAAAAATAAGGCCGAAGGCAGCCTAATAGTTATTTTTGGTCCACTAATTAAAGATGACAAATGCGGCTAAAAAGTTTCAATTTGTCGCTCGGATCGCAGATTTTCAAGGCTTGCTCGGATGAGTCAAGGCTGAGAATTCTCCATCTGATCTTCCAAAATGAGGAAATGTGCATCTCCGACCTGGAGAAAATCCTCGAATTCACGCAGACCAAGACGTCGCGGCATCTCACTTATCTAAAGAATTCAGGAATTCTCACGTTCAGGCGTCACAATCATTGGGTTTTTTACGCCATTAAGGACGAGGTTTATGAAATTTTAAAACAGATTTTTCAGTTCTTACGGAAGGATCAGCTTTTACAAAAAGATCAGCAGCTGTATCAAACATTGTATTCAAACCGTGAGCTCGCGGCCAACAAAGTACAAATGGGTGTCTGGCCCGGCCCGCGAATTATGACATAATCGAATTGCATGACCAGGAAGGCAGGAGCGGCGGAAAGGGACTCGGGTCGCTCGTATAAGTGTGTTTTTTTTGATCTGGACCATACATTATGGGACTATGAATGCAACTCGCGTGAAACGTTACGCGAACTGTACGAAGAATTTAATCTTGAACGCCGAGGAATCCCCCTTGACGGATTTCGCGACCTGTTCAAACAGGTGAACTTCGAATTATGGGAGGCCTATGATCGGGGACTCATCACCAATGATGTGATCCGTACACAGCGGTTTAGACGAGTGTTGGCTCACTTTGGGGTGGAGGACGAAACACTTAATCAAAATCTCGCCCACGAGTTTTTTCATGGTTGTCCGAAGAAGGCGACGCTTGTCCCTCATGCAAAGGAAATACTGGAGTATCTCTCTGAAAACTATATGTTGACTGTCATAACGAATGGTTTTGAAGAGATACAAGCAGTGAAACTGAGATCCGGTGATATCACGCATTATTTTGATCACGTGATTACATCGCAGAAAGCTGGACACCGGAAACCCTCGCGCGAAATTTTCGAGTACGCACTATCAGTCAATAAACTCGAGTGTCACGAAGCTATCATGATCGGCGACAACCTGATCACCGATATAGGAGGAGCGAGGAATGCCTGCATTGATGCAGTCTTTTACAATCCGGCATCTGTTGAGCACGGCGAACAAGTGGACCACGAAATCCGGTGCCTGTCGGAATTGCGGAACATTTTGTGACCGGATCCTTGTGTGTAACTCATAAACCTAAACATACATCGACATGTCCAAAGGATTTTATCACGTCCCTATTCCAAAGAATGAGCCAGTATATAATTATGCTTCGGGAAGCGCAGAGCGAAAGCTGTTGAGGGAAGCGCTCGATGAAGCTCGTTCGCAACAGCTGGATATTCCCATGTATATCGGCGGCGAGGAAGTGCGGAGTGGTAATAAGCAGAAAATATCACCGCCCCACGATCACCAACATGTCCTTGGATATTATCACGAAGGAGACAGGTCACACGTTGAACTTGCTGTGCAGGCTGCACTCAACGCGCGGGAACTGTGGACCGCCATGTCGTGGGAGCATCGCGCGAGTATTTTCCTGAAGGCAGCGGATCTGCTTGCCGGACCTTATCGCTACAAAATCAATGCGGCAACTATGCTCGGGCAGTCGAAGAATGCCTACCAAGCCGAAATAGATTCCGCATGCGAGTTGATCGACTTCCTTCGCTTCAATGTGTATTACATGTCGCAAATCTACCAGGAGCAACCCGAGTCATCGCCTGGTGTATGGAATCGCATTGAATACAGACCTCTCGAAGGTTTCACCTTCGCTGTGACCCCGTTCAACTTCACCGCCATTGCGGGTAATCTCCCAACAAGTATGGCGCTGATGGGCAACACCGTCGTGTGGAAACCTGCCAACACTCAGATATATGCAGCTCAAATGATCATGCGTGTCTTGAAAGAGGCAGGCCTGCCGGAAGGAGTAATAAATCTCATCTATGCAGATGGCCCGACCGTTGGCGATGTTGTGTTCAACCATCGGGATTTTGCCGGATTGCATTTCACCGGGAGTACGAAAGTGTTCCAACAGATGTGGAAGACCATAGGCGAAAATATTCACAAGTACCGGTCGTATCCGCGCATCGTAGGAGAAACCGGGGGTAAGGACTTCATCATCGCTCATAAGAGTGCAGATGCAAGAGCACTTGCGACTGCGATCGTGCGAGGAGCATTTGAGTTCCAGGGCCAGAAGTGTTCCGCAGCATCCCGTTGCTATATACCGGACAACTTGTGGGATGAAGTCAAGAGGTTGGTGCTTGCTGATCTCAAAACCATCAAGATGGGGGGGACGGAAGACTTCGGAAACTTCATCAACGCCGTCATCGATGAGAAAGCCTTTGATTCGATCACAGGATATATCGACCGGGCTCGTTCCAACCCATTGAATGAAATCATTGCTGGAGGAAAGTATGACAAATCGAAGGGCTACTTCATCGAACCTACGATCATACTAACCAAAGACCCTTCATCCCAAACGATGTGTGAGGAAATATTTGGCCCGGTGCTCACCGTCTATGTCTACCATTCCGAAAACTTCGAACAAACACTCGAGCTTGCCGACCAAACATCCCCCTATGCGCTGACAGGCTCCATCTTCTCCCAGGATCGATTCGCCATCGAATTGGCAACGAAGAAGCTAACCAACTCGGCAGGAAACTTCTATATCAACGATAAGCCTACAGGCGCCGTAGTCGGCCAGCAACCCTTCGGAGGCGCGCGCGGTTCCGGTACGAACGACAAGGCCGGCGCGAAAGTGAATTTGCTCCGCTGGGTGAGTATGAGGACGATTAAGGAGACGTTTGTGCCGCCAATCGACTATCGATATCCGTTTATGGGTTAATGTGCCTCTAATGTGCCTAATGTGTTAATGTGTTAATGGGGCCCGGACTTCGCCTGGCGGCTCTGCCGGGTAAATGTGTTGATGTGTGGAGGTGTTGACCTATAGCGTGCGGGCTGAGCAGGTATTTCTCTATCTCAAATCTTTTGATGGTTGCTGAGGGATATCTCAGCTCGAAGTGTTGCCCAGAGAACAGGAACCATTTGCGAAGAATTGACACTTACTAATTACCAGTTACTAATTACTGATTCCGGGATTCCCCAGCCTGGTTAGAAAATAAAATGAGCCGGTCACTCACGTAACCGGCTCATTTTCAGGGCTCCTCCTCTAGGGCTTGAACCTAGGACCCCCTGATTAACAGTCAGGTGCTCTAACCAGCTGAGCTAAGGAGGAAAATGGACTGCAATATTAACGGGATGAAGTGTAATTGCCAAAACCCGCAGCGCATTTTCTTGGACAAGTCCTGGCTACGAGATTTGTCAATTTTTGATGTCTGAAATCTCAGACGGCCTCCGGGACGGCTTCCTTGTACGCCCCCGCCGGGATGTACTTACGGAACCAACTATTGATGGTCATGTTGAGGACGCCGAAGAAGGCTTCCTTGAAGATGCCGGCCGACATTTTTGACTCTCCCCGAGTGCGGTCTGTGAATATGATGGGTACTTCCGTCAGCTTGAAGCCATACTTCCAGGCGAGGAATTTCATCTCGATCTGGAAGGCATAGCCAATGAATTTGATTTTGTCTAAGGGTATTGTCTCCAAAACTTTGCGTTTATAACAGACAAACCCGGCTGTTGTGTCTTTGATCGGCATGTTAGTGATTGTCCGAACATAACTGCTCGCAAAGTACGAGATCAGTACGCGTCCGATGGGCCAGTTCACAACGTTCACCCCAGTGGCGTAGCGCGATCCGATGGAGAGATCCGCGCCATCGCGATAGCAGGCATCGAAGAGACGAACAAGATCTTTCGGATCATGAGAGAAGTCGGCGTCCATTTCAAGGATGTAGTCGTAGTTTCTGGCGATCGCGAATTGAAAGCCAGCAATGTATGCCGTACCGAGTCCCTGCTTGCCCGCACGCCTCAACAAGTGGAGGCGGTTTTCATTCGTGTTGTAGATGTCCTGCAGGTCGCGCACAATGTCTCCTGTTCCATCCGGCGAATTGTCGTCGACAATCAGCACGTGGAAGGCAACAGGAAGAGAGAACACCGCATCAATGATGAGTTGGATGTTCTCTCTCTCGTTGTAGGTTGGAATGATAACAATGGCTTTACTCACGGGTTGGGGCTTTAGTCGTGTGTATATAACAAATCTATTAAAAGAAAAATTTTATACAATCGATTTCGGACCAGCCCCTTCAAATTTTCGATATACTGCCACTTCCATCATCTGTCGGTATGTTATGATACCGCTTCAACTTCCTGCCGCTGTTTTGCAATATTTTGCTGAACCTCATACGGCACTGGCGTATAGTCGGCAAATCGTTGGTTGAAACTCGCACGTCCCTGCGACAACGACCGCAAACTTGTGGAGTAACGATCGAGTTCAGCAAGCGGAGTTCTTGCCTTAATCACTTGCAAGCTTCCCTTCGAATCCATTCCTGTTATGATCGAACGGCGCGTCTGAAGATCGCTCATGACGTCACCCATTACTTCCTCGGGCATAAAAACTTCAAGCTCGAAGATCGGCTCAAGTAGTTGTGGTTCAGCCTTTAGAAAGGCTGTTTTGAAAGCCATCATTCCAGCGATCTTGAAGGAGATATCATTTGAATCAACAGGGTGCATTTTACCGTCGAATACGCAAACCCTTACATCGCGAACGTACGAACCGGTGATTGGACCTTCTTCCATTTTTTCCATTACACCCTTGAGGATCGAGGGGATAAAACGAGCGTCGATAACTCCCCCCACAATGCAATTGTAGAAAGCGAGCTTCCCTCCCCAAGGGAGGTCGATGATCTCTTTTCCTCGAATGTTGTATTCCGTAGGTTCCGGCATTCCATCCCAGTAGCGTTCGACTTTCATGTGGACTTCCGCGAATTGTCCAGCTCCACCAGATTGTTTTTTGTGTCGATGAACAGCAATAGATGATGAACGGATGGTTTCGCGGTAAGAGATTCGCGGTGATTCAAACGCGACACTAAGCTTATATATGTTTTCGAGGTACCACTTGCATACTGCGAGGTGAAGTTCACCTTGTGCGGCGATTATAAGTTGGCGCAGCTCTTTTGAGTAAGTGACTTCAAGCGTGGGGTCTTCCTGGTGAATTTTTTGCAATACCTCGCCGATCTTGTCTTCGTCGTTCTTGCTTTGCGCAATCACTGCTGTGCGGATGCGAGGCTCCGGAAACTCGATAGGTTGTATCGTAATGTCGTATCCTTTGTCGTGAAGGGTCTGGTTGGTATAGGTGTCTTTGAGTTTAAGTGTGGCACCAATATCGCCGGCGACAAGTTCATTGACAGGAGTACGCGTTTTCCCGTCCATAATGAACAGATGATGAATCCTCTCAACCGCTCCTGTCTGACTGTTGACCAGTTCTGAAGCTGTTGACACACGACCTGAAATAACCTTGAAGAAAGAAAGCTTCCCAAGATTTTGTTCAAGATGCGATTTGAATACAAACAGCGCCGTTGGTTTTTCGGGGTCGAATGCCACCTCTTTTCCATCTGCTGTGCGTTCTGGTTTCGCTTCACGCGGAGACGGAGCAACGTTATCGATGAATCCCATCATACGACCGCTTCCCATGTTCTTCTTGGCCGACATACAGAAGACGGGAAAGATGCTGTGTTGGATCATTCCGAGTTTAAGACCTTCGCGCATCTCGTCTTCGTCGAGCGTTCCTTTTTCGAAGTATTTTTCCATAAGGGCTTCGTCGTTCTCGGCAGCTTTCTCTACAAGTTCATTGTGAAGTCGGTCGGCCTTTTCTTTCTCGGATTCCGGGATTGCAAGCTTCTTCGGCTTACCGCCATCCACCGGGAATTTGTACATGACCATTTTCAAAAGGTCAATGATGGCGTTAAAGTCTTCGCCTTCGTTATATGGATATTGCATTTGTGTCACCGCACCTCCGAATCGGTCGCGCAGGGAAGCAAGTGCAGCTTCGAAATCTGATTTGGGGTGGTCGACCTGGTTGATAGCGAAGATTGTGGGTTTGTTGAATCGGTCGATGTAATCCCAGATCAAGTCGGTCGCGACTTCCACACCGTGTTGCGCGTTGATCACGACCACACACGTGTCGGCAACGCGTGTTGACGAAACGATCTCGCCAATGAAGTCGTCGAAGCCGGGTGTGTCTATAATGTTGATCTTGTAATCCTTCCACTCCGTGTGAAGGGGTGTCGCAAAAACAGAATTACCACGCTCATGTTCGATGTCGTGGTAATCTGATACGGTGTTCATTCCTTCAATCGTACCTCTCCGGTGTATTATACCGGCTTCGAATGCCATGTCTTCGGCCAGCAAAGTTTTGCCGGCCTTGGGCGCACCCAACAGAACAATGTTCTTTAGGTGCTTGTCGTCATAGACTTTCATGGTTGTTTGTTTTTAATGGACGACCACTTGCGGGTCAATCTTGCCAGTTCTGGCAATTGGGCAACTATCTGGTCCGCAGTCCACGATATTGGTCCACGGTAGGAGATAACTCACGTCTCACCGAATTCTCGATGCGCGCGAATTCACGATTAACTGGCAACAGCATTTGCCGGTCCGGGGCTCCTTCACGATTCACGCCAACCCACGACTCACGTCATTCACGATTGACGATTGACGATTCACGATTGTAGAATGAATATAAGGATTTTTCCCACGGGGTGAAATCACCGGGGGAAATACTTGGTGACAAGGTCGGTTGAAGCTGCGTCAGCCGATCAATATCCGAGCACCTTCAACATGCTGTCGGCGCTTTGTTCGGGGGCGAAGAGTTTGGTCGTTATTTCCCCATCTTCGTTCCGGTCGATCAATACGTGCTTCGGTGCAGGCACGAGGCAGTGCTGGATACCGCCATAGCCACCGAGCGATTCCTGGTAAGCTCCCGTGTGAAAGAACCCGATATAGAGCGGTTCCTCATCATTTATGACGGGCAGGAACACCTCGCCGGAGTGTGCTTCCGAGTTGTAGTAATCCATGCTGTCGCAGGTCAGACCTCCCATGTTCACCTTATGATAAGGATCATCCCATTTGTTGATGGCGAGCAGAATGTATTTCTGGTTCAGACCCCATGCGTCGGGAAGGTGAGTGATGAACGAGCCATCGATCATGTACCAGAGCTCCTTGTCGTTTTGAAGCTTTTGGTCAATGACATTGTAGAGAACAGCTCCACTTTCTCCGACGGTATAACTCCCGAACTCGGTGAATATGTTGGGAACAGGTACATTACTCTTGTCGCAGATCCATTTGATGTTTTCAACGATCTGCTCGATCATGTACTTATAGTCGTATTGGAAGGTCAGCGATGTTTTGATCGGAAATCCACCGCCGATGTCGATAGAGTCGAGTGTCGGACAGATCTTCTTGAGTTCGCAATACTTAAAGATGAAGCGGCTCAACTCGCTCCAGTAGTACGCTGTGTCCTTGATGCCCGTGTTGATGAAGAAGTGAAGCATCTTCAGCGATACCTTATCGCTCTTTTCGATTTTCTCGCGATAGAAGGGCGTGATGTCGCTGTAACGGATTCCCAAACGCGACGTATAGAACTCAAACTTCGGTTCTTCATCTGCCGCCACGCGGATGCCAACCTGGTAGGGTTGTTTTACCAATTGCTCGTACGCATCAATCTCACCCATTTTGTCGAGAATGGGAATGCAATTCCGGAATCCATCGTTGAGTAGCTCGCTGATGTATTGGGTGTAAAGCGGCATCTTAAAGCCGTTGCAGATGATGTACGTGTCTTTGCTGATCTTTCCTCTTTCGTGAAGGGCACGGACTATCGGAATATCGTACGACGATGACGTTTCAATGTGCACGTCTTTGTTCTTCATGGCTTCTTCCAGCACAAAGGAGAAGTGTGAAGACTTGGTACAATAGGCGTATGTATATTTACCGTTATAGCGGAACCGCTCAATAGCGTTATTGAAGGTTGCTTGTACGAATCTGATGTTTTCACTAATCCGGGGGAGGTATGTGAGCTTCAGCGGAGTCCCGTATTCCCGGATTATATCCATGAGCGGCACATCGTTGAACAACAGCTCGTGGTCTCTGACTTTAAACTCTTTTTGGGGGAATTCGAACGTCTGCTCGATCAGCTCCCGGTAGCTCTTCATTTAGCCCTTAGTGGTTGTTTATGCGTTTCTGGTAATAATGCAGAGGCAAAAAATATCGTTCCGGTGATGTATAAGATCCTGTAATTTTTGAGACGCCCAGGCCCTTTTCCAACTCCACGATAACCCCTAAAAGAAGTGCAATATTGGGATAATTTTGCCATCTTTGCAATAAGCGATCACGGCGTATGGTTTTAATGCTTACCATCTTTTTTACTCCCATTTCGCACCCATTGCCCGACGTCTGAGGGCTGGGTACGCCGTATTCGATTCGCCTTTTCAAAAAACCTTAATCTGTTCGTACCCCGGCGCATTGAAATCGTTTTCCGCGAGGGTACGGACAACCTGAATCAGTCAATGAAGGCTAACTCCGGGCATAGCCCTGGGTTTGTTTAAGATAAACTACCAGACCATGAAAGAGATCAAGATCATTGAAGTGAAATCCGAGATCGGAGCAGGGACCAGAGGGGCTAGTCTCGGTGTGGAAGCCATCAAGATTGCAAGCCTTGATCTGAATTCCGATTTCTTTAAGCAGTATGAATCCATTGAAGTAGAGAACGTAAATGAGTTGTTGTTCGATGGTGCGAAGCACTCCTACGCCAAATTCATCGATGGTGTTATGATCATGGAGGAGCGCGTGTGCCTCGAAGTGTACGAAACGATCTGGAACGACTATACACCCGTAATGATTGCCGGCGACCACAGTACTTCCTACGGAACAATCGCGGGTATCAAGAAGGCCTATCCGAAAGCGAGACTCGGCGTGATTTGGATTGATGCTCATGCAGATATTCACACGCCCTACACGACGCCATCGGGTAACATGCACGGCATGACGCTCGCCATGGCTTGTGATATCGACAACCTTGAGTGCAAGGTTAATGATCCTCGTGGCGAAACGCTTGAGTACTGGGATCAAATCAAGGACGTGGGAATCCCCGGCGCAAAAGTATACCCGGAGGACATCGTCTACATCGCTGTTCGCGATCTTGAGAAACCGGAGAACTACCTCCTCAATAAATACAACGTCAATTTCATCGAGACGGAAGAAGTCAAGAAACTCGGCCCCGCAGTGGTTGCCCAAAAGGCCATGCAGATGCTCGACCACTGTGATCTGATTTACATTTCGTTTGACGTTGACAGTCTTGATTCAAGAATCTCAAGCGGCACTGGGACCCCGGTGCCAAACGGACTGACCATTGATGAAGCTAAAGTCCTCAACGCAGAACTGGCAAAGAGCCCGAAAGTCTGCGCATGGGAAATCGCAGAAGTGAACCCCACCCTCGACACCGAAAACCGTATGGCCGAAGGAGCGTTCGAAATCCTCGATGCGACAGTTAAGTCCCTTGTTGCAAGGCCGGTAATGGCCGAGTAGTCCACGGACCATGGTCCACAGTCCACCTTCGGTCCACGGATTTGATGGTCCTCAGTCAGTCGACCGAAAAACCATGGACCGAAGGTGGACCGCGGTCTGTGGACAGTGGACTATTTTACCTATTTTCGCGAAAAAATTTCAAACAAGAGCTAATGAGTCAACACGGTCCGATTTCGTCTTTCATTGAGAAGCATTACCTGCACTTTAATGCTGCAACGCTTGTCGACGCTGCGAAAGCGTACAAGAAACATCTTGCCGACGGGAAAAAGATGATGATCACACTTGCCGGTGCTATGAGCACAGGTGAATTGGGCATTTCACTCGCTGAAATGATCCGCCAGGACAAGGTGCAGATCATTTCGTGCACAGGGGCGAACCTGGAAGAAGATATCATGAATCTTGTAGCACACGACTACTACAAGCGAATCCCGAATTACCGCGACCTCACGCCGCAGGAAGAATGGGAACTCCTCGGGCAGGGCATGAATCGTGTGACGGATACCTGCATTCCTGAAGAAGAAGCATTCCGGCGGTTGCAGAAACATATTTACGAACTATGGAAAGACGCCGACGATAAGGGAGAACGTTATCTTCCCCACGAGTTCATGTACAAGATGCTGAACAGCGGCGTTCTCAAACAATACTATCAAATCGATCCCAAAAACAGTTGGATGATCGCCGCGGCAGAGAAAAATCTTCCGATCGTGGTACCTGGCTGGGAAGACTCTACCATGGGAAATATTTTTGCATCTTACTGTGTGACGGGAGAACTCAAGCCGACAACCGTACGTGGTGGTATCGAATACATGACGTATCTCGCTGACTGGTATACGCGTGAAGCGGGTACTGAAGGCATCGGTTTCTTCCAGATCGGTGGTGGTATTGCAGGCGATTTTCCCATCTGCGTTGTCCCCATGTTGCACCAGGATCTCGAAAGGGAGAATGTTCCTTACTGGAGCTACTTCTGCCAGATCAGCGACTCGACAACAAGCTATGGCTCGTATTCCGGCGCAGTGCCGAACGAGAAGATCACCTGGGGAAAACTCAGCATTGACACGCCAAAGTTTATAATCGAATCCGACGCCACGATCGTCGCTCCGCTCATTTTTGCCTATGTGCTTGGGTGGTAAGTATCACGTAGTCTGATGACAATTGAATCAAAGCTCCGTTCGGAAATACAAAATGCCATTTCCGCTCTGTTCGGCCTGCAGGCTGAACAGCTTCAAATACAACCCACTAATCGGGAATTCGAGGGGTCTCACACGCTTGTGTGCTTTCCGCTGACGAAGACTGTCAGAAAAAAGCCTGAAGAAATTGG
>Ga0065721_10052305_pt1 | contig 12201 bp, 12 predicted proteins | sample Mesricmetagenome_FD_59108 | JGI IMG/M metagenome (GOLD analysis project Ga0065721, IMG submission 59108) | Mesophilic microbial community from rice straw/compost enrichment Sample: eDNA_1 v2 (version 2) | ecosystem: Engineered > Solid waste > Grass > Composting > Bioreactor | place: USA: Davis... | reverse complement strand
TGTTCCTTCACGACAGGGTGAACATTGACCACAGCTTTCATGACGATAAAACCTGGCCAGTGTGTAAGTATGTTTTACCACGCACTGATCTTCGTCCAGCACAATAAATCCACCTGACCCCATCATGGATCCTGTGGCAAAACCTCCGTCGCTGAGGCTTTCGTAGTTCATCATGCGTTGCGCACCTTTTGCAGTTTTCAACAAAAGATTAGCAGGCAGGATGGGAACGGAAGAACCGCCCGGGATGCAGGCTTTCAATCGCTTTCCGTTTTTAATTCCTCCACACCATTCGTCGCTGTAGATAAACTCTTCAACAGAGATGGTCATGTCGATTTCATATACACCCGGCTTATTGATATTGCCACAGGCTGAAATCAGTTTGGTCCCGGTTGATTTACCAACACCAATCTTTGCATACTCATCGCCCCCTTCGTTGATGATGGGCACAACGGCGGAAATCGTTTCAACATTATTTACCACGGTCGGGCAATCCCATAACCCTTTTACGGCCGGGAAGGGAGGTTTAATTCTTGGATTGCCTCTCTTACCTTCGAGGGATTCAAGCAAAGCAGTTTCTTCACCGCAGATATAAGCACCGGCTCCGCGTTGCACATATATGTCCAAATCAAAACCACTGCCCTTGATATTTTTTCCAAGCCAGCCGTTCTGGTGCGCTTCGGCGATGGCCTGTTCGAGTATGTCGACGATCCAGGCATATTCGCCACGGATATAAATAAAAGATGTGTTGCTGCCCAAAGCATAAGATGATACAATCATGCCCTCGATCAGCAGGTGAGGGATGAATTCCATCAGGTAGCGGTCTTTGAATGTACCTGGCTCCGATTCGTCGGCATTTACTACCAGGTAACGGGGCACACCTTCCGGTTTTGCGAGGAAGCTCCACTTCATACCGGTTGGGAAACCCGCACCTCCGCGACCACGGAGCCCGCTTTTCTTGACTTCTTCGGTAATATCATTTGGCGCCATCTTCAGGGCTTTCTCCACACTGCGGTAGCCGCCTTCACGACGGTACACATCATAGAGCCTGATGTTTTCGACATGCGCTTTTTCCAGTAATAATTTTCTTCCCATATTCCTGAGCGGTGACCTTAAGGCCATGCCCTGTTTATTTTATGAATCAATTCAGTTTCGCACTTTGACGGGCATATAACTGCCAGCCCTTCTTCCCGTTCTTTTTCCAAACCTCCATTACATGAAGCCGCATTTGAAATGTACGGTCCTGCAATCTTCCCTCCACTTCGCGGTTTACACGTAAGGTTGCCCATTTTCGGTTTATTGAAACAATCTGCGTGGAATCGGCCAGTATTTTTATATAAGCCAGTTTACCAGCTGCCAGATCGTTCCATACATCTGCCTTGCTTTGTGACCATCCATTGGAATGACCAAAGCTGACGTCATCGGATAATAATCGCGCCAATACTGCACTATCCTTATCCACCAGTGCGCGATCCAGGCTTTGAACTGCTTCGCGAAGCCTGTGATGATCCGTCTGAGCCATTACAGCTCCATATAATCCTGCAAAGAGCAACAGTATGATCAGACGCCTAAGCATCAATGATCTTTCTTTTCGTAGTCGTGGTTGAACATCCAGTTGATACCAAACTTGTCTGTCAACATTCCAAACTTTGCGCCCCAGAATGTATCCTGCAGGGGCATTGTGATTTGAGCGCCTTCGGATAAGGCTTCAAATGTTTTATCAATATCAGCCACGCTCTTAAAATTCAGCGAAAGGCTGGTATTACTACCACTAGTAACTGACTGACCAGGCATGCAGTCAGAAACCATAAACTGCAAATCGCCTGCGCGGAAGCTGGCGTGCATCACTTTATTTTTATCGTCAGCGGGAACCTCATTGCCCATGGGCGAATCACCAAATGTCTGCTGAAATTCCACTTCACCCTTGAATGCTTTTTTGTAAAAAGCCAAAGCTTCTGCGGCGTTGCCGTTGAAGTTGAGGTATGGGATGATTGGTTCCATTTGTATTTGTTGTTAGTTAGTAGTTAGTAGTTCGTAGTTAATAGTTAGTAGTTGGGAGTTGGGAGTCATTAATTATTAGTTGCTGCGTTTCTCCGGCACTCCTCAATGATCTGATCTACTTTTTGCCGGGTGAGATGTTCTTTGTAATGTTTGCCCAGTTGCATCATCGGAGCATAACCGCAGGCACCAAGGCATTCCACTGTTTTTACAGTAAACATCCCATCCGATGTTGTTTGTCCCGGTTTAATACCCAGTTTTTCTTCGATATATGCCACGATATCATCGCTGCCGTTGATCATGCAGGGACCGGTCTGGCAAACTTCAAACATGTAGCGTCCAACGGGTTTCAGGTTAAACATGCTATAAAAAGTAGCCACTTCATACACTTCAATAGGCTCCAGGCTTAACAAGGAAGCCACATAATCCATCACGGGTACATCCAGCCATCCGCCAAACTCCTGCTGTGCGAGGTGCAGCACCGGTATCAGCGCACTCTTCTGCCTTCCTTGCGGATACCTCTCCACGATTTGCTGAACCTGTTTGAGTTTATCGTCTGAAAATTTTATCATGGTCAAATTGAAAATTTGCAATTATGTTTTATGGCTTCCCCCGGAAAATTTTACAATCGTTCTGCACAACATTGAATCATTCCGAATTCAATGATCAGGCCTTTATCCTTACGCATCCATTTCTCCGGCAATCAGGTTGAGTGATGACATCACAATGATCGCGTCACTCAGCATGGAACCTTTGATCAACTCTTCGTAGGCCTGGTAGTATATGAAACAGGGACGGCGGAAATGCAACCTGTAAGGCGTTCTGCCACCATCACTGATAAAATAAAATCCAAGTTCACCATTCGCACCTTCCACACTGTTGTATACTTCACCCGGAGGCATATCTATTTCACCCATGATGATCTTGAAATGCCAGATCAGGGCTTCCATCTTGGTGTATACATCCTGTTTGGGAGGCAGATAATATTCAGGCACGTCGGCATGATACACATCTGCTTCTGCACCCTTGAACTCCTGTACTTTCTGATAAGCGTCGCGGATCAGTCTTAATGACTGCCACATTTCCTGGTTGCGCACGAGGAACCGGTCATAGCAGTCACCAGTGGTACCAACGGGAATATCAAATTCAAAATCTTCGTAGCTGCTGTATGGTGAATGAACGCGTACGTCGTAGTCAACCCCTGCTGCGCGAAGGTTTGGACCCGTAAAGCCATAGTTCAATGCTCTTTCAGCACTGATTGAACCAACACCAATGGTGCGGTCCATAAATATGCGGTTGCGTGTAAAGAGGTTTTCAAACTCCTTCAGCACGCGGGGATATTCATCGAGGAATTTTTCAATCTTACGGAAAGCGATATCGTTGAAGTTTCTTTCAAAACCACCAATACGTCCTATGTTAGTTGTAAGCCTTGATCCACAAATTTCTTCATATATCTCATAAATGAGTTCGCGGTATTGCATCACATAAAGGAATCCTGTATATGCGCCGCTGTCCACACCCACGATTGAATTACAGATGAGGTGATCGGAAATACGGGCCAGTTCCATGATGATGATGCGGAGATAGTCTACCCGTTTGGGAGTTTGCACACCAAGCAGTTTCTCGCAGGTGAGATGCCAGCCCATATTATTGATGGGCGAGGAACAATAGTTCAGGCGGTCGGTCAGCGGGGTTATCTGGTAAAGCGGTCTGCGTTCGGCGATTTTTTCAAAGGCCCGGTGAATGTATCCAACGGTTTGTTCCGCAGAAACGATGCGTTCACCATCGAGTTCGAGAATATTTTGCATCACACCATGCGTGGCCGGGTGTGTAGGACCCAGGTTCAACGTGGTGGTCGTTTTCTCAATACTTCCTTCCGGTAATTTTATATGCTGTTCCGACATATCCTGTTTTGAACATTCGTCATTTAAAAGTTTACACTTTTTCCTCTCCTGCATTGTGCTTTTCCGCCTCAACCACAGTTCCATGGTCGGTCTTTGCAGTACCAAACCCGATTGATCCTCCACGTCCAAACATTTCATCGTCTTTATCGACACGACTCTGGTCTTCGAGCGGGTAATGCTTGAGAAGCGGGAAATAATCCATTTCATCCACGTTTAGGATACGACGCAGATTGGGATGGCCGATAAAATTGATACCATAAAAATCATAGGTCTCTCTTTCCATCCAGTTTGCCGATGAAAACAATCCTGTAGCCGTATAGATATCAGGTTTACTCAGCGGTGCAAACACTTTGAAACGGATGCGCACATTGTCTTCGAGATTGTGCAGATGATAGACTACAGCCAGTTCCTTCTCACCCTGTCCCGGAAAATGTACACCGCAGAGATCGGTGAGGAACCTGAACTTCAGGTCTTCTTCATCATATAGAAAATTCAACACTTTCAGATTCATTTCACGAGGCGCTTCAAATGTCAGCGTCCCGTATGGTTCTTCGAAACCATAAACCTGGTCGTTGAATTTTTCAATCAGTCTTTGCTTAATATGTTCGTTCGATAACATAATCTGTTTTGTGCATTTGCATTTTTAGTCTGAAACCTCAATCATCTTTCTTATAATTTCAAAATGCAATTGCTTATTGAATGCCATAGCTCTCCAGCAACGTCTTGTAACCCGGGCTGCTCCTGCGGCGCAGGCTTTCTTTCCCAACCAGTTTCTGAATATTCATCACCCCGTCGAGGATCGCTTCGGGTCTTGGAGGACAACCGGGCACATATACATCAACGGGAATCACCTGGTCGATACCCTGCAAAACGCTGTAAGTATCGAATATTCCGCCGCTGGATGCGCAGGCACCCACGGCAATTACCCAGCGGGGTTCAGCCATCTGCAGGTACACCTGTTTTACCACGGGACCCATCTTCTTGGCAATCGTGCCCATCACCATCAGCAGGTCACACTGGCGTGGTGAAAACCCCACGCGTTCACTCCCGAAACGTGCAAGGTCATAATGCGCTCCCATGGTTGCCATGAATTCGATACCGCAGCAGGATGTTGCAAAAGGCAGGGGCCAGATAGAGTTCTTCCTGGCCAGGCCAATCACGCTGTCAAGCGTTGTGGCAAAAAATCCTTCCCCCTGGTGTCCCTCGGGCATTTCAGCCATGCTGATGTCCGAAACAAGAGGCTTTTTTTTAATATTAAAAGAAACCGGACGTGACATATTTCGTACCCCCATTTCCCTAAAGGGAGATTGACATCGTTAATAAATATTCCCGGCAACCCGGCCGGGTACATTAAAAAAACAACGGTAGAGCAGAACGGTTCATACTTCTACAGTCGAATCACTTAATCCTCCCATTTCAGCGCGCCCTTTTTGACGATGTAGATAAAACCACAAAGGAAAAAGCCAACGAACATCAGTACAGCCCAAAAACCGCTCCAACCCAGTTCCCTGAAGTTGACGGCATAAGGGTAGAAGAAAATGACTTCGACATCGAAGAGCACGAACAAGATGGCCGTCAGAAAGTATTTGATGGCCATTGGTTGACGGGCGTCCCCATGGGATTCGATTCCGCTGGAAAACGTTTGTAGCTTATCAGAAGTTCTGCGTTTGGGGCCTAGCAGATGGGTGGCAACCATCAGAAGAACCACCAATCCAACTGCAAAAATTACCTGGATGGCGACCGGCAGATAAGAGCTGGCATCAGAGGTGGTTGGATCTATCTGGAGTAAGTGAATCATGTTTTTTTCACACTGTCGGCAAAAATAAGGTAGCAATATCAATTATCCGAATAATTGAAACAGATAAAAAAACAGCCCGGACTTGCCAGGCTGTATATATATTTTAAAATTGATTTATACCTTAAGTTCCTCCCGGTTTTTTTGTACTGGAAGCACCACCGGAAGTGCTGCTGCGGGGAGGTGATTTTTGTTGCTGCTTCGGAGTTGCTGTCGGTTTGGAAAGCTGATCAATATTATTTTGAATACTTTCCTGTACAGCCGGATCCTTGGTAGCGGATTTCATTTTTTTCAGGTAATCGATCGCTTTTTCTTTATCACCCTGCTCCAGGTAATAGGTAGCGAGGAAGTAAGATGAGCTTGAAATCTGTCTCGCAAACTTCACCGTATCCTTTTGTGCAAACTCAAACAACTTGAGTGCTGCCGGTAACGCGATACTATCTTTCTTCACAGTATCTATCAGGATTGCGTTATTGTGCATCCACTCCCATCCAAATTCCTGGTCAGGATATTTTTCAGCAACAATCTTGAAGATATCATAAGACTGGCCATAATCCTTTGCGCGATAATTTGCCAGACCAGCAGCAAAATAATCGTTGATGGTCAAATTGGGTTTTATCTCAAGGATCATTTCCTGGAGTTGTGATTCATTCACATAATCTTTCTTCGCTGCAAAGAATGCGGCTCCTTTTTTCAGGAGATCAATTTTATTTTCCATCACCGTATCCGCCTTCACACCTTCACGATAACTTTCTATTACCACGGCTTCCTGTCCGGGGATTACAGAATAAGCAGAAGCTTTCATCTGGTAATCAAGCGGCGTCAGCTCTTCCGGTTTTGCTTTTGCGAAATACTGATCCACATATTCTTTTGCTGAAGCAGTATCTTTTTTCTGAAGATAGCTGTCCGCAATCAGTTTAAATACCCTGGCTTTTGTCTGGGGTCCTGCCTGTGAAATGATATTCTTGGCACCGGATATCGCACCATCGAAATCTTTCTTTGCCCACAGTGTCTGTACGCGCAGGTAATCATTTTGCGGATCAGGATCTGTGTTCGCAATATATTTTTTTGCGAAATCCTCTGCTGCTGTCCAGTCGAGGCGGCTCAGTTTGAAATAATACAGATCATAATATGCCGGTGCAAAGCGGGGATCTTTAGTTATCGCATCGGTCAGGTATTTTTCATACAGATCCCAGTTGCGCTGCGTATTAAACAGCTGCGCCATTCTGTGATAAGCCGGTGCAAAGTTTTCATCGATCTCCGTGGCTCTGCGATAGCTTTGGAATGCCTGTCCGCCTGCTTCACCGGGTTTTGCTTTACGGTAGGCATTACCCAGGTTCAACATGATGTCTGCATTCTTTGGATCACGTTTGGCGGCGGCTTCCAGTTTTTCTACTGCGTAATTGATATCGCCACCTTTTTTATCTTTTGCATTGTAAGTGTTCGTGATAGCCCGTCCCACCGCATTCAGGATGTCGGGATCATCACCTTTTTTACCACGAGTCATTGTGATGGCAGCTTCAAAGCGCTGGCGTGCTTCACTGATTTTATTTTCCATCAGTTCCACCTGGCCCATACCCACAATCAGGAGTGGGGCATTGGCACTGCTTAATAAAGCTTTGCTGTAAACATCCTTTGCTCCGGCTGTATCATCCATTTCAAGATGGGTTTGTCCCAGCCAGTAAGTTGCCTCTATATTATTCGGATTCGACGCGATCAGTTTCTCAAACGTAGCCTTTGCACTCTTATAGCGCTCGGCATACAGGTCCTTCACACCGTCTTTTATAGACTGCCCCTGTACCGCGCCTGCTGCGAATATGCCGGCCAACAAGAGTGAAATAGTTATTTTCTTCATGTTTCTTTCGCTTTTTTTAAGAGTTGTAAATATAATTACTTTGTTCTATTCCCTTACCCGAATTGGCCTGATATGGAAATCTTTTTGCGCGGGCATTAAATACGCCCTTTTGAAAATCAGTTGCCCGCGTTCTCCACTCATAAAATCTGCAAATCCTTTTCCCAGACCATTGTGTTTCTCTTTCAATATATATACCAAATCCCTGATCATGGGATATCTTCCGTAATGTATATTGGCCTGCAAAGGCATGAAAAACACATCAGGTAATGCTTCATTTTCAAGCCTGACCATCTTGACCCTGGTCAAAAAACTTAACTGTTGCGGATCTTCCCTGTTGCCGATCCAGCTCACACCTATGAAACCTATGGTATTAGGAGTTTTGGCCACATAATCTATTACACCATCACTAGACCTGGCCGCGACAGCTTTTGATGTGATCGGTTCGGTTCTTAATATTGAATCGACGATAAAGCGTACAGTACTGGTTGCCTGCACACCATCAAATACGGGAATTAAATCTTTCCTAAATTTCCCTGTAAGTATTTGACGGATCTCATCCATTGTCAGCAGCGTATCAGATGACAATGGGTTGACAATTACAGCTACTGCGTCCCGCGCGATTACCATTTTTTGTGGTGCGAGTTTCAGGGAATCCACTATATATCGCCGCTCTGATTCACTATATCCGCGCGTGGTAACGATGACCCTTACACTGTCCACCAGCATGTCCTTCAGGCATTCCGCCTCGGGCTTATAAGTCACAACGATCTCAGTGCCCGGACGGTTGGCTTCATATACTTTCACCTGTTCGTCGATGATCGGCTTGAACGATTCGTCGGCACTCACATACAGTTTGCCACGATAAGGTGTATCAACCATTTCGGCATCCTGTTCTTTATAAGATTTGCATCCCGGTGTAACTATTGTAACCAGGAACAAAACGATACATCCGCACACGATATGCTTTAGTACTTTCATCAATCAAATCCTTTTTTTATATCAGGCCGTTCTAGCGGAAGTAATTCTTTTTGTAACCACGATATATCCTCCACACGCCATATAATAAACAAACCCCACCGAAGATATAATCCGTATCATCAGTCGGAAAACGTTCATTGAAGGCAAGATCAAACCTGTTTCTTACGAGAAAAAATATACCAACAAGTGTGATCACTCCTCCTATCGCATAATCCATCATGGCGCGCCTGATGATAATCTGTTTTCTTTTCTGCTTTTCATATTCATCTAACATACCTGTTAAAATTTAGAGGTGGGGAAATTATTACATTTTTAATGATAATACCCCACAAAATTCATAAGGCACCGGCCTCTTTACAATCTCATGTCCTTAGATGCCATTAAATCCCAAATCCATAAACAAGGCCTGGTTATTAACAGAATCAATCAAAGCACCGGGGCCGATACGACTGCTTTCGGAATATTATCTTTGCGGTTATGAAAATTTTAATGGTTTGTTTGGGAAATATCTGCCGCAGTCCGTTGGCAGAAGGCATTTTACAGGATAAAGCATTTAAAGCCGGGTTGAACTGGAGTGTGGAAAGCGCCGGCACTAACAGTTATCATATCGGCGAACCTCCGCACCCCCTGTCACAAAAAGTTGCACGAATCAATGGAATTGACATTTGTCAGCAAAGAGCCAGGAGATTTGTGGCTGAAGATTTCCAGGTATACGATAAAATTTATGCACTGGCCGGCGATGTACTGGATGACATAAAAAAAATTGCCAGGCATCAATTTGATCCTTTGAAAGCAGACCTGTTGATGAACGAGCTTTATCCGGGTCGCGACCTGGATGTACCCGATCCCTGGTATGGCCCGGAGCCGGGTTATCATGAAGTATTTAAAATGATTGACGGGGTATGCGCGGCTATTATCGAAAAATATGTACCGGCACAAACAGATATCACGCGGTCAGCGCAACAATCCTAATTTGAATTCATGGCAAAAGTCAATGTAACGGTTCCCCAGGGAACAAGAGATTTCGGACCAGACGTGGTACGGAAACGGAATTATATTTTCAATACAATCAGAAACGTATTCGAACTTTACGGGTTTCAACCACTCGAAACACCTGCCATGGAAAACCTGGAGACCCTCATGGGAAAATATGGTGAAGAGGGTGATAAACTGATCTTTCGCATATTGAATAATGGACTAAGTGATCCCCGTAACAAAGAGAAGGCACTAACAGCATTTAATAATATGCTCGAGGGGAAGAATGACCGCAATCTTACGGAAAGAGCATTGAAATATGATCTCACCATTCCATTTGCCCGATATGTGGCCATGAATCATGGTTCGCTCGCCCTGCCATTCAAACGTTACCAGATACAACCTGTATGGCGTGCTGATAAACCTCAAAAAGGAAGATACCGCGAGTTTTATCAATGCGATGCTGACGTGGTGGGCAGCACATCACTGTTGTATGAAGTGGAACTGGCACAGATCTATAGAAAAGTATTTCGCAAGCTGGGCATACCCGTTGAGATCCGCATCAACAGCCGCAAGCTGTTAGCCGCATTGGCAGATCACACCGGTGGCCAGGAAAAACTCACTGATATTACTACGGCTATTGATAAGCTGGATAAGATTGGTATCGAAAAAGTAAAATCAGAACTGATTACCCGCGGGTTGAGTGAAACCCAGGTTGCCTCTGTTGCACAATACCTGGCCATTGATGGCAGCAATGAAGAAAAGCTTGCACACATGAGCGAACTGCTCGGCCAAATTGAAAATGGCAGGAAAGGTTTGGAAGAAATCACGACCGTATTGTCATTTTCACATGCACAGGATGACAAAGCAGAAATTGTTTATGATCCCACACTTGCACGCGGACTCAATTACTACACGGGTATCATCTTTGAAATAAAAGCCCGTAATGTGCAAATGGGGAGTATTGGCGGTGGCGGACGTTATGATGATCTCACCGGATTATTTGGTATGCCCGGCATTCCGGGTGTCGGTATTTCCTTCGGCGTAGACCGCATATATGATGTCATGGAAGAATTGGGACTGTTTCCGCAAGAAGTTCACAGTGGAACCCGGGTTTTATTTTTCAACCTGGGTGAGGCAGAAAGCCGGAAATCATTCGAACTGGCTGAACAACTGCGAGACCGTGGTATTTCCTGTGAAATATACCCTGAACAGGTAAAAATGGACCGCCAGTTTAAATATGCCGACAAAAAAAATATAACTTACGCCGTCATAATTGGAAGCCGTGAACTGGAATCCGGTCAATACCCATTGAAAAATTTAAAGACAGGTCAGCAACAGACACTTACACCTGAGGAATTACTTTCGTTTAAATTTTAAATCCGTCAAAACATGAACCTTATCCACCGATTGATCGTCGCCACACTGGCGGTATTGCCTGTGCATTCATTGCTTGCACAAAAAAACCTGCAGGACTACATCCCTTCTGATGCCCGTGCGGTTATTCAAATCAATGTACCATCCCTGGCCACCAAGATGAGCTGGAGTGAAATACAATCCCTTTCCTTCTTTGAGGAAGGTTTGAAAGAGGCTCCTAAAGAAGCGCGTGAGTTTTTGCAAAACCCGCTAAGCTCCGGCGTGAATTTCTTCAGCAATTTTTATATCGTGTCAGTTGATGGCGGCAAAGACCAAATCAAACCCGACACCTATATCTATGGCGCCATTGCCGATACGGCAAAATTTCACGCTTTTATCAAAAACATGTTGCCGGACAAGAAAATTACGAAGGCAGGTGACATCAGGTTGCTGACTGATAAGAAAAGTTCCATTGCCTGGACCCCGCATGTATTCGTCATTGCCGCACCGAAGAAAAATAAAATGGATCAGCCAACAGGCACAAAGAAAAAAAATACAAAAGCAACGACAACGGACAAAACCAATCCTTTGGCTGTCTTCAAAAAATTGCTGACTCCTGCTGCCAAACCGCTCTCAACAGATCCGCGTTTTCAAAAGCACAGTGCTGAAGCAGGTGATATCCGTTTTTGGATCAACCGCGAAATTTCAAAGCAGCAATCCGGTTTGAAAAAATCAGATGAGCTTTTAAAGATGATGAACATGGGTGCCCTGAACGGACAGGAGATTGCCGGTATCGTAAATTTTGAAAGTGGCCGTGCGGTGGTGAAGATGACCAATTACCTCAACAGCACGATGGATTCACTCTATCGTCAGTACCCGGTATCAGGGTTAAATCAACAGGTGATCCGCAAACTTCCGGGTGGTCAGCCGGTGATCCTGTGGAGCTTCAATATGTCACCCGACTTATTGAAAGCGACATTTAAAACGATGGGTGTTGATAAAATGCTTGACAGCGTATCAAACAAATCAAAGATCAAGCCGCGCGACCTGATAAATGGTTTAAAGGGAGATTTGACCCTGGCCGTCATCCGTGTAAATGAATTTGATGAAACCGATTCGATTACGTCAGCACTTAACGGTCTCCAGGCTTTTCTTGCCGTATCCATAAAAGACAAATCCAAAGTACAGCCATTTATTGACGACCTGAAAAAACCAAAAACAGGTACAGAGGATCAGCCAAAATCTAAAGGACCGTTTGGTGGTATGAAACCGGCTGTACATCTGACCGACAGCCTGCTTATTGTGTCCCTCACAGAAACGGCTGCACAAAAATTCCTGGCTTC
>Ga0065721_10052304_pt1 | contig 12202 bp, 10 predicted proteins | sample Mesricmetagenome_FD_59108 | JGI IMG/M metagenome (GOLD analysis project Ga0065721, IMG submission 59108) | Mesophilic microbial community from rice straw/compost enrichment Sample: eDNA_1 v2 (version 2) | ecosystem: Engineered > Solid waste > Grass > Composting > Bioreactor | place: USA: Davis... | reverse complement strand
GGGGAGCCGATCGACGGCAAGGGGCCGCTGCCGCTCGGGCCGGAGGAGCGGCTGCTGCGCGCCGCCCCGCCGCCGGCGAACGAGCGCACCCGGGTCGGCCGGCCCATCGACCTCGGGGTGCGCGCCCTCAACACCTTCGCCACCTGCTGCCGCGGCCAGCGCATGGGCATCTTCGCCGGCTCCGGCGTCGGCAAGTCGGTGCTTCTTTCCATGCTGGCCCGCAACACCGCCTGCGACGTCGCGGTGATCGGCCTGATCGGCGAGCGCGGCCGCGAGGTGCAGGAGTTCATCGAGGACGACCTCGGCGAGGAGGGCCTCGCCCGCTCGGTGGTGGTGGTGGCGACCTCGGACGAATCCGTGCTGATGCGCCGGCAGGCGGCCTATCTGACGCTCACCGTCGCCGAGCATTTCCGCGACCACGGCAAGGACGTGCTGTGCCTGATGGATTCGGTGACGCGCTTCGCCATGGCCCAGCGCGAGATCGGCCTCGCCGCCGGCGAACCGCCGACCTCCAAGGGCTACACCCCGACCGTCTTCACCGAACTGCCGCGGCTGCTGGAGCGGGCCGGGCCGGGCAGGGAGGGGCAGGGCTCGATCACCGGCCTCTTCACCGTGCTGGTCGAGGGCGACAATCACAACGAGCCGATCGCCGACGCGGTGCGCGGCATCCTCGACGGCCACATCGTGATGGAGCGGGCGATCGCCGAGCGCGGGCGCTATCCGGCGGTCAACATCCTGAAATCGGTGTCCCGGACCATGCCCGGCTGCGTCGAGCCGGAGTGGCGCGACCTGTTGCGCGAGGTCAAGCGGCTGATGGCGACCTACGGCGACATGGAGGAACTGATCCGCCTCGGCGCCTATCGCAAGGGCTCAAACCCGGAGGTCGACGACGCCATCAAGCTGAGCGGTCCGGTCGAAGCCTTCCTGCGCCAGGGCAAGGAAGAGTGCACCCGCCGCGAGGAGGGCTATCACGCGCTCGCGAACCTTTTGGAAACCGCTACAGGATTAAGGTCCGGACCAGACGCCGGCAGCTGAGGGCGGCTCGCGCGGTCGACCCCGACGGTCCGGCCGCGGCGTGCGTTCCGCTCTCGTGCCGTGTTCCGCCCCGATCCGTCGGGCGGGGCGCGGGTGCCGCGCGGGTCACAGGAGTCGAGTTTCGATGAAGGCGCGCAACAGTCTGATCCGGTTGAGGCGGTTCCAGGTCGACGAGAAACGCCGGCAGCTGAACCAGATCGAATCGATGATCGCCGAATTCCGGCGAATGGCGAACGACCTCGACGAGCAGATCCTCGCCGAGCAGAGCCGCACGGGCATCACCGACATCACCCACTTCGCCTATTCGACCTTCGCCAAGGCGGCGATGCAGCGCCGCGACAATCTCAACGCCTCGGCCGACGACCTCAAGGACCAGCTCGAGGCCGCCCGCGACGCCCTCGCCGAGGCGGTCGAAGACCTCAAGAAGATCGAGCTGATGGAGGAGCGCGACCAGGAGCGCAGCCGCCACGCCCTCGACGCCGCCGAGCAGGAACAGATGGACGAGATCGCCGCCCAGCGCGCGGCGCGCTGACGCAGGCCCGCCCCGACCTGCGGACTCTTGCGGATCGCCGCAGCGGCCTCACTCCGGCTGCACCGCGCGCCGGTAGAGGTGCCAGGTCGCGTGGCCGAGGATCGGCAGCACCACCGGCAGGCCGACGAACATCGGCAGGCAGGCGGCGATCACAGCCGCCGTGACGAACAGGCCCCAGGCGATCATCGGCCCGGGACTGGCGAGCACCACCCTGACGCTGGTGATCATGGCGGTGACGACGTCGCGCTCGCGGTCGAGCAGCAGCGGGATCGAGACCACGGTCAGCGAGAACAGCACCAGGGCGAGGACGGCGCCGACCAGATGGCCGACGGCGAGGAAGGTCCAGCCGGCGGGGGTGGTGAAGACGATTTCGAGGAAGCGGTCGAAGGTCGAGAAGGACGAGGCCGACAGGATCACCGCCAGCAGCAGGCGGACCTGGTACATCCAGATCCAGAAGACGAACAGCATGACGAAGGCCATCCAGGCCAGCTCGCGCTGGCGCTGGCGCCAGATCACGCCGAGGATGTCGCCCCAGGTGAACGCCCGTCCGGCCTCCAGCCGCCGGCTGATCTCGTAGAGCCCGACCGCGACGAAGGGGCCGATCAGCGGAAAGCCGGCGGCGACCGGATAGATCATCCACGGCACGTGCCAGACCAGCAGCGAGAAGACGATGGCGAGGCCGCCGGCGGCGAAGACCGCGCCGAAGAACAGGCCCATGATCGGCGCGCGCAGGAAGTCGGAGGCTCCGGCGGCGAGCGCGGCCCTGAGGTCGGCGAAGCCGATGGCGGCGACCGCCGGCATCGGCGCGGCCGGTTTCGAGATCTCCTGACCCTCCATCGCGACCCGCCCTCCCTCGGCTCCTCGTCCTCCGGTGAGGAAGCCACCGGGCGCGGGGGCTGTCATTGACGAAGATCAAGGGGGGCGGCGGGTGTGGCGTTGCGCCCGGCCCGGCGAACCCGGCGCGTCGGAACGATCCAGGAATCGAGCGTGACCGGACGGCGCCGGCTCGGCCTCGGCTGCGTCTTCGAGCGTCGAGGCGGCCTTGCGTCCACGGCATCGGGATCAGTGCTTCGCGCCGGCGACGAAGTCTCCGGCCCTGAAGGCGAGATCCCTCAGCAGCAGGCCGTAATGCGCGGCCCAGGTGGCGCAGCCGTAGACGATCGCGAAGATGACGACGCCGGACACGGCCAGAGCCGGGATCATCCAGTATCGGCGCCGGTAGAGATACGCGGCGAGCTCATGCTTTCGCCGCCGGTTCGGGCCGCGGACCGGATCGTCCCATCTGCGGATCTCCTCGGCCAGGGTGTGGCCGCCGCGGTCGAAGTGGCAGAAGCTGCCGTGAAGGCCGACGCCGACGTGGATCATGGTCGGCACCAGCGTCGTCGCCAGCATGCCCGTCACCAGCAGGCCGTCGGTGAGCGGCTGCCGTGTCGCCGTCTCCACCATGGCCCGCCACGGCACCGGGGCGAGGCCGCCGCTCCGCAGGGCGAGGTTGACGAGTTCGAGGGCGACCGGCAGGGCGAGGGTGAGGCCGATCACGCAGACGAGGGCGAAGGCGATGTCGGCGGCGAGGGCGCCCATCAGGAAGAGCACGCCGTCGCCACCGGCCTTCACGTCCTTGGCCCGCTCGATGAACCAGCGCGTCACGATCCATGACAGGCAGTCGAAGGCGGCGTTGAGGGTCGGCAGGAGGAGATAGAAGATGCCGTAGATCATCGCGAACTCGCCGGCGCCGGCGAGGGCGGCGGCGGCGACGACGGCCGCGAAGACGGCGGCGGTGCCGACGACGGTGCCGAGAACCGCCACCGCGACCGCCCCGGCGCCGACGACGGTGCCGAAGATGGCGACGGCGGCGATCACGGCGAAGGCCACCCCGCCGAGGCCGACGATGGCGACGGAGGCGAGGGCGAGAGGCAGGAGCCCCGCCGTTCCCGAGGTGCGGTCACCGGAGGCGGGGCCGAACCGGCTGCGCAGCCGCGCCTCGAACCGGTGCCGGTTGTGCACCACCCGGACGAAGGCTCCTGCGATCGCCGCGATGACGAGGAGGTCGAACACGCGGCGGACCGAGCCGTGGTCCTTCGGCAGCAGCGAGATCTCGCCGAGCCGGCCGCTGCCGCCGAGCAGCCAGGCGAGGGCGAAGAGCGCGATCGGATAGACGAAGGCGATCTGCAGGGACCGCTCGTAGGTCGACCGCCAGGAGCGTCCGAAGACGGCGTCGACCGTCTCGCCGAGACGTTCGATCCGCCGGCGGTAGCCGGTGAACCACGACGGTGCCTCGAGCTGCACGATCAGCTCCGCCCGGCTCGGGGGATCGTTCAGTTCCTCCTCGAGGCGCCTGCGTCCGGCGACGGGCGGCTCGAAAAAGAACAGATAGAACACGACCGCGAAGCCGGCCAACGTGAAGACCGCGCCGATGCCGCCCCAGAACGGGTCTTCCAGAAGCACCGTCAACGCGTCGATCATGAGAAAGCTCCCCGCTTCCGCAATCTGGAGGAGTTTTACCAGATAATGCAATCATTGTTTGCAGGCGGGGCGGGAATCCGCCTTTTCCGCGGCGGCGTCCTTGAGATTCCCGCACGATCGGCCTATAAGGCGCGCGCTCCGTCTCGCACCCCTGGAGGCGGCGGAGCGTGGCGCGGGGTTCCGCGCCATTTTATTTCCGATTGTCTCTCAAGGAGAACCACCCATGGCTCATTCGTACGAGCTCAAGGCGGTGCTGCGCGAGCGGGTCGGCAAGGGGGCCGCTCGTGCACTTCGTCGCGAAGGATTGATCCCGGCCGTGATCTACGGCGACAAGCAGGCGCCGGTCTCGATCGCGCTGCCGCTCAAGGAAACCACGCTGCGCCTGCACGCCGGCGGCTTCCTGACCCACGTCGCCGCCATCGAGTTCGATGGCAAGAAGGTCGAGGTGATCGCCCGCGACTACCAGCTCGACCCGGTCCGCGACACCCTCGTCCACGTCGACTTCCTGCGCGTCTCGGCGTCCTCGAAGCTCACCGTCGACGTGCCGGTGCACTTCCTCAATCAGGACACCTGCCCGGGCCTCAAGCGCGGCGGCGTGCTCAACATCGTCCGCCACGAGGTGGAGATGGAAGTCTCGGCCAACGCGATTCCCGAGTATATCGAGGTCGATCTCGCCGGCTTCGACGTCGGCGACTCGATCCACATCTCGGCGGTGAAGCTGCCGTCGGGCACCCGCCCGACCATCACCGACCGCGACTTCACCGTCGCCACCATCGCGGCCCCGGCGGGCCTGCGTTCGGAAGAGAACGAAGCGGCCGCGGCCGACGCCAAGGCGGAGTGATCCGACCGGCCGTCGTGACGAAGCCATCGCCGCCGCAGTCCCATGCGGCGGCGAAGTCGTTTCCGGCGGAGGCGGACCAGAGGTCTTGCGGCGCACGGGACCCGGGAGGGAGAGCGAACCGATGATGATCATCGCCGGCCTCGGCAATCCGGGCGACGACTACGCCGGCAACCGCCACAACATCGGCTTCATGGCGGTGGAGCGCATCGCACGGGTCCATCGCTTCGGCCCGTGGCGGCGCAAGTTCCAGTCGGAGGTGGCGGAAGGCACCCTCGCCGGCGAGCGCGTGCTGCTGATGAAGCCGCAGACCTACATGAACGACTCAGGCCGGGCGGTCGGCGAGGCGGCGCGGTTCCTGAAGATCGCGCCGGCCGACATCGTCGTGATCCACGACGAACTCGACCTGCCGGCCGGCCGGATGCGGGTGAAGACCGGAGGCGGCCACGGCGGCCACAACGGACTGCGCTCGCTCGACGCCCATCTCGGCAAGGACTATCGCCGCATCCGCCTCGGCATCGGCCATCCCGGCGACAAGGCGCAGGTCCACAACTACGTGCTCGGCGACTTCCACAAGGCCGACGCCGAGTGGCTGCATCCGCTGATCGACGCGGTGGCCGACCACGCGCCGCTGCTCGCGACCCGCGAGGACGAGACCTTCGCCAGCAAGGTCCACCTCGCCACGCAGCCGGCGAAGCCGAAGAAGGCGAAGGCGGGCGAAGTGAAGGCCGCGGGCGAGGAGAAATCGAACGTTGCCGCGAGCGCCGGAGCGGCTCCGGCCGGGGGAGACGCCGCGCCGGCGGAGAAGAATTCGATGGCGTCGGTGCTGCGCGGCCTGCTCGCCACCAAGCCGAAGGGCGGCAAACCCCGGCTTTGAAGGGGCTGCTCGCGCGTCCACGGTCCGGCGGGACACGGTCGCGGCCGGGCTCCGCCGATGCGGTCGGGAAGACGCCGACGGGCACCCTGCGATCTCGCACATCGACCGCCGCGACCGGGCGGCCCGCGAAGAGGAGGATCCACCGATGCTGACGCTGTTCCACGCCAAGAGCACCTGCTCGCTCGCCTCGCTGATCACGCTGAAGGAAGCCGAGATCGCGCACGAGGTCCACATCGTCGACCTCGCCGGGAAGGAGCAGACGACGCCGGCCTTCCTCGCGGTCAATCCGAAGGGGCGGGTGCCGGCGTTGAAGACGGAGGCGGGCGTTCTCACCGAGACACCGGCGATCCTGCTCTATCTGGCGCAGATCGCGCCGGAGAAGGGCCTCGCGCCGCTCGGCGATCCCTTCGCGCTCGCCGAACTGCAGTCGTTCAATTCCTATCTCTGCTCCACCGTCCATCCGGTCCACGCCCACCGCGTCCGCGGCAGCCGCTGGGCCGACGAGGAGAGTTCCCTCGCCGACATGAAGCGCCGGGTGCCGGGCAACATGGCGGCCTGCTACGGCCTGATCGAGGCCAACTTCTTCCGCGGGCCCTTCGTGATGGGCGAGCGCCTCACCATCGCCGACCCCTATCTCTTCACCATCGACACCTGGCTGAAGAGCGACGGCGTCGACATCGCGGATTTTCCCCGGCTTCACGAGCACTACCGGCGCATGCTCGACCGGCCGGCCGTTCAGGCGGCGATCGCGGTCGCCGGCGGCTGAGCGGCCGCATCCGGCGCAATAGACTTTGACAGAGGTCCGCGGCGGCGCCATAGCGACGCCGACGACGGACACGAAACGGAAAAGGTGTGCGAGATGGGTTTCAAGTGCGGCATCGTCGGGTTGCCGAACGTCGGGAAGTCGACGCTCTTCAACGCGCTGACCAAGACGGCGGCGGCGCAGGCGGCGAACTATCCCTTCTGCACCATCGAGCCGAACACCGGCGACGTCGCGGTGCCGGACCCGCGGCTGTTCAAGATCGCGGCCTCGGCGAAGTCCGCCAACATCGTCCCGACGCGGATGACCTTCGTCGACATCGCCGGCCTCGTGCGCGGCGCCTCGCGCGGCGAGGGGCTCGGCAACCAGTTCCTCGCCAACATCCGCGAATGCGACGCCATCGCCCACGTGCTGCGCTGCTTCGAGGACGGCGACATCACCCACGTCGAGGGCCGGGTCGACCCGGTCGCCGACGCCGAGACCATCGAGACCGAGCTGATGCTCGCCGACCTCGACAGCCTCGAACGCCGGGTGACGCCGCTGCGCAAGCGGGCGCAGGCCGGCGACAAGGAGGCGAAGGAACAGGTCGAGCTGATGGACGGCGCGCTGGCGCTGCTGCAGGACGGCAAGCCTGCCCGGCTCTACGAGGTGCCGAAGGGCCAGGAGAAGGCCTTCGCCATGCTCAACCTGCTGTCGTCGAAGCCAGTGCTCTACGTCTGCAACGTCGAGGAGGCGTCGGCGGCGACCGGCAACGCCCATTCGGCGAAGGTGTTCGAGAAGGCGGCAGCCGAGGGCGCGCGCGCCGTGGTGATCTCGGCGGCGATCGAGGCCGAGATCGCCCAGCTTCCGGCCGAGGAACAGGCGGAATTCATGGAGGCGATCGGCCTCGAGGAGCCGGGCCTCGACCGGGTGATCCGGGCCGGCTACGAGCTGCTCGGCCTCATCACCTATTTCACCGCCGGGCCGAAGGAGGCGCGGGCCTGGACGATCACGGCGGGCACCCGGGCGCCGCAGGCGGCCGGCGTCATCCACACCGACTTCGAGCGCGGCTTCATCCGTGCCCAGACCATCGCCTACGACGACTTCGTCAGCCTCGGCGAAGTCGGCGCCAAGGAGGCGGGCAAGGCGCGCGACGAAGGCAAGGACTACGTCGTCCACGACGGCGACGTCATGCTGTTCCGCTTCAACACCTAGGCGGCGCCCCGAAAGGTCGCGAGCCCCGAGGCCCCGAAGCGCCAGCTCGCCTCGCAGCCTCGCCGGCATCCGGCGGGGCTTTCGGCATTCGTCACGCGCCTTCTCGGACGGTGCGATCAGGCGCGCCGGCCGGAGCCGGCGTCGCGGCTGGCGGGGCGGCCGGCTGTGCCTCGCCATGAGAGAGCGGCGGCGAGGCCGGCGAAGGCGACGCCGCAGGCGAAGGTCGCCTGGGCGGGGCGAAGGCCCAGCACCGGGTCGAGCATCAGATTGGCCTCGAGCACCCGTGCCGGGTCGACCGCCGTCGCGGCCGCGTACCAGACGGCTTCGACCGCGGCGGTCGCCGGGGCGGCGAGGACGGCGACCACGAGAGTGACGAGGATGCCCGGCGAAAACCGCAGCCGCACCGCGAGGCGCAGGCCGACGAGGAAGAGGTAGAGGCCGGCGTGGAGGGCGGGCGTCGTCACGTCGACCTTCACCTGCATGAAATAGTGCAGCAGGGCGAGGGCGGTGATCGGGTGGACGAGGGCGTGGAGGCGGCGCCAGGCCCGCCCCATCCGCCGGATCGCCGCGTCGGTCGAGGTGACGCCGAGGGCGCAGAGGCCGAGCAGCGCGACGAAGCCGACGGCGAGATAGACCCGCGAGGCGATCTCGCCGGCGACCCGCGACAGCGAGAAGCTCTGGTCGGCGACGTAGAGGCCGAGGTGGGCGAGGGCGTAGAACAGCGCGGCGAGGCCGAGCATGCGCCGCAGGCCGACGAGCTTCGGCCGGCGGGCGAAGCGGGCGAGCGGCGTCACCGCGAGGGCGGCGAGGAGGAAGCGGATCGCCCAGTCGCCGGCGACGTGGATCGCCTCGGTGTAGGGCCGGGCGCCGAGGCCGAACGGGCTTTCGAGCGGCCCGCCGAGGGCCGAGTTGCCGAGGGCGGGGCCGCCGATGCCGGCTCCTCCTGCGGGCGGGAGCGGCGAGGGCAGGGCCGGGCAACCGATGCCCGGATCCCCGATGCCGGGACCGCCGATGCCGGGGCCGCCGATCACGCCCTGGCCGAGGCCCGGCGCCGCCGCGGGGCCGAAGGCGCGCAAGAGCGCGATCGCGAGCAGCACGGCCGGGATCAGCGTCGCGGCGAAGACCGCGGCCTTGAGCGGCGAGAAGCGGCCGGCGCGATCCCTCCACGGGAGGGCGATCAGGGACGATGCGAAGGGCATGGATGGTCCGGTTCTCTCGATGGTCGCGGTGGTGCGGGCGATCCCGCCGCTCCAGCTGTCGTTCCCTCGAGCGGTCCCGTCCGCGGTGCGGCGAAGCCGGGAACGTGACCGCCGGCCGGCGTGGCCGGGAGAGGGGGAACGGCGGTTCGTTCCGGCCGGTCGGGACCGCAGCCTCGACCAGCATAGCCGATCCGCCCGGGCGCGTGCTTCACGTCTCCTCACGATGACGGGAAGCCCGAGGGAAATCCGGACGTGAGCCGGCTTCCGCCGCAACCCGTCCCGGATGCACGGATTTCGTCCAGGAGCGGCCTGATTTTTTCGCTTGCGGCGGGGCTGTCGATCCGTTCGGATGAAGATCGCGGCCGGCCGGGGACGGGCCCGGGCCGGCCGGCGATCGATCCAAACGGGGAGGGGCCGGCATGATCGACGGCGTCATCGACTTTCTCAACACGATCTTCTGGGGCTACGTGCTGATCTACGGCCTGCTCGCGGTCGGCCTGTTCTTCACCGTCCGGCTCGGCTTCGTCCAGTTCCGCCATTTCCCAGAACTGTTCCGTTCGGTGCTCGGCTCCTCCAAGACCGATTTCGCCGGCATCACCCCGTTTCAGGCGCTCTGCACGTCGCTCGCCTCCCGCGTCGGCACCGGCAACCTCGCCGGCGTCGCGGTCGCGCTCTATCTCGGCGGACCGGGGGCGATCTTCTGGATGTGGATGGTCGCCCTCGTCGGTCTCGCCACCGCCTATTCGGAATCGACCCTCGCCCAGCTCTACAAGATCAAGGACGCAAACGGTCAGTATCGCGGCGGTCCGGCCTTCTACATCTCCAAGGGCCTCGGCGCCCCGTGGGCCGGCGCGGTGTTCTCGGTCTGCCTGATCCTCGCCTTTGGCCTCGTCTTCAACGCGGTGCAGGCCAATTCGATCGCCGATTCGATGCAGGGTGCCTTCGGCGTCGGCAAGCTGCCGGTCGGGATCGTGCTGGCGGTTCTCGCCGGCATCGTCATCTTCGGCGGCATCAAGCAGATCGCCCGCTTCGCCGAGATCGTGGTGCCGTTCATGGCGGTGGCCTATCTCGCTCTCGCCGTGGTGGTGGTGGTGCTCAACATCGGCGAGGTGCCGGCGGTCCTCGCCCTGATCGTCAAGAGCGCGCTCGGCTTCGAGGCGGCGGCCGGCGGGGTCGCGGGGGCGATGCTCAACGGCATCAAGCGCGGCCTGTTCTCCAACGAGGCCGGCATGGGCTCGGCGCCGAACATCGCCGCGGTCGCGACGCCCGATCCGCACCACCCCTCCTCGCAGGGCTTCGTCCAGGCGCTCGGCGTCTTCATCGACACGCTGCTGATCTGCACGGCGACCGCGCTGATGATCCTGCTCTCCGGTGCCCTCGTGCCCGACAGCGGCGTCACCGGCACCCAGCTGACCCAGGAGGCGATGGTCGCCCACATCGGCGAGGCCGGGCGCTATTTCATCGCGATCGCCATCTTCTTTTTCGCCTTCACCTCGATCATCGGCAACTACTCCTACGCCGAGAACGCCATGGTCTTCCTCGGCGTCGGCAACAAGGCGGGCATGACCGTGCTGCGCGTCGGCTGCCTCGCCATGGTGGTCTGGGGCGCCTACGAGAGCGTCGCCACGGTGTTCAACGCCGCCGACGCCTCGATGGGGCTGATGGCGACGATCAACCTCGTCGCGATCTGCCTGCTGTCCGGCACGGTCGCCAAGCTGACCAAGGATTATCTCGCCCAGCGCCGCACCACCGGCGACCCGGTGTTCCACGCCGCCGACTATCCCGAATTGAAGGGTGAGATCGACGAGGGGATCTGGTCGCGGCGGGTGTGACGACGTCACGGAGAGGCGGGAGACCACGCCCCGCCTCACCTCGAGACCGGCCCGTCCGGCGGGTCAACGGCCCTTCAGGATCACGCTCAGCGAGCCGTCGCTTTCGAGGATCACGGCTTCGACGTCGTCGAGGTCGCGTCCGCCGTTGGCCCGGACGGCGCCGAGTACTTCGTCCGCGGTCAGGCGCTGATCCCGCATCCGGCCATCGCAGAAGGCCCCGTCGCGGGCGACGAGGCTCGGCTCGGAGCGCACCAGCCGGGCGAAAGCCCGGGAGCGGACCGAGAGCGAGGCGACGAGATACTGCAGGCCGATCAGCAGGGCGAGCGCGGCCGCTCCTTCCGCGAGGGCGATGCTCTCCTGGAGGAGGACGGCCGAGAGCGTCGAGCCGATCGCGACCGTCACGACGAGGTCGAAGGCGTTGAGCTTGGCCAGCGTCCGCTTGCCCGACAGGCGCAGGAACAGGACGAGCAGGGCATAGGCCACCGCTCCGACGAGGAGCGTGCGGACGATGCCCTGCCAGTCCTGAAACAGCATCTGCGACCAGTCCACGCCGCGGCTCCTCCGGTTCATGCCGCGAACCGCCGGCGAGCGGCGTTGTTCCGGGCCCGGCCGGCGGCCAAGCGGAGGTCCGGCGGTTCACCGCAGACTCTCCTGAAAATCTTGCGTAGAAGAGCGGTCGCGGGCCGTCCGGCCCGAGGGCCGCCGCGCCCCGCGGCCGATCGAGGATCCTGCCGTGCCGTCGTCCCCTACGCCCGCCTCCGCGTCCCCCGTCCGCATCGCCATGTGGTCGGGGCCGCGCAACATCTCCACCGCGATGATGCGGTCCTTCGGATCGCGGGCCGACTGCGTGGTGGTCGACGAGCCCTATTACGCGGCCTATCTGGCGGCGACCGGGCTCGACCATCCGATGCGCGAAACCGTGCTGGCGAGCCAGCCGGTCGATCCGGCGGCGGTGGCGGCGGGGCTGTTTGAGGCGCTGCCCGAGGGGAAGACTGTGCACTACCAGAAGCACATGACCCACCACATGCTGGCGGGCTTCGATCTCACCTGGCTCGCCGACGTCACCAGCGCCTTCCTGATCCGCCGGCCGGAGGACGTGCTCGCCTCCTACGTCCAGAAGCGCGAGGCGGTGACGCTCGACGACATCGGCTTCGTGCAGCAGGTGGCGATCTTCGAACGGGTCGCCGACCGGCTCGGCGCGCCGCCGCCGGTGGTGGAGGGCGTCGACGTGCTCGCCGCCCCGGCCGCGACGCTTTCCAAACTCTGCGAGGGCCTCGGCATCCCGTTCGATCCGGCGATGACGGCCTGGGAGCCGGGCCGGCGCGAGACCGATGGCGTCTGGGCGGCGCACTGGTATCCGGCGGTCGAGGCCTCGACCGGCTTCTCGCCGCCGCGGCCGGGCGTCGCGGCGGCGGAGCTGCCGGACGGGTTGCGCCGCATCGCCGACGCGGCGCGGCCGGCCTACGAGCGGC
>Ga0065721_10052303_pt1 | contig 12202 bp, 10 predicted proteins | sample Mesricmetagenome_FD_59108 | JGI IMG/M metagenome (GOLD analysis project Ga0065721, IMG submission 59108) | Mesophilic microbial community from rice straw/compost enrichment Sample: eDNA_1 v2 (version 2) | ecosystem: Engineered > Solid waste > Grass > Composting > Bioreactor | place: USA: Davis... | reverse complement strand
GGTCAAGTCCTATATTGTGTGTAAAATCCCCGGCCGGGTTGTCTAACGGATAGACACAACCTTGCCGGTTTGTTTTTCCTTAGCTCTCTTTTGTTCGTAGTAGTCGTTCATTTCAATGTACTTCTTCTGAGAAGCCCACTTCTCGTCCATATCCATCAGCAGAGCTCCGAAAAGTCGAAACACCGATGCTCTGTTTGGAAAAATACGGACGACACGTTCTCTGCGACGAAGCTCGGCATTCAACCGCTCAACGGCGTTGGTCGTTCTTGTTCGCTTTCGGCAAACAGCGGGCAGCGCCAATACCGCTGTCGCGTCTTCAAAGCCTTCCTCAAGCACTTTCATGGCCTTTGGGGCTGTGTCTTGAAAGGTACCTAGCGTCCGCTCCAGAAGCGAACGCGCAGTCTCAGGCTCGGCCGCTTCGAATATGGCCCGGACGTGTGCTTTCACCTCATCACGTAACGCTTTAGGAGCAGCATCCAGAATATTTCGCATAAAGTGAGTCTGGCATCGCTGCCAAGTGACGCCCTGAAAGTGCTGACGAATCGCGTTTACCAGTCCCCCATGGTGATCGCTGGTTACCAGATCAACGCCGCGGAGACCACGCTGCTTCAATTCGGCAAAGAACGCACTCCAGCTCGCCTCAGACTCTGTATCATCTACGCGAAGCCCCAATAGTTCACGGTAGCCGTCTTGGTTAATGCCCGTTGCGATCATAACTCCGCGGGAGCGCACACGACCATCTTCGCGGACTTTCACATACAGCGCGTCAACGATAAGAAACGGATACTCGTTGTCGTGTAACGGACGACTGCTCCATGCTGTGATGACGGGATCCAGTTGCTTGCACAGCTCGCTTACCGTTGATTTGGAGAACTCAGTCCCGCACAACTCTTCTGTCACCTTCGTTACTTTGCGCGTAGATATGCCGTTAACCACCATCTCCATAAGGGAGATAACAAGTGCCTGCTCACTACGTTGGTAACGTGCGAATAACTCGGTTGAAAATGCTCCATCTCTAAAACGGGGAACCTGAAGCGTGAGGTTGCCTACTCGAGTGCTGAGTGTATGCGGGTAAGAACCGTTACGGTATGCCAACCGCTCCTCCGTACGCTCATAACGCTCCGCGTGCAGCTGCTCAGTCGCTTGTGCTTTAAGAACCTGGTTCAAGACCGATTGTAGTAATGCTGCTACACCTTTATCTTGCGAATTTCCCAAAAACAACTGATGCAAAAGCTCCGAATCTACGTTAATCTGATATTGAGCCATAGCAAATCCTCCCCTAGAATGTTGTCTCGACAACCTCATTCTAACCGAGGATTTTGACTATGGCTCTCCTATTTCTCACCATAGCTTTTTACACAAGTATACGGACTCAACTTCTCCTAGTCCTCCTTCGTGGGGGAAAGAGCCAATTTAACTGTACTTTTCCATCTATTTTACGATTACAAGAAAAAAACCTGCGAAACAACTGGATATTTCCAGTTATTTTGGGGCCTCGAGATACAGCTCGAGCATTTTGGGGACCTCGAGTTACAGCTCGAGTATTTTGGGGACCTCGAGTTACAGCTCGAGCATCTTGGGGCCTCGAGATACAGCTCGAGGAGACTTAGCAGCCATGACCCTATAACAAAAAGTTGCAGGAAAGATTGCCTCGCATCGCCCCCGAAGAAGATGATGAGAAATTAAGCCTATTTCGAGATCCGATCGAATAGCCGAAATAAATATTGTCCTTTTGACAACATCGAAGAGGGCCTGGATTTCATTACAGCTAAGGAGGACGATCGGATGCACGAAATCGCAGGTAGAACGAAAAGGAGGTTTATGACGTCGGTTCTGGCGGCCGTCGCGTTGCTTCTTGGAGCCATGCCTCAGCATTCATCGGCCGCCGCCGCGAGCTTCAAGGACGTGCCGGCTAAGCATTGGGCCTACGAAGCGATTCACAGGGCCGCCGCGGAGGGTTGGGTGGACGGCTACGCCGACGGGACTTTCCGCCTATCTCAGCGGGTGACCGAAGCCGAATTCCTGAAGCTGCTTCTGGCGGCCGCCGTTCCCGGCGAGCTGCGGGAGCGGCAAGCGGGAGAGGCTTGGAGCGCCCCGTATTACAAGTACGCGGAAGAGAGGAAATTCCCGTTATCCGCGGCCGGAGCAAGCTTCGACAGGGGCGGCGCCGCGCAGCTGATCGCCGCCCTGAAGGGACAGCTCCTCAGCCGAACCGAGGCGGTCCGGTATCTGCTCGACAACAAGCTCTCGAATGGCGTCACTTCGGCGACGGTAGAAGGCTACCTGATGGACAATCCGCTGAGCCGGGCGGAGGCCGTCCAGTTTATCGTCAACGCGTTGGGAGGAGAGACGCAGGCCGAACCGGAGCCGAAGCCCGCCGAGGGTTACGAGCTGCGAGGCATTGCCATCGGAGACTCGGAGGCCGCGGTAACGGCAAAGCTGGGCAAGCCGGATCGGGTGGATCCGAGCGAATACGGATTCCAGTGGCACGTCTACAACCGGGACTACAAGCAGTATGCGCAGATCGGCATCAGCGGGGGCAAGGTCGTCGCGCTATTCTCCAATGCCGACGCGTGGCGAAGTGCCGACGGGCTCGGAATAGGCTCCACGAAAACATCGATCTCGGCCAAGCTGGGGAACGCCCGCAGCCTGACGGATCTCGATACGAATCTATACGTCAGCACGGAAAGCGATATCTACCCGAGTTACGAGGTGGACGGCTCCTATCTGACATTTATGCTGGACCGGCATAACGGCGGCAAAACGATGGGCATCTATATGATCGAGCGCAACGCCGCCGCCGCTCGCAGCGGGAATTACGGCATCGTGAACGCCGCTCTCCTGACCGCCTACGAGCGGGAGATCTTCGATCTCGCGAATGCGTCCCGCGTCCTGGCCGGCAAGAAGCCGTTTGCCTGGGACGACAAGATCGCCGCCACCGCCCGCGCCCACAGCAAGGACATGGGAGAGAAAGGCTATTTCGATCACGACAATCCGCAAGGCCTTAGCCCGTTCGACCGGATGAAAGCCGACGGAATCGCCTACTCCGCCGCGGGAGAAAATATAGCGGCCGGCCAGATCAACGCCGTGTTCGCCCATGCGGGATGGATGAACTCGGAAGGCCATCGCCAAAATATTTTGGGCGACAATTACGAAAGGCTCGGCGTCGGCATCGCTTATTCGGAGAAATACGAATACCGGATCTACTATACTCAAAACTTTTATACTCCGCGCGGATAGGAACGAAGCAGGCGCTTCTACGCGAACGCGCCGCACGTTGCTCCGCGCAAAAAGACCGCGCTTTCCGCCGACGAACGGCGGAATGGCGCGGTCTTTCCGATTTCAAGAGAAGCTTACGAGCAGCTCGTCCAGCAGGTCGGCCAGCTTCTCCGGCTCCATCTTGCGAACGAGGTAGCGGTGCCGGCCTTCCGGGTCCGAGCGCCAGCGGTTGGATCCGTCCCCGCCGTCGACTTCGGCGAAGCCGCGGACGACGTCCCAATAAGCGCCGGCTCCCTCCGCGGCGTACAGCACCGCCGTCAAGTCCCAGCTCTCGCGGATGCCGCCTTCCGAGCCGGACCAAGCATTGTAGCTCAATCGCACGGGATGGTCGGCCGGCAAGTCGGTATGGAGCCGGCTGCCGGTTCGAATCTCCGCCCCGATCTCGAAGCCGGTAAACGTAATCCCGGTCGGCCAGCGCTCCGCGACGTATGCCGCCGATTCGGGATGCATCTCGAAATTCCACTCCTTGCCCTCCGGGAACCGGCCGCCCATGACGACCAGATGCCTCGCCTTGAGCGCGACCAGCTCCGCCCCGGTCAGCGCGGAATGCCGGTCCGGACCGGAACGGAGCAGATTCAGGAAGTTGACCAGCGGCCCGATCGCGACGAACACGACCGATCCGTCCTCCGCCTTCGCCAGCAGCTCCCGGTGCAGGTCCGTCGCGTCCGGCGCTTCTTCCCCGTCCGAATACCGGTTCGGGTAGCTCCGGGCGACCGTCTTGTTATACTTCGCGTACAAGGAGTCGTCGTCGAGAAATCCGGGCAGCCCCTTCAAGGTGCCGACGGGAAGCTCCCCCCTGCCGTAATAGCCGTTCAAGGCGTCGAGGCACCCGGCTCCCCAGCGGCTGGACGTGCAATGCGTCATCCCGGCGATGCGGACCTTGCCCGCCCGCTCCAGCGCGTGCAGAACGGCCACGGCGCCCGCGTCGTCGCAATCGGGGCCGATATCCGTATCCAGGATCACCGGAACCGGATCCCCGCCGGGCCTGTAATCGTCCCTACCGTTCATCTCCCGACCCTCCCCCGGCTGGCATCCAGATACCGCTCCAGTTCCTCTCTCGTCGGCATCGCCGACTGTGCGCCGACTTGCTGCACCGACAAGGCGCCGACCGCGTTGCCGACGCGGACGGCTTCGGCCACGTCGAAGCCGGATGCCAAGGCGTACGCGAATCCGGCGTTAAAGGAGTCCCCCGCCCCGGTCGTATCGACCGCTTGGGCCGGAAAGGCATCGATATGGGTCAGCTCCGCGTCCCGGATCAGGTACGCGCCGTTCTCTCCCGCCTTGGCGATCACGGCGCCGACGCCGCGCCGCACCAGGTCGCCGGCCGCTTCCTTCAACTGATAGACGTAGCTGTCTTGCTTGCCCGCGTAATAGCGAACCTCCGTCTCGTTCGGCGTCATGTAGTCGATGTAACGGAAGATCGCGTCCGGAAGCCGGGACGCGGGCGCCGGATCGAGCACGATCGTCTTGCCGGCTTGCTTCAGCCGCTTGACCGCGTAAGCGACCGTGCCGATGGGAATCTCGAGCTGAAACAAAAACAAGTCGGATTCGAGCAGCTCCTCCCACCTCGCGTCGATGTCGTCGGGCCCAAGGCAGCCGTTCGCCCCCGGCGAAACGACGATCTGATTCTCTCCTTGCCGGTCGACCAGGATCATGGCCGTCCCCGTCGCGGTTCCCTTCTCCGTGCCGACTCCGCCGACGTCGACCCCGTTCATGCGCAAGTGACGGATGTAATCGTGGCCGTGAATATCGTCTCCGACTTTGCCCACCATCTTCACCTTGGCGCCCAACTTGCCGAGAGCGATGGCCTGATTGCCTCCCTTGCCCCCGAAAAAAACGGAATAGCCGTCGGCCGTCAGCGTCTCCCCGGGCTGGGGGAACCTCTCGACGGCCGCGACCATGTCCACGTTCAAACTGCCGATCACGCATACGGATTTCATGAGGCTGACACGCTCTCTCTTCTATGGAATAGGCTGTTGGCTTTCTCAGCCCCATTATAGAAGAGCCCAAGTCTAATATTTTAAGGACTTCCGGTACACTTTCCCAAGGTATGCGCCGTCCCCGTCACCCCAGCAAGGATTCCAGATCGGCCGTCAACGTCCCGATCGGACGGATCGCCGGGAGGGATAGCTCGTACAGGAACGAGGGCCTCGGTCGATCGGAGAACCGCTTCAGAATCAATTCGTCTCCATGAAGCTCGTCCAGCCTGGCCGACAGCATGCGGGGCGTCACGGCGGGAAGGGCCCGGCGGATCTCCTGAAACCTCTCGTAATGGAAGTTCAGCGCCACGAGCACCGGCATGTTCCACGCCTTGGCGGACAACGGGCCGCGGCCGATCGCCGCTTCCGAGCTTCGGATCGCTTGGGCCGCTTCCCGGTAGAGCTTGCCTTTGTCGGTCAGCTTGTATTCCGGCAGCAACGGGTGGCGACGCTCGTGCGGAGTCAAATGCATAAGCAGGCCGGCGTCGCTTAGCTGCTTCAGATTATCGCTCAGACGGGCGGGAGCGATGTCGAGCTGCTTCTGCAGCGGGGTAAAGCGCCCGCCGCTGCCCTCGAGCTCCAGCAGGATCGGAATCGTCCACCGTCCGGACAGCTCCTGCGAGAGACCGAGCACGAATTGCTCCTTGCTCAAAGCTGGGTCAATGGCTCCGATAACATGAGAGAGTGCCCGTCCGGATCGACGAACGTCGCCAGCTTCACGAAGTCGGGAATCGTCTCGATCTCCCCGACGAACGAGACGCCGAGCTCTTGAAGGCGGCCGTACGCGGCCTCGATGTCTTCGACGTCGAAGACGGTAGAGGACGTGGACGGGGCGACCTCCTCCGCTTGGGAGAAACCGACGAAGGCGTCCTTCGTGTTCGTCTTGACCATCGCCATTCCCCACTCCGGGTTATGGTACAGCACCTCGAAGCCCAGCTTTTCCGTGTAAAACGCCATCGTTACGTCCAGATTCTTCACGTTGTACCAGACGGTTACTCCTGGAATATACATGCAGATCTCCTCCTTTTCATACCGATAGTATACTAAGTATATTTTCGATAGTAAAGGCTTATTTTTCCTCCGCGGCCAGTCGATCTCCCTCGGGCAAACGTCCCGGAGAGAGATTTGAACGCGGGGGCGTCTATCTCTGCTAGTCGGATATCACTCGTAGCTAAGTATAGCTGAGCGTGATTCGTTGGTTTTCGGAGCATCGGGACGGTCGCGTAGGACAAGGTCGCATCTCGAACGAATACAATGCAAATGTAAATATACGGCAGGTGAAGAGGAGGTCGATAAGGGGAGGATAGCCAATCGGGTCGGCTCGCTCGCGTCCGGGACGGACAACCCGGGCTTGACCGATAGAGACGAGAAAAGAGGTAAGGCGACCATGCACGACTACATGATGTTTACGACGATCGCCGTTTTCTTGTGTACCATCGCTTTTATGTTTTGGCGCCCGCAAATCAACGAAGCCATCCCCGCGACCGTAGGCGCGATGATCGTCATTCTGAGCGGAAGCGTGACGCTCGGCGATCTCGGCGTCATCGCGACGACGATAGGCGGAGCCGCGGTCACGATCATGGCGACCATCGTGATGGCGATCGTCCTGGAGAGCTTCGGCTTCTTCCACTGGGCGGCCGATACCCTGATGGCCAAGGCCAAGGGGTCGGGCATCCGATTGTTCTGGTACACCAATCTGCTTTGCTTCCTGATGACTTTGTTCGTGAATAACGACGGCAGCATTTTGATTACGACGCCCATTCTGATCATGATGCTGAGCCGACTGCGTCTGAAAAACCATCAGAAAATTCCTTATCTGCTGTCCGGCGCCTTGATCGCCACGGCCTCCAGCGCGCCGATCGGAGTCAGCAACATCGTGAATCTGATCGCCTTGAAGATCGTCGACATGGACCTGTACATGCACACGGCGATGATGTTCGTGCCGGCTACGCTCGGGCTCGTCCTGCTGGCTCTGCTGCTGTTCCTGAATTTCTATCGCGTGCTGCCGCGCAAGCTTCCGATCCACGTGCCCGGCCAGTGGCGCTACGGCCAGGACCCCCGTTATCACCCGTTAAAAGGAGAACCCCCGCCGGAAGCCTCGCTGCCGAACGCCGCCTTCATGCGGAACGTCCTGATCTTCGTGCTCGTCGTTCGAATCGGCCTGTTCGTCGCTTCCTACTTCAGCTTTCCCGTCTGGCTGGCGGCCGTCATCGGCTCGGCGGCGTTGCTCTCTTGGCGCTGGTATTACTTGAAGATCTCTCCTCGCGACATGATTCGCAAGACGCCCTGGTATATCCTCGTGTTCGCTTTCTCGATGTACGTCATCGTCTACGGCTTGAACAACATCGGGCTGACCGACTGGCTCATTCGGGAAATGCGGCCGATCGTCTCCGGCGGATTGTTGCAGGCCAGCATGGGACTGGGATTCCTGTTGTCCGTCCTGTCCAACATCTTCAACAATCACCCCGCTCTCATGGTCGGAACGATCACGCTGACCGAGCTGGGCCTCGATCCGCTGACGCTGAAAATATCCTACCTGGCCAGCGTCATCGGAAGCGACATCGGGTCCTTGCTTCTTCCGATCGGCACGCTCGCGACGATCATGTGGCTCCACATCGTCCGGAAAGCCAAGATCAAGATCGGATGGGGCGATTACCTGAACGTCACGTTCCGGGTCATCCCGCTCAGCTTGTGCTTTACGTTGATCGTTCTCGCTTACTGGGTGCAATGGGTATTCTGACGCGGCGCCCGAAGCCGATGTGCAGCCTGGACGCCAGACCAAGCAAAAACGCCTTCGGCGTTCTTGGACGCCGGAAGAAGCTTTGCGGAGACGATACAGGTAATAATAAGCGTGAAACTTATAATTTCTGTATCGTGAACAAAGGGGAGCTCCGTCGACCGGCATTGCGCCCGTCATCGGAGCTCCCCATCGTTAGCGCGGCGTCGGAACGAACGCGCTCGGGAATACGGCTATCGGATCGTTTTCAGCGCGCCGCTCCAGGCCAGCACCTGGTCGAGCATCCCGTTCAGATTGGTCAGGTGAAGATCGGCCGGCTTGAACTCGGTGCCGTTCTCGAAGTCGGTAAAGAGGGACAGCGCCGGGTGCACCCGGACGTCCGCGACGGAGAGTTCGCCGAGGATGCCGCGCAGATGCTCGGCCGCCCGGGCGCCGCCCACCGAACCGTAGCTGACGATGCCCGCGGCCTTGTTGTTCCACGCTTCCCGAGCGTAGTCCAAGGCGTTCTTCAGCGCGCCGGTGATGCTGTGGTTGTATTCCTGCACGATAAAGACGAAGCCGTCCAGGCTCGAGAGCTTCGCGTTCCATGCTGCCGCCTGTTCCGAAGCGTCCGTCTCTCCCAATAGCGGAAGCTTGTAATCGGCGATATCCACGATCTCGTAGTTGGCGTCTCCGCGCCCGTCGGCGATTTTCTTCACCCATTCTCCGACTTGGGGGCTTACCCGGCCCTGGCGCGTGCTTCCCAGAATGATTCCGATGTTGAGTTTGGACATGACATACCTCCCGGATAGTCAAGACGATGCTGCGATCGCCTGCGGTTTATACCCACTCTAGGATATCCATTCCGTACGGCATTATGTTCGGGGATTGTTTATAATGAGAAAAACGACAAACCTTGCGAATCGAACGGAGGCCCGAACGCCGCCATGATCCATTTCGAACCGGATACTTGCCGAATTCGGCATGGAGGAGAGAGCCTTCAGCTGTTGCCGAAGGAATTCGTCCTGCTGCGCTACCTGCACGAGAACGCAGGGCGCTCGTTCTCCCGGGAGCAGCTGCTGAACGCCGTCTGGCCGATGGAAGCTCCCGTCGACCGGACCGTGGACGACCATGTCTACCGGCTGCGCAAGAAGACGGCCGGGTGGTCTCATCTGTTCCGCCTGGAGACGGTCCGGGGAAAAGGCTATAAGCTGACCCTCGCCCCATCGGCGCCCGGAGAGCGCCCGCTCTTGAGCGACGGGCAATTCGCCGCCGACGTCGGCCGGTTGTTTTCCAAGTACCACAGTCTCGGAATGGGCGCGGCGATGCAATTGCTCTCCGAACATCGCGATATTCTCAGCTTACCCGAAGACCCCTATTATGACGCCTACGTTCGTTTCGTTCGGGGCGACTTCAGATCTCTCCTGGAGGCGGAGAACGTCGATCCGTCGCAAAAAGCCGCTTACGCGGCGTTCATCCTGTCGTTCGTCGAAGAGAATCCCGGCGTCCCGCTCTCTTACATCGAACGGCTGACGGCCGCGAAAGGCCGGCTGACTCCGGATTGGATCGCCGACTTGAAGTCCGAGGCCGTCTCCCTTTATCTGGAGGCCGGGTTGCCCGATCGGGCCCGGGCGACGCTGAACGGGCTGGGGCCGATCGTAGCCGGGCTGGAATCCCCCAGCTTCACCGCGGTTTTCTTGCTCAAGCAAGCCTGCCTGTCGATACGGGAAATCCGTTTGGACGACGCGCTCGCGCAGCTGCTGGAGTGCGAGGAGCTTCTGAACCGGCATCCGATTCTTCGGGAGCGCGGGGCCTATCTGGTCTGCAAAGCGTCCTTCCTCTATCGCCGAAGAGAAATCGCCGCCGCTAGGGAGTCATTGGACGAGGGCATCGAAACGACGAAGCGGACTCGTTTCGTTCCCCACCTGCTCGGCTGTCTGCGTCTCATTCTTCGTTACTTCCGTACGGATGACGCGGACCCGGCCTACCGGGAGAAATACCGGCGGCAATGGGACGCCCTGTCCGAGCGGTACCGATTGGACGAATTGCCGGAGTTGGCCGCGAAGGTGCTCGAACGGTCTCTCTGACCGGCGAATATCGGCGCTGCGTCGCCTGCCGAGGCGAACTTACGATTCCTCTGATCGTTCTCTGACAATCCCCTGCTACGATGAGCTTAACGATTCGCAGCAGGGGGTTTTTGTATGCTTAGAAAAAACCGTTCGTTCGCCCATATGTTCGCCGCCTACGGCCTTTCCGCTTTCGGCGATTACATGGATTTCATGGCTGTCGCGATTCTGTTCGGCTTTGCGTGGGGGGCGGACGCGATGACGATCGCGCTCTTGCCGCTCGCCTACGCGGTGCCCGGCATCCTGCTCGGGCAATTCGCGGGAATCGTCGCCGACAGACGCAACAAGCGTAACGTCATGATCGCCGCCGATTGGATTCGCGCCGTTCTGACCGTTCTCATGGTATTCGCCCCGAACGTATGGGCCATGCTTGCCTGGATCTCCTTGCGCTCCGCCGCCCGCGTCTTCCACTATCCGGCTCAGCAGGCGATGACGAGGCGAGTCGTCGAACCGGGCGAGCTGTTGCAGGCTACCTCTCTGAACGGAGCAGTCTTTCAGCTATCGAAAGTGCTCGGCCCGTTGATCGGCGCGTCCGCGGCGGCCGCTTTCTCCCCTCTCGGGTGTATCGCCGCCAATGCGGCATGCTTCGCGGTATCCGCCGCGCTGCTGCTCCGGATCCCCGCGGAACAAGGGAACGTTGCCGAGCATGCCGATGCGCGGCCGGAGAAGAAGTCCGGCTTGTTCGGCGCCTGGCGGGAAGGCTGGCTCACCGTCGCCGCCAGCCGGATATTGCTGACGAGCATCGCGTTCGGACTGGTCGGGCTGTTCGGCATCCAGCTGATCGATGCCCAGATCGCCGTCCTTCTCCGCGACATCGCCCCTCGCCGTCCCGAGCTGCTCGGATGGATCGTCTCCGCCATCGGAGCGGGCGGCCTGACCGCCGTCGCCTGGCTGCGGAGGTATAAGCAGCTGACCGCGTACGGTTGGCTGCTCGGGGGAGGCGTCGCGCTCATCGGGGCGATGTTCGCCGCCGCCGGCACGTTCCGGCACGATACGCCGGCCTGGTTTATGCTGGCCGCTTCTTTCGCGGGCGGGATCGGCACCGGGTTCACTTCGACGGGCATGAGCTATATTCTGCAAAAAGAAACGCCGCCCGAAGCGATCGGCCGGGCTAGCGGGATTCTCGACTCCTTAAGCGGCGTCGTCTTCGTGATCGCCCCGATTGCCGGAGGGGCATTGGTCGAATGGAAAGGCGCTTCCTTCGCCTTCTTGGCCGCCGGAACCGCCGTCGGCGGCATCGGCTTGCTCGGCATCGCCGCCCGGCGCCGGCTGTGGGGCTCGACCGGGCGAACCGGGGCGGACGACGCCCCGAGCTCGATGTCCGCCTAAGGCGTCGGCTCGGCTGCGGGGAGCCGACCCGTCAGCACCGCCCCGCCCTCCGGCGCGTTGGCCGCGGTCAGCTCTCCGCCGTGCGCCCGGAAGATGCGCCTGGCGATGGCCAGCCCCAAGCCGGCTCCGCCCGTATCCCGGCTGCGCGACGCTTCTCCCCGATACAGCGGCTCGAAGACGCGGGGCAGATCCGACGGAGAGAACCCCGCGCCCGTATCCTTCACGACGACGAATACCTCGCGCTCTTCGGAGAAACATCGGACGAGGACGCTTCCTTCGAAAGGCGCGTGCCTGACCGCGTTGTCGAGGAGGTTGCTCAAAGCGCGCTCCAGCAGGTGGGCGTCGCCGACGATCGGGCGCGGTCCGTCGCCGCCTTCCGTTCGGACGGAGATCGCCTTGTCCGCGGCCGCCCCGCGAATGCCGTCGACGGCCGCCCGCAGAACGGCCGCGAGATCCGCCTCCCCGTCCTCCTGCTTCTGCTGCGCGAACTCCGTCTTGGCATAGACGAACAGATCCGACACGAGCCGATCGAGCTGATCGGATTTCTCCCGGCAGACCGACGCGTACTTCGCCATCTGCTCCGGCGTCGCGGCGATTCCCTGTTCGAGTCCTTGCAGGTACCCTCTAAGCGCGAACAACGGCGTTCGCAGATCGTGGGCGATCGCCCCGATGAAAAATCTTCTTTCCTCCTCCAGCTCTTCCCTCCGTTCCATCGCGCGGCCAAGCCCGGACACCATGACGGAAAACCCTTCGCCCGTCTCCGCGATTTCCCG
>Ga0065721_10005889_pt1 | contig 12202 bp, 13 predicted proteins | sample Mesricmetagenome_FD_59108 | JGI IMG/M metagenome (GOLD analysis project Ga0065721, IMG submission 59108) | Mesophilic microbial community from rice straw/compost enrichment Sample: eDNA_1 v2 (version 2) | ecosystem: Engineered > Solid waste > Grass > Composting > Bioreactor | place: USA: Davis... | reverse complement strand
TTGCGCAAGCTCGCCCTCAATGTCCTGCGAACCGCAAGACCCGATATCTCCATCAGGAGAAAACGCAAACGCTCCGGATGGTCCAACGCCTTCGCCAAAACCATCCTCGGTCAAATGCGATAGCCCTGGCGCACCGTCTCGCCGGCCTTGACGATCGCGACCCGCACCGCATCCTCGACCGAATCGGGCGAGCTTCCGACGAGCTCGAGGGTCTTGTAAATATGATTGGGCATGGAGCCGGCCTCCCGATTGTTCCAGAGCCTACCGCATGCACATAGCATATTCGGCAACGCCGCGCCCGCCTCCCGGGATTCCGCCGGACCGAATGACATCAATGGCCAAAAGCGGGCGCCTCGCAGACAAGGGTCTTGGCCGGGCGCCGCCCAAATAGATTCATTCCGGATCAATTTCCATAGCTTAGCCTTGCCCTTCGGTTACGGCAGGCTATGCTGTCCGGGCATCGGACACGAGGCGTGCGGTGCCGGGTCGTAAGAAGCCCGCTTGAGACGAAATCCCTATCGCCATCCTGCCGGGTGGCCGCTGCGCATGTCCAAGCCCTAGGACGGATCGACATTCAGCGTAGCCAAATCATGGCGGCGGCGAGGAATGCGAAGCCTGTGAAGTGGATGGTTCGCCGTTCGTAGCGAGTGGCGAAGCGTCGGAAGTGCTTGAGACGGTTGAAGCATCGTTCGATGCGATTGCGTTGCTTGTAGGCGATGGCGTCGTGCGGGATAGCGACTTTGCGGGTGCGGTTTGAAGGGATCACGGCTTCGGCGCCGAGTTCGGCGATGATGGCGCGCAAGGCATTGCTGTCATAGGCTTTGTCGGCCAGCACGGCATCGCCTTCCTGTCCTTCGAGTAGGGCGGGAGCCTGCGTGACGTCGCCCACCTGACCTGCCGTGACGATGAGACGCAGCGGTCGACCAAGTGTATCGGCAAGCATGTGGATCTTGGTCGTCAGTCCACCTCGGGAACGCCCCAGCGCCTGATCCTTTGCCCCCCTTTTCCGCTCGCGGCCTGCTGGTGGGCGCGAACAATGGTGCTGTCGAGCATCAGATATTTGTTGTCCCGGTCGGCGGTCAGCGCCTCGAACACCCGCTCCCATACGCCGGCATGGCACCAGCGGCTGAAACGGCGATGGACCGTCTTCCATTTGCCATAGCGCTCAGGAAGGTCACGCCAGTGCGCCCCCGACCGTAGAACCCACAGACATCCGTTCACAAACAAGCGGTTATCCGATCCCGTCCGTCCCGGATCGCTCGCCTTCCCAGGCAGCAACAGCGCAACCTTCACCCACTGCGCATCGCTCAACTCGTAACGCTTCACGCCCATTCATAGCCTCCGCTCAATCGCGGAACCCTATGAATCACCACTTACGCCGCTTGGGAATCCTGAATGTCGATCCGGCCTAGGGCCAAAGGCCGCGGCGTAAGCCTCAAGCTTATTCTTAACACCCGGCTTCAAAGCCGCCTTTCCGCCGATGCGCGGGAAGGCGGAGGCGAATGGAATTCGAAGACGGCAATGCGCGCGGCGTGCGCGCCCTGGCGGCGGGCGACCCCCTGCCTCCCGACGACTGGCCCGGCCCCCGGTCCGGCGCTGCCCTCGACGCGGCCTACGCCGCGCACGGCCCGCGTCTCGCGCGCTATTTCCGTCGCCACCTGCTCGCGCAGGATGTCGGTGACTTCGTCCAGGAATGCTTTCGCCGCTTCGCGCAGGTCCGGGCATCGGCGCCCGACCCGATCGACCGCCCGGCCGCCTATCTCGTGCGGACCGCGCATAACCTTGTTGCCGAGCGCGCCCGCGCCGACGGGCGCCGGATGCAGGCCGGGCATGTCCGCTTCGACGAGGACGTCCATGCAGGTCCGGACCCGCACGAGGCGCTCGAGGCGCGCGATACGATCCGCCGCCTCGAAGACACGATCGCCCGCCTCAAGCCCAAAACGCGGACCATATTCCTGATGCACCGAATCGAAGGTCTCAGCTATGAAGAGATTGCGGTCGCACAGGGGATGAGCGTGAAGGGCGTGGAAAAGCAGATGACCAAGGCACTCGGCGCGATCCGCCGGTCGCGGCAGGATGGCCGATGATCGGCCATCGCAGCGCCGAAGACTGGCTCGCGCTCATGGAAGGCCCCGAGGCGGCGCGGCACCGCGACGCGTTCGAGGCCTGGCACCGCGATCCCGCCAACGCCGCCGCCTATGCGGCATTGCAGCGCGCGTTCGACAGCGCGCGCCACGTCTCGGCCGAGCGGATCGCCGATCGCGCGCGCGTCCATGATGCCGCACGGCGGGACCGCCGGCGCCAATGGGCTGCCGCGGCGGCGGTCCTGCTCACGCTCGCGGGCGGTTTCGCCTGGATCTCCATGCGCCCCGAGCGAGCACAACCCGTCATCGCCGCACCGGCAACGACCGGCGAGCAGCGTCTCGCCGACGGAACGCGCGTCACGCTGTTCGACGGCGCAGCGATCACAACAGAATTCAGCGGCGGCGAACGCATCGTGACGATGGCCGGCGGCCGCGCCCGCTTCGCGGTCGCGCACGATGCGAGCCGCCCCTTCCGCGTGATCGCCGGCCCCTCGGTCACGACCGCGCTCGGCACGGTCTTCGAGGTCGATCTCAACAACGGGCAGCCGCGCATCCGCCTGCTCGCGGGTTCGGTCGAAGTGGCGAACAGGTCGGCCGACCGGCGGGCGCTCCGACTCGCCCCCGGCGAGAGCGCCGAAGTCGCCGCCGAGGGCCCGCGGCGGCTTCCCGCGATGACCAGCCCGGTCGCGACCGGCAAACTCGAGGCCGACGGCCTCGCGCTCGGCGCGATCGTCGACCGCGCCAATCGCCTCAACAAGAGCAAGATCCACCTCGCCGACCCCGCGCTCGCGCACCTTCCGGTCAGCGGCCGGTTCGCGTTGGAGGATGGCGATGCGCTCGCGCGCAAGCTCGCCGCCGCGCTCGACCTTCGGGTCGAAGCCGGCCCCGACGGCCCCATACTCAGGCACCGCTAAAAAAACGGGGGGTCGCACGCCCCCGCGTCATCAAGCCACCCAGACAGCCAAAATGCGGCTGCAAGGGAGGATTTGATGAAAAGACTATTCGTAGCGGCACTGCTCTCAACCGCGGCCAGCCTTGCGATCAGCGTACCCGCCGCCGCGGCGCAGACCGGCGACGCCGATTATGATATTGCCGAACAGCGCCTCGCCGACGCGCTGCGCGAATATTCCAGAATCTCGGGACGCGATGTCGTTGCGGCTGCGGCGCTCGTCGAAGGACGTCGCAGCGCCGCAGTGCGGGGTCGATACTCCGCCGACGCAGCACTCGCGCGCCTGCTGTCGGGCACGGGTCTCATGGCCGAACTTGTCGATGGCGCGCTCGTCGTGCGCGAAGCAAGCATTGCGCCGCTTGCAGAAGCGCGACGAATCGAAGCCGGCGACGCGGCGATCGTCGTAACCGGTACGCGCATCCGCGGGACCGGACCGGTGGGCTCGCCCGTCATCACGCTCGACCGGACGGCGATCGAACACAGCGGTCTGACATCGGTCCAGCAGGTCGTTCAGACGCTGCCGCAAAATTTCGGTGCGGGGCCCAATGAGTCGACACTGGGTGCCGGCACGCGCAATGGCGCAGGTTCGAACGGCGGATATGGATCGAGCATCAACCTCAGGGGGCTCGGCGCCTCGTCGACGCTGGTGCTGATCGATGGAACGCGCCCCGCGCTTGGAGGGCTTGGCGGCGTGTTCGCGGATCTATCGATGGTTCCGCTCGGCGCGGTCGACCGCATCGAAGTGCTCACCGACGGAGCGTCTGCGATCTACGGCGCCGACGCCGTCGCCGGCGTCGTCAATCTGCGCCTGCGGAATCGCTTCGACGGCGCCGAGGCGACGTTGACGGCGGGGACCGCCGATGGCGACATGACCAACCTTGTGGCAAGCCAGATCGCCGGTCATCGATGGGCGGAAGGCCATGTCGTCGTCGCCTATCAATTCGAGAGTCGCGGCCGGCTCGCTGCGGCGAAACGACCTTATGTAACCGAGGATCTGCGACGGTTCGGCGGCCCCGACTATCGCTCGAGCTACGCGGTGCCCGGCACGATCCTCGCGAACGGCATCCTCTATGCAATCCCGGCAGGGCAGGACGGAACAAACCTTGCTCCCACCGATCTCGCCCCGGGTACGGCAAACCTCCGCGACGCGCGAGCCGCGACCGATATCATCCCCCGTCAGCGAACGCACAGCCTGTACACCGCCGGCGAAGTCCTGCTCGGCGAACGGCTCGCGCTACGCGCCAGCCTGCTCGCCGCGCGCCGCGCATATGAAAAAATCGCTCTCCCCGAATCCTCGAGCGCGGTCACGGTCCCGGTAACCAACCCCTTTTATGTCGACCCCGCGGGTACCGGGCGTCCGGTCTCGGTCCGCTACAGTTTCGTCAACGACCTGGGTCCGGAGATCGATCGCGGCCGGGTGAAGGGCGCGACCGCAACCGCCACGCTCGAACGCGAGGCCGGACGCTGGCGCCTCGCAATCGGCGGCGCCTATGGCCGACAGGTCGAGCGGCGGGTCGATGTCAATGTCCCCAACCGTGCGCGCATCGCCCAGGCGCTTGCCGACCCCGACCCGGCCACGGCGCTCAATGTGTTCGGCGACGGCAGCGCAAACAATCCGGCGACAATCGCGTTCATCCGTGGCGGGCGCGTCTCGACCACGCGTTTCGACAGTCTCTCGGCCGCGCTCCGCGCCGATGGCCCTTTGGTGACGCTGCCCGCAGGCGACGTCCGGCTGGCGGTCGGAGCCGAATATCGACGCGAGCATTATCGTGCCCGGTCGCTGTCCGACGTCAGTTCGCTCGCCCCGGTCGAGAATCGCAACCCCGAGCTTCCGGGACCTCGCCATGTCCGTTCGGCCTATGCCGAACTCAATATTCCGATCCTCGGGGGCGAAACGGCTTTGCCGGCCATCGAGCGGCTCGACCTGTCGCTCGCAGCGCGGTTCGAAGATTATAGCGACGTCGGCCGGACGACCAATCCGAAGATCGGTGTCCGGTGGGAACCGCTCGAAGGCGTTGCACTGCGCGCCTCCTACGGCACGTCCTTCCGTGCACCGAGCTTCGAGGAACTGATCGGCCCCGCAGTATCGCTCTATCTCGCTACGCGAGTGGCCGATCCGAATGCACCCGGCGGGCAGGCGAACGTCCTCGCGCTTTTCGGCTATGCGCCGGACATTCGTCCCGAAAAGGCAAAGAGCTGGACTGTCGGGCTCGATCTCAATCCGCGTGCGATCCCCGCACTGCGCGGTTCGATCACCTATTATCATGTCGATTATCGCGATCGTATCGGCAGCGCGAACGAGGATTACGCAAATTTCCTGAACCGCCGCGACGTGTTCGGAGGGTTGATCGAAGAGCCGCCAGCGCCCGAGCGCGTCGCTTTCTATTTCGGCGAACCGACCTTCTCGAATCCGTTCGGGCTGACACCGGCCGAGATCAGCGCCATCCTGGATGGACGCATCCGCAACCTCTCGCGCGTGCGGCAGTCGGGACTCGATTTCGATATCGGTTTCGCTCCTCGCATCGCGGGTGGCATGCTCGACGTCGGTATCGCGGGGAGCCATATCTTCCGCATCGACCGCGAGCTTGCGGCGGGCGCTCCGGTCGTGGATATCGCCGGCACGCTGGCGAGTCCGTCGACATGGCGTCTTCGCGGCCGCCTCGGCTGGTCACGCGACGGCTTTTCGATCAGCGGCCACGCAAATCATGTCAGCGGCTATCGAAACCAGCTGCCCACGCCCGCCGAACATGTCGACGCCTGGACGACGTTCGATCTCCAGGTCGCGCAGCGGATCGGCAGCGAGGCCGGCCGCAACCTCCGGCTGGCGCTTTCCGCGACCAACCTGTTTGACGTCGACCCGCCCTATGTTGCCAACCGGACCAATACCTCTGCTCTCGGTTTCGATCCCGACAAGGCGAACGCGATCGGACGAATGCTCACACTCTCGGCAACCGCCCGATGGTGAAGACTATCCCAGCTATGGTCTGGGCCTTTGCGGCCGCGCCGTCCCTCGCCGCCGGGTCGCCGATCGCACCGGTTCACGCAAGTGAAGGGCGAATCTCGATCGCGGCGCTGACGGAGATAGCCGACATCTCCGGCCTTGTGGCTTCGCCAGACGGGCGCTGGATCGCCTTCCGGATCGAGCGACCGTCAATTTCGCGCGATGCGATCGAGACGCACTGGTATATCGCGGCGGCCGACGGGCGATCGGCCCCGCGGGTCGTCGGCAGCGGCGGGGTGGCAAGCTGGAGTTCGGCGGGCGTCATCGAACCCGGGCGGGCGATATGGATGCCCGACAGCCGTCACTTCATCGTCCGCCTGCTGGCGGAAGGTCGCACCGTCATCTGGTCGATGCCGGTCGAGGGCACCGCGGCCTCGCTGTTTGAGACCGACGGCGAGATCGGTCGCTTCGCGCTCACGCCCGGCGGCAAGATCGTCGCCGAGATCGGCCCACCGCCCGCCGCTGTGGAGGCGGCGGAACAGGAGGGACGCGATCGCGGTGTGCTGATGGATGCGCGTATCAACCTGGCGGAGGGCTTGCTGAAGAGTGCCGGCAGCGTGGGCGGAGCGCGAACCGAACGCTGGACGGGAAACTGGTTCGAGAGCGCTCCTCTTCTCTGGGATACATCGCGCCGCGTCATCGTCATCGATCCTCGGTCCGGTGCGACCAAACCTGCCTCAACAGCCGAAAGTCTTCTGCTAAAGGTCCGACCGCCCGATGCGCCGGCGCCGGCGAAAAATACTGTCCTGGCCGCCGCGCAATGCGATGAGGATGCGGTGCCATGCGAAGCGCTTCACCTCTCGTCGGCGCTGCCGCTCGGCAACGATCGCTGGGTGCTCACGACGATGGACTCCAATCTCGCCCAGCATATCCATCTGTGGGAGGGCGCGCGCCGGCGCCTTCGGCTCGTTCGCGCCGGGCCGGGCCTGCTGAACGGTGGCCGCGACGAGACCACTCCCTGCGCGGCCGCCCGTGCGGCGTTATTCTGCGTCGAAGCCACGGCGAACCAGCCGCCGCGACTTGTGCGAATTCCGCTGGACGGCGGAACTCCGCGCGTCGTGATGGCTCCCAACAGCAATCTCGCGGGCGACGGACTCGTCGCCGAGCCGCTCGCCTGGCGGGTGGGCGGCAGCCGTGCGTCGGGCTGGCTCCTTCGCCCGAAGATCCCCGGACGGCTGCCGCTCTTCGTCACCTATTATCGCTGCACGGGTTATCTGCGCGGCGGCGTTGGCGACGAATGGCCGCTTCGTCCCATGGCGGCGGCAGGTATCGCAGTTCTCTGCATCAACGCCCGACCGCTCGCCGACGAGCGTCCGGAAACACGATATGATGCCGGCCTCGCGACCATCCGGGCCGCTGTCGATCTCCTCGATCAGCGGGGCCTGGTCGACCGCCTCCGCGTCGGCATGGGCGGCCTGAGCTTCGGCAGCGAAGTCACAATGTGGGTCGCCGCGCACAGCGATCTTCTCCGGGCAGCCTCGATCGCGTCGGCGCAGATCGAGCCGGCCTATTATTGGCTCAATATCGTCGCCGATCGCGGCCGCTTCGGCGAAAATCTCCGTCGCTATTGGGGGATCGGCCCGCCGGATGACGATCCGGAGCGGTGGGCGCGTCTGTCACCCGCCGCCACGGTCGGGGCGATCAACGCACCGGTACTCCTGCAGATCCCGGAAAAGGAAGCGCGCCTCTCGCCCGAGCTCCATGCAAGGCTGATCGACGCGCGCAGGGGCGAGCTCCACATTTTCCCGTTCGCTCCGCATATCAAGGTTGCCCCGCGACAAAAGTTCGCCGCCTATTCGCGAAACCTCGACTGGTTTCGCTACTGGTTGCAAGACCATGTCGATCCCGATCCGGCAAAGGCGACTCAATATGCGCGCTGGGCGGCGCTCGCGCCGCCCGGAGAACGGGTCGATTCGACCGAACGCAGCCAGCGCTCGAGATCGGCGATTTCGAGCAACCGGAAATAGGCGAATTCGGAATCGACGCCGTCGCGGGCGAAATAATGCTCGATCGCCTGCCGGTCGAGCAACCCCTCCCCCGCAAGCCGCCCGTCGAGCAGGAACGGCGCGAGCCGCGCGCGCTCGCGCTGGAACGCCGCCGCGCACATAGATTCAAGACGACCCTTGGTGCGGCGGTTGACCACCGCCGGGGGAAGGTGACGCCCGAACGCGGTACGCGCCACCGCGCGGTCGCGTCCCCCGGCTATCCACAGCCAGCTCGGGATGGCCAGGCAGGTCTCGACGAGCGGCTGCGAGAGCAGCGGCGCCACAACCTTCCTGTCGTGCCAGCGGTCGGGCCTGTCCAGAAAATCAAGGATCCGCATCAACGCCTCGACATGCTGCCGCTTCCCGGGCAGGATTTCCGGCGCACCCTCTTGCCAGGGGTGCAGGAATGGCTCGACTGGCAGCGCCGTTCGGCGCGCAAAAATATCGTCGCGCGGCCAGGGCGGTCGTATTGTCCGCGACCCGAGACGGCGCAGCAGATGTTTCGCAGCGTGCCAGCGCGTGGTGCCGGCTATCGTGGCAATTTCGCCGAGGATCCTCCACAGGGGTGCCTTCGGTCCCATCACCCGAATTGCATCGACAGCCGGCGAAACCGAGTGGCTGAAGGCAAAGACATTATCGCCCCCGATGCCGCTCCAGATCGGGCTTCGCCCGCGCGCGGCGACAGCCTCCGCTATTGCCCGGTCGAAACCGGCGAGGACCGGCGCGGCAGCAGGTCGCGGGGTCAACCGGGCAGGCGGCGCCACCAGGTCGATGGCCGTCGCGTCGACCGGGCATTCGATCAATCGGCCTCCGCATGCTCGCGCGACATCGCGCGCATAGCGTCGTTCGTCGCCGTCGGGCGTCGCAGTCGCCACGGTCACGCCGGTGAAATCATAGCCGCAAACTGCGAGTGAAGCGGCGATGATCGAGCTGTCGAGCCCACCCGACAGTTCAAGGACAATGTCTCCGGACTGCGACGCCCATCGGTCGACGGACATCAGTACGCATTGCTCGACCGTCTCGGCAGCGCGCCGCAAATCCCAGTCGCCCTTGCGTCCGGCATAGGCCCATGGAAGCCAAAAAGGGCAGACCGCGGGATCGGCACCATCGAGGGTCAATGCCATCCCCGGCAACAGCTCGCGCACCCCCTCGATACCTGTGCGCTCGGTACGAAAATTACGGTAGGCGAGGCTGTGACGGACAAAATCCCAGTCGATTGCGCGTTCGATTCCAAGGCCATCGACCAGCTCGAGGTGCGAAAAGCATAGCACGCCCCCGCGCCACCGCGCCCAGTAGAGCGGTGTTCCGGTTACCGGCGCGCGCTCGATGCGAGGTCCGCCCTGCCCTACAAATGCGATACGGAGATAATTGCCCCAGAGCCGCCCGCGCTCCCGAGGGTCCGGAAATGCGTCGCCAACGACAATCGATCCCGGCGAAGTTTCGACAGAAAGCTCCGTTCCCAGATACAGGAGGCCTGCCGGTACCGAACGCGCGACGAGTCCGTGGCGGCGCGCCGCGCGGTCGAGACCCGAACAGTCCCTCGCGCCAAAGGCTGCCAATAGGCCGCGCGCACTCATATAACCAGGATCGGCGTGAAATTGCGCGCCTCGTCGTGCGCGCAAGTGAGAATATGATGGCGCGTCTGGAGCCAGCAATGCGCCGCGAACGGCCCTGTACGGACGCCGAATATCAGATCGACTGCAATTCCTCTTGCAAGCAGGATGCGCATCAGGGCAACCGAATCGATGAGACACCGACGATCGACCGGAACCAGCGACCGATTGGCTTCGAAGTGCCGGGCTGCGGCGAGCGCGACGTCGTCGGCCTCCGCGGCCTTCGCTTTCCGGCAGGAAAGATCGCCAATGGTCGCGCGCAACCGCACCGATCTGATCGCGCGGCGCGCCCGCGCCACCTGATATCCCGTTTCGATAACGCCGCGCAGCGAAGGCCGAAACCGCTCGAGGCCATAGATGTCGTCCGGGGCGAGCGCTGCCGCTGCCGGGGCACAAACCGTGTCGCCATCGACGCGCAACAAGATCCCGGTCGCCAAGAAGGCATCGAGCTCGGCGATCTCGGCATCGCCGCAGAGCATCTTTTCGAAGCTTCTGCTCTCGCGCGAGCCCAGTTGAAAGTAGCGATCGTTTCGGAGGTCGAGAAACACCAGCCCGCCGTCGGTCCGGCAGAAAGAAATATCCGGGGAAAGCTCAAAACCCATAGCGGGCCCGCCTCACCGGGCACCGGCATTTGGCAGCCGGCGCCCGGCCCCGGCGTCTCAGTCGCTGATGCCGGTTACGGGGAACAGCCCCGCGCCTTCGATCGGACGGCCTTCCTCGCCGTGCGTGTCAGTGCTGACCTGGCCGAGTTCGACCGTTTCGAGCGCTTCGTTGCGTTCCATTTTCGCTTCCTTTCAATAGGCCGCGGAATTGCGGCATGTCGAAGGATAAGCGGCTGATCTCATATAGGAATTTTATAATCACAATATAATCCGAATATTATCCGAGCGGCGGATCGCGCGGACGCAGCTCGACGATCACGCGGCCCGCGAGCGCGATGCGGCGCGCATGGAATCGGGCGATCTTGCTGCGCAGCGCGCTGCGGCGACCCGACCGCAAATCCTTCGCCATAGCCGCGATGGCGGCGCCGCAGCCCCGGTCGACGCGTTCTTCGGCGACGCGGAAGCCGTGGCATCGCTCGACGAGATTGGCGATCGCGAAGCGCAGCTCGCGATTCGCGCTCAGCCAGCCGATCGTTCGGAAGAGGNGCGCGAGTGCGGNCGGATAATCGGCGTCTCCGCCCATNACAGCGAGCGGGTCGGGCANGGCCGGCTCGCCGGCCGGCACCGGCGCGGCAAGCGCGAGCAGGAGCAGNGCGGATGCCCATTCGTAGAGGTCGCGAAGGTCGGCTTCGGTCAAGATGGGCTGGCGAAAGCCCTCCTGGTGCCGGCTCTCGATCAGCCGCTCGCCCGCAAGGCGGTGCAGCGCGTCGCGCACCGGCGTCGCACTAGCGCCGAGATCGCGCGCGAGCAGCGCCGGATCGAGCCGCTCGCCCGGCGCAAATGTGCCGCGCATCGCGCGCGCCTTGAGCTCGCGGTAGACGCGTTCCATCGTCGCACCGGGGCTCATCGCGCCCGTCCCGCCGCCCGGCCCGGCGCGACGGCGCCGATGGCGGCGAGCTTCGAAAGCGTCATCCCGTCGACGTCGACCGCTATCGCCGCGAGGCTCCGTTTGCCGTCCGGGGCCGGTCCGTCGATCCGGCGACATGGCCATCCCCGGGCTTCGAGGCGTCGGACTTGCGGCTCGCTCGCATGGCCGACGACATGGCGGACGCCGTTCGCGCGCACGAACTCGGCGAGACGGCGAAACAGGAGCGCGCGCGCGATGCGCCTTTCGCCGGCGGACAGTTCGGGCGCCAGGCAAAGATGGGCGATCTCCACAATGTCGGAGGGTTGCGCGGCGGGCTGCACCGAGCGGTCGACTGTATCGCGGATCGGATCCGGACCGGTCAAGGGCGTTATCCGCGCCGACGCGCAATGCCCGCCGGCGCCGTCGACAACAATCACATAGGTCGCCTCCGGACCATCGCGATCGTCGACGACGAAGCGACCGGCGAGAATAGGAAGGTCCCGTTTCAGAAGGTCGACGAACAGGCGCTTGCGCGCGGCAAACATCGACCGCAGCGCGACATGCTCGCGCGTGCGCGTCGACCGGTCGACGACGAGGATCGAACAGGGGGACCGGATCGAGCGCCGAGCGGCGTTCCGTTCCGGCGCGTCACGGCTTGCACGCGACGTCCCGCGCGCGACGCTTGGCGAAGATCGACGCGAAACCGGCGTCGCGCTGCGCGGCAGCGCGGCTCGAGGTGTCGGCATGGCGACCCATGGCAAGCCGGGCGGCGTCCTCAAGCCGGCCGGTCCGGCATTGCCCCATCGGGGCGAGCCGCCTGCCCTCTCAACCAGGCAGCGGCTCGGCGTTGGCAGTACCGCCGATTAACGGCAGCGATTCGAACGCGGGAACGCTACCGCCGCTTCGATATATTTCCATTATATTCGGAGGCTTACTCTCAAATCGAGAGTTGTTGTGCGCCGCGCGTGCGCCGCGCGTGCGCCTCGCTGGACTGCGCCGCGATGCAACGCAGGTCTCGCCGCCGCGTTTGCGGGTAACACAGGCGGCGCCCCCCCCCCCCC
>Ga0065721_10052301_pt1 | contig 12206 bp, 9 predicted proteins | sample Mesricmetagenome_FD_59108 | JGI IMG/M metagenome (GOLD analysis project Ga0065721, IMG submission 59108) | Mesophilic microbial community from rice straw/compost enrichment Sample: eDNA_1 v2 (version 2) | ecosystem: Engineered > Solid waste > Grass > Composting > Bioreactor | place: USA: Davis... | reverse complement strand
TAAGTTCATCCCATGAAACGCGCATCTAAGCTGCCTCCAACTTCACCCGCATTTACTCTGATCGAGCTGTTGGTGGTAATTGCGATCATTGCGATTCTCGCCGCCATGTTGCTTCCAGCTCTCGCCAAAGCCAAAACCAAGGCGCAAGGAGTTCACTGCATGAACAACATGCGACAATTGACTCTCGCCTGGAAAATGTATCCGGATGACAACGACGATTTCTTCCCGCCCAACGATTATCCGTGGACTTCTGCTTTTAATAACGCTTACAAAAATTGGGTCGTCGGCAGCATGGATACCACTGATGCGTCACGCACTGATATCCTCGTGATGGAAGAATATAGTGTCATCGCAAAATACACAAAAAACCCTACCATCTTTCGGTGCGCCGCCGACCGAAGCGTGCAGCGAGTGGGAACGACTCTGACTGGTAAAGGCAAACCACGCACGCGCAGCATGTCGATGAACAGCGCCATTGGCACCGCATGGAATGACACCAGTGTGCCTGCAGGAAACAAAGGAAAGGTCCCGTTGGTCGGAGACTTTCTTACCGGCTCGTATTCCACCGGTCAGACAACCTGGCGCAAGTACGCCAAATCCGCCGATCTCATCCGACCAGGGCCTTCCGATTTATGGGTGATGATGGATGAATTTCCAGGGAGCATTAACGATGCGTCGATGGCGGTCATGGCCTGGGATGATCAAGTGCCCGCAGGCAGCGAGCGAATCATTGACTATCCTGCCAGCTACCACAACAAGGCCGGTGGTATCAGCTTTGCCGATGGCCATGCCGAAATCAAAAAGTGGCGTGATCCGCGCACGATGCCCGTGGATACCGGAGAATTGGTGACCCTGAACGTCGCTTCGCCAGACAACGAAGACATCCGATGGCTCGGAATGCGCAGCTCAGCACGTCGTTAATCAGCACTCACGGATCTGCGGATAGAATCAGTCAAAAACACCGCAGGCGTTTAATTTCGGGTTAATGCGAACGATCAATCTACTGATAGGCTAAGAGAAGTGCTGCCTGAACTAGGATCGGTTCGGCTTGCCCCACATCCAACGCAGAATATCCGGCAAAATCGCACCGCCGTGATTGTCGGAGTGATTTCCGTCGCCCCACTCGTATTTGATGCGATAGCGCGGGCCGGGTGAGTTGGCGCGATCCGCTTTGGCGTTGGCGTATTGTAATGCAGAGAGGATCTGTTGATTGGCGAGAAACCAGTTGCCGTGGTCGTTATCAAGATCGTTGCTGCCGTCTTGAAGAAAGATTCTGATCGGCTTAATCGGGCTCTTGCGAATCAGCGTGGGATACAGATCGCCGCCGGGAATCATCGGTTGACCGTCACGCGCCGGACGATACGCGATGGACGTGTAACTACCAATCATGCTGATAACGTTGCGGAATTCATCGGGGCGCTGCCACGCGACGGTGAACGCGCAGATTGCGCCGCTACTCGTGCCGCCAATTGCGCGCGCTTCCGGGTCTTTGGCCAGATTGTATTTCTTGCCGACTTCCGGAAGCATTTCTTCGCAGATAAATCGCGCGTAATTGTCGTTGAGCGAATCATATTCGAAGGAGCGATTGTTCGGATTATTGCCGCGACCTTCCTCGTAAACTTCGCCGCGCTGGCCGGGTGTGATGAAAATGCCGATAGTGACGGGGATTTCTTTTTTGGCGATGAGGTTTTCCAGAACCTGCGGCACACGCAACGCACCATTCGTTCGCACCGCGCGTTGACCATCCTGGAACACCAACACGTTCGCGAGTTTGTCCGGTGTGTATTGAGCCGGCACATAAACCCAATATTGTCGCACCGTGTTCGTAAAAATCTGGCTGCGAAACAACATTGGCCCTTCGAGCGTTCCTTTCGGAACACCCGGTTGCGGCAAGGAATCCGGGCCGAGTTTGTATTCGCCCGGCTTGCGGTTGGTTTCTTGAGCGAATGCCGTCAGTGCGCAGAACACCAAGGCACACGAGAGGCGTGCGAGCATTTTCATACTGGAGTTTGATTTTAAATCAGACGTTCGTAAGGCGACCGGATGAATCGCCGAACCGTTCCAGCCCGCTTATGCCCATGCGATCGGCCATGCTCAGGAACAGGTTTGTCGCCGGCTTCGAACCGTAATTGACAAAGCGACCAGGCGTTAACGTGCCGCCACCGTTACCTGCGAGTACAAGCGGCAGATTGGTGTGCGTATGACGATTGCCGTCGGCGTTGCCGCTGCCGTAAAGAATCATGGAATTATCCAACAACGATTTACCATCCACGTCTTTCGTGTCGCGCAGTCGCTCAAGGAAACGCGCGAACTGCTTCGCGTACCAGAGATCAATGTCCGAGAGCTTCTGAATCCATTCCTGATTGTCGCGATGATGCGACAAATCATGATGGCCTTCCGGCACGCCGATTTCCGCGAAAGAACGATTACTGCCATCGTGCGCCAGCAATAACGTCGCGACGCGGGTGGAATCGGTTTCAAACGCCAACGCCAGCGTGTCGAACATCAGTTGAATATGTTCGGCGTAAGTCGGCGGAATGCCGGGCGGCGTATCGAGCGCAGGATCTTTCGGATTGCCGAGACGTTCGGCGCGTTCGATGCGCGTTTCCAATTCCCGCACCCCGGTAAGGTATTGATCCAGTTTGTCGCGGTCCCGGGCATTGAGCCGGCGTTGCATGTCTTGGGCGTCGGCAAGCACGAAATCGAGAATGGAACGTTGTTCCGCGCGACGGCGTGCGAGAGCGGCGGCGCGTTCGCCAGGACCACCGGCACCGAACAGGCGTTCAAACACCTGACGCGGATTCGCCTCGGGCGTCATCGGCGTGGTCGGCGAACTCCACGACATGTTGAATTGATAGGCGCAGGAATAACCCGAATCGCACGCGCCGGTGTTGCGGCGCGCATCGCAGGTTAATTCGAGCGACGGCAAGCGGGTGAGATGTCCGATTTCGCGTGCGATGAGCTGATCAATCGAAATGCCCGCGCGCACATCGGTCGCACTTTTCTTCATGCGCACGCCGGTGAGGAACGTGCCATTAGCGCGCGCATGATCGCCCGCGCCGTCCGGACCGGCCGTTGCGTTGAGATGATCGAGTCCGCCGAGGACTTGAATGTATTGCCGGACGCTTTCAAGCGGTTGCAGCGTGCGACTCAGTTCGAAATCGGTTTCGCCGCCTTTCGGCCACCAGGTCGGTTGAATGGCGCCATTGGGGAAATAAATGAAAGCCGTGCGCAATGGCGCGCCGGTCGCTGTCGTAGCGAGTTGCTTCGCGCTGTCGCCGGCAAGATTGGCCAGCGAACGCATTGGAACGACTGATTCAAAAACCGGAAGAGCGATGCAGGCGCCGAGGCCACGCAAAAACTGGCGGCGCGCGAAAGCGTTGGGTTTCGGGGTGGCGAATTCCGATGAGGAGGTTTTTGTTTTCATGGTTTGCTTTTAGCGTCCGCAACCTGCTGCGGAGTTTTTAAGTCTTCAATTCGGCTTTGCTGCATCGCCCGCGTCTTTTGGAACGGCGCGGACTCCACCACTCCGGCAATCAGCGCGGACGCTTTTCCGCCTGAGGCCTCGAGGCGCGCTACGATTTGATCCAGCGTTTCAACATCGTGATATTCCATACCACGCCCCAAGGCGTAGGTTAACAGTTTTTCTGCAATTGTGTGATAGAATTCCTTGTAGTGATTTTTTACGAGGATGCGCTTGAGTTCGCGCACCGTAGTAAACTTTTCGCCGGTCAACAATTCGCCGGTAGCGTCAATGGGCTCTTGATACTCCTGCTCGCGCCACATGCCCATCGCGTTAAAGTTCTCAAACGCCAATCCCAGCGGGTCCATACGATTGTGGCACGAGCGACAAAGCGCATCTTCGCGATGCGCGGCCAATGCTTCGCGCAACGACAGTTGGCCCTGCTTCTTACCGCGTGTCGCGTCTTCAAGCGGAGGAACGTCCGGCGGCGGTGGCGGTGGTGGCGTGCCCAGAATATTTTCCAGAATAAACATCCCGCGCTTCACCGGCGAAGTGCGCGTGGGATTCGATGTCACACCAAGCATTGTGCCTTGCGTGAGGACGCCGCCACGCGGACTGTCGGGCGGGAGTTTGACCAACCGCATTTCGCGACCGCGCACATCCGGAATGCCATAATGCGCGGCGAGCCGTTCGTTTAAAAACGTGTAATCCGCATCCAACAACTCCAGCAAACTGCGGTCTTCGCGGATCAGGTATTCGAATGTCTTCTCCGTCTCCAAGCGCATTGCGACGCGCAATTCGCCGGTCATTTCGACGCGTGGCGGTTGATCGGCAGCCCGGCGGACTTTTGCCAGTGCGGCCTGCAGTTCCTTGTCTTCCTCTGGAGTCAGCTCGCGTTTGTTGCGCTCCCCGCGCAATTCGTAGAGACGACGGCGCGCATTTTCCAATTCCGCATCCGGCTGCTCTTCTCGGGCCAACACAAACCGCGCTTCAATCGGAACCGTTTCGATGTCACGCGCGCGCAACCATTGTCCCACAAAATTCCGGACAAACGCTTCAGCCCGCCAGTCGTTCAACATCCGTTGCACCTGTGCGCTAAGGTTCTTGCGTAACTGTCCGGCTTCAGCGAGGCGGAACAATTCATCGTCCGGCATCGAAGACCACAGGAAATAAGAAAGCCGCGAAGCGAGGGAATACTCATCGACGAACGGATACTTCGAACCGACCGGCGCGGGCTCAGCCTGTTCTTCGCGGAACAGAAATTTCGGCGACGCCAACACCGCCACCATCGCCTGCGCGATGCCGCTCTCAAAAGTTTTTCCCGGTTGGTCATAGACCGATTCCGCCAGTGCGACGAGACGATTCATGGTGCGCTGCTCCGGTGGACGGCGATAGGCACGACGAACGAATGTTTCGAGCAACTCCCGCGCATAAGCGCGGCGAGCATCAACTTCCGTGGGGATCGGTTTAGGAAAATACTTTTTGTAATCCTTCGTCCCCACCCAATGTTCAGGTGCTTTTGGACCGATCAATTTTACGGCAGTAATCTGCACCGCGAGCGAACGGGTTTGCTGCTGGTCGGGCGTCAACGGCTCGATTTCAAACGAAAGCTCGTGCTCACCGCGCGTCAGATTTACATCGAAGTCGTAGGTGAACGATTTGCCGCCCGCCCAACCAAATTCCTCACGCTTCAATTCGTTTCCATCGAGCCGGGTGATCAACCGGCATTTGTTGTAATCGAACACGCCATCCACGAAACGTTCGTTCAGCACGAGGGCCAGAGACAACTGATACTCGCCGGCAATGTTCGCCTTGAAGGTATTGGAAACGATCGCCGGTTCGTAATAGGAAAGAATCAACTGATTGCGACGGTTGCGGGATCGATCTTCGTTATCCTGGTCGCGACCGCGGAACTGACTCAGCGCAATCGTTTGTTCGCGCATGACAGCGGGAACAGTCGGAACCGCCTGCGCCACGATTTGATTCGCCGCCTGAACATATTTTTCCAACAAGAGCGGCGGCAGTGTCAGAACGTCGCCCATGTTATCGAAACCATGGCCGGTGTCGTCGGGTGGAAAGACATTCGCGACATCAAAATCCACGCCCATCAAATCGCGAATTGTATTGCGATACTCGACGCGATTGAGTCGCCGCAGCGTTACGCGTCCTGGGTCCGGATCAACCGGATCGGCAGCAATGACGGAATGTTTTATCCACTGTTCGATCCGCTGTTTTTCTTCCGCGGTCGGTTGCGGCTTTTTTGCGGGCGGCATGAGACCGGCGCGAAGATTTTTCAACACCTGCAACCACAATTGCGGATGTTGCAGAACCTCCACATCGGACTCGAATTCATCAAACGCCACGTTGCCCTTGTTCGCGCCGTCGGCGTGGCAGTCATAACAATAATTCTCAATGAGCGGTCCAATGTCCTGCTTGTAAGCCTCCACACTCAACGTCACCGTCGCCGCGGCGGGATGGCAAAATGCAATCACCCCCAACAGCAGCAACGGTTTGGACCTAATCGCGAACATGGATACTTAGATTAAAATAGTGGCGCGCGACATTTTTCCGCAGGCGAACGCAACCAATAATGACGCTTCCCAATTGATTGCATTCAAGCCTTTTATTCGGGTTTCTGCGGCTATGGGATGCGAACCCTGTGGCAACACGGCAAGGATACAACCATCTGAGTGTTATCGGCAGCCGCACGGATATGTTGACGCTCCACAGGATGAACCGCACGCGGAGCGAAAGGGCGACTACATTTCAAGCGGCTCGGTTTTCTGAACGACCAAACTGTGAATAAGTTTTTCGCACTACAGCTTGAACGAATTCGATAATGAGGTATCTGAAATTCATGGGCTCCGTGGGAAAAAAAGCAAAACTTCGAGTTCTGCTGATTGAAGATGACAACGCCGACGCCGAACTGATCATGCACGAATTGGAGGCCTCGGGCATTGCGTTTTCCATCGCCCGCGTGCAAACCGAAGATGAGTTCCGCGAGGAATTGGCGAAAGAACTGCCGGACGTCATTCTCTCCGATCACGGTTTGCCATCCTTCAGCGGCTTTCGCGCACTGGGCCTCACGCGTGCAGAATATCCGCAACTGCCGTTTATTTTTGTCAGCGGCTCCAATGATCAAGGGATGGTCGCGCAGATGCATGAAGAAGGCGCAACCGACTACGTGTTCAAGCGCGACATCGGCGATTTGAAAACTGCCGTGTTGCAAGCGTTGGAAGACGAACCCGAAATGCCGCCGCCGATTCCGGTAGTTAAAGAATCTGAAACCCGCCAACCGCGACAGACTGCGTACGACGAGGTCGTGACGGCGATTGCGTTCCAGGCGACAATGCAACCGGATACATCGCAGACCATGTCGGCAAGCAGCGCTCATTTGTATTTCTGCCCGCGCTGTCATTACGCCCACGATGAACTTGGCAATGCCGTTCGACTCGAAGATTACTGCGGCGCGCGTGAAGAAATCGTCGTCGCGCGCCAGCTCTGTGCGATTTGCGCGCGGCTTTAGTTGGTCGCACTAAACTCCGTTTCCTTTCGCGAATCGCGCTTGTTTCCCGCCCTTGCTTTCGAGTAGAACCTCGGCGCATGACAAATCCGCATCAGCCGTTGGGATTGCTGCTCGCTCTGCTCCTCAGCGTCACGGGTTGTGTCACCAAACCTCCCGCCGTGAACTCATTCCATCGCTTCGAACTGACGTACGAGACTCCCACCGATCCCAACCTGCAAACGCAACTGGAGCGAATTGACGCGGATTTGCGCGCGCGCTTTGGCATGACGACGGAGCACACCGCGGTCGGCGTGCTGGACCTGAACACACTGCGCCTCGCGATGATTCATCCGGATCGCATCGAATACGCGGCGAGCGTTCCCAAGATCGGAATTCTCCTCGCGTACTTTGATTTGAATCCCGAAGCGGCGACAAATCTTTCGGCTCAAGCGCGGCATGAACTCGGTTTGATGGCCAAAACCTCGAGCAACGAAATGGCGGCCAGGTATTCTCAGGAGTTGGGCCTGAAACGGATTCAAGCGGTGCTGGACAAATACAAATTTTACGATGCCAGTCGGGGCGGGGGTATCTGGGTCGGAAAACATTATGGTAAAGGCGGCGAGCGTTATGGTGATCCGGTGGGTGACAACTCTCACGGTGCCACCGTGCGCCAACTCCTCAGATACTTCCTTCTGCTCGAACAGGAAAAACTCGTTTCGCCCGTGGCTTCACGCCTCATGCGCGAGATTTTTGCGTCACCGGAAATTCCACATGACGACATTAAATTCGTCAAAGGGCTGAAAGATCGCAACGTGCAGATCATTCGCAAATGGGGTTCATGGCAGAATTGGCTGCACGACACGGCAGTGATTACCGGCGGCGGACGACATTACGTCCTGGTTGCATTGACCGAACATCCGCGCGGCGACGATTACCTCGTGGCGCTGTCGCAAGCGGTGGATGATTTGCTGACCGGCTCGAAATAGAATCGCGCCGAAGCTCTGTAGCTCACTGCGTTTCCAGAAAACGCATGATGCTGTCGCCGTGCTTGAGCTGTTTAACCTCTTGCCACCACGTCGGAACTTCCAAGGTTTCGCGCTGCGCATGACCGAGGGCGAAACGTCCGCCCGGAACGATCAGCTTCGGAAGATTCTCGTCATCCAGCAGTTTCTGCGCGAACGAAGTCGCACGATGGCCGACATTCTTTTCGCCGTAAGGCGGATCGGCGAGAATGAGATCGAAACGTTGTCCGGCCGTCAGCAATTGCGGAATCGCCGCGAAGACATCCTGCGTCCGCACTTCGAGTTTTGAAACCGGCAGATGTGCCGCGACGACATTGTTTTTGATGAATGCGGCATGGCGTGGTGCGAGTTCGACGCACACTGCCAATTCCGCGCCGCGGCTCAACGCTTCGAGACTCAACGCACCGCTGCCCGCAAACAATTCCAACACGCGCGCGCCAACGACCCGTTCGCCGAGCGAATTGAATAACGCCTGTTTGACGCGATCAATCGTCGGTCGCACCGCCATGCCGCGTGGCACTTTCAACATCCGTCCGCCTGCCTGTCCACCGGTGATACGCATTTCAGTTTGCGTTGGCCAACGCGAAGGTTTGTCGCGCAATCCGTCCCGTCCATTCGGAGGCGATTTGGGTTAACACCACTGACGCGCAAAACAGCAGCAGTCCATCCTGCGCTTTGATGGTTGCCAATCCACCCGAACGAATCAGCACCACCAACACGGCGACAATGAAAACGTCGAGCATAGACCATTTACTGAGGTTCGCCACAACGGCATAGACGTTGGCCATCTGGTGCACTTTCAGTCCGGGCTTAAGCCACAACGCCAATAGCGCGCCGATTTTTACGAACGGAAACATCACGGTAAAAACCAGGACAATGCCGAACAGGAACAATTCATTCTCTCGCCAAAGCGTAATCAGTCCGGTGTAAACCGAGACGTTATCGTCAAACACCCAGAGTTTCGTGACTTGTGTAAAAGGTCGAAACAAACCGGCAAGGAACAGCACCAGCGCAACAACCAACATCACCACAATCGGCCCCCGTTCGCCGGGATGGTGTTCGCCCAGCGAACGGCTTGAGTCAGCGTTCATAATCAGCGAAACAGCTCGTTAAAGAACTGCTTCATCGCTTCCCACGACCGTTTATCCGCCCTTTTGTTGTACTGCGCACCAGGCAAACTTCCGGTTGCATTCCAGTCAGTAAAGCTATGAACCGCGTCGCCGTATTGAATAAGTTGCCAATCCACCTTGGCGTTCTTCAGCTCGTTTTCAAACGCAGTGAGATCCTGCGCCGGAACAAACGGATCAACCGCGCCGTGCAGCGCGAGCACTTTGCATTTGATGTTCTTGCCGGCTTCCGGCTCAGGTGAATCCAGTCCGCCGTGAAAACTCACCACGCCGCCTAATTCCGCGCCGCTGCGTGCAAGTTCAATCACCGTCGTGCCGCCGAAACAATAACCGATCGCCGCGATTTTCGCCGCGTCCACCAACTCGCTCTTTTTAAGCTGTGCGAGTCCGGCATTTACACGCTCCCGAAGCAATTTGCGATCGGCTTTGAATTTTCCGGACGTTGCACCTGCATCCGCCACGGTGGTCGGACGCACGCCTTTGCCATAAATGTCGGCACAAAACGCGACGTAGCCGAGCTGAGCGAGCATCTCCGCACGTTTTTTTTCGTAATCCGTGATGCCCATCCATTGATGCACGACGAGGACGCCGGGGCGCTTGGTTTTTACCGCGTCATCATAAACCAACACACCCTCGAGCGTGGTGTCGCCCTGTTTGTACTCAATCACTTTGGTCTGGATGGCCGCGGACGAAAGATTGATTCCGGCCAGAACCGTAAGAACGAGCATTAAATTTCTCATAGTGACCGTTACTAAACCCCTGAAAACCCTCGAACTCAAAACAAATCTTTCTGCTGTCGGCCGTGTTACTGCGAACGCCATCGAATCGCGATTAATCCTCGCCATTACCGTTCGTTTCGCTCTTGCGTCCCCAGCGATTCTGTTTTTCCGGCAAACTCGTATCCACCTTTACGTGATACGCGTCGTCACCGAACTGTTGCACCACGGCGGCCTGTAATTCCCGCGACGGTGTCACGCCGTAACGCTCATGCGGCGACACAAAAACAAACCGCCCGGTCGGATAACGGAAGCACAACATCAGCTCACATCGGCCTGGATGAGCGGCGATGAGTTCGCGCACCGTATCCAGACTCTCGGGTTTCAAATGAGCCGTGTGCAGATGAAACGTCACGCGTTTCGTAAATCGCTTCGGTGCTTCATCGAGCGGGAATATTTCCACCGGAAAAATTTTTGGCCGATCTTCACCGGTGTTCACTTCGCCGATGACCATGATGGCTTTGTTCAACTCGAGCAGATGCCGGAATTTCTCGTAATCATTCAGCACCAACATCTGCGCCGAGCCATGCAAATCCTCCAACGTGATCATTGCGTAAGGCTTGCCACTCTTCTTGGAAATTCCGTGCTGCGCCGCCGCAATCAAACCGCCAATCCGCGTCATCGTCCGATTCGGCAACTCCATCAATTCGCTCGTCTTCGCCAACGAATATTTTTCCAGAATCGCCGCATACGGCGTCAGCGGATGACCGGTGACATAAAAGCCGAGCAACTCCTTCTCATGCGCGAGCAGTTCGTGTTGCGGCCATTCGGGCAACATCGTAATCGGCTCCGGCGCGATATCCGCGTTCTTGTCTTCCATCAGACCGAACAACGAACTCTGACCTTTCTGCCGATCACTGATAACGCTGGCGGCTCGCGCAAGGGTGCGTTCAATCTGCGAAAACAACGTCGCCCGATTCAGTCCGAAGGCATCGCACGCGCCCGCTTTAATCAATGCTTCCAGCGTCTTGCGCGTTACGGCGCGACCATCCACGCGTTCACACAAATCCGCGAGCGACTTGAATTTTCCGCCTTCCTCACGTGCTTTCAACATCACCTGCACCGCGGCTTCACCCACGCCTTTGATCGCCGCGAGACCGAATCGAATCACCTTTCCATCCTGCGCCGGAGCGAAAGCCACGTGACTTTCATTCACATCTGGCGGCAACACCTCGATGCCCATCCCGCGCGCTTCGGCGATATATTCGCTCAACTTCGCCGTGTCGCTCATGTCGTTGGTCATCATGGCGCACAGAAATTCGACCGGATAATTCGCCTTCAGATACGCCGTCTGATACGCAACGATGGCATACGCCGCCGCGTGCGATTTGTTGAAGCCGTAACCGGCGAATTTTTCGAGCAAATCGAAAATCTGATTCGCCTTCGCCTTCGGGATGTTGTTCTTCTCCGCGCAACCCTTCACGAAGATGTCGCGATGCTTCTGCATCTCCTCGACCTTCTTCTTACCCATCGCGCGCCGGAGCAAATCCGCGCCGCCCAGAGTGTAACCGCCCAACACCTGCGCGGCCTGCATCACCTGTTCCTGGTAAATCAGAATGCCGTACGTCTCCTTGGCAATCGGTTCGAGCAAGGGATGCTCATACTCCACCTTCACTTCGCCGTGTCGGCGTTTGATGAATTCCGGAATGAGATCCATCGGGCCGGGGCGATACAACGCCACGAGTGCCGTGATGTGTTCCACACTCGCAATTTGAAACTTGCGACACAAATCGCGCATGCCGCCCGATTCCAACTGGAACACACCCAACGTTTCCGCGCGATTCAACAGGTCGTAAGTCTTCTGGTCATCAAGCGGGATCCGGTCCATGTCCAATGTGATGCCCTTGGTGCGCTTGACCATTTCGCAGGTGTTGCGAATGACCGTGAGCGTTTTCAGCCCGAGGAAATCCATTTTCAACAGGCCGAGTTCGCCCACCGGATTCATCGGATACTGCGTCACGAGCGCGCCGTCTTCGTCCGTCTTGAGCGGCAGCAAATTCACCAACGGCTCGGGACCAATGACCACGCCCGCGGCATGAACGCTCGTGTTGCGCGCGAGATCTTCGAGCACGAACGCGGTGTCAATTAACTCGCGCGTAATTTCTTCCGTTTCGTAAGCGTGCTTGAGTTCGGGCGATTGCTTCAGCGCTTTTTCCAGCGTCATTTTCAATTCCGCCGGAATCATCTTCGCCAACCGATCACATTCGCTGTAACTCAAACCCATGACGCGACCGACATCACGCACCACGGATTTCGCGCCCATCGTACCGAACGTGATGATCTGCGCCACCGCATCGCGCCCATACTTTTGCC
>Ga0065721_10052300_pt1 | contig 12207 bp, 8 predicted proteins | sample Mesricmetagenome_FD_59108 | JGI IMG/M metagenome (GOLD analysis project Ga0065721, IMG submission 59108) | Mesophilic microbial community from rice straw/compost enrichment Sample: eDNA_1 v2 (version 2) | ecosystem: Engineered > Solid waste > Grass > Composting > Bioreactor | place: USA: Davis... | reverse complement strand
CGAGGCCCCTGCCACTTTATGCACCAGCACGGTACCAGCCAGACCACGGGCACCGGCGCGGCTTTTCCCCGCCGGGATCGCGACGTCGTCGTCGACCAGCACCAACGCAACATTCAGCCCTTCGCCGCGCGCGATTGCAGCGGCGACACCGAAGTTCAGCCGGTCACCGGTGTAGTTCTTGACGATGAGGAGACATCCCGCCGGGCCGGTGACCAGCCGGATCGCCGTGAGCACGGCGTCGACGCTGGGGGAGGTGAAGACTTCCCCCGCCACTGCAGCAGTCAGCATTCCGTTGCCGACGTAGCCCGCATGGGCCGGCTCGTGACCTGAGCCGCCGCCGGAGATCAGCGCAACCTTTCCGCTGTCGCGATATGCCAGATAATCGGCACGCAGGACGATGCCGTGATCCGGCTCGATCATCAGGCGACTGTCTGAGCGGGCGAGGGCGGACAGCATGTCGCGGGTAACCGCCTCGGGCGCATTGATGAGCTTTTTCATGATGCGCGTCCCTGAATGCGCTGGGAGATCGAGAGGCTGATAAAGCTGACCACCGCCGCACAGCTGGCTACGAGTGCGAGGGACTGGCCAACCGCTGCCTCATCCCGGAAGAGGTAATCGGTGCACAGCGCGATCAGCGTTGAACCGAGCGTCATTCCGATCATCGTGACGGCGAAAAGATAGCAGGCCGTGACCTGGCCGCGGAACTGGTTTGGCGTGATCGAGTAAAGCGCGACTGGAGCCAGACCGGTAGGGAGTCCTAGCACGAAGCACGACCAGCCCAGGGCCATCAGTGCGGTCGTCGGCGTCGATACAAAGCCGAAGGCAGCAAGCGACGGAACCATCAACAAGGCGGACCAGCGCATCGTGACGAGCGCGCCGCGTGATCCCATTTTGGGCACCAGCCGGTCGGCGATCCATCCGCCCAGCATGATCCCACTGGTCCCGCAGACGAGCAGCAAGGTTCCGTAGATTGCGCCGATTTGACCAGCCGACCAGCCGAAGACGCGAATGAAATAGGTCGGCGCCCAGCCTGCGAGACTGAAGTTGATGAGGCCATTGGCACCAAATGCGAGGATCATCGTGCCCAGTGCACCGCGATTGCGGCGGAAGAAGGCGAGACTGTCGGCCAGGCTGGCGCCATCCGCACTGACTTCCATCCGCGCTGGCTCACGCACCAGCACAATCAACGCAGCGATGAGCAGGCCAGGCGCGCCGACCGCGAAGAACGCAACTTGCCAGCCCGAGACTTCGCCGATGATGGGGATTGCGGCACCGCTGTAGCGCTCGGTTGCTTCAATCGCCGCGCCGCCGAGAATGAGTGCCAGCCCCGACCCCACGAACACGCCGGTCGAAAAAACACTCATTGCGCGTGCGCGCCGTTCGGGCGGGAAATAGTCGGCGATCATCGAAAAAGCGGCCGGCGAAAGCGTAGCCTCCCCCACCCCGACGAACATCCGCGCGATGAACAAGCCCGCAAAGCTGCTTGCCAAGCCGCAGGCGACCGTCGCCAGACACCAAAGCGTCATGCCGGCCACGATGATATTGCGGCGATTGTACTTATCGACTGCGCGCCCGATGAGGATGCCGAACATGGTGTAGAAGATGGCGAATGCCAGCCCGTGCAACAGGCTGATCTGCGTGTCGGATATATCCAGGCTCGCCTTGATCGGCTGCACGAGCAGGCTGAGCACCTGCCGGTCGATCAGAGAAACCGCATAAGCGAGCAGCAAGAGGATGACGACCGTCCACGCCTGCACAGGAGAATAAGCGAAGCGGGGCGCCGGTCGATCGATCGGCGGCGAGGGCGGTTCGATCGGAGCCGTCATGCCGCAACCGCGCGTACAGGCAGGGAGGAAAGGCCCCGGAGCCAATTGTTCATCTGATACTGCGGCTCGCCGTCCAGCACGATCTCACTGGCATGACGCACGAGCGCCATCAATGCCATTTCCGCCTCGAGCTTGGCCACCATCTGGCCGATGCAGGCATGTATGCCGACACCGAACGCCACATGGCCGGCAGTTTTGCGGCGCAGGTCAAAACGATCGGGCTCCTCGAACCGGCGCGGATCGCGATTTGCCGCCGCGACGAGCAGCAGCACCTTGCTCTCGGCCGGGATCGTCACGCCGTCGATCTCGACGTCGCAAGCCGTCGTCCGACCAATGTAAGGACTAGGCGAGCGATGACGCAGGCTTTCATCGAATGCAGCTTTCACCAGCGAGGGATCTTCGCGCACCATGGCCCACTGATCCGGATGCTCCGCGAGCGACTGCACGGTGAAGCCAATGCCGTTCATCGTCGTATCCATGCTCGCCGAAAAGAACGTACGAACCAGCACAGAAGCATCATCTTCATCGACCCCGGCAGCCGCGCATTCAACATAGATTTGCGCACCCAGACCGTCGTCGGACAGGTGCTCGCGTCGGCAATATTCGGCGACGAGCTCCAGAATCGGCGCTGCCTTTTCGCGCGATTGCTGCAGCAGAAAGTTGTCCGGCCCCATCGCGTTGAAATTTAGCTCTGAATAGGTGAGCATCGCATGGCGCACCTCCTGCGGGAGGCCCAGCATCGTCGGCACCACGATGAACGGGAAGACTTCTGCGAAATCCTTGGCGGCATCAAACCTGCCCTGCGCCACAAGGCGCGCAGCCAGGTCATCGGCAGCCTGATTGAACTGGCCACGGATGCGCGTGAGGGTTTTGCCGGTCAGAATAGCGGCCATGATCTTGCGGTAGCGATTGTGTTCCGGCGGATCGGCTTCGAGGATCAGGCTCGGACGGCGCCAAACCTCAGCCTTGCGGATATTGGTCAGCCCGGTGCCCGACGCAGAGGAAAACCGTCGCCAGTCCGTAAAGGCAGACTTCACAAGATCATGACGGGCAAGCGCCCAAAGATCATATTGCGGGAGATACAGGACGGGACCAGCCGACAGCGCCGCGTCTTCGAAAGCCGCAGGTGCCCGCAACGTCTCTTCAGAGAAGGGATCGATGTCGATGACGCTCGGCTTGAATTTGGCGCTCGCGCCCATTCCCTCTCCTGTCGTTTATCGGCCCACGCCGGCGTTTATATACAAACCATCGTTTATAGCCAAACTCTAGACAGTCAACTGAGAATGTAGCATTCCTGCAAATTCGGTGACGTTGTGTCGCACCGCGATGGGGAAAAATGACGAAAAAAGCGGAAGATAGATTGCCCTCCGAATATGACGGGGAGCCCTTCCTTCGTAAGGACGAGTTCGTGCCGCACCTGTTGACGGTCGCGAACAACGGCTATGCCTGGCACACGTCGCGCATGTATCTTGAAGTTCTCGGCATCGGCGTTAACGAAATGCGTGTGCTATCGATCCTTTACGAATTCGGCGAGCTTCAGGCGTGGGAAATCTGCGATATTCTGAGCATGAACAAGGCCACGGTTAGCCAGTCGCTAAAGAAACTTGAAAAGGATGGCCTGATTGAAATCGAAACCAATCGTAACGGCCGGTTTGCCAGGCCAACCCCCAAAAGCTTGCCCATCCATCGCCAGATCGTCCGAATGGCGCGCTCACGCGAGGAAGTGTTACTCGATGGGTTCAGCAAGCAAGACCGTGACAAGTTTCGTGAACTCTTGACCCGATTTGCAGATAATTTACCCAAAGCCGTCGCCTACACCGCAAAACACTTTCAGAAGCTGGAGCCCCGAAATTGAGAAAGCACAGCCGCGCGGTTCATAAAAGCACCTGATCTTCCATGAATTGACTGCTCGCGAGACTTTCACCAGCTTTAGTTTGGGCCAGGACTGATTGGTCATAGCCAGAAGATGACGGTGGCAGCGAGGGCGATGGCGGAGAAGAAAGTCGCCGGGCATTTATCATAGCGTGTCGCAACACGCCTCCAGTCCTTGAGGCGGCCGAAAATGATCTCGACGCGGTAGCGGCGATTGTCGTATTTGATGGGCTCGCTGCGCGATTTTCGGCCTGGGAACGCGGGGCTTTATGTCTTTCTCCTGAAGCGGATCCCTGAACGAGTCCACGTCATATCCCCGGTCGCCGAGCAGCCATAGCGCCTTCGGCACCTCGTCAGCAGAGCGGCCGCGCTGATGTAATCGCTGACCTGGCTGGCGGTCATGAAGAAGTTCAAGGGACGACCATTGAAATCGGTGATGGCATGCAGCTTGGTATTCATGCCCCCTTTGGTGCGGCGGATCAGGCGCCCTAGATCCCCCTTTTTACCGCTAGGCTCGACGCCGTGCGGTCCACATCGAGATAGGTAGCCTTGATCATCACCGTTTTACGCTCAGCACCAGCAGCGAACAACTTATCCGTCGTGCGCATGCAGACGCCCATCTTAGCGACCGCTTCCAGCGGTTGTGGCATGTCTTATCGGGTGCATCGCGCCGGCGCAACCCGTTGCGGTTCACGAAGATGATCCACTCATCACCCGCCGATCATCAACCCGGGGTCTGCCGTCGCTTAGAAAATACGGCGCGAGCCGCGTCATCTGCTCGTCTGTCAGCCAATACAGGTCACTCCATCCGGTCTCCTCACGAACCTGAATCAGATCGCAGCCCTCACATCAATGGACCCTGACCTAATCAGCGAGAATTTGCGATTGGCTCGCAATAAGCAAAGTGCTAATTGCCCAGCTTGTTGTCATCGGCAAACAGGGGAGCCGCCGTAAGTGTCTGAGATGGATACCCTTCAGGTTTTCATCGCGGCACAGGCTCAGCTACTCCGTCACGCGACAAGGCTTACGAGGGATTCGGCCGAAGCTGAGGATGTAATGCAGGAGGCCTGGTTGCGGTTCCGCGCGGCTACCAGCGCGCGCGTGCTTGATGAACCCAACGGCTATCTATTCCGGATCGTCCATAACCTCGCGCTCGATCGGCATCGACGCCGGGGGCGCGAGAATCAGATCTTCGCATCGGATGCAGCCGTCGCGGCAGCGTTCGTCCCGAGCGACGAGCCGTCGCAGCAGATGCGCCTGGAGGCGAAGGACGAACTGGCGATGCTGCACAAGGCCATGGCGCAATTGCCGAAGCGAACGCGGCAGGCATTCGAAATGCATCGGTTTGAGGAAATGAAGCTCGTGGAGATCGCTGCCGCACTCGGCATTTCGAAGAGCCTGGCGCAGGAACTGGTCATGGAGGGTGTCGAATATTGCAAGAAAGCCCTTCGGCGTCGTGATTGACCCGCTGTTGCAAAAATTTCCGGAATTCCATGAGCCCCGTTCGTTCAATGCATGAAACCATCAAACGCATTCGTCGGCCCGGCGAGGCGCAACAGAATGTGGAAGCGGAGATGAAAGCGGGAACCAAGGCGGACCGGACGCAGGGCGATCTCAGCCGCGAAGCCACAGCCTGGCTGGTCCAGCTCGACGACGATTCTGAAAACGACGCGCTGCGGGCGCAATTCATGGATTGGCTCGCCACCAGTCCCGCTCACCTCGCCGCATGGGAAGAGACCACGCGGGTCTCCGATCTGATCGCGGTCGCCGGTCCCTTGCCGCGGAACAGCCCCTTCCTGCCGCTGGCCTCTGTCTCACGCGGCTGGCATCGAAATATCCGGTCGGCCGGTGCGCTCGCCTCGCTTGCAATGGCCGCCTCCCTTGCATGGATCGTCGTACCGCATCTTGCGCTCCAGCTCCGATCGGACGCGATCACCGGAACGGGTGAATTGCGCCTCGTGAAGCTTGAAGATGGAAGCACCGTGCAATTGGCCCCGGCCACGGCGATCGCATTCACGAATGGCGCAGCGGGCCGGACGTTGAACCTGCTGCAAGGCGAGGCCTGGTTCGACGTCGCGCACGACAAGGCGCGTCCGTTCAGGGTCTTGGCGGGCGACAGCACGGTCACCGTTCTCGGCACGGCCTTTTCGGTGCGAATGACGGACGTGGGCACGGACGTCGCCGTCCAGCGCGGCCATGTTGCCGTGACGTCGGATGGTGCGCGATCCGGTCGCGTGGAGTTGGTGGCCGGACAGTCGCTATCGGTGGTCGAGGGCGCGGCCACGCGCGGCGCAATCCGTCCCGACCGGGTGGCGAGTTGGCGCGAGGGTGTGGCCATTGTCGACGACTTGTCGATCGGCGACGTGATCGACCGCATCCGCCCCTGGTATGGGGGCTATATCATCGCGCGAGGGCCGGGACTCAAAGACCGCCGCGTAAGCGGAATTTACGATCTGCGCGACCCCGATCTCGCGCTGAAAGCGCTGGCGCGCGCGCATAAGATTACGGTGTCTCAAGTCTCGCCGTGGGTGAGAATCGTGACCGTCGGCTAAGCGCACACAGACTTTTTTCGCCCGCCTGCATTTTTTTCCGGAATTCACCGATGCCCGAACATTTGGTTCATGCAACTGACTCGCAATAGCGTGTCTGAGTGAGCATCAAACTTCGACGAGAGGAACGGGCTAGGTGATTTCGGGGGGTATCTTCAAAGAGTTTGGGAAGCGTCGGCTTTGGGCGGGCGCACTGCTCGCCTCGGTAGCCGTCGGCGGTTTGAGCGTGCCGATGGCTGCACGGGCGCAAGCGGCAGCTGCCGAAGACGTGCGGTCGTTTGACATTGCACCCCAATCGCTAGCGGGCGCGTTGGCGGATTTCGGTCGCCAGTCGGGGCTGCAAGTCAGCATGGACGCCGAGCAGGTGCGCGGCCTTTCGACCGCCGGCGTCAAGGGCAGCATGACCGCTTCGCAGGCACTCGACCGCTTGCTTGTCTTGACCGGCTTGGTCGCGCGCATAGAGGGCGGCATCATGTCACTGCGGCGAGTATCGGTTGCAGAGGCTGATCAGTCGCGATCCGATACTGTCGTGCTGGATTCCCTGCGCGTGGAGGGCAACAGCGCCATCGCTGCGAAAGAAACCGGCGCGGAGCGCGACCAACGGAAGAAGGATGCCGTCTACGATCAGGATCTGTCCTCCACCTATATGGGTAAGGAGGAGGTCGAACGTTACAAGGGCGTGACCCCGTCCGACGTGCTGAAGGGCATGGTCAACGTCTTCAGCGGCGACGCGCGCAACAGCGGCGCGATCGACCCCAGCATTCGCGGCATTCAGGGGCCGGGGCGCGTGCCGGTCATCATCGACGGCACCGAGCAGGCGCTGACCGTCTGGCGCGGCTATAACGGCGCGAGCAACCGCAGCTATATCGATCCGAGCCTGATCGCGGGCGTGCAGGTGCTCAAGGGGCCGGTCTCGACGCGCGATGTCAATGGCTCGACGGGCGGCGCCGTCGTCATCAACACGCTCGACGCCGACGACATATTGCAGCCTGGCAAGAATTTCGGGGTCGAACTGAAGCTGGAAGGGGGCAACAATTCGACCTCGCCGCGCCTGCCGAAGCTACTCACGGGGCAGGATTACCGAACCGTGGAGGGGTTTCCGGGTTCTCCGGGTACGCCGGGCTATCCCACCTCGCCCTACGCCGATCCGTCGCTGCGCGTGACCTTGCGGACGCCCGGCGACAATGACTTCTTCTCGATGGGCGACAAGGCGGCGCGCCTCGCGGTTGCGGGCCGTATCGGCGACATCGATCTGTTCGGTGCCTATGCCTGGCGCAAGCGCGGCAACTATTTCTCAGGCGAGAATGGCGCGGGCTACTACTCACAGGATGATCTCGAGCAATCCGCGGCGACCTACATCCAGCGCATGGCGCTTAGCTATGAGCCGGGCAACGAAGTGCCCAACACTTCGTCCGAAACCAAATCCTGGCTGTTCAAGGGCACTTGGCACATTGCCGATGACCAGTATCTCCAGATCGGCTTCCGCGACAGCAAGTCCGACTACGGCGAGATCATGCCATCGCGCATCCTTTCGGCCGACGATTTCGGAGCGATCCAGTGGCCGTTGAGCCGCGTCCACGCCCAGGCCTATAACGCCGAGTACAAGTGGCAGCCCGAGAGCCGCTGGATCGATCTGAAGGCCAATCTCTGGGCGACCCGCACGGCCAGCCATACCTATAGCGCCGGAGGGTTCCCTAACTTCGCCTCCTTCGATGATCCCATCCTGCGCAACACCGCCATTGCCAATTCGCAGAATAACCGGATCGGCTTTTCCGCCAGCAACCAGATGAAGCTGTCATCGCGGCTCAACCTGCTTCTGGAAGGCAACTGGCAACATGAGAAGCTGCGTTCGCAGGACGAATGGAACGGCGTCTTCGACGGCTGGCGCCAATATCCCCGCGCGGGACGCCGCGAGGAGTATCGGATCAGCTTGAAGAGCGAATGGCGTCCGGCCAGTTTCCTGAAGTTCAACGCCGGTCTAACCTATTCCGGCTATTGGGCGGTCGATGACTTCATGCGAGCACAGATCGCGGCGGGCAATGCGAGCCAATTCACCGCCTATGCGATCACCGGCTATACCGCGTCCTACGAAACGGAGGAATTTGGCGCGACCGCCTATGAGGCCTATCTGCGGTCGCGCTATACCAGCGAAAGCATCATTCAGCGCAGGCTGGCCGCCTATATCGCCGCCCCGTTCACCTTCACGATGAACAACAGCGCCTTGTGGGAGCCGGACGCCGACGGAAACTTCCACCGGGCGGACAATGTCTGCATCAACGGTTCACTGGACAGCCTCTCCAACTATCTAGGCACCTGCAATCTCGTCGCAAATCAGCAGGCGTTCACGCCGACCGGCGCCGAGCGCAAGTCGGGGCACGGATGGGCGCCGATGCTGTCGGCAACGGCTTATCTCGGCGGCAGCAGTCGCGTCTATTTGCGCTACGCGGAAGCCTATCGCTTCCCCAGCATGTTCGAAAGCACCGTCGGATTCTCGGCGTCCTTCAATCCGCTCAAAGAATTGAAGCCGGAGCACATCTATTCCTGGGAAGCAGCCTATATCCAGGATCTGCGCGACCTGTTCGGTCTTCGCGGTGCGGATCAGGCCGCAGACCTCAAGCTGACCTGGTATCGCAACACCACACGCAACGTGATCGAGCGGTCCACGAACCTGCAGTTCAGCAACATCGACAGGCAGATGATTTCGGGCCTGGAGGTGCAGGCCCGTTTCGACAGTGGCGGCTTCTTCGCCGAGATCGGCGCGGGGCACATGCTGACCAACGAGGTGTGCGATGAAAGCACGGCCGTCACCATGGACAATGGCAGCGGCCGGGTGCCCGATTGCGTCAAATATGGCTTCTTCGGCGGTTATCTCCTCACCCAGGCCACGCCTGAAGACACCATCAACCTGACCGTCGGCGGTCGCTTCCTCGACCGTCGGCTTGAAGTGGGCGGGCGGCTGGCCTGGTACAGCGCCTATGACAATTCGCTGCTCGCCGAACTGGTGGGGGGCGCTGATCCAATCAGCGGCTATGCGCTGAACGTTCCCTATGCCTGGGGTGAGACGCTGACTCTCGATGCCTATGTGAAGTTCCGGCTGAACGACCGTTTCTCCGCCGAACTCGTCGGCACCAATCTCACCGACAAATATTATGCCGATCCGCTGACCCGCGCGCTCAATCCCGCTCCGGGACGAACCGTACGTTTCAGCCTCACCGGTCGGTTCTGATCATGGAGATTCAGGGCCGCCGCCACTTCCCGATCCCTGATGAAGACGTGGATGCGGCGACGAACCCTGGGTGCAAGCGCCTGCTCGCAGGCAACTCGAACGTAGGAGAACTAACATGAAACTCTCGAAGCTCAACAGGATTGCCTTGGCGCTCGTCGCCTCCACTGCCTTTGCCGGAGCCGCTCACGCCAGCATTGCGGGTGAATCGAGCGACACGAGCAAAGTCGTGGTGGGAACCAGCACGATCAACGGCGGACCCCATGTGTCTGGCCGGCCCGGCATCGCAGTGCCCGCCACCGGCCTCAGCAACCTGGTCGATTTTCAGGGGCTGCAGGCCTCGGTCGGCACCGACGGGAACAACGTCAGCACAATCAATTCCGGAACCAGCGTACCCACCGACCACAGCAATCTGGGCGTATTCCATTTCGCCAAGGTCGGAACCGCCAATCTTTATTTCGGCGAATGGTCGCAGACATCGAGCGTGTCGGCGGGTGACCACACCGTCTATTATGTGGGTGACGACGGCGGTACGACGACCGTGCCGACAAGCGGGACCGCGACCTATTCGGTCAAGGGTATCAGCGATTATGCCAACAAGGGTCTGCTGACTGGAACCTTCACCGCCAACTTCGGCGCCTCCACGCTGACCGGCAGCATCGCCAATTCCGGTTCCGGTTACACCGTGAACATCGGCACGGCCGACATCGATGGCGTCAACATCATCGGCGATGGTGCCAGCGCGACCTTGTCCGGCTCGACCGTGGCGTCCGGCGGCGATGTCAGCGGGCGCTTCTATGGCAGCAATGCCGCCGCGCTCGCCGGCATCGTGACCTTCTCCAGCAACCAATATGACACCGCATTCGGTGGCACGAAGAACTGAAGCTTCGCAGCCGACACGGCAACGGGACAGGGGCTCCGCCAGGAGCCTCTGTTTCCCGGCCGCTCCCCATCCATCCATCAGGGTTCCCCTATTTCGTGACGATCAACTCCGCCCGATTTCTGCGATGCCTTGCCGGGAGCGTTGCCATGGCTAACGCCCTGGCCAACACCGCCACCGCGCAGACATCGGGCAGCGCCGATACGCGACTGCGCCTCGATCAGGAGAGGGACCGGCAAAGTGCCGAGGCCGAGCGGCAATTACTGAAGGATGCCGATGATCTGGGCGGCGTTCCATCGGCCATAGAGATCGATGGCAAGACTTACACTGTTGCCAACACCGTCAACGAAATTGGCGAGGCGCTCTATATCTCCGTTGCGCGCAGGCAATGGGCAGATGTGCGACGATTCCTGCACGCCTATCTCGCCTTTGAAGAACGCGACCCGATGCTTGTTGCTTATGCGCGAGGGGCGCTTGCACGAACCGCCGGCGAGCTGGGAGAGGCCGAGCGTCAGTATCGGACGCTTCTTGGTCTCCAGCCTGATTTCGTGCCCGGCCAGCTCGAACTGGCGCGGGTGCTGTTCGAGAATCATAAGGATCGCGAAGCGCGCCGCATGTTCGAAACCGCCCGTGTCGCCCTTGCAGCCGACGGCGACAAGGCGGCAGGCGTCCTGGGGACCATAGACAGCTTCACGCAGGCCCTCGCCAAGCGGCGAGGCTGGCAGGGCTCGGTTGCCATAGGTCCGGGCTACAGCAGCAACCTCAACCAGTCGTCGGCCAGCTACACTTGCCTCTTGGCGGGCGACGACGGCACATGCCTCATCGATCGCAAGGTGCCCGATCCGATTCAAGCGGCGGGCATCAACTTCGAGAGCAATGTCAGCCGCCGCATTCCCCTTCGCGGGCATAGCGGGATAACAGGCCGCGCGCTGTTCTACGGCGACATCTATCCCGGTCATGGGCGTTACAGCCAGACAACGCTGACGACACAACTGGGCTATGACTATCGCACCGCCCGGGCAAGTTTCACGCTGTCGCCGAGCTTCGACCTCGGCTCCCTGGGCTCGGACATCCTCTACGACGCCATCGGCATCCGCGCGGAGACGATGGTCAATCCTTCCGCCACTTCGGCGATCCGGATCGAGGCCAGCCGCCGCTGGTTCAACTATCGCCTGCCATCCTATCGGAACTTTGATGGCGCTCTGACCGAAACGCTGCTGACTGGCTGGAAAGTGCTGCCGCGCGGCTGGACATTGTTCGCTGGCCCTGACTTCGCCGCCAGGAATGCGGATGATCCAGTCAATGCCTATCGCCAATATGGTTTGCGGCTGGGGGTGAACAAACAGTTCGGACAGGCGGTGAGCCTGCTCGCCTTCGCATCCTTCCGGCAACGCGATTATCGGGCCTACAGCGAACTGCTTGAAGCCAAGCGCCGTGACCGCGAACAAAATTACATCGCCAACATTCGCGTTCCAGTGCTGCGGTTTGCCAACCTGACGCCAAGCCTTCTTGTCCAGCACAGCCGCGTCAGCAGCAACGTCGGCTGGCTCTACTCTTATCGGAAAACCAGCGTGGCCGTGAGGATGGACCATGCCTTCTAGCGCCCTCGACGATGCGGACATCGAGGTGTCGGCACCTGCTTTTCAGGGGCGCCGCCCCTCTCTTCATGACAAAGGAGCATCCATGACGATTGATATCCTTGAGCATTCCCGCGCCAAGCGACTGAAGGCATCGACCCATGAAACCCATGACCGGCTCGACAGGTCGATCATGGCGGCCGCGTCCTTCGCCAGCATCGAGGGTTATGGCCAGTTCGTGACGGTGCAATATCTGTTCCATCGCGACATTGACGCGCTC
>Ga0065721_10005667_pt1 | contig 12212 bp, 8 predicted proteins | sample Mesricmetagenome_FD_59108 | JGI IMG/M metagenome (GOLD analysis project Ga0065721, IMG submission 59108) | Mesophilic microbial community from rice straw/compost enrichment Sample: eDNA_1 v2 (version 2) | ecosystem: Engineered > Solid waste > Grass > Composting > Bioreactor | place: USA: Davis... | reverse complement strand
GATCACTCCCCGGGCTCTGGTCCGAAACAGCTTGCGCATGCGACCTGATCGGATCATCGTGGGGGAAGTTCGTGGCGCGGAAGCACTCGACATGCTTCAGGCGATGAACACGGGACATGAGGGCTCGCTGACCACGATTCACGCGAATGATACCCGCGATGCGCTCGCGCGACTGGAAATGATGGTCGCCATGAGTGGATTCGAACTCCCTGTCCCGGTTGTCCGTCAATATATCGCAGCAGGAATCTCTCTTGTCGTTCACCTCTCCCGGCTCAAGGGAGGAGTCCGTCGGGTCATGCAGGTCTCCGAAATTGTGGGGGTGAAAGAAGGAGGCTTTCATCTGGAAGACATTTGCGGCTTCGAGCAGACCGGCGTAGACGAGCTGGGAATTGCCCAGGGAGAGTTTTACTTCACCGGATACCGGCCCATGTGTCTGAATCGATTCCGGGCCGCAGGAATCCGCCTGCCAGACGAACTCTTCGACAAGCGGCGTCTCCCGGTTCGCCGGTAATTGATAGCCACTGCATCCAAGATATTCATTCCTCCTTCCCTGACATCCATCACCTCTATGTTGACCGCGGACACCTATACCGTCATTGCCTTCGGGTCCACGACTCTTGTGTCGCTGGGGGCCATGACGGCAATTCGTGAGATCTTCGGGCGGAAACATCAGGCGGATGGTTCAGGAAGAGCCCGCGCCAGCCTGCGACGCACACCGACGGTCTTTGATGAAACTCCTGCTGTCGGATTTTTTCGGCAGATCGATCAGAAGTTCGAACAGCTGGTCCTTGAAACAGGTCTCGAATGGACCCCGATCACTGCATTTCAATGGACCGTCATTGCCGGAATCGTCAGTGGAGGATTGACACTTCTGATCTCAGGAGAGCCACTTGCGGGAATCGCCGGAGCGATCGGGGGGATGCTGGCCCTCCTCCTGTGTCTCGTCCTCCTGCGGGCAAGGCGACTTGCTCTCATCCGTGATCAGCTTCCGCAGGTACTGGACATGCTGGCACGCGGAACGCGCGCTGGTCAAAGCACCGAACAGGCGATGAGTCTTGTTGCTGAAGAAGCGGGAGGAATTCTTGGAAAAGAGTTTCAGCGCTGCGTTCAGGAATTGCAAATGGGCCGTTCGATGGATCGCGTGTTGATGTCACTCTCGTCGCGTGTCCGCATTGTTGATATCCGAATTCTGACAACAACCCTGATTGTTCAGCGACGTTCCGGAGGGCACCTTTCCGAGACACTGGAACGCATGGCGATGGTCGTTCGTGATCGACTCACCGCAGCCCGTCAGATGAAAGCCAGCACGGGGGCCGGAAGGATGTCCACCATGATCGTTGCTGGAATTGCTCCGCTCGCAACGATCGCCATTTCGATGTTGCACCGTGAACATTTCAGGCTGCTGTTTGAGGACAGTCTGGGACGAGTTCTTCTGGTCACAGGAATCATCCTCGAAATCGTTGGTCTGGTCTGGGTCTGCCTCCTTCTTCGCCAGGAGAGATAACGAGTTCACCTGAGTCAGACAAATTCCCTGAGACAGTTCCAGCCGCAGCGATCAGGTTAGACAGATATGCCGTTCGACAGCGTAACGATCATCGCATTTACGATCACATTCCTGACCGTGTACCTGTCAGGGACGACTTTGATTCGGGCGCGATCGCGCGTGCGAAACATCAATGATGTTCACAGGCGGATCAAGTCGGAACGCCCCAGCTGGTTTCGTCGATCAGTTGCGGGAGCCATTCCGATGTTCCCCGGAGAGCAGGAGGCACTCGAGCAGGATCTTCGACGAGCCGGGTATTACAGCCCCTATGCCGGGATTGAATATCTGGCAGCCCGCAATCTGATCGTCGTCATGTTTCTGATCGTCGGGGGGATCGCTGCGGTTGCAGCAGACCCACGGACCAAACTTCCCCAGCTGATTCTCATTGCCTGTGGAACGGCAGCTCTGATCGGATACATCTGCCCACGGCTGCTGTTGTACCGGCAGGCTTCCCGACGACTCAATCGCATTCAGAAAGGTCTTCCGGATGCACTGGACATCATTCGAATGTGCCTGTCAGGTGGTCTCCCGATGAGACAAGCGCTTGAGCGAGTCGCTGCAGAAGTGGAATACTTCCATCCGGACATTGCCGTTGAACTGGAAGTGGTCCGCCGACATGCGGAAGCCGACACGATGCAGAAAGCCCTGAAAGAGTTTGCCCGGCGAATGAATGCACCGGACGTGAACGCACTGGCATCGCTGGTTTCACAAACAGAACGAACCGGGACTCAAGTAGCCAATGCGGTCATGGACTTTGCCGATGGGATCAGGCGTCAATACCGTCAGCGTGCAGAAGAGCGTGCCAACAAGACAGCGGTCAAGTTACTCTTCCCTGTTGTATTGTGCCTCTCCCCCCCGATCTTCATCCTGCTGATGGGGCCGCCTGTCATTCAACTCAAGAACTTTGTGACGAATTCACGTCAACCGGGCGGAGTTCTTGACTATGAGCAGTATCAAGTGGACACTCAGCCTGACACGATCAGTCGCTGACCCCTTCTGATCAATTCTCTCACCGATCCGGGAGGAGTCGGAATTAATCCAGTTCCGACGTTTCAGACCAACCAGAGACCTGACGGATTTCGGTATTCCTCGCCGCATTCTCTGACTGCTGGGCGTATTGCATCCCCTGCTCTTTCTTCGTTCGAATCGCAATGGCCTGATTTCGGACCATGGAAACCTGGATCATTCCATCAGCAGCACTTCGCAGGGATGGATCACGGGAGAGAGCCTGGCTGTATCGCTCTAAAGCCAGATCCACCTCCCCGCGCTGAGCATGAGCATATCCCAAATTGGCCAGAGCTTCTGCCTCGGTCATCGTCTGACGGAAGAGCGAATAGGCCTCCTGCATCCGCCCCTGATAGCTCAACGCCAGGGCCAGATTGTTAATCGACTGTGTGTGCTTCGGAGAGATGTCCAAAGCGGCACGGAATTCCGATTCGGCCTCTTCCAAACGTCCGCACGTCATGTATGCGAACCCCAGGTCGTTGCGGATGGCAACATCGCGAGGACGACTCGCAGCTGCCTCCTCCAGCAACTCCAAACCTTCGTTGATCTTCGCCCGTCGGACGAGAATCACTCCCAGGCGGTGTTTCGCATCAATGTCGTTCGGATCGGATTTCAGCATCAATTGAAGGGTTTCTTCCGCCTTGGAGAGTTCCCCTTCGCGCTCGTATGCCTTCGCAAAGCTTAAACGAGTTTCACGTTCTTGCCTGGCTGTTGCCGGACTAAACCTGGCTCCAACTCGCTGAAATTGGGTACAGCCGCACACCGAAATTGTCAGGAGACAAATCCAGGCCACTCCCAGAGATCGATGCGGAAATTGCATAAGAGTCCCAATCCTTGAGGTCCCATTCCGTACCACTTCAGCAGAGCGTCTCTTCAGAACCCGCCGAAGCCTCCGCCAATTCCTCCACCGACGCCACCGCCGATCCCGCCCAGACCAAATACTGATTGATTGAATCCCTGGCCGTAGGCGCGTTCAGCCTCGTAAGACTGAAAGCCCGGTGTCAGGGCTGGTGCGATCACAACACGCTGCTCAGCATCCTGAACGCCCATCTGCGAAAGAGCACTGACGAGGAACTCACGACGCTGATGGTCAAGCTCTTCATCATTATGAACAGGAAAGCCATACTTGGTGCCCTGCCGCACGCTCATGCTGCTCCGCTGAACAATAATCGGGAATGGGACTTCCCCGGCTCGAGCAGCAATCTGCTTGACGTGAGCGATGCCATCGTCATTCATCTGCGTCGAATTGCCGGCCCACTCGTGTTCATAGACGACGAAGTCAGACGCTTCTGCGTTGGACTCCTGTTGACGCCACACTTCGTCACTGATTGTCCCNAACGGTTTGGGAGTAATATCTCCCATGCCTGCACATTTTTCGCAGTGAGAGCACCCAGTGAGTCCTCCCAACGTCAACGTCGCCATCCCGGCAAGCAAGGTTTTCTGAAATTCCGGAACCATGAAAGTCGCCCCCTGTGCTTGGCCAGATGAGTTTCTCCGAATCTGGCTAACGAATCTGATCTGTTTCGCTTACAACCGAAGTGTGCTTACTTTGAAAATCCGAATGGTCCATTGACGTAATAACTCTGTGAGGACTGGACCGACTCCGACTCGTAGTAGCTTCCTTCACATCGTTTCAATCGACTCTTGTAAAGGGGCCAGACTGTGCTGCGGTGGTGACTCTCGTTACGTCCTTCGATATCGCCGTAGACAAAGAAGTCCAGATCATTTGGATCGGTCACTTCCATTCCAGGCAGAATACTGGGAGCCTGATCCGGCTCCAGCGGATGCACCAGCTCAGGAGTCACAAGAATCAACAGTTCCGTTTCATCTCTGGATGTCGTNCGATTCGCTGTGACGAAGTTCANAACAGGGATGTCACCNAAGAATGGAATTCGATTNTTTTCACCCCGCTGCTGCTCCTGAAGCAGACCAGCGATTGCNAGGACCTGTCCTTCCCGCAGATCAACCGTGGTGGTCGTAGTCCGGGTATCGATTCCGAAGATGCCATCGACAGAGTTGTTGCGATTCAGGGTGCTGAATGTTGGATTGACCACAAGGCGAATCCGGTCTTTATCCAGCACCGTCGGGGTAAATGTCAGCTGCGTCCCGAAGCCTTTGAAGCTGGTCGTTGCCGCTTGTGCTCCTCCAACACCCACCACGGTGGGCACAGCAAACTCCCCTCCTGCCAGGAAGGTCGCCGTCTTTCCGCTCAACGTCACCAGATTCGGCTCTGCCAGAATCTTGGCCGTTCCGTTGGACATCATCGCACGAAGTACAAGTTCAAAGCTGCCGTCATTGAACGTGCCGGAAGTAATGATATTTCCCCCCGGAGCAAGGAATGACGAGAACATGAACTCCTTGATATCAAAATCGAAGTTGGCTCCCAATTCCCTGACCGCAGATCGCTTCAACTCGGCAATACGGACCTTCAGGAGGACTTGCTTTTCACCGGGGACGGTCAGCATGTTGATGATGTTACTCATCGGCAGTGTCGACCCATCAGGGAATGGTTGAGCCGCAGCGCCATCTGCCCCCACAGGATTTCGCCCTCCGCCACCGCCGCCAAAGCCCCCGGGAAGCTGCTGCGAATTCTCGCGAATGATCGACATGATCTGAGTCGCTTCCTGCTCATCGCGAGCCTGTCCCCGAACGATCAGCTTGTCTGCAATTGGGAACAGCTGAATCCGACTGTTCGGGAAAAGCTCGTTGATCATCTCTGCCAGCTCACCATATTCGAGGCGACGTTGATCATCGACGGCATCGTCTTTTTCAACGGTCACAAGCAAGCTGAGAAGCTTGGGATCATTCTGATCTCCCATCCACAGCGTGACAGACGTGCTCCCGGTCTGCTTCCCGATGATCTCAATCTCTCGAGAGCCGAAAGCCACAAACTCCAGGATCGAGGGATCAGCAACAGCCGCACGGAAGATATCCTGCTTCATTCGCAGGACCTTCGATCGGCGCATGGTCACCTTGAATTCCAGCTCGGAAGTGACCACCTCCTGAACCAGTTCGTTGACCTTTTGTTGAAGAGATTGATCTTGAGCGCACGCCGACGTGCCGGCATCACAGACTAACAGACCAGCAAGGCATGCCGAGAAGAGCTTGATGCGATGGCTGCGTCCACACCACGCGCGAAGAATCGTCGTCATCCGTGACCCGCTCCCAAAATGCAATTTCGTGGAATTCACTCAACCAAGGTGCTCCACGAACGTCTGAACCGGTGTGTTGTACTTCAACGAAACTGGCTCGACTCCCTTACAGGACGGACGGTCAGACCAAATTGTTCTGAGAACTGTTCGCCCGCATTCAGTCCTATCGCAACAATACAATGAATGGACTCCATCCATGTCCTGTCCTGCTGCGATACCAGATTTCACGAAGCCCCACGGCGCAACAGGCAACTATTCAATGTGATCTGACGAACCGGTCAGCTGACCAAAACAGATCGACGCCGTTACTGGAGACTTCCCGCTCTGAAACGAAAAACCTTCGTTCAGCCCGCTTTTGAGTCAGAAATTACTCCAGCAGGCAGGTAGGTTGACACCTGCTTGCGGACTTCTATCGGCAGCTCGAGGCAACAACGCAGCTTGAATTGCTTAAAAATGCGCTCATCTCAAACGGAAAGCACTACACCACTGAAATAAATCCCCAATTTTGCGCATTTCAACCTATTCGGCATCCAGACAAGCACAAGTAAGGACGCTCACGACTCTTTTTCGGGAACAAAATGGCCTGATTCCCAGCGAGTAAAGCCTGAGGAGGACAATTCACTTCAATGCAATGAACTTCTCAACGTGCCCATTACAACGCGGAGCGGACCAGAATTTCCGACTCGATTTCTCCGCGTCGAATACGAACTTTCCATTCATACGGGGCGGTTGATTTCTGAAGTGTCGCACGAATATCAGCGGCAGATTTGACCGGAATTCCATCAACGTGACTGATGATATCTCCCACCTTCACCCCGCTTTTTTCAGCCGGGCTTTCCGCAACGACCAGCCGGACAACAACTCCGGGGTCTTCTCCACGAGTCTGGACCTGAACTCCCAGACGTGGACCAGAGTCTGCTGAATCATCCTCTCGAGGCAGCAAAGAAGCCATCAAGGGATCAGACGCCCCTGAGTTCTTCTTACTGGGACGATCGTCCTGATTGGCAATCTGAACAACCAAATCGCTGACGAAGGTTGAAATCTGCCGCATCCCGTCCGTGTTAATCAGACTGGCGACATCGGTCGGTCGATGGTACTCGTCGTGAAATCCAGTAAAGAAATGGAGAACCGGAACTCCCTTTTCATAAAAAGAGGCGTGATCGCTGGGACCATACCCCCCCGGCCTTAACAATAACTTGAATTCAGCAGCCCCGGGGGACTTTTGTGCCGTTGTTTCAACAAGAGGTTTCCAGTCGGAAGATGTTTCCATACCGTAAACGGTCAACTTCCCATTCCGAAGCCGTCCAACCATGTCCAGATTCAACATCGCGATCGTCTGGTCGATGGGAATTAACGGGTCCTGGACATACTGCTTGCTGCCAATGAGTCCTAATTCTTCAACAGAAAAGGCGATAAACAAAACACGTCTCTTGAGCGGTTCCGGCCGTGCTGATAATTGACGCGCGACCTCCATAAGAACTGCCGTCCCGGAAGCGTTGTCGTCCGCACCATAATGAATTTCGTCCCGCCCAGTCATCGACAGTGATCCCCATCCGTCCCGTCCAAGATGGTCGTAGTGGGCACCAACAACAATTGTCTCTTCCGCCAGCGGACCTTCTCCTTCGAGACTGGCCACGACATTTTTATAAGTGCGATGTGAACGAACGATCTGGACCTCTCCCTGAATGATGAGTCCTTCCATCATTCCGGACTGAGGCTGAAGAGTTTCGTCGATCTCCTGCTCCACTGCCTCGAGCTCTTTACTGAAGGCACGTCGAAACAGACTCTCGCCAAACTTTCGACGAACATGAATGACGGGAATTCCCTCCGTAGTATCCCCTCCGTTCAAATCCCCCTTCAGGAGGGGATCTCTGTCATCCTCCCCAGGTTTCCTGTCAGCATCTGCCGGGGACACGATGTCATCGGGATGGTGGAATTCAGAATGATTGGTACAGAGTATGACTGCAGCGGCTCCATGCTTCTTCGCATTTTCAACTTTGGAACGGATGTAAGCATGACGGCTATGAGCACTTCCATTGAACACGCTCTCAGTCATGTGCTGCTGAGGTTCATGCCTCAAGATGAAGACAGCTTTGCCACGGACATCAATGTTCTCGTAGTCGTCGTAATTCAGTTCTTTTGCAGTGATTCCATACCCGGCAAAGACGATCGGAAGGGAAAACTTGCCAAGTGGACAGGAGGCCAATGACGTATAATCCGTGCCCCTGACCAGAGCTGGCTCGATCATCTCTCCATCACTCCCGGTCAACTGGACGGACTCCACGACCCCACGACGAGATGAGGAGAAGAGCCGAAATTCATGGAACGCCCCCCCCTTGTAATGATCAGCGACAAGTCGAGCCTGTCGAAACTGCTCAGCGATGTAATCCGCAGCCAGATCCAATCCCTTCGAGCGAGGTCCTCGTCCTTCCAGTTCTTCGGAAGCCAGGAACTCAACATCGGCCTTGAGACGGCTTTCGATGGCCTCCGCACTCAGATCAAGTGCGAACGGACTTCGGGAGAGTGCTGTTGAGGAACTTTTGCGAGTCTCGGTGGTCGCATTACGACCATCCCAAGCGAAGCCAGAATTGCAAATGAGCGACAAAGACGCGCTGCTGCAAACAATCCAAATTGCATGCAACACCCAGCCAGCAGCCCGGTTCTGACGATTCATTTCATTCTCTTGGAGACTGAATTCCGAAGCCGCACTGTTGCGGGGTCGATCACTTTTCACGGAGTACAAACAGGCAAGTCTTTCAAGAGGACAAATTTCCCCTCTGTTGTCGACAAGGCTCCATGACTCGCAGTCAAAAGGCTCAGGACGCGAATCCCGGCACTCCTTAGTTCACCACAATGACTTTTCCTGCCTGATAAGAATTAAGTCACCCTCACAATCTCGCAGTTCGAACCCGCATACCTTCGAGGACTCGGGAGAGAGAGTTCTCTTCTCCGGCTCTCTGCTGAAAACGCTGCCAGTTCGCAACATTGCAACGCCTATTCTTTCCATGGTGCCAGACAGCAACATCGACATTTCCGGCCACAGCAAATTTTGTTCCAGAGACAAGAAGCGAACCGAAGTGGCGAGAACCTCAACTTGCCATCGAATCCCTGAACACCAAACGCAACACCAATCAAAGTCGACACATACAAAAACACAAATCAGCGTACACCAAAGAAAGCGCCAACACTCCTATTGTCTACAACTTCTGTCAATTATCACGATTATTTCATATAACCCAATTGACACAGAAATCCCAAAACGTCTATCTTTGCGTCACTGTTTGGCAACGTGACCAAACAATCACCAAAAGCGACAAAATCACTACAACCAGATGGGTTAGAACAACCCACACACCATCATCAGCACTTCGCCTCAACACGTGTTGACTTGTTGGTTTCTCCAAGCAGGCCAGGTGCCACAGAGACTCATCAACGTTGAGTCTTTTGGGCAACGCTGTTAACGGCGAGATGCGGTAACAAGTGATGTCACTAAAACCAGTCCGGGCCGGCGTTCGGTTGAGGCAGCCGAACAGCAATCGAGCTGGTCATGCAAGACACATTGCATCAATCAGAACGGATTCGCTCTGGGTAGCGAACCACTGAAACCGCAGCATGAGTGATCTCACTCTGACCGGTTTCGGTTCACTTCCGAAATGGAATTCACTTTCTGAAGACAACCACGGGTGAAGGGGACTCCCTCTACCTGCGGCCCTCAGAAAATACATCAGATTATTGTGAGTGCGGGGAGAACAGCATGATCGAGCGGGCGCTCCTGTTTGTTCGTGACGTTGAACTATTTGAAACAATCCGACGAACTCTTCTCGATCACCACCCGATTGAAGTCGAGTTTGCCGGGACTGCGAAAGCAGCAATTCAACGGCTCTCCTCCCAAAGGGTCCCAACCCTTTTTCTCGACTACCGTCTGGAACATTTCGACGACGAAGTCACTCAACTCCTTGACGCGATCAAGCAGAACTTCTCGGCAATCAATCTTGTCAGCGTGGGAGACGGAAATTATCCGCTGCCAATCGCAGAGCATCTGGACCTCCTGACACTCGAGCATGTCATTGTCTCCTCCAAAGGAACTCTTCAAATTCCCGAAGACGGACTTCAACGGGTCCTTTCGGCAGCTCGGGCCCGTCCCATTCCTCAACGACGTGAGATCTCTGCGGACGGAATTACTCTCAGCACTTATACAGAGGAACTGTTTCCTGTCCTCGATGATCTGAAACGGGTTGCCCATCGGGATGTCACTCTTCTGCTGGTCGGTGAAACAGGGACCGGGAAGACCACTCTGGCCCGCCTGATCCACAATCAGTCCAGTCGACGAGACAAACCATTTCAGCATCTCGCCTGCGGGGCACTCCCTGCAGATTTGATCGAAAGTGAGCTGTTCGGACATGTCCGGGGTGCGTTCACGGGCGCAGAGCGAAACAAAATTGGACGCTTTCAGGCTGCCGGACGAGGAACGTTGCTTCTGGACGAAATTGATGTCCTGGAACTGAAGCAGCAAGCCAAACTTCTGAAGGTCATCGAAACCGGTGAATTCGAGATGGTCGGGTCAACAGAACCGCGACAGTCCGAAGCACGCCTGATTGTGGCATCAAATGTCAATCTTGAAGAGTTGGCTGCTGCTGGACGGTTCCGCTCAGACCTGTATTACCGCCTGAATGTCCTGGAATTCCGATTACTCCCTCTTCGAGAGCGTCTACAGGACATAACACACATTTCCATCGGAATTATCGGAGAATGCTGTCGAACACACGACATTCAACTCAACAGCATCGACTTCCGCTTCCTCGATGCCCTGAAACGCTACCGATGGCCCGGGAACCTGCGAGAACTGAAAAATCACCTGTGCCGGGCAGTTCTCTTCAGCGAGGATAATCGACTCATGCTGAAGGACATCGCCCCCAAAGTGGTTCAGGCAGACTTTGCGGACGAGCCCCCCTCTTCGTCCGAGGTTTCCCGTCGCGGATGGACACTTGCGGAACGGGTCGCACAAAGTGAACGAGAATCTCTCTATCAGGCGCTCCGTGAAAACGGCCACAACCGGACCAAGACAGCGAAAGCACTGGGGCTTAGCCGAGTCGGGCTTTACAAGAAGCTGAAGCGTCTTGGGCTGATGGACAATGACCGGGAGCTGTCCCGCTCCGAATTCAAATAGCGCATCGACAGACAAAGGGCAACCGAAAGGTCTGTCACCGGACTCACGATTGCCCCCTGACAAACCAATCGAGAGTTCCCGACAAAACTCCTGCGGGTGGACAGGTCCGGACTCACCGACGCCGCCAGGTTCGCTACAATCGTCGGCATCTCGATCTGATTCGGACACTTCCTGTCGGAATCAGATCAGGCTCTGTGCAGACGGTCCGTCGAGCCCATGATTCGTGTCCACTCCTTTCGCCGTTTGGTCTTGCTGCTGAGGGCAGTTTGGCTCGGTCTCTCGCTTCTTTTCCTGAGTCCCCACGGATTCGCCCAGAATCGGCCTGCTCCCTCAACAAGTTTCGAACCGGACGATCCCCATCCGGGAGGAGTTGCAGAACTACGGCCTGTTCTCTCCCGGACACTTGCTTCCGTTCAGAACAGCATTGCCGCGGTTGGATTATTTCAGGGTGGACCGGATACATCTCTCCCTGAGACTCCCGACCAATACCAGAGTGCCTTTGATCTCTCCCCGGGCGACCTGGTCCCCTCGCGGATGGGGGGAGGAGTTGTTCTTTCTGTCGATGTCGAATCGGGTCATGTGGACATCCTGACCGCGGCGCACCTGTTGAATCCGGCAGTGGAATTTCCATCAGCACCCACTGTTCCGACTCGGATTGTCGTACGACTCGCCAGTCCGGGACTTCACTTTGCTCGTATTCGTGCCTTAGATCCGCACAGCGACCTGGCGGTCATCACTGTTGATCTTCCCGACCGCAGAGGGAATCAAATCATTCCCGCCCGGTTCACCACGTCCCCACGCTGGGCCTGCGGAGATCTGGCGCTTCTTTGCGGGAATCCGGCGGAATTCGTTCGCTCCGGCATCTCCGATCCGTCACTGGCCACGGTAAGCCGGACAGCATCGATGCCCGACCGCTGGGAACGATCTCATTGGGGAGGGAGACTGATGGATTACCTCCAGCAATGGGACCGGCTGGATGTCCATGGGGATTCTGGAAGCGGGAATCCGGTCTTCAATTTTCGGGGCGAACTCCTGGGATTAACCAGCGGCATTGCCGGGGAACCGGGGAAGCTGATCCCCTCCGGAAGTGCCATCTATTTTTCTGAGCATGTGCAAAAATTGATCAGTGACCTCCTTTGCGGACGCGAAGTCCAGTATGGAGACACGCATCTGGAACTGGAAACAATCCCAACAGGAGAGACCGGTGCCGATGGACCTCCTTGTCCTCCCTGCATCCGGGTGACGCAGGTCGTACGAGGGTCCCCCGCAGAGCGGGCGGGAATTCGCAGCGGGGATCTCATTCTTGAATTCAACCAAAAACCGGTTGAACGAGTCTCACAAATTC
>Ga0065721_10005666_pt1 | contig 12215 bp, 12 predicted proteins | sample Mesricmetagenome_FD_59108 | JGI IMG/M metagenome (GOLD analysis project Ga0065721, IMG submission 59108) | Mesophilic microbial community from rice straw/compost enrichment Sample: eDNA_1 v2 (version 2) | ecosystem: Engineered > Solid waste > Grass > Composting > Bioreactor | place: USA: Davis... | reverse complement strand
CTCGTCGGCGTCGAGCGGCATCTGCTCGATGAACCGCAGCCGCACGTCGTTGGCGAGCGCCCAGGCCAGCAGTGCGCTGGCATCCGGCAGCGTCTCGCGCAGCGCGACGGCGTTGATCTTGATCGGCCCGAGCCCCGCGGCCCGCGCCGCGTCGAGCCCGCGCAGCACGGCGGGCAGGCGGTCGCGGCGGGTGACGGCGGCGAAGTGCTCCCGGTCGACGGTGTCGAGCGACGCGTTGAGCCGGGTGAGCCCCGCCTCGGCGAGCGCGGCGGCGCGGCGGTCGAGGCCGACGCCGTTCGTCGTCATCGCGAGTGGGATGCCGGGGGCGACCGCCGACGACGCGCGCACGATGTCGACGAGGTCGGGTCGGGTGAGCGGCTCGCCCCCGGTGAACCGCACCTCGCGCACCCCGAGGTCGTGCACCGCGATGCCGACGAGTCGCCCGATCTCGTCGGCCGACAGCAGGTCGCGCATCGGGATGACGGGGAGGCCCTCCGCGGGCATGCAGTAGGTGCAGCGCAGCGAGCACGCCGAGGTGATCGACACCCGTAGGTCGCGGGCGATGCGGCCGAACCGGTCGACGAGGGCGGACGTGTCGGGGCGCCCGTCGGTCGACGGTGCGGCGGCGGGATCGCGGCGCAGCACGGGGATCCCGAGGGCGACGGTCGACATCCCGTCAGCCTACGGCGCGCGGGTTCGCGCGTGCTCGCCGCGTGCGGTTGACTGGACGGGTGCGACGACTCGCCGGATCCGCCGCCCTCGCCCTCGTGCTGCCGCTCGCGGCGTGCGCGAGCGTGCCCGCATCCGACACCGTCGACCTCGTCCGCGCCGGCTGCCCGACCGACATCCGCATCCAGACCGACGCCCCGCCGCGCGTCGAGTGGGGCTTCCTCTACGGACTCCTGGATGCCGACAGCGTCCGCGTGGGCGACGACCGGGTGAGCGCGCCGCTGATCCTCGACGGCGAGCCGACGGGGGCGACGCTCACGATCCTCACGGGCGACCCGCTCGACGGGGTGAGCGCGAACGTGCAGCTCCACGAGGACGATGACGTGCTGCTCGGCGCCGTCGACACCGACATCGCGTTGCTCGACTTCGCGCGGTACCCGACGGTGGGGGTGTTCGCGCCGCTCGCGCGCGATCCGCGGCTGTACTTCTGGGATGCCGGCGTCTACCCCGGGCTGCGCAACGTCGAGTCGTTCCGGGCCACCGTGACCCCCGACGGCGCGGCCCGCATCCCCGTCGCCGCCGTGCCGAACGACCCGTTCACGGGCTACGCGATCGGCATCGGCTGGCTCACCGCCGAGCAGGTCGTCGCCGACCCCGACCTCACCCTCGAGGGCTTCGTCGCCGCGGCGGGGCTCCACGCGCAGGCGGGCGACGCGCTCGTCGACCCGACGCTGCTGGGCCGCCCCGGTGCGACGCCCCGCCCGACGCGCTGGCAGGTGCTCGACGACATCGGCTACTCGCGCGACCAGGGCGTGCTCTCGGCGGCACCGCAGACGCTCGTGCGTTACGCCGACTGCCTCACGGTGCTCGTGCCCGAACTGCAGCGCGCGCTCGTCGCCTACCTCGACGATCCGGAGGCGACGAACGCCGTCGTCGTGGAACTCGCCGCGCAGCTCGGCGACGAGGGGTACGACGCGGAGGTCGCCGACGCCGCGTTCCGCGAGCTGCTCGCCGAGCGCTATGTCGGCAACGGGCGCGACGACACGATCGGCGACATCGATCTCGCGCGCGTGCGCGGGCTGTTCGAGACGGCGGTGCCGCGCTGGCGCGACGCCGAGGTGACGGTGCCCGCGGGCGTGACGCCCGACGACATCGTGACGAACCGGTTCATCGACAGGTCGATCGGGCGGTAGCCCCCGCCCTCCGGCTCAGCCCCTCCGGGAGAGGCTCAGCGGACGGCGTGCAGGTGCCGCTCGCCGCGTTCCGGACGCAGCTGCCGCACGGGACGCGCACCGCGACCGCGGGCACGGGCGACCTGCGCGTGGTGCTCCTCGTGCGAGAGCTCGAGGCCGCGAGCCGCGAGTGCGGCGACGGCTCCGCCGAACGTGAGCACGACGGCGATCATGAACCACGAGGCGCCGAGTGCCGACGCGGGCCGCACGGCGGGGAGGCCGATCGAGAAGCCGGCGAGCGCGAGCGCGGCGAGCAGCAGACCGACGGCCGCGATGGCGGCTCCGATCACGACTCCCGCGTGCTTGCGCATGTGCGACTCCTCCGACATCTCAAGAGACGGAGGCGGGGGACGACTATGACGCGAACAACACCGCCCCCGTGCCCAGGATAGGGGGGACGGGGGCGGTGTCGACGCGGGATTCCCTCAGGATCCGCTCAAGATCGGCGGGTGGCCGATCGGTCAGCGCGCGGCGGAGCCTTCCGTGTAGTCGGCGTCCTGCTGCTTCCAGGCGAAGAGGGCGCGCAGCTCGCGGCCGACCGCCTCGATCGGGTGCTGGGCGGCCTTCTCGCGCAGCGCGAGGAACTCGGTCGCGCCGTTGTCCTGGTCGTCGATGAAGCGCTTGGCGAACGCGCCCGACTGGATGTCGGCGAGCACGGCCTTCATGTTCTCCTTCACCGACGGGTCGATGACGCGCGGGCCCGAGACGTAGTCGCCGTACTCGGCCGTGTCGGAGACCGACCAGCGCTGCTTGGCGATGCCGCCCTCCCACATGAGGTCGACGATGAGCTTGAGCTCGTGGAGCACCTCGAAGTAGGCGATCTGCGGCTGGTAGCCCGCCTCGGTGAGGGTCTCGAAGCCGTACTGGATGAGCTGCGACACGCCGCCGCAGAGCACCGACTGCTCGCCGAACAGGTCGGTCTCGGTCTCCTCGGTGAACGTCGTCTTGATGACGCCGGCGCGCGTGCCGCCGATCGCCTTCGCGTACGACAGCGCGAGATCCCAGGCCTGGCCCGACGCGTCGTTCTCGACGGCGATGATGTCCGGGATGCCGCGGCCCGCGACGTACTCGCGACGCACCGTGTGGCCGGGCGCCTTCGGGGCGACGAGGATAACGTCGACGTCCTTCGGGGCCTCGATGTAGCCGAAGCGGATGTTGAAGCCGTGCGCGAAGGCGAGCGTCTTGCCGGGCGTCAGGTTGTCCTTGATCGAGTCGGCGTAGATGCCGCGCTGGTGCTGGTCGGGCGCGAGGATCATGATGACGTCGGCCCACGCGGTGGCGTCGGCGACGTTCTTCACCTCGAAGCCGTCCTCCTGGGCCTTCGGGGCCGACTTCGAGCCGTCCTTGAGCGCGATGACGACCTGGACGCCCGAGTCGCGGAGGTTCTGCGCGTGCGCGTGGCCCTGCGAGCCGTAGCCGACGATCGCGACCTTCTTGCCCTGGATGAGGGAGAGGTCGGCGTCCTTGTCGTAGAAGATCTCAGCCAATTTCGTTCCTTTGTTTGCGACGGTTCTCGACCGAATCACGGAGATTCGGGATGCCGGGGGCCGGTTCTCGGGGAACACGGCATCCGGCGGGTCGAATCTCCTTGATTTGGTCGAGAGAGGGAGGGAGGGGTGGGGTGGGGTGGGTCAGTTCTTGAAGACGCGTTCGGTGATGCTCTTGCCGCCGCGGCCGATGGCGAGGAGACCCGACTGCGCGATCTCCTTGATGCCGTAGGGCTCGAGCATCCGCAGCAGGGCCTGCACCTTGCCGCTGTCGCCCGTCACCTCGACGACGAGCGCGTCGGGCGCGACGTCGACCACGCGGGCGCGGAAGAGGGTCACCGCCTCGAGGATCTGTGAACGCGTGCCGGCATCCACCTTGACCTTGATGAGCAGGTGCTCCCGCTGCACCGAGTTCTCGGGGTCGAGCTCGACGATCTTGATGACGTTGATCAGCTTGTTGAGCTGCTTGGTGACCTGCTCGAGCGGCACGTCGTCGACATCCACGACGACGGTGATGCGCGAGAGGCCCTCGAGCTCCGAGTGGCCGACCGCGAGCGACTCGATGTTGAAGCCGCGGCGGGCGAACAGGCCGGCGACGCGAGTCAGCAGACCCGGCTTGTCCTCGACGAGGAGGGAGAGAACGTGACGCGACATGTGCTTACTCCTCGTCCCACGTCGGCGCGAGGTCTCGCGCGTACTGCACCTGCGAGTTGCCGACGCCCTGCGGCACCATCGGCCACACCATCGCGTCGCGGCTCACGATGAAGTCGATGACGACCGGGCGGTCGTTGGTCTCCATCGCGAGCTTGATCGCCGGGTCGACCTCCTCGGGCTTCGTGACGCGGATGCCGAGCGCCCCGTAGGCCTCGGCGAGCTTCACGAAGTCGGGCACCATGCGGGTCTGCTCGCCCGCCGTCATGTGCCCCGTGTTGAGGTCGGTGAACGAGTGGCGCCCGTCGTAGAACAGGGTCTGCCACTGGCGCACCATGCCGAGCGAGGAGTTGTTGATGACCGCGACCTTGATCGGGATGTCGTTGATCGTGCAGGTGGCGAGCTCCTGATTGGTCATCTGGAAGCAGCCGTCGCCGTCGATCGCCCACACGAGGCGGTCGGGCTGAGCGACCTTCGCACCCATCGCGGCGGGCACCGCGTAGCCCATCGTGCCGGCGCCGCCGGAGTTGAGCCACTGGTGCGGGCGCTCGTACTTGATGAACTGCGCGGCCCACATCTGGTGCTGGCCGACGCCCGCGGCGTAGATCGCCTCGGGGCCGGAGAGCTGGCCGATGCGCTCGATGACCGTCTGCGGCGCGAGGAGGCCGTCATCCGGATCGTCGGTGTAGCCGAGCGGGTAGTTGGCGCGGAGCTGGTTGAGCCGCGTCCACCACTCGTCGACGTCGCCCGTCGCGCCCGTCCCGGCGACCTCGTCGAACGCGTCGAGCAGCTCGACGAGGACGTCCTTCACGTCGCCCACGATGGGCACGTCGGCGTGCTTGATCTTGCCGATCTCGGCGGGGTCGATGTCGACGTGCACGACCTTCGCGTTCGGCGCGAACTCGGCGACCTTGCCCGTGACGCGGTCGTCGAAGCGCGCGCCGAGCGCGACGATGAGGTCGCTCTCCTGGAACGCGAGCACCGCGGGCACCGTTCCGTGCATGCCGGGCATGCCGAGGTGCTGCGGGTGCGAGTCGGGGAACGCGCCGCGCGCCATGAGCGTCGTCACGACCGGGAGGTTGGCGCGCTCGGCGAGCTTCAGCAGCTCCTTCGAGGCACCCGCGCGGATGACGCCGCCGCCGACGTAGAGCACGGGGCGCTTCGACGCGGCGATGAGCTCCGCGGCCGCCGTGATCTGCTTGCCGTGCGCCTTCGTCACCGGACGGTAGCCGGGCAGGTCGACCTTCGGCGGCCAGGAGAAGGTCATCATCCCCTGTTGCGCGTCCTTCGTGATGTCGACGAGCACGGGGCCGGGGCGCCCGGTCGTCGCGATCTCGTACGCGGCGGCGAGCGCCGCGGGCACGTCCTCCGCGCGCTTCACGAGGAACGAGTGCTTCGTGATCGGCATCGTGATGCCGACGATGTCGATCTCCTGGAAGGCATCGGAGCCCATGAGGTTCGAGAACACCTGGCCCGTGATCGCGATCATCGGCACCGAGTCCATGTGCGCGTCGGCGATCGCCGTGACGAGGTTCGTCGCGCCGGGGCCCGACGTCGCGATGCAGACGCCGACCCGGCCGGACGCCGCCGCATACCCTTCGGCCGCGTGACCGGCACCCTGCTCGTGACGGACGAGGATGTGGCGGATGGTCGTCGAGGCCATGAGCTCGTCGTAGAACGGCATGATCGCGCCGCCCGGGAGGCCGAAGACGTCGGTGACGCCCAGCTTCTCGAGGGAGGCGAGGATCGCGCCGGATCCGGTCATCTGCGCGTTGTCGCGCGGGGGTGCGGGATGGGCGTCCGCAGTCATGGGTGTCCTTCGGTAGCGATGGATGTCTGAAACGCGACTACCCCGTGACCGCGCCCTCGGCAGCCGAGCGCACGAGCTTGGAGTACTTCGCGAGAACGCCGCGGGTGTAACGCGGCGGGAGGGGGGCCCAGCCTTCTCGGCGGGCTGCCAGCTCGGATTCGTCGACCAGTAGGTCGATCGACCGGGCGGCGATGTCGACCCGAATCAGATCTCCATCGCGGACGAAGGCGATGGGACCTGCGTCCACTGCCTCCGGTGCGATGTGGCCGATGCACAGGCCGGTTGTGCCGCCTGAGAATCGTCCGTCCGTCAATAGTAGGACATCTTTTCCGAGCCCCGCGCCCTTGATGGCGGCGGTGATGGCGAGCATCTCGCGCATCCCGGGGCCGCCCTTCGGGCCCTCGTAGCGGATGACGACGACGTCGCCGTGCTTGATCTCGCCGGCGGCGAGGGCATCCATCGCCGCGCGCTCGCGCTCGAACACGCGCGCCGGGCCCTCGAAGACGGCCGCGTCGAAGCCCGCCGTCTTCACGACCGCGCCCTCGGGAGCCATCGTGCCCTTGAGGATCGTGAGACCGCCGGTCGCGTGGATCGGCTTGTCGAGCGGCTTGAGCACCTCGCCGTCGAGCGGGAGCGGGTTCAGCTCCTCGAGGTTCTCGCGCATCGTCTTGCCGGTGACCGTCATGACGTCGCCGTGCAGCAGGCCCGCGTCGAGGAGGGCCTTCATGAGCACCGGCACGCCGCCGCGGCGGTCGACGTCGTTCATGACGTACTTGCCGAACGGTTTGAGGTCGCCGATGTGCGGCACCTTCGCGCCGACGCGGTTGAAGTCGTCGAGCGTGAGCTCCACCTCGGCCTCGCGCGCGATCGCGAGGAGGTGCAGCACGATGTTGGTGGAGCCGCCGAGCGCCATGCCCACCGCGATGGCGTTCTCGAACGCCTCCTTGGTGAGGATCTGGCGAGCGGTGATGCCCTTCTTGAGCAGGTTCACGACGGCTTCGCCGGAGCGGTGCGCGTACATGTCGCGGCGGCCGTCGGCGGCGGGCGGGCTCGCGGAGCCGGGCAGGCTCAGGCCGAGCGCTTCCGCGACCGACGCCATCGTGTTGGCGGTGTACATGCCGCCGCACGCGCCCATGCCCGGGGCGAACGCGCACTCGATGCGGTGGGCATCCTCGAGGCTCATCGTGCCGGCCAGCACGCCGCCGACCGCCTCGAAGGAGTCGATGATCGTGATGTCCTTCTCGGTGCCGTCGGAGAGGCGCACCCAGCCCGGGGCGATCGACCCGGCGTAGAGGAACACGGATGCCAGGTCGAGTCGCGCGGCCGCCATGAGCATGCCGGGGATCGACTTGTCGCACCCGGCGAGCAGCACCGATCCGTCGAGGCGCTCCGCCTGCATGACGGTCTCGACGCTGTCCGCGATGACCTCACGGCTCACGAGCGAGAAGTGCATCCCCTCGTGACCCATCGAGATGCCGTCGGAGACGGAGACGGTGCCGAACTGGAGCGGATACCCGCCGCCGGCGTGCACGCCCTCCTTCGCCGCGCGGGCGAGGCGGTCGAGGCTCAGGTTGCACGGCGTGATCTCGTTCCACGAGCTCGCGATGCCGATCTGCGACTTGTCCCAGTCCGCGTCGCCCATGCCGACGGCGCGGAGCATCCCGCGACTGGTGGTCGCCTCGATGCCGTCGGTGACGGTGCGCGACCGGGGCTTGTGATCGACCGCGGGCGCGCTCGACGAAGGCAGAGTTTCCGGCATGTTCCGAGGTTACCGCCGCCCGGGAGGTGGTGCTGACGTCGGTCTCGGGTGAGGGGTGGGGTGGCGAGATGTCCCATATGGGATATCTCGACGTCGCCGATCGCCCATATGGGATATCTCGACGCCGACCCGCCCTGCGCCGACCCCGCCCTGCGCCGAGGCGCGCGGGGTCAGTGACCGTCGCGGTCGGAGTCCACCCCGGCGTCGGGACCGCCGTCGAGGGTCGCGAGGGCGGCGAGGTCGTCCTCGGAGAGCTCGAACGTGAAGAGGTCGAGGTTCTCGGCGAGGCGCTTCCGGGTGGCGCTCTTCGGGATGACGACGAGTCCCTGCTGCACGTGCCAGCGCAGCACGACCTGCGCGGGGGTGCGGCCGAGGCGTTCCGCGATGCCGGTGACGACGGGGTCGGCGAGCAGCGAGGTCGCGCCCGACTGTCCGCCGAGGGGGCTCCACGACTCGGTGACGATGCCGCGCGCGGCGGCGTCGACCCGCTGCGCGCGGCGCGGGATGGCGGGGCTGATCTGAATCTGGTTGACGGCCGGCACGACCGTGGTCTCGGCCGCGAGGCGGTCGAGGTGGGCGGGCTTGAAGTTGCTCACGCCGATCGCGCGGGCGAGGCCGTCGGCGTGCAGCTTCTCGAAGATGCGCCAGGTCGACACGTACTCGTCGCGCGCGGGCAGCGGCCAGTGGATGAGCAGGAGGTCGACGTAGTCCAGGCCGAGCCGTTCGAGCGACCCCCGTAGCCCCGCGATCGCCCGGTCGTCGCCCTGCCACTCGCCGTCGAGCTTCGTGGTGACGAACAGCTCCTCGCGCGGCAGCCCGACGCGGCGGATGCCCTCCCCCACGCCCGCCTCGTTGCGGTAGCGGTGCGCCGTGTCGAGGTGCCGGTAGCCGAGCTCGAGCGCCGCCTGCACGGTGTCGGCCGCGGCGGTGTCGTCGAGCGGCCAGGTGCCCGCCCCGACCTGCGGGATGTGCGCGCCGGTGTTGAGCGGGATCGCGGGGATGTCCATGCCCCTAGTCTCGCGCGCGACCGCCCCGCTTCGCCTGCCCCGACTTCGCCGACCCCGACTTCGTCGACCCCGACCCCGACTGCCCCTGGGTCGCCCGCTCGACGTCGTCCTTGAGCTCGTCGACGACGAGGAGGTCGGCGCGGAGGTTCTTGGTGCGGTAGCCGGCGCGCCCGATCATGTGCGCCGCGACGGGCTGGGTGATGAGCTGGAAGAGCACGACGGGCAGCAGCAGGAGCAGGGCCGACCAGCTGCGCGCGGCGAGGGCGATGGCGATGACGATGCAGATGAGCCCGAGCACCTGCGGCTTGGTGCCCGCGTGCAGGCGGCTGAGGGCATCGGGGAAGCGCAGCACGCCGATGCCGGCGACGAGCGAGAGCGCCGCGCCGAGCACGACGAAGACGCCCGCGGCGATGTCGAGGATCTGGTCGATCACGATCGGGGCTCCTCGTCGGGGGGTCGGCGGTCCTGCTGGCTGACGTAGCGCGCGACGGCGACGGTCGAGAAGGCGGCCGTGCCTGCGATGACGAGCATGACCGGGATCGTGCGGGTGTGCCCGTTGACGACCATCTCGGCGCCGAGCACGAGCAGCAGGATCGTGAACAGCACGTCGGAGGCGAGCATCCGATCGAGGATGGTCGGGCCGCGCACGATGCGGAGGACCGCGCCGACCGCGGCCACCGAGAAGAGCGCGCCGGCGACGATCGCGAGCACGGGCATCATCGGAGCACCTTCTTCAGGTCGGCGCGGGAGCCCACGGCGCGGATGATGGCGGTCTCGATCGAGAGCGCGGAGCGGCGGGCCCGCTCGACGCCCCGCTCGTCGCCCGCGGCGATCACGTGCAGGAACAGCAGCGCCCGGTCGCGGTCGATCTCGAGCACGAGGGTTCCGGGAACGAGCGAGATCGTGATCGCGGTGAGGGTGATGACGAAGTCGGAGCGGGTGCGCAACGGCACCTCGATGATCGCGTTGAGCGGCAGCCGCCCCGGGCGGAACGCGAGGGCCGCGACCGTCACCGACGACTTCACGAGGTCCCAGGCGAACCGCACCGCGAAGATGAACGCCCAGAACAGGTTGAGGCGTCCCGTGAGCTCGACGGGCGGCAGGTAGAACACGCGCGTCACGAGGACGGCCACGAGGATGCCGGAGAGCACCGAGATCCAACTGATGTCGCCCCACAGCAGCATCCAGAGCAGCACCAGCCCGACGAGGAGCGGCAGTTGCTGGACGAACCGCGCCCGCATGCTCTTCTTCGACTCAGCCATCGCGGGCCTCCTCGTCGAGACCGGGCGGAGTGCCGTCGGGGAACACCGCGGTCACGTAGCCGCGTTCGCCGAGCACGCCGGCCGCCCGCTCGCCGTAGGCGTAGAGCGGTCCGGCGAAGACCGTGAGCGCGAGGGTGACGACGACGAGTCCGACGGTCGACGAGAGCATGAGCCGCGGGATGGCGATGCCGTTCGCGGCGACGGGCGCGCGAGTGAGGGTCTTCTTCGTCGACCCCTTCGCTGCGGACTTCTTCGCCGGCTTCTTGGTCGCGACGGTCTCGTCCTCGTCGACGGGCGCCGGGCTCCAGAAGACGCGGCTCCACACGCGCATGAGCGCGTAGAGCGTGAGCAGCGAGACGAGAGCACCCGCGGCGACGTTGATCCAGGCGAACCCGTCGCCCGACGAGACGGCGGCCTCGAAGAGCCCGAGCTTGCCGAGGAACCCGGAGAACGGCGGGATGCCGCCGAGGTTGAGGGCCGGGATGAGGAACAGGAAGGCGACGACGGGCGCGGCTTTCAGCATCCCGCCGAGCTTCGGGATGGCGGTCGACCCGCCGACCTGCTCGATGAGGCCCGCGGCGAGGAACAGCGCGGTCTGCACGACGATGTGGTGCACGACGTAGTAGATCGTCGCCGTCATCCCGTCGACCGTTCCGAGCCCGATGCCGAGGATGAGGTAGCCGATGTGGCTCACGAGGGTGAACGACAGCAGTCGCTTGATGTCGGTCTGCGCGACGGCGCCGAGGATGCCGACGATCATCGTGAGCGCGGCGACGACGAGGAGCGCCCCGTTGAGGTCGGGCGCGGGGAACAGCAGCGTCTCGGTGCGGATGATCGCGTAGACGCCGACCTTCGTGAGGAGTCCCGCGAAGACGGCGGTGACGGGGGCCGGCGCCGTCGGGTAGGAGTCGGGCAGCCAGAACGAGAGCGGGAAGACGGCCGCCTTGATGCCGAAGCCGAGCAGCAGCATGACGTGCAGCACGACCTGCACGCCGGGCGCGATCTCCTCCATCCGCAGCGCGATGTGGGCGAGGTTGACGGTGCCGAGGGCGCCGTAGATCATCGCGATCGACGCGAGGAAGAGCGCCGACGAGACGAGGCTCACGACGATGTACGTCGTGCCGGTGCGGATGCGCGCCTCGGTGCCGCCGAGGGTGATGAGCACGTAGGAGGCGACGAGCAGGATCTCGAAGCCGACGTAGAGGTTGAACAGGTCGCCCGCGACGAAGGCCGTGTAGACCCCGGTGGCGAGGATGAGGTACGCCGGGTTGTAGATCGTGACGGGGGTCTCGTCGTCGCCGAACGCGATGTTCTGCCCGACCGAGAACAGGAGGACGGCGAGCAGCACGATGCTCGACACGACGAGCAGGAGCGCCGAGATCCGGTCGACGACGAGCACGATGCCGAACGGCGCGGGCCAGCCGCCGACCTCGACGACGACGGTGCCGAGGTCGTCGACCCCGACGAGCAGCACCGCCGACATGACGGTCGTCGCGACGAGGGCGACGACCGTGACGATCCGCTGCAGGCGCAGCCGACGACCGAGGGCGAGCGACATCGCGGCGCCGATGAGCGGCGCGAGCACCATGAGCGGCACGAGCGCGGAGAGCAACTGCGGGGTCATGCGCGCGGCTCCTCGGGCAGGTCGGCCTGTTCGGGGTCGGTCGGGTCGGCGAACTCGGTGTCCTCGGTGATCGCCTCGGCGGCGCGCGTGAACTCGCTGCCCTCGAGCTCGGTGCGGATCTCGAGGTCGGCGACGTCGTCCGTCACCTCGTCGCGCTGGGCGAGCCGCCACGAGCGGTAGATGAGCGCGAGCAGGAACGCCGAGACGGCGAAGGTGATGACGATCGCGGTGAGCGCGAGGGCCTGCGGCAGGGGGTCGGCGATCGGTTCGTCCGAGCCGTGGTCGACGATCGGGGCGGCTCCGGGGGCGCCCGCGACGACGAGGATGAGCAGGTTGGCGGCGTTGCCGAGCAGCAGGATGCCGAGCAGCACGCGCGTCATCGAGCGTTCGAGGATGAGGTAGACGCCGCACGCGAAGAGCACCGCCATGACGACGACGAGCACGAGGGAGACGCTCATGCGCGCACCTCCTCCTGCTCGCGGTCGAGCTCGGCGCCGAGGCTGCGCAGCACATCGAGCACGAGGCCGATGACGACGAGGTAGACGCCGATGTCGAAGACGGTCGCGGAGACGACGTCGAGGCTGCCGATCGGGCCGAGGTCGAGCGTGAACCAGGTCGACGTGAGCGGCGCGACGCCGAGCACGAGCGGCACCGCGGCGGCGCCCGCGGCGAGCGCGAGGCCGAGGCCGAGGGTGCGGCCGGCGTCGAACGGGG
>Ga0065721_10052298_pt1 | contig 12218 bp, 12 predicted proteins | sample Mesricmetagenome_FD_59108 | JGI IMG/M metagenome (GOLD analysis project Ga0065721, IMG submission 59108) | Mesophilic microbial community from rice straw/compost enrichment Sample: eDNA_1 v2 (version 2) | ecosystem: Engineered > Solid waste > Grass > Composting > Bioreactor | place: USA: Davis... | reverse complement strand
GCGCCCTGGACGACCAGGTCGTTGACGCACATGGCGACGAGGTCGATGCCGACCGTGTCGTGCCGGTCGGCCTCGATGGCGACCTTGAGCTTGGTGCCGACGCCGTCATTGGCGGCGACGAGGACCGGATCGCTAAAGCCCGCGGCCCTGAGATCGAACAGGCCGCCGAAACCGCCGATCTCGCCATCGGCGCCGGGCCGGCGCGTGGCGCGCACGAGCGGCTTGATGCGGGTGACGAGCTCGTTGCCGGCGTCGATGTCGACCCCGGCGTCGCTGTAGGTCAGGCCGTTGCCGTTCGAAGTCATGGCGCGCATCCTCTCTGCCGAGGGCCCGTTTCAGTCGAGCCACGGGGTTTCGCCGCGGCAATCGCATGTCGGCGTCCGGCGCGCAAGCGCGGAGAGAAGTAAGCGCTTACTTATCGGCAGGTTTGAGGGCCTTCCGACGCCCTTTACAAGGGCGCGCGCCGCGGCCATCTAGGGGCCATGCCGATTTCGCCGCGCACCCTCACGCTCCCCAACCTCATCACCATTGCCCGCTTCCTCATGGTGCCGGCGATCGTGCTCGCCATGCTCGAGGGGGAGATGGCGTTCGCCTTCTTCCTGTTCATCGCGGCGGGGGCGTCGGACGCCGTCGACGGCTTCATCGCCCGTCATTTCGGCCAGACCTCGGAGCTAGGCGCCTATCTCGACCCCGTCGCCGACAAGCTGCTGCTCGTCTCGGTCTTCGTCATGCTCGCCATTCTCGGCGCCATTCCCGACTGGCTCGTCGTCCTCGCCGTCTCCCGCGACATCCTGATCGTCGGGGCCGTGCTCGTCTCGCACCTCCTCGACAAGCCGGTCACCGTCCGGCCGCTGATGGTGTCGAAGGCGACGACGCTTGCCCAGATCCTGCTCGCCATCGCCGTCCTCGGCGGGCTTGCAGGCTTCCCGTGGCTTGCGACGCAGGCATTTTGGCTCGTGCCGCTCGCCGCTCTCTTGACCGCCGCTTCGGCTGCGGCCTATCTCGTTACCTGGCTGCGCCACATGGCGAACGGCCGGCCGGCGTGAGCCCGCGCCGTTCCCGCGAAGCGAGACCGCGATGACGACCCATATCGACCGCGCGGCGCTGAGGCGCCAGATCATCTTCTGGCTGGTGACTTTGGCCCTGTTCGGGCTGATGCTCTATGCCTTCCGCTCGATCCTGCTGCCCTTCGTCGCCGGCATGGCGCTCGCCTATTTCCTCGATCCGGTCGCCGACCGGCTGGAGCGGGCCGGCCTGTCGCGGCTGATGGCGACGGTGGTCATCCTCGTCGTCTTCCTCCTGATCTTCGCGCTGGCGCTGATCATCATCATCCCGCTCCTCGTCACGCAGGCGACCGATTTTGCCGCCAAGGTGCCGGGCTACATTGCCAGCCTGCAGGCGCTGATCACCTCGGAAAGCGTGATCGTGCCCGACTGGCTCTCGGGCCAGATCGCCGGCGTCAAGGAGAGCTTTGCCGGCCTCCTCAGGGAAGGGGCGGGCCTCGTCGGAACCATCTTCCAGCAGATCTGGAATTCGGGGAAGGCGCTTCTCGACATCGCGGCGCTGTTCGTCGTCACCCCGGTCGTCGCCTTCTATCTGCTCCTCGACTGGGACAATATGATCGAGCGCGTCGACGGCTGGATCCCGCGCGAGCACCTCGCGACGGTGCGCGATCTCGCCCGCCGGATGGACGCGACCATTGCCGGTTTCGTGCGCGGGCAGGGCACGGTCTGCATCATCCTCGGCCTGTTCTACGGCGTCGCGCTCTCGGTGGCGGGGCTCAATTTCGGGCTCCTGATCGGCATCTTCGCCGGCCTGATCTCCTTCATCCCCTATGTCGGCTCGCTTGTCGGGCTGGTGCTCTCGGTCGGCATTGCCATCGTCCAGTTCTGGCCGGACTACGTCATGGTCGGCGTGATCGCCGTCATCTTCTTCGTCGGCCAGTTCTTCGAGGGCAACATCCTGCAGCCGCGCCTCGTCGGCAAATCGGTGGGGCTCCATCCGGTCTGGCTGATGTTCGCGCTCTTCGCATTCGGCTCGCTGTTCGGTTTCGTCGGCACGCTGGTGGCCGTGCCCTGCGCGGCGGCAATCGGCGTGCTCGTGCGCTTCGCCATCGAGCGTTACCTCGATTCCGACCTTTATCACGGCACCGTCCGGCGCGGACCCGAGGCCCTGCCGCCGGCCGCCGCGCCGTCGCCTGCGTCCGAGGACCGCTAGAGCGATGGCGAAAGCCGCGACCCCGGGCCAGATCCCGCTCGATTTCGCCCATCCGTCGTCCGAAACGCGCGACGACCTGATCGTCTCCGACCCGATCTCGGCGGCGATCGGCATCGTCGACCGCTGGCCGGACTGGCCGTCGCCGGTCGTGGTGCTCGCCGGACCGATCGGCTCGGGAAAATCCCACCTCGCCGCGATCTGGGCGACGCGCTCGGGTGCCGCCCGCATCTCCGCGCTCGGCGCCGACCCGGCGGCGATCGAGGCGGCGTCCGCAGGACCGGTGCTGATCGAGGACATCGACCGAACCGGCTTCGACGAGACGGCGCTGTTCCACCTCATCAACGCCGTGCGCACGGCCGGCACCTCGATGCTGATCACGACACGGCTCTGGCCGGCCGCCTGGAAGGTGACGCTGCCCGATCTTTCCTCGCGGCTGAAGGCAGCGACGATCGTCGAGATCGGCGAGCCGGACGACGAACTTCTGGCGCAGGTCCTCGTCAAGCTTTTTGCCGACCGCCAGATCGTCGCCGACGACAGGGTGGTCGCCTATCTCGTCGCCCGGATGGAGCGATCGCTCGCCGCCGCACGCCGCCTCGTCGCCCGCATCGACGAGATCGCGCTCGCGCGCCGCGCCCCGATCACCCGGTCGATCGCCGCAGAGGCGCTCGCCGAAATGGAGGCGGGCGAGACGGACATGGACCTGTCATAGTTCCTTCGCGCTTGTGCTATAAGCGCTTGGGCGAGCCCAACTGGAACTCTTCGCGATGAACGACATGAACGACGCCAAGGCCCTGGCCGCAGCGCTTCCCGAAGCCCCGGACGAGTCCGCGGCGCGGGACCTGTCGACGAGCCCCGAACGCTTCGTCAACCGCGAATTCTCCTGGCTCCAGTTCAACCGCCGCGTCCTCGAGGAGGCGCTGAACGAGAACCACCCGCTGCTCGAGCGGGTGCGGTTCCTGTCGATCTCGGCCACCAATCTCGACGAGTTCTTCATGGTGCGCGTCGCCGGCCTCGAGGGGCAGGTGCGCCAGGGCATCGCCAACCGCTCGCCGGACGGGCTGAGCCCGATCGAGCAGCTCGACCAGATTCTCGGCGAGGTCGACGCCCTGCAACTGGAGCAGCAGGCCGCGCTCGCCGTGCTGCAGCAGTTCCTTGCCGCCGAGAACATCCATTTCGTCAGGCCCGCCAGTCTCGAGGCCGCCGACCGCGCCTGGATCGAGAACGAGTTCCTGCAATCGATCTTCCCGGTGCTGACGCCGCTGTCGATCGACCCGGCGCATCCCTTCCCCTTCATCCCCAATCTCGGCTTCTCGATCTGCCTCCAGCTTGCCTCGATCGCGCGCGGCGAGCCGATGACGGCGCTGATCCGCCTGCCGGTGGCGCTCGACCGCTTCATCCGCCTGCCGGAGCCGGCGGGCAGTGGCGCGATCCGCTACATCGCGCTCGAGCAGGTCGTCTCGATGTTCATCGACCGGCTCTATCCCGGCTACGAGGTGAAGGCTTTCGGCACCTTCCGGCTGATCCGGGATTCGGACATCGAGGTCGAGGAAGAGGCCGAGGACCTCGTGCGCTTCTTCGAGAGCGCGCTGAAGCGCCGCCGCCGCGGTTCGGTGATCCGTATCGAGTTCGATTCCGAATTGCCGCAGCCCTTGCGCGAATTCGTCGTCCACGAACTGAACGTGCCGGAAAACCGCATCGCCGTGCTGCCGGGCCTGCTCGCCCTCAACACGCTTTCCGAAATCACCCGGACGCCGCGCGACGACCTGAAGTTCGAGCCCTACAACGCCCGCTTCCCCGAGCGCATCCGCGAGCATGGCGGCGACACGCTGGCCGCGATCCGCGAGAAGGACCTCGTCATCCACCACCCTTACGAATCCTTCGACGCGGTGGTGCAGTTCCTGTTCCAGGCCGCGCGCGATCCCGACGTGCTGGCGATCAAGCAGACGCTCTACCGCACCTCCAACGACAGCCCGATCGTGCGCGCGCTGATCGACGCCGCGGAGGCCGGCAAGTCGGTCACCGCGCTCGTCGAACTGAAGGCGCGGTTCGACGAGGAGGCCAATATCCGCTGGGCACGCGACCTGGAGCGTGCCGGCGTGCAGGTGGTCTTCGGCTTCGTCGAACTGAAGACCCACGCCAAGATGTCGCTGATCGTCCGTCGCGAGGAGGGCAAGATCGTCTCCTACTGCCACCTCGGCACCGGCAACTACCATCCCGTCACGGCCAAGATCTACACGGACCTGTCCTACTTCACCTGCGATCCGGTGATCGCCCGCGACATGGCCCATGTCTTCAACTTCATCACCGGCTACGGCGAGCCGGAGGGGCTGACGAAGCTCGCGGTATCGCCGGTCAACCTGCGGCAGAAGATTCTCGCCCATATCGAGGACGAGATCGCCCATGCGAAGGCCGGCCGCCCGGCGGCGATCTGGATGAAACTGAACGCCCTCGTCGACCCGGAAGTGATCGACGCGCTCTACCGGGCGAGCGCCGCCGGCGTCGAGATCGAGATCGTCGTGCGCGGCATCTGCTGCCTGAGGCCGCAGGTGCCCGGCCTTTCGGAGACCATCCATGCCAAGTCGATCGTTGGCCGCTTCCTCGAGCACTCGCGCATCTACTGCTTCGGCAACGGCTTCGGCCTGCCGTCGAAGGAGGCGATCGTCTATATCGGCTCGGCCGACATGATGCCGCGCAACCTCGATCGCCGGGTCGAGACACTGGTGCCGATCACCAACAAGACTGTGCATGAACAGGTGCTTTTCCAGATCATGCTCGGCAACGTGATTGATAACCAGCAGAGTTACGAGATATTGCCCGACGGTACATCGCGTCGCATCGTGGCCCGTCCCGATGAGGAGCCGTTCAACGCGCAGGTCTATTTCATGACCAATCCCAGCCTGTCCGGCCGGGGTGAGTCCCTGAAATCCAACGCGCCGAAACTTATCGCCCAGCGGGTCGCCCGCAAGGCCTCGAAGACCTAAGGCTGCATGGTCGAGTCTGAAGCTCAGGGACGCTTGCCGGGCATCCGCCCGGTTTCCGTCATCGACATCGGGTCCAACTCCGTCCGTCTCGTGATTTACGAGGGGCTCAATCGCGCCCCGACGGTCCTGTTCAACGAGAAGGTCCTGTGCGGGCTCGGCAAGGAGCTGGCGACGACCGGGCGCATGCCCGAGGACGGGATCGAGCGCGCCGTGGCGGCGCTCAAGCGCTTCCGCGCCCTGTCGCGGCAGGCCCGCGCCGCCGAGATGCACGTGCTCGCCACCGCCGCCGCGCGCGAGGCCGAGAACGGCCGCGACTTCATCGCCCGCGCCGAGGCGGTGCTCGATTGCCGCATCCGGATCCTGACCGGCGAGGAGGAGGCGCGCTTCTCCGCGCTCGGCATCATTTCGGGCTTCCACAAGCCGGACGGCATCACCGGCGACCTTGGCGGCGGCTCGCTCGAGCTCGTCGACGTGCGCGAGCAGGACCTTTCGGGCGCCACGACCTTGCCGCTCGGCAGCCTGCGCCTGGCTGAAATGTCGGAAGGCTCGCTGTCACGCGCCCGCGCCATCGTGCGCGAGCATCTCGCGCGGGCGGAGGTTCTCAAGGCGGGGGAGGGGCGCACCTTCTTCGCCGTCGGCGGCACCTGGCGAAACCTCGCCAAATTGCACATGGAGATGACCGACTATCCGCTGCACATGATGCAGGGCTACGGCATCGCGCGCGAGGAAGCGATCACCTTCCTGGAGGAAGTGGCGAACGCTCGCGATTCCGCGATCCCTGCCATGCGCGCCGTCTCGCGAAACCGCCGCTCGCTCCTTCCCTACGGCGCGGTGACGCTGCAGGAGACGCTCGACATCATGAAGGCGGAGCGGGTGACCTTCTCCGCGCTCGGCGTGCGCGAGGGCTACCTCTATTCGCTGCTCGGCCCGGCAGAGGCCGCGCGTGACCCGCTTTTGACGGCAGCCGGCGAGATCGCCATCCTGCGTGCCCGCTCGCCCGAGCATGCCCGCGAACTCGCCCGCTGGACCGGGCGAATGGTCGCGGTCTTCGGCTTCGAGGAGACGGAGGACGAGAGCCGATACCGGCAGGCCGCGTGCCTCCTCGCCGATATTTCCTGGCGCGCGCATCCCGACTATCGCGGCCTTCAGGCGCTCAACATCATCGCGCACTCGACGCTCACCGGCATTTCCCATGCCGGCCGCGCCTATATCGCGCTTGCCAACTATTTCCGCTTCGAAGGGCTGAACGACGACGGCGTCTCGACGCGCCTCGCCGGCATCGCCACGCCGCGCTACGTCGAACTCGCGAAACTGCTCGGCGGGCTCCTGCGCGTGGTCTACCTTTTCTCGGCCTCGATGCCCGGCATCGTTCCGGGACTTTCGTTCGAGAAGGCGGGGCCGGGCGACGGAGACCTCGATCTCGTCCTGGTCGTCCCACCGGACTGCGAGGAGTTTCTCGGCGAACGCCTGAACGGACGCCTGCAGCAACTCGCGAAACTCACCGGCCGGAAGCTCGGCTTCCGCGTCGGCTATCCCACGCAGGGGTGAGCGGCGTCAGGCCTCGACCAGCGTCGTGAACCCGCCCCACATCATCCGCATGCCGTCGAAGGGCATGTTGTCCGGGCCGTAGGCGTTCATCCGCTCGTCTTCCATCGACTTCTTCATGCCGATCTCGGCCGTCTCCTTGTCGGGCCAGACGATCCAGGAGAAGACGACGCGCTCGTTCTCCTCGAGCTTCACCGCCATCGGGAAGGAGGTCACCTTGCCGTCGGGCACGTCCTCTCCCCAGGTCTCGACCACTGCGAGAGCGCCGTGGCTCTTGAAGATGGTGGCGCCGAGTTCGGCCATCTCGCGGTAGGCCTCCCTATTCGTCTCCGGCACCGGCAGCAGGAATCCGTGAATGTAGCTCATGACATGTCCTCTTCCTCTTGCGTCATTCAATGGGCGGACGAGGCGGCGGCCGCCTCGATTTCCGACAGGATGGGTTTCGTCATCGTCATGACCGCGGCCAGCACCCGGTCGGTGCGGGCCTGGTCGGGTCCCGAAAGAAGGCCGGGAATGATCTCCGGCATGACCTGCCAAGCCACGCCGAACCGGTCGGAGAGCCAGCCGCATTGCGAATGCCTGCCGCCGCCCTCAACGAGCCGGTCCCAGTAATAATCGATTTCGGCCTGATCGGCGCAGGAGACCGTCAGGGAGATCGCCTCGTCGAAACGGAACTCGTGACCGCCATGGGCGTCGAGCAGCATCAGGCGATTGTCGCCAAGACGCACGCGCCCGTGCATGATCGCGCCGTCCGGCACGCCGGACCCCGCCGGGTAGGGGACGGCAAGCTCGATCTCGCCGTCCGGAAACACCGAGGCGTAGAAATCGAGCGCCTCGGCGGCGCGGCCGGCATTGTCCTGCGTGAAGGAGAGGAACGTGGTGATCGGCTGCGGCGCGGCGCCGTCCCTGTCCCACGAGATCTGCCAGGTCACGCCGTAGCGGTCGGCGACCCAGCCGTAGAGCGGGCTCCAGTCGTAGGCGTCGAGCGGCATCAGCACGAAGCCGCCCTCCGCGAGGCCCGCCCACAGGCGCTCCGCCTCCGCCCGCTCCGGGACCTGCACGAAGAAGGAGATGGCGGGGGTGACCTTGAAGGTCGGGCCGGCGTTGATCGCCGACATGCGAAAGCCCATCAGCTCGAAGTCGACGACCATGACCTGCCCCTCTGGCTGGCCGTGAAACTCCTGGCCCACCTTGCCGTAGTGGCTGGTGGCGACGACGCGGCCGTCCGGGAACAGGCCGGCATAGAATTCGGCGGCCTCCTGCGCCGTGCCGTCCATCCAGATGAAGGGGGCGATCTTGTAGGCTGTCATGGCTTCCTCCGATCCTGACAAGCTGCCTGAAGACGCGGACTCGATCTCTCAGGATCCTGGACCCAACGCCTTGTGCGGATTCATGTTCCCGGCTCGCTCATCAGGCGTCGCCGGTCTTCCCCAGACCCGAGAACAAGGCCCAGATCGACATGGCATGGCCGCGTCCGAGCCCGTAATCGGCGGCGAGCCAGGCGACGACGTCGCCGGCGCGCACACCCTTCTCCACGCCGCCGTCGGCGGCGAGGAGCTTCTTGTCCTTCGCGATCGCGGTGAGTTGCGCGACCGTCTTTCCCGTCTTCCTTTCGACAGCGTCGATATAGGCTTGGAAGCTCATGGTCGTCCCTCCTCAGGCCTGGCCGCCGGCCATTCGCGTGAATTCGTCGTTGGCGGCCGTCGCCATCTCTTCCGGCGTCTGGTCCCACTTGTGGGTGGAGAAGGACCAGGAATGGCCGAAGGGATCGCTCATCATGCAGAAGCGGTCGCCCCAGAACGTGTCGCCGATCGGCATGGTGATCGTCGCGCCGTTCTTCTCGGCGTGGGCTGCGAAGGCATCCACGTCGGGCACGTAGACATGCAGCGAGACCGGCGAGCCGCCCAGCGTCTGCGGGCTCTTGGCCCCCATGTCGAGCATCTCGTCCATGAGCATGACCGAGCCGCCCTCGATCATGATCATCGCATTGACGATCCTGCCCTGCGGGTCAGGGAGGCGGCCGTGCTCCACGGCGCCGAAGGCCTTGACGTAGAAGTCGATCGCGGCGGCCGCGTCGCGGCAGATGATGTAGGGGGTGACCGGGCTCATCCGGTCCGGACGGTGGCTGGTTGCGGGTGTGGGCATGGTTCCTTCCTCCTCTGCCGCATGGGGGATCGTCCGGAGCGGCGGCCGGTTCACAGTCTGAAAAAAGAATGCGGCGGGGGCGTGAAGGCTCCCCGCCGCAGGGTCAGGCCGCCAGAGCGCGCGCGGCCCGCGTCCTTGCCGTCCGCCCGGTCCGGCCGGCGACGGCACCGGTGCATCCGTCCGGGACGCAGGAATGGGGTGCAATGGTTTTGGTCATGAAAAGTCTTCCTGAAAACTGGTGGCCCGTCAGTCCGGCCTTTTGAAAAGGAGCCGCACGTAGCGGATCAAATGGTCGATGCTTTCCTCGGCGACGCGGTTCGACCCTTGCGCCTTGGCGAGGATGAAAGCGCCCTGGATCACTGCCTGGGCGTGGAAGGCGAGACTCTCGGCGGAAATGCCGGTGACGCCGTGCTCGGCCATGGCGGCCTCGATGTCGGCGACCAGCGTCTCGGCGTGACCGCGGATCGAGGCGTTGCAGGCGTCGCGGATCGCCGGTGCCGTTTCGTAGGTCTCCTGCACCATCGTGCCGACGAGGCAGGTGAAGGCGGCGATGTCCCCGGTGAGGAGCTCCTTGCGGAATTCGATGTAGCCGAGGAAACGGTCGAGTGGGTCGGCGTGGTCGTGATAGGGTGCCTCAGCGAAGAGCGCCGAGGTGGTTTCCGACCAGTAGTCGGCCGCGGCGACGCCGATCGCCTCCTTGCTCTTGAAATGATGGAAGAACGCGCCCTTGGTGACGCCCGCCGCATGGCAGAGATCGTCGACGCTTGTCGCCGAAAAGCCCTTGGCGCGGATCACGTCGCGCGCAGCTTCGAGCAGGCGTTCGCGGGCATTGATGTTTCTGGGTGACATGGCGTCCTCATTCAGTGAAGGCATCATACCAACCAGTCGGTATCTACGCAAGTGGCCCGCTGGAATTTTTCCATATGGGCCGCAAGAGCCCGCGTGACAGGGCGCAGGCGGCAATTTTGCGCTTTACATTCGCGGCCCGATGCTTTCTCTCCGGGCCGATCGAATGAACGAATGATCGGGAATTTCCTCATATGAGCTACAAGAGCCGCCTTGCCGCGTTTCGGAAGCTGCTTGCCCATGCGCGCGAGATCCTCGAACTCGACATCGGCTTCAGGCTCTGGGACGGCTCGACCGTGCCGGACGATTGGCCGCGCGACGGCTTCACGATCCGGATCGCCGACGAGGGCGTGGTTGCCGCGCTGGCGAGGAAGCCGAAGGCCGAGGTGCTCCTGAACCTCTGGGTCACCGCCCGCATCGACTTCGAGAACGGCTCGCTGTTCGATCTCGTCGCCCGCCGGCCGAAGGTGCGCACCCGCGAGATCCGCAATCGGCTCTCGAAATGGCAGGTCTTCAACACCTACCGTCAGTTCCTGTTCGTCGACCGCGGCGGGCCCTGGCCGCTGGACGCGCAGCCCGCCGAGAAGCCGTCGAGCGGCGACATCGCCGAGAACGAGCGCAACATCTCCTACCACTACGACGTCTCGAACGCCTTCTACGCGCTCTTCCTCGACCGCGAGATGGTCTATACCTGCGGCTACGTGACGAGCCCGGACGCCGACATCGACCAGATCCAGCAGGACAAGCTCGACATGATCTGCCGCAAGCTGCGGCTGAAGCCGGGCGAGACCATGCTCGACATCGGTTGTGGCTGGGGTGCGCTCACGCGCCACGCGGCGGAGAATTACGGCGTCACGACGCTTGGCGTGACCCTCTCCGTCGAACAGCTTGCCAAGGCCGAGGAGGAGGCGCGCATCCGCGGCCTGCAGGACCGCTGCAAGTACCTTCTCCTCGACTACACCAAGGTCGAGGGCCAGTTCGACAAGATCTCCTCCATCGGCATGCACGAGGCGATCGGCATCGACAATTACCCGAAGTACTACGAGACGGTGAAGCGGGTGCTGAAGCCCGGCGGGCTCTATCTGCACCACGCCATTACGCGGCCGGCCAAGCCGGACATGAAGAACTGGCGCAAGAAGAACGCCGACCTCGCGCTCCTGACCAAGTACATCTTCCCGGGCGGCGAGCTCGACCACCTCGGCAACACGATCATGATGCTGGAGCAGCACCGTTTCGAGGTCCACGACGTCGAGGACTGGCGCGAGCACTACCAGCGCACCTGCCGCATCTGGCACGACCGGCTGCTCGCCCGCTACGACGAGGCGGTGGCGGAAGTCGGCGAGGTCAAGACGCGGATGTGGCTGATCTATCTCGCCGGCTGCTCGATCGCCTTCGAGCGCAACACCGCGCGCATCTACCAGACGCTGGTCTCCCATGCCGGGCGCGGGCCGTCCCCGGTGCCGATGACGCGCGCCGACCTCTACATCTGAGATATCGTCAGGCAAAGCGCCTCGCGCCCGCGACGCAGAGGACGACGAAGAGGGTGACGCCGACCATCGCCGGCGCCACCGGCTCGCCGAGGAGGAGGGCGGCGAGCAGCAGCCCGAAGAAGGGCTGCAGCAATTGCAGCTGGCCGACGCCGGCAATGCCGCCGAGCGCCAGCCCCCGGTACCAGAACACGAATCCGACCAGCATCGAGAAGACCGAGACATAGGCTAGGCCGATCCAGGCGGGGCCGGATATGCCGGTCCACGCGCCGGGAAGGGTGGTGAGCGCCAGCGCCGCCATCACCGGCAGCGACAGGGCGAGCGCCCAGGAGATGACCTGCCAGCCTCCGAGCCGGCGTGACAGCGCCGCACCTTCCGCATAGCCGAGCCCGCAGAGAACGATCGCCGCCACCATCAGGAGGTCGCCCTGGAGCGAGGCCTCGGCGTTCTGCCTCAGCGCGAAGCCGGCGACGCTCGCCGCCCCGGCGACCGAGAACAGCCAGAACAGCGGCTTCGGCCGCTCGCCGCCGCGGATCACGCCGAAGATCGCGGTGGCGATCGGCAGGAGCCCGACGAAGACGATCGAATGCGCCGCCGAAATGTGCTTCAGCGCCAGCGCGGTCAGGAGCGGAAAGCCGACGACGACGCCGAGCGCGACGATCGCGAGCGGGCAGAGGTCGCGCCGGTCCGGCCGCGACTGGCGCAGGAGGAGAAGCAGGGCGATGCCGAGGAGTGCCGCGATCACCGCGCGCGCCGCGGTGAGGAAGAGCGGATCGAAGCCGCCGACGGCGACGCGGGTCGCCGGCAGCGAGCCGGAAAAGATGATGACGCCGAGGAGGCCCGAGCCCCATCCGGCCGTGGACGTCTGCATAGCGACTGCCTCCATGGTTCCGGGCCGATCGGTAGGCTGTTGGGGCTGGCTTAACCAGACACACGTCAGTACAATATCGGAAAACTGTACTGGTATTGTTGGCAGTACGCTTGCGGAGGTGTCAGG
>Ga0065721_10052297_pt1 | contig 12221 bp, 13 predicted proteins | sample Mesricmetagenome_FD_59108 | JGI IMG/M metagenome (GOLD analysis project Ga0065721, IMG submission 59108) | Mesophilic microbial community from rice straw/compost enrichment Sample: eDNA_1 v2 (version 2) | ecosystem: Engineered > Solid waste > Grass > Composting > Bioreactor | place: USA: Davis... | reverse complement strand
ATTTTTCACTTGTTCGGAAGCGGTACCAGGCTTAAAGACATCATGGTATTCTTGATCCAGTCCATCCAGGCGTTCCATTAAACGGATAAAGGTATCATGGTCGAGTGATTTTCCTTGCAGAAAGTTGGAAATTTCCCCATGGTACGTTGGGTTCACATGCTCCAGTCTTTCAATGGCAGATTTTTGTAATCTCAGTTCCACATCAAGCCGATTTTTTATACTGTGCCAGACATCAAATAAACCGGTGAAGCGGCTGGTAGTCGTATTAATAAATGACAGGGTGCCAAAAAAATAGCCTACCGAGGTAGGGGCCCACAGATAGCCTGCAATAGCGATGGCAAACATGGGAAGACCACCATAGGAAGCAACCAGTCCCAACACCACGCTCAGGAGGCGGCTTTCTTTGAGATTATTTAAAACACTCTCCACCGCTTTAAGGTTAAAACGGCTAAACATGACGGCATTAATACTGAATGAAGATAAAGCGCTGATGACGGCGTTCGCCTGCTCGGAAGTAGATAGACTGGAAAACCATTCCAGACTGTACTCCTTAGCGGAAGTATTTGTTCTGGCGCCCAAAGCATTAAAGCCGAGGTTGGAGGCATGCAGTGTACCAATGGCAGTGGCGGCAATAAATTTCAATGTTTGCGCATGCTTGGAGGCGGGCTTATCTATTGGGTTCCGCGTAAGAAGAGGGGTAATTTCCGTAGAATTGTCCGGAATCGAGGATTCATCCCTGTTTCCCTGATTTAACTGAGAAAAATCAATTACCACCGAATCGCGGCTTGCACTCATTTTGTCCCCTCATTTTGCTTTATTTTTAAAATATAGGAATGGCGTAAAGTGTACTCCCTGTAAGCTTAAGATATTCTTAAGAGATGTTTAGCTGGTTTAATACTTAATAAAGATTGGTTGCTCTTGATTAAGGTTATGTTTTTATAAAACCGATTATACTACGTAAGAATGATGAATCTTATTTGACACATGGGGTAAGCACCCATAAAATGCGCACATGCCTGAAAAATTGATACCAGAACATATAGATCCCTTTCGCTATGCTGAACAGAACTTAGGTCTGGACGGTATAGTGAAAATTGCCAGCATGCATCGTCTTAGCTCTATCGTGAGCTCGGATGGGGGTGTTACCGTTGATTTGCAATTCGGGATTGATGAGCAGGGCATCCGATTTTTAAAAGGGCACCTGGAAACCAAGCTGTCATTGCAATGTCAGCGTTGTATGGAGCCCTTTGTTTATGAAATAATGTCGGACTTTGTCCTGGGTATCGTTACCACGCTGGACGAAGCCAATGCGTTGCCGGAGCGATATGAACCTGCCTTGGCAACAGACGGTCAGCTGGCATTAAGAGACCTGATTGAAGATGAGATTATTTTAAACTTGCCAATTATTCCTAGGCACGAGCCTGAAGATTGCAAAGTAAAACTGCCTTTATCCGATTCAGGATGGGAGCAGGAGAAAGGTGAAAATCCTTTTCGTGTGCTGGAATCTTTAAAAAAGCACAAGCAGCAATAATTTCATTACTAAAGGTTTTTCGGGGAAAAGAGAGGTCTTTTTCCTTAGGACCAAGCGCACGAAGGAATTGTCGTGCAAGCGGATGTAAACATAGAGAAAAATCCGGCGCTGCGCTGGGTTTTTATAAATTAGAAATTGGGGAGTCTCCACAATGGCTGTTCAAAAAAGTCGAGTAACGCGTTCAAGACGTGGCATGCGTCGTTCACATGATGGTTTAACAAAACCGACATTGTCTGTTGATGCTGCTACGGGTGAAACTCATCGTCGTCACCACATTAGCCCGGAAGGTTACTACAAGGGCCGGCAGGTGATTAATAAATCCGTTACTGTTGAAGAAGAAAACGACGAAGAGTAATCTGTTTGACTCGCATTATCATAGCAATTGATGCAATGGGAGGCGATCACGGTCCTCCCGTTACTGTTCCCGCTTCGCTGGAAGCCCTGGCCAAATACCCTGACTTGCACCTTATCTTGGTGGGAGACCAGGCGGTTTTGCAGCGCGCCTTGCAATCACGTTCATACGATAACCAGCGATTGACCATTCAGCATGCCTCGCAGCAGGTTGAAATGGATGAGCTTCCTTCGCAGGCGTTGCGGACTAAAAAAGATTCTTCCATGCGGGTAGCGATCAATCTGGTTAAAGAAGGCCGTGCCCAGGCTTGCGTGAGCGCAGGCAATACGGGTGCTTTAATGGCGACAGCCCGCTTTGTCCTGAAAACCCTGCCCGGCATTGATCGGCCTGCTATTGTTTCTACTTTTCCTACCATGAATCCGGCTAAAAATATGCGTATGCTGGACCTGGGCGCTAATGTGGATTCCAGTGCTGAACATCTGGTTCAATTTGCCGTCATGGGTTCCGTACTGGCTTCTGCGGTAGACAATATTGAAAATCCTAAAGTCTATTTGCTGAATATTGGTGAAGAAGAAATTAAAGGCAATGAGCAGGTTAAACAAACCGCACAGCTGTTAACCACACTTAGCGCTATTAATTATGCCGGTTATATTGAAGGCGACGTTATTTATCAGGGCGATGCGGATGTAGTAGTGTGTGACGGCTTTGTAGGGAATGTGACACTTAAAACCACAGAAGGGGTTGCCATTTTTATTGGCAAGCTGATCAAAGAAGCTTTCATGCGCAACCTGTTTACTAAGCTTGCCGGCTTGATGGTTAAACCCGTCCTAAAAGCATTTGTGAAGCGGATCGATCCGGCCCGCTATAATGGAGCCACCTTTATTGGCCTCCAGGGAACCGTGATAAAAAGCCATGGCGGTGCAAAGAGTCAAGCTTTTATGCATGCCATTGAAGAAGCCATGATTGGCGTTGAGAAGAATGTTCCTGAACGTATTCGGCACGAAGTCGAGCGGTTATTAAAAAATCCCTCATTACACTCTGAAAGTGAGTGAAACACATGACATATTCCAAAATTTTAGGCACCGGCAGTTACCTTCCTGAAAAAGTGCTCACCAATTACGACATGGAAAAAATGGTCGACACAACAAATGAATGGATTGTGGAGCGCACCGGCATCAAGGAACGCCATATTGCAGCGGATGATGAAAACGCCGTTACTATGGCAGATCAGGCTGCGCGCGCTGCGTTAGCAGCAGCTGGGCTTCAGCCTCACGATGTGGAAATGATTATTGTTGCTTCTACAACACCTTATATGGTTTTTCCCAGCACGGCCTGTTTGCTGCAAGAGCGCTTTGGCATTGCGGGTTGCCCCGCTTTTGATTTAAACGCAACGGCGTGTGCGGGCTTTATGTATGGCTTTAGCATTGCTGACCAATTTATTCGAACAGGCACAATAAAAAATGCACTTGTCATCGGCAGCGAAATAATGTCGCGTGTGGTTGACTGGAATGACCGCAGCACCTGTGTGCTTTTCGGTGACGGTGCAGGCGCAGTGGTGCTAGGTAAAAGTGAAGAGCCCGGTATTTTATCGACACATTTGCATGCGGATGGTACCCATAAAGACGTGCTTTACCTTCCTTTGGGAACACGTAAAACACCCAACCTTGAGTCAGTTAAAATGCTAGGTAACCCGCTTTTCAAACTGGCTGTTAATATTCTGGGTGACCTTTTCGATGAAACCCTGGCTGCGAATGGATTGCAAAAATCCGATGTGGATTGGCTTGTTCCACATCAGGCGAATATGCGAATTATTCAGGCCATGGCTAAAAAGCTTAGCCTGCCAATGGAGCGGGTGGCCATTACCTTGGACAAGCAGGGTAACACTTCAAGCGCTTCTATTCCTCTGGCGCTCGACCAGGCTGTGCGTGATGGACGCATAAAACGCGGTCAGATGCTGATGATGGAAGGATTCGGCGGCGGCCTTGCCTGGGGCTCGGCCTTGGTAAAGTACTAAATGAATAATGGTTGATAACATAATGACTAACAAATCATTTTCTATTGTTTTTCCGGGGCAAGGATCACAATCAGTGGGAATGCTGGGGGACATAGCCGCTCAGTTTGGCGAAGTTAAAGAAACCTTCACTGAAGCGTCTGATCTTTTGGGTTATGACATGTGGAAGCTGGTTTGCCAAGGCCCTGCCGAGGAACTGGACAAGACCACGCATACGCAGCCAGCCTTACTCACGGGCTCTTATGCGATATGGCGAATCCTGCAGTCAAGAAAACCACTAAAACCCGCGATGCTGGCGGGCCATAGCCTGGGTGAATATACTGCTCTCGTTTGTGCTGGTGCGTTAGCTTTTAGCGATGCGGTCCGCATTGTGGCAGCCCGCGGTCAGTATATGCAGGAGGCTGTTCCACCGGGTATAGGCGCCATGGCGGCTATCATCGGACTAGATGAGACTCAGGTAGCAGCGATTTGTAAACAGTCTGTTACTTCCGAAGATGAAATATTATCACCAGCGAATTTTAACAGTATTGGCCAAATTGTAGTGGCTGGTCATCAGGCAGCCGTTATACGGGCAGTGGCGCTCGCCAAAGCGCAGGGGGCAAAACTTGCCACGCTTATCCCGGTCAGCGTACCTTCTCATTGCGAACTAATGCGGCCGGCAGCAGTCCGGCTGGTTGAATTATTGGCGGGTATGACCTTGCAACAACCGATGATTCCCGTGCTGAGCAATGTGGATGCGATGCCTTACCGCGGTGCGGATTCGATTCGTGACGGCTTAGTTAGGCAATTGTATAGCCCGGTACGCTGGGTAGAGACGATTCAGCAGATGATCCAGGCAGGGGTTTCGCATATAACTGAATGTGGTCCGGGCAAAGTATTGACCGGCTTGAACAAGCGCATTGATAAAAGCCTGCAGCTCATGGCGACATCCGATCTCGCAGGTCTTGAAGCTGTATTGACGTTAGAAACAGAATAGGAGCGCATCATGTTTGGCGAAGGATTACTGGCGGATAAAGTCGTATTGGTGACGGGCGCAAGTCGCGGCATAGGGCACGGTATCGCCCTGACTTTAGGACGGGCGGGTGCGGTCGTAGTAGGGACAGCAACGACACAGGAAGGCGCGGATCGTATTACACTTGCTTTTCAAAACGAAGGCTTGAACGGGGCAGGCATGGTATTAAACGTGACCTCACCTGACTCCATCAATGCGTTGATGGCCGCTATCAAGAGCCATTATGGTGCCGTCAATATTTTAGTGAATAACGCGGCGGTGACACAGGATAATCTGTTTTTGCGCATGAAGGATGACGAGTGGTTTCAGGTCATTGATACAAACCTGAACTCTATCTATCGCCTTAGTAAGGCTTGCATCAAAGATATGCTAAAGGCCAGATGGGGCCGTATTATCAACATCGGCTCAGTAGTCGGTTCCATGGGAAACCCGGGCCAGGCTAACTATGCTGCGGCAAAAGCAGGCGTGGTCGGGTTTAGCAAGGCGCTGGCACTTGAAGTAGGCTCACGCGATATTACAGTGAACACCGTATCACCCGGATTTATTGCGACGGACATGACCAACGCCCTGTCCGATGAACAGCGCGAAGCGATTTTCCAGCGTATCCCCATGCAGCGTATGGGAAGTATCGAGGACATCGCTGCTGCAGTACTGTTTCTGGCATCAAAGGCGGCCGGTTATATCACGGGTCAGACCCTGCACGTAAATGGCGGTATGTATATGAACTAATGTACAAACCTGAAATTCCATCTTGCAACTTCGCGGTTTTCGAATAAACTAGCACAAATTATAACCCGACCCGCGCTTTTCAAGGGTGGTGTCGGAGTAATTCGGTGCAGGCAAGGATAGGGAATGTCGGGTTTTATCTCCTGCGGAGAAGGCTAATAATTATTGTTTTTTATCAAAAGAGGATAGAGTAATCATGACTATGAAAACGAATGAAATTGAAGCACGAGTTAAAAAAATCGTGGTTGAACAACTGGGTGTCAAGGAAGATGAAGTTACCACTGACGCTTCATTTGTGGATGATTTAGGCGCAGATTCACTGGATACGGTGGAATTAGTAATGGCGCTCGAAGAAGAATTTGAAACAGAAATTCCAGACGAAGATGCAGAAAAAATCGTCACGATTAAAGACGCAGTTAACTACATTGTTAACCGTATGGAAAAGGAAACAAAAGCCAGCTAATCAAGCCGCGCTACGATTGTTCTATCTTGTTCCTAATCGAGAAGAGGGTTTTCAGCTTGAATAAACGGCGTGTTGTGGTAACAGGCCTGGGGATGGTGACACCACTTGGCCATGATATGGAAAGTACGTGGAAGGCTATTATCGCGGGTAAAAGCGGTGTGGCCGCAATTGATCATTTTGATGCGTCTGATCTCAGTTGCCAAATTTGCAGTCGTGTCAAAAACTTTGATGCGTCCCCCTACATGTCGGAAAAAGAAGCACGAAAACGCGATTATTTTATTCAATATGGAATGGCTGCAGCGATGCAAGCCATTCAGGATTCGGGCTTGGAAGTCTCTGAGGCGAATGCACATCGCATTGGTCTTGCCGTCGGTTCAGGGATTGGCGGATTGCCCTTGATTGAAAAATCGCATGCTGTCATGCTGGAATCCGGACCTCGCAGGATTTCTCCCTTTTTTATTCCAGGTGCCCTGATCAATATGATCGCAGGCAACCTCTCTATTCAATACGGTATGCGCGGTCCGAATATTGCATTGGTCTCCGCATGCACAACGGGGACACATAATATCGGTGTTGCTGCACGCACTATTGTTTATGGTGATGCAGATGTCATGATTGCAGGCGCGTCAGAAATGGCGACCACCAAGCTGGGTCTTGCCGGCTTTGCTTCCATGCGTGCACTCTCTACACGTAACGATGCGCCGGAAAAAGCAAGCCGCCCCTGGGATAAAGACCGTGATGGTTTTGTATTGGGTGACGGTGCAGGGGTTATTGTTCTCGAGGAATATGAACACGCCAAAGCGCGCGGTGCAAAAATTTATGCGGAATTAATTGGTTTTGGCATGAGTGCAGATGCACATCACATGACTTCGCCTGACCCTGAAGGCAAAGGTGCAGCCAGTGCTATGAAGGCTTCGCTCATCGATGCGGGTATTAAGCCCGAAGAAGTGCAATATATCAATGCCCACGCCACTTCCACGCCTGCAGGTGATGAACTGGAGGTTAAAGGCATTAAACGCACCTTCGGTGATCATGCGTATCAATTAGCTGTCAGCTCTACCAAATCCATGACTGGCCATTTACTGGGTGCAGCGGGTGCGGTGGAAGCTATCTTTTCTATTCTTGCCATTCGTGACCAGGTGGCGCCTCCTACGATCAATCTGGAAAATCCCAGCGAGAGTTGTGATCTGAATTTCGTTCCCAATCAGGCGCAGCCCATGAAGATTGATGTTTCGCTTTCCAACTCATTTGGATTTGGCGGAACGAATGGAACATTGGTTTTCAGGAAGATGAAATAATAACAGTACCACAGATTGTCATGCCGACTTTTGCCGGCATGACACAGTTAGGTAAGCTTTCAATATTCCTGGAGGATAGTGATATGATTGAACATCTCAAGCAGTTTATCAAAAGTCAAAGTATTACCACTTCTTTTGAACCTGTCAGCATCCAGTTTATGGAGCAGCTGATTAATCAATATGAAGCAAATCCCAGCATAGATGCCCTTGAAATGATCGGCTCCATGCTCGGCAAAATGTTGCAGATTTACCAAAACCGCACAGCAGGCGTGCAAAATACAATCTGGGCTGAGCAAAGGCAGGTTGTTGATAATCAAATGAGAAACATGGTGGCGATGGTGGATCAGCAAATTCAGCTTGAAAAACTAAAATCCATGGCTGCGCAAGGCATCACCATGACAGAAGGATTTGGTAAACGATCCCTGTCTGGACAAGAAGATACTGCATATGATAAACGATCAAGAATGACACGATAACCCCTTTTGATTTCTAATTTTTCCTTTCTTCTCATAAAATAATTACTGTCGTCCCGTTGCTAGTCAGCGGGATCCAGATTACTGCAAGGCCGCGGAATGGGGATGACAAAATAAATGACCCAATCCATTTTTTCATAGCCATTCCCTCTTGTCACAGTTAAAATCAATCCATATTAATTAATCCCTATTTTTCTATGAAAAAATCAATTTCTTACACACTTATTGTTGGCGTACTGCTGCTGGGCAGTTTTTTAGGTTTTTGCGCAAACGCGCTGTTTTCTAAAGTAGTTACTGAAGAAAATGGTGTAACTTATTATTTACGACCAGGCATTTCCAAGAAAGTCGTTATTACCGAATTAAGCCAGCAGGGAATTATCCGGCATCCGTTGCTGTTTTCCTTGTATGTTTATCCGCAAAAGAGTTCACAGCTCAAAACGGGTGAATATCTTTTCCCAAAAGGATCCACGCCAGCATCTATCTGGAAACAGCTGACAAACGGTACGGGCCATGTTTACCATCCTTTCACTATCGTGCCCGGCTGGACTTTTCATCAATTGCGCGAGGCGCTGAACAAAGCAGAAGGTCTGCGCCATGTGACAAGTGAACTGAGTGACAAGCAGATCATGGAACGGCTGGGTTATCCCGATCTTGCACCGGAAGGACAGTTTTTTCCGGAAACCTACTCCTATACGCGTAATAATCCAGATCTGGTTATTTTAAAACGCGCTTTCGATTATATGCAAAAGCGCTTGAAAGAAGCCTGGCAAAACCGTGCGCCAGATCTTCCTTATAAGAATGAATATGAGGCCTTAACAGCTGCTTCTCTGATTGAAAAGGAAGCGTACCTAGATGCCGAACGTCCTGTCATTGCGGGCGTGCTGGTCAATCGGATCCGTCACAATATGCCGCTGCAATTCGATCCCACTGTGATTTATGGTATGGGGGATCGGTATGCAGGAAAAATTCACAAGGAAAATCTGCAGGAAGATACGGCTTATAATACTTATGTTCACAAAGGATTGCCGCCTACGCCCATCGCTATGCCTAGTCTCGTTTCCATTGAAGCAGCGATGCATCCACAACAAAATGATTATTATTATTTTGTAGCAAAGGGCGATGGCAGCCATCAGTTTTCCAGGACACTGGATGAACATAACACGGCTGTGGCGAAATCCATTAAACGCCGCGAATCTTATTTTAATCCGTCCAGGATACAGGAATATTTGAATACCCTGTTTCCGGGGACATTAAAAAATTATTCGCAGAATGCTATCTTACTTAAAGCTTATCCAAAAATAGGTTCAAAATTATTCGTATGACACGCGGCAAACTGATCACGATTGAAGGCATTGAAGGTGCGGGAAAAAGTACAGCATTGCAATTTATCCAAGACTACCTCGTCAAGGCTGGGGTTGAAGTCGTGTTAACACGTGAACCGGGCGGTACGGACGTGTCAGAAGCCATTCGTAAGTTGCTCCTGCATTCTACCGCTTCAGAAGGAATCGCGCCTGAAACAGAGCTCCTGTTAATGTTTGCGAGCCGCGCCCAACATATCAGCCAGTGCATTGAGCCGACCTTATCGGCTGGTAAATGGGTCGTAAGCGATCGTTATGTGGATGCAAGCTATGCTTATCAAGGCGGCGGTCGCGGAATAGCAATGGATAAGATTAGTCTGCTGGATAAAATGATTGTAGACGGTCTTTATCCTGATTTAACATTTCTGCTCGATGTACCCGCTGATCTGGGTATCGCTCGTGCAGAAAAACGCGGAACGCAAAAAGACCGCATCGAGCAGGAAAAAACAGATTTTTTTGTACGCGTGCGTAATGTTTACCTGGAACGGGCAAAAGCGGATCCTGAGCGAATCCGGCTGATCGATGCAACACTGGGGCTGGGTTTAGTGCAGGATCAGGTACGCCGTATTTTAGATGAATTTATCAGGAAAAAATAATATGTATCCCTGGCAGGCGGATCAATGGGATTATCTTCTGCGCTTAAAACAGCAAAACCGTTTGCCGCACGCGCTTTTGTTTGCTGGTATTGCGGGAACGGGTAAAGCAATCTTTGCCGATCGGTTTTCCCGCCTCTTGTTGTGCCAACAACCGACACTTAGCAATCAGCCCTGCTATCACTGCCATGCCTGTCGGTTGATTGAGGGCAGAGCGCACCCCAATGTGTTATGGATCGAACCAGAGAAAGAAGGCCATGCGATTAAAGTCGATCAAATACGCGATGCCAATGAATTTATTTATCAGTCTGCCTTACAAGGTGAATATCGTATTATCATCATTCACCCAGCTAACAGCATGAATACCAACGCAGCAAACGCACTGCTCAAGACGCTGGAAGAACCCTCATCCGGTGCCGTGATTATCTTGATCAGTGATTCATTTTCACGGCTGCCCGCTACGATTTTAAGCCGCTGCCAACGTATTCTTTTTCCGCGACCACATCAGACGCAGGCGCTTCAGTGGTTACAAAGCGAATTAGCGAATCCTGCAACGGATCCTGCCCTTTTATTAAAGCTTGCGCACGGCGCGCCGCTCGCGGCGCTGAAGCTGGTACAGGAAAATCAGCTTGCAGGGCGGCAAATATTATTTGATGCACTCGCTTTACTCGCAAAGCGGCAGGGTGATCCGCTTAAATCGGCTGCGAACGTGCAAAATATGGAACCTGTGCAGCTGCTCGATTACATGCTGAGCTGGACGATGGATCTGTTACGGTTGCAGTTGGGTGTGGGCGCGGAAAATCTTCTCAATACGGATTATAAAGAGCAGTTGACAGCATTAAGTGAACGCACCGACCCTCAGCGAAATGTCAAATTGATGGCTGATTTACAACGGCTGCGTGCAGAAATTTATGCAGGCATTCATCTGAATAAAACCCTGCTGGTGGAAAGCGTATTGATTCAGTGGATGAATGCAGCAGCGTAACAAGGAGAGCAAACATGGAAAATTTGTATCAGCGCAGTTTTGATTTTGTCGATCTTAAACCATTGGCGCCTAAACCGCGTCAGTCAGGGCTTACTGAAATACGCGGTCCTTACTATGAAGCGTTCACTGTGCAGCAGCTCAACGATTTGCTTAAGACATGGGGTTATTATATTGATGGTTTTAAATTCGCTGGCGGTACGCAGGCTTTGCTGACGGCTAATACCGTAAAAGCTTTTACGGATCTTGCGCATGAGCACCAGGTGTATGTGAACACAGGTGGTTTTATTGAAAGAATTGTCATTCAGGATCCTAAAAATATTGATCACTATTTGCAGGAAACTCAGCGTCTGGGTTTTGATGTCGTTGAAGTATCAAGTGGCATGTTCGAGCATCCACAGGATTTTCGCCTTGATGATCAGGTGGAAATTGTAAAACGCATTAAAAAAATGGGCATGAAACCAAAGCCAGAAATTACTATCATGAGCGGCGTAGGCGGCGGCGTGCAGGAATTCGACTATAAAAACAAAACAAAATCTGTGAAAACGCCTGAGGAGTTAATTGAAGAAGGCGAACGCTTTTTTGAAGCAGGTGCGCATATGCTCATGGTGGAATCCGAAGGCATCACGGAAGGTATCGCTGATCCGAAGGACTGGCGCAAAGACGTGATCTTTGCGCTTGTTAAAGCCTTTGGCCATGAAAAATTAATGTTTGAAATATCACCCGAAGATGATGAGGCTCGTAAAACATTTAAGTGGTATCTCAAGGAAGTCAGCGCTGATGTCAACTTGATGATGAATGCTAAAAATATTGTTGAATTCAATGCATGGCGATCCCATCTTTGGGGGGATCGCACGCTTTGGAAAAATAAAAAAATCACACTCTAGGATGGTGAATATGTTTCTTGTGGATTCACATTGTCACCTTGACTTGCTGGACCTGACGCTGGATGAAGGCGATTTAAACCGGGTCATTGCCCGAGCACAGGAACAAGGCGTGCACTATTTGCTAAATGTCTGCGTCGCGCTGGATGGTTTTCCGACGCTGCTTAAAACAGCAGAGCGATATCCTTTTGTGAGCACATCAGTAGGGCTGCATCCCAATGAAAATCCTGCGCCCGTGACCGATGTGGACGAGACAACTTTAATTCGACTAGCGCAACATCCTAAAGTGGTGGCCATAGGCGAAACGGGCCTGGATTATTTTCGTTCAACCGGCGATCTTGAATGGCAGCGAACACGGTTCCGCACACATATCGAGGCGGCAAAAAAGGTAGGAAAGCCATTGATTGTGCATACGCGCGATGCAAAAGACGATACAATACGCATAATGAAAGAAGAAAGAGCAGATCAGGTGCAGGGCGTCATGCACTGTTTTACTGAAGATTGGGCAATGGCAAAAAAAGCATTGGATATGAATTTT
>Ga0065721_10052296_pt1 | contig 12222 bp, 12 predicted proteins | sample Mesricmetagenome_FD_59108 | JGI IMG/M metagenome (GOLD analysis project Ga0065721, IMG submission 59108) | Mesophilic microbial community from rice straw/compost enrichment Sample: eDNA_1 v2 (version 2) | ecosystem: Engineered > Solid waste > Grass > Composting > Bioreactor | place: USA: Davis... | reverse complement strand
CTGCGCCTGGCGCTTCTCGCCTATCAGCAGGCCCATGATCTCCCCCCCACCGGCGCGCTGGACGCAGCCACCTGGGGCGCCTTTGAAAAGACGGACGGCGAAGCGGTCCTGGCCGACTACGAGATCACCGAGGCCGACGTTAAGGGGCCCTTCGTCAAGTCGATCCCGAAGGCGCCGGACGAGATGGCCAAACTCGAGACCCTGGCCTACGCCAACCCCCTGGAGGCGCTGGCCGAGAAGTTCCACATGGACGAAGCGCTGCTTCAGGCGCTCAATCCCGACGCCGACTTTTCCCGACCGGGACAGAAGCTGATCGTGGCTCGCCTTCCCAAGGATAGGCTGCAGGCGCAGGTGACCCGCGTCGAGGTCGACAAGACCCGTGGCCAGGTTCGCGCCTTCAACGCTGAGGGCGCGCTCCTGGCCGTCTACCCGGCGACGGTGGGCTCGGGGGACTATCCTGCGCCCGATGGCGCCTGGGCCGTGCGGGCCGTCGCCGAGAACCCCACCTGGAACTATGATCCCGATCGCCTGAGCTTCGGCCATGGTCATCGCAAACAGACCATCGCGCCTGGCCCCAACAACCCCGTCGGCGCGGTCTGGATCGCCCTCACCAAGGACACCTACGGCATCCACGGCTCGCCGGAACCCAAGCTGATCGGCAAGACGGCGAGCCACGGCTGCGTTCGCCTCACCAACTGGGACGCGCGGGAGCTCGCCGGCGCGGTGAAGCCGGGAACCACCGTGACCTTCGTCGGGGACGAGCCGCCCCGGCCCACGGCCTAGGGCCCGGCGTTGAAGATCGCCACCTTCAACGTCAACGACGTCAACAAGAGGCTCGACAACCTTCTGGACTGGCTTGCAGAGGCCGAGCCCGACATCGTCTGCCTGCAGGAACTGAAGAGCGAGCAGCAGGCATTTCCTACAGGGCCGCTCGAGGCGCTCGGCTACCACGCCGTCTGGCGCGGCCAGCGCACCTGGAACGGGGTGGCGATCCTCGCCCGCGACGCCGTCCCGATCGTGACCCGCGACCGTCTTCCCGGCGCGCCCGGAGACCTCCAGGCGCGCTATATCGAGGCGGCGGTACGGGGTGTCCTTGTAGCGTCGCTCTACGCGCCGAACGGCAATCCGCAGCCGGGGTCAAAGTTCGCCTACAAACTCGAGTGGCTGGAGCGGCTGAACGCCCACGCGGCCGGCCTAGTGGCGTCAGGCGCGCCGGTGGTCCTCGCCGGCGATTTCAACGTCGTTCCGACCGAGGCGGACATCTATGCGAACCATTCCTGGCATGACGACGCCCTGCTCCATCCGGCGGCGCGGGCCGGGTATCAGCGCCTGCTCGCACAAGGCTGGACGGACGCCCTGGCGGCCAAGCCGCCCGACGGCGCGCCATGGACCTTCTGGTCATACCGACGGGCGCGCTGGCCGGCGGACAAGGGCCTGCGCATAGATCATCTGCTGCTTTCGCCATCGCTCGCAGAGTCTCTTATGGAGACCGGCGTCGACCGCTGGGCGCGCGGCGAGGCCAACGCCAGCGACCACGCTCCGGCCTGGATCCGGATCAGGCTCTGATCACGCGAAAAGGCCCGCCGGATCGGCGGGCCTCTCCGGCGCGGGCCTACGCCTCGCGCCTACCCCCGCAACTTGCGGAGCAGAACGTCCAGGTCTCGGGCGATCATCGGATCTTCGCTCTTCAGGGCCTCGATCCGGCGCACGGCGTGCAGGACGGTCGTGTGATCCCGGCCGCCGAAGCGACGCCCGATGTCCGGGAGCGAGCGGGTGGTGATCTGCTTGGCGAGCCACATCGCCACCTGGCGCGGACGCGCCACGACCCGAGCGCGGCGTTCGGAGATCAGGTCCGCCTGCTTCAGCTGATAGTGCTCGGCGACCGCCTTCTGGATTTGGTCCACCGTCACCCGCCGCTCGTTGCAGGCGAGGTTCGGCCGCAGGATCGCCTGGGCCTCGTCCAGGGTCAGGCGAGAAATCTCGCCGCCGACGCGGGCGACCAAGGTGTTGAGGGCGCCTTCCAGCTCCCGCACGCTGTCGGTGAAGCGGTCGGCCAGGAACTGCAGGACCTCGCTGCGGGCCGAAGGCATGAACTTGCCTTGTGCGGCCAGGGTCGCGAGCTTGCGCTCGAGGATGCCGAGCCGAAGCGTGCGGTCGGCTGGCTCGATGCCGCAGACGAGCCCCGCCTGCAGGTGCGACCGCAGGCGCGGCTCCATCTCGGAAAGCTCCGCGGGCGAGCGATCGGCGGTCATCACCACTCGGCGGCCATCTTCGACCAGCGCCAGAAGGGTGTGGAACAGCTCCTCCTGGGTGGAGGCCTTGCCAGCCACGAACTGAACATCGTCGATCAGCAGCAGGTCGGCGTTGCGCAGCTCTTCCTTGAAGGCGGCGGTCTGGCGGTCCTGCACGGCCTTGACGAAGGTCGAGGTGAAGCGTTCGGCGGTGATGTAGACCACGCGCTTGTCAGGGGCCGAGCGCATGGCCTCCCATCCGAGCGCATTCAGCAGGTGGGTTTTCCCAAATCCATAGGGGCCGTGGAAGATCACCGGGTTGAAATGCCCGTCCGACCAGGCGGCCACGCGGCGCGCCACGGCGAAGGCGAATTCGTTGGCCGGGCCCGACACGAAGGTTTCGAACGAGAAGCGGTCCTGCAGGCCTTGCTGGCGTCCGGCGCGAGCCGCCGCCGGCGCCGCAGGCGACATGGCGACCGGAACCTCGACTTCGATGACTTCGGGCTTCAGGACCACCGGCGCGGCAGGGGCGGCGACGCCCTCGGCGTCGAACTCCATCCGCGACTTCAGGTCCAGGTTGCGGCCCATGGGATCGTTCAGAGCCCAGAGCTCGCCAATGCGCCGCCAGGCGTGACGGCGAATCCAGTCGCGCGCGACCCCCGTGGCGGCGACCAGGCACAGGTCGTCGCCGCGCTCGCGCAGAGCGGCCTGGCCGAGCCAGGAGCCGAAGGTGGCTTCGCCCAGTTCCCGCTTCAACGCCGCACAGGTCTTCGACCAAACAGTCGCCGCCTGCGCCTCTGAAACAGAACTCGCAATGCCCCCAGCAGCCATCATCGCAACCTCTCTTTCGATCATCCGACAGCGCCCCCGCAGCGGACAACTTTGTTCAAAAAACACAAAGCCTTACCCGGCGAGCGCATAGCCCCCGCCGCCGCCTTTTATCATCCGAGATCAGATGGAAGGACGTCTTGAGACTTGTCACCCTAGTCAGGGCTGTTAGGGGGTCAACGGTGATTCTTCGCGGCCTCGTTTGATATTTTCGTTGACTCAGAACCAGGCCTCGCAGGGCAAGGGAATCCGCAAATCCACGTTCCGCGGACTGAGCAGATTTGCCGCATCCATGCACGGTTGAGCTGCGTCGCAAAATGAAACACCCGCGGGTCCTTCAACCCGCGGGTGCGACAAAATCCGTATTATTTAAGATGGTTAGCGGCCAAGCTCCGCGCTTGGCCCTCAACCTCAGGCCGCAGCCATCTTCTTCAGCTGGGCGGCCAGGCGCGAGACCTTCCGCGAGCCGGTGTTCTTGTGGACCACGCCCTTGGTGACGGCGCGCATCAGTTCCGACTGGGCGTCGACGAAGGCGGCCTTGGCGGCGGCGGCGTCACCCGAAGCGACCGCTTCTTCGAACTTGCGCAGATAGGTGCGCACGCGCGAACGGCGGGCTTTGTTGACTTCGGTACGGCGGGCGATCTTGCGGACCGCCTTCTTGGCGCCGGGCGTGTTGGCCATGTGTCAGCTCTCAATACGGATCGCGCCCGGACAACGGCCCGGGCGGGTAAATTGGAGGCGCGGATATACGCAAGTCGGCGGGCCGGGTCAATGCGCTGCGCGCGCCTAATCGACGAGCGTGAAGGATCGCCACGCCGGATGGGCGCTCACGAGGTCGGCCATCCGCTGATAGCCGCCGGCGCCCGGATGCGCGCCGTCCCACTCCAGCGCCTCGTTTCGCCAGAGGCCGTCGGCGGCCAAGGGCTGGAAGACGTCGATGAAGGGAATCTTCAGGCGGGCCGCGAGCAGCTTGAAAGTCTCGTTCAAGCCCTCCAGGCGCGCGCTTACGCCTGGATCGGCCATGGGCGGCGGGCCTACCATCAGCACCGGACAGAGCATCGCCGCGCCTTTTAGCACGGCCTGGGCGTTTTTCAGGCTCTCGGCCTGGGTCACCCGCGGCGCGCCATTGATCGGATAGCAGTCGTTGGCGCCGAACGAGAAGACGATCCGCATCGGTTCCTCGTCGGTCATCCGCGGCGCCGCCTCGGCCCGCCAGCGTGCGGCGATGTCCGCCGAGGTCTCGCGACGTACGCCGAGATTGTAGAGGGTGATCGCCCGCCGCCCCGCGAGCGCGCGGCCGATCCAGCCGAGATGATCGGGATCTCCCGCGCCGGCGACCATCGAGTCGCCGAAGGCGATCAGTCGCACCCTCAGGAGCCCTTGAAGAGCGGCTTCCGCTTCTCGATGAACGCGGCCATGCCCTCCTTCTGGTCGTCGAAGGCGAACAGCGAATGGAAGAGCCGCCGCTCCATGGCCACGCCCGTGGCGAGCGTCGTCTCGTAGGCGGCCTCCACCAGCTCCTTGTTCATCATCACCGCCAGCGGCGATTGCCCGGCGATCTTGGCCGCGGCCGCCATGGCCTCGCCGATCAGCTGGTCGGCCGGCACCACGCGGGAGACCAGGCCCGAGCGCTCGGCCTCGGCGGCGTCCATCATCCGGCCGGTCAGGATCATCTCCATGGCCTTGGACTTGCCGACGAAGCGGGTCAGGCGTTGGGTGCCGCCGATGCCGGGCGCCACGCCCAGATTGATCTCGGGCTGGCCGAACTTGGCCGTGTCGGCCGCAATGATGAAGTCGCACAGCATCGCCAGTTCGCAGCCTCCGCCCAGGGCGTAACCGGCCACTGCGGCGATGATCGGCTTGCGGAACTGCTCGATCCGCCGCGCGCTGGCCCCGAAGAAGTCCTCGGCGAACATCTGGGCGTAGGTCTTGGTCGACATCTCCTTGATGTCGGCGCCGGCGGCGAAGGCCCGTTCGGATCCGGTGATCACCAGGCAGCGCACCGCCTCGTCCGCCTCGGCCGCGTCCAAGGCCGCCGTAAGTTCGCCGAGCAGCTGGCTGTTGAGGGCGTTGAGCGCTTCGGGACGGTTCAGCCGGATGAGGCTCACCCCGTCACGGGTTTCGACGATCAGGGTCTCGTAGCTCATGGGCCCTCCTCATGTCCTTGAGCCCGGATTAAGGCCCCTCGACGGAATAGCCAAGGGCGCGCAGGCGGGCCGGCAAGCCATCCTTGCCCACCAGATGGCCGACCCCAACCACCACCACTGTATGTCCCGAGCCGTCCAGCCGCGCCCGAATGGCCTCGATCCAGGCTTCGTTCCGCTGGGTGACCAGGCGCGCATAGAAGCCGGGCGCGGCCTCGCGCAGAGGTCCGAGAGCGTCCTCGTCCAGCGCCTTCAGATCACCCGCCATCCAGTGGGCGACCAGCTTGTCGTAGGCGTCGGGGTTTTCTTCCAGCTCCCGCAGGGATTCCTCCAGCGAGGCGACCTGCTCGGGCAGCGGGGCGGCGTCGAAGATCGCGATCTGCTGCTCGGGGCTTTCGAAGGCCCGCCGCTCGGCGGACGCCGGCGCGGAGGCCGAGAGCTGTTTCTCGACGCCCGAGCTCGCATCCGCGCCGGCCTTCAGGAACTGGGCGCCGGCCAGCACCACCTCCGCGAACCAAGGTTCGAAACGATCGATCATCGGCAGCGAAACGTTCAGCTCTCGGCAGACCGTCTCCAACCTCTCGCGTCCTTTCGAAGACAGGAGGGTCGATAGCGACTGCCCCTCCGGCAGGACGCCGCGGGTGGCCGCCAGCTCGCCGACCTTGGCCTCCGACGCCGCATCGATCGGCAGCTCGAACCAGAGATCGTCCGCCTTGGTCAGGGCGCCGTCCAGCTTGTCCGGACGCCAGTCGAGACCGGGCGGCAGCACATGGACGGAGCCGAAGATCAACATCTCGGAATCGGCGTCCCGCACGATCCAGACCGGCGGCTTAGCCTCCGCCTCGCCGGCCGCGCAGCCCGCCAGCCAGAGCCCCACAAAAGCGCCCAGCACGCGTTTCAACATTTTCGAACTCACTTCTGGCAGACGGGGCAGTAGAAGGTCGAGCGTCCGGCCTGCGCCTGCCGGCCGATGACCCCCTTGCATCCGGGGTTCGGGCAAGGCTCGCCCTCGCGGTCATAGACGCGGAACCGGTGCTGGAAGTAGCCCAGCGCGCCGTCGGCGGCCGCATAGTCCTTCAGACTCGAACCGCCGGCCTCGATGGCCTCCTGCAGGACCTCGCGGACATTGGCCACGAGCGGCCCCAGCCGCGCTGCCTCGACGCCGCCGGCCGGCTTGAAAGGCGAGATACGGGCCCTGTGCAGGGCTTCGCAGACATAGATGTTGCCGAGCCCCGCCACGACGCGCTGGTCGAGCAGGAGCGTCTTGGGCCCCTGCTTGCGGCCGGCGAAGGCCTCGACGAGCCGCCGCGCGTCGAAGTCGTCGGAGAGCGGCTCTGGCCCAAGCCCCGCAAACCAGGGATGGCCCGCCAGCGCGGTCGTCTCGATCAGGTCCATGTAGCCGAACCGCCGCGGGTCGTAATAGGTGACGCGCCCGCCGGCCTCGGTCTCGAACACCACATGCGCGTGCTTCGGGTCGGGGTCTAGTGCGTAGTGGAACTCGCCGGGCCGCGCGCTGCCTTCCGGGCGGGCGATCTCGAAACGGCCGCTCATGCCCAGGTGCATGACCAAGGTCTCGCCGCGATCGAGCCGCGCCATGAGATACTTGGCCCGGCGCTCCAGCTTTTCGATACGCGCGCCGGTCAGCCGCTGGACGAAGCCGTCAGGGAACGGGAAGCGCAGGTCGGCCCGCCGGGCCTCGACCCGCGAGAGACGGGCGCCTTCAAGGACCGGCTGCAGGCCGCGCCGGACCGTTTCGACCTCGGGAAGCTCAGGCATGATCCTGAAGTGGCATGGGAAACCCCCATCGGCAACCGCCCGGCTGGCGCGACCGTTTCTTGCGGGCTAAGACCGCACCCCATGACCGGACCTTCCGCCACCTTCGGCTTTCGCGACGTGGACCCCTCCGAAAAGCCCCGCCTCGTGCGCGGCGTCTTCGACCGGGTCGCCAGCCGCTATGACCTGATGAACGACCTGATGAGCGGGGGCGTCCACCGGCTCTGGAAGGACGCCGTCGCCGCGCGGCTCAATCCGCAGCCCGGCGAAACCATCATCGACTGCGCCGGCGGCACCGGCGACATGGCCCGGCGCTTCGCCACGATGGCCCGGCGAGCCCAGGAACGCCGCGGAGGCGACGACGCCTCCATCATGATCATCGACTACAACGCCGAGATGATCGCCGCCGGCCGCGCCAAGGGCGGCGAGCCGGAGATCACCTGGAGCGTGGGCGACGCCCAGCGCCTGCCGCTGCCGGACGCCTGCGCCGACGCCTACGTCATCTCCTTCGGCATCCGGAACGTCACCGACGTCTCCGCCGCCCTGCGCGAGGCGCGCCGCGTGCTGAAGCCCGGCGGCCGATTCCTCTGCCTGGAGTTCTCGCATCCCTCCACCGAGCTGCTGCGCAAGGCCTACGACGCCTATTCGTTCAAGGTGATCCCGCAGATCGGCGAGTGGGTGGTGAAGGACCGCGACAGCTACCAGTACCTCGTGGAAAGCATCCGCCGGTTCCCCGACCAGCGCACTTTCGTAGACATGATCGTCAAGGCGGGCTTCGGCCGCGCCGGCTACACCAACTTCACCGGCGGCGTCGCGGCCCTGCATCACGGCTGGGCGGTCTGATCGATGGGCGGTCTGGCGGCGTTCGGACGGCTGGCGGCCGCGGCCTGGTCGCTGGCGCGGAACGACGCCCTCCTGCCTCGCGAGCTGGACGACCTCTACCCGCCGAGCGTCAAGGCCCTGTCTCAGTCCCTCCGCGCCTTCGCGGGTCCGGCGGCTAAGGAGGGGCGGCCGGGCGAGCGCCTTGCCCGCTCGCTGGAGCGGCTCGGACCGGTCGCCATCAAGCTCGGCCAGCTCCTCTCCACCCGGGCCGACATATTCGGCGCGGCCTTCGCCGAAGACCTTTCGCGGCTGAAGGACAAGCTTCCGCCCTTCCCCACCGAAGTCGCTCGCCGTGAGGTGGAACAGGCGCTCGGCCGCCCGATCGAGAGCCTCTTCGCCAGCTTCGGCGAACCCGTCGCCGCCGCCTCCCTCGCCCAGGCCCACGAGGCGGTCCTGCTTGATGGCCGCAAGGTGGCGGTCAAGGTCCTGCGCCCGGGTGTCGGCCGCCGCGTGGCCGAGGACGCCGAGGCCCTCGCCCTCGCCGCCCGTCTCGTCGAGCGCTGGTCCGTTCCCGCACGCCGGCTGGAGCCGCGCGCCTTCGCGGCGACGGTGATCCGCGCCACCGAACTCGAGCTCGATCTGCGCCTGGAAGCGGCCGGCGGCGACGAACTCGCGGAGATCATGGCCAAGGACGGCTACATGACCGCGCCGAAGGTGATCTGGGACGGCGTCGGCAAAAAGGTTCTCACCCAGGAATGGGCCCAGGGCGCGCCGCTCTCTGACCCCGCGGCCCTCGACCTCCCTGGACTTGATCGACGTGCGCTCGCCGACAAGCTGATCCGCGCCTTCCTGTCCCAGGCCCTGGATCACGGCGTCTTCCACGCCGACCTGCACGAGGGAAACCTCTTCGTGGCCGCGCCGGCCGAGATCACGGCCGTGGACTTCGGCATCATCGGCCGCTTGACCGCCGCCGAGCGGCGTTATCTCGCCGAGATTCTCTGGGGCTTCCTGGAGCGCGACTACGAGAAGATCGCCCAGACCCATTTCGAGGCGGGCTACGTCCCCCGCACCCATTCCGTCTCGGCCTTCGCCCAGGCCCTGCGCGCGGTAGGCGAGCCGTTGTTCGGCCGCACCGCCAAGGACGTCTCCATGGGCCGCGTCCTGACCCAGCTGTTCGAGATCACCGCTCTCTTCGACATGCGCCTGCAGCCCCAACTGGTCCTGCTGCAGAAAACCATGATGACCGTGGAAGGCGTCGCCCGTCGGCTCGACCCCGATCATGACATTTGGAGAGCGGCCGACCCGGTCGTCCGGCGCTGGATGCTGCGCGAGCTCGGCCCCGCCGCCCGCGCCAAGCGCTTCGCCGACGAGGGGTTGGAGGCCCTGCGCAACATCGCCCGCCTGATCGAGAACCCGCCCCAGGCCACCGCCATCGCCGTGGCGCCCGAACCGGAGCCGGCGCGCCTAACTTGGTTCGCGATAGGCGCCGCCGTCGCCGGCGCCGCCTTCTTCCTGGCCGCCTGGCTTTTCTGAGACCCAGCCCGCTTTCCCTCCCCTTCATGGGGAGGGTGGATCGGCGCGGAGCGGCGAGACGGGTGGGGTCTTACTGCTCGGCAACCCCACCCTGGCCGCTTTCGCCGCTTCTGCGAACACGCCGCACGCCCGTTCATTTGGATTAAGCACCCCGGCGCCCTATATTGCCGCTCTTCCTGACAGCGAGTTCCGACCTTGGGCGTCACCCTTGATCTTTCGCGCGAGCCGGCGATCCCGGCGGCCGCGGCCAAACCGAACCTCTCGGGCCTGACCCGCAGGGCCCTGGCCGAAGCTTTGATCGCGGCCGAGGTCGTGCGCCCGGAAAAGGCGAAGATGCGCGCCTCCCAGCTGTGGCGCTGGATCCACCATTACGGCGTCACCGATTTCGCGGCCATGACCGACGTGGCCAAGGAAACCCGCGCCGCCCTCGCCGAAGCCTTCACCCTCGCGCGCCCCGAAGTGGTCGAGCGCCAGGTCTCCCGCGACGGCACCCGCAAGTGGCTGATCCGCATGGCTCCGGGCATCGAGGTCGAGACCGTCTACATCCCCGATGTGGGCCGCTCGGGCGCGCTCTGCGTCTCCAGCCAGGTCGGCTGCACCCTCAACTGCACCTTCTGCCACACTGGCACCCAGGCCCTGGTCCGCAACCTGACCGCGGCCGAGATCGTCGCCCAGGTGCAGGTGGCTCGCGACGACTTGGCCGAATGGCCTTCGCCCAAGGAGGACCGCCGGCTCTCCAACATCGTCTTCATGGGCATGGGCGAGCCGCTCTACAATCTGGACAATGTGGCGGACGCCATCGACATCATCGCCGACGGCGAAGGCATCGCCATCTCCCGGCGTCGGATCACCGTCTCGACCTCGGGCGTCGTTCCGGAACTGAAGGCGCTCGGCGAGCGGACCCAGGCCATGCTGGCCATCTCGCTGCACGCGACCAACGATCCGCTGCGCGACAAGCTGGTGCCGCTCAACAAGAAGTACGACATCGCGACCCTCATGGAGGGCATCCGCGGCTATCCGGGCCTTTCGAACACCCGCCGCGTCACCTTCGAATACGTGATGCTGAAAGGCGTCAATGACAGCCCGGCCGAGGCCAAGGCGCTGGTGAAGCTGCTCAAGGGCATCCCGGCCAAGATCAACCTGATCCCGTTCAACCCGTGGCCCGGGACGGACTACGAGTGCTCGGACTGGGGCGCGATCGAGAGCTTCGCGGCGATCCTCAACCGCGCCGGCTACGCCTCGCCCATCCGGACCCCGCGCGGCCGCGACATCCTGGCCGCCTGCGGTCAGCTGAAGTCGGAAAGCGAGAAGCTGCGGGCCAGCGCCCGTCGCAAGCTCGAGCAAGCTTCTCCGGAGGCCATGGCCTAGGTTCCGTGCTAACCATTCGGCCTAAGTTCTTATAGTCACGCCGACGGGGTTCCATGCCGCCGCAATTGCAGTCGCCGGAGATCCAGGCCTTCGCCAACGGTTTTCCGATCGCCCTGATGCATATCGGCGTCACGGTGGCCATCCTGTTCGTCGGCGTCTTCATCTACATCCTGCTCACGCCCCACCGCGAGATCGCCCTGATCCGTGAGGGCAACTCCGCCGCGGCCCTTTCGCTCGGCGGGGTGATGGTGGGCCTCGCCATCCCCCTCTCCGCCTCCCTCGCCGGCTCTACATCGGCGCTCGAGATCGGCATGTGGGGAGCAGCCTGCGTCTTCCTGCAGCTCCTCGTCTTCCGCCTCATGGACATGCTGCTCCGAGGACTGCCGCAGCGGATCCAGGAGGGCGAGGTCGCCGCCGCGGCGCTCCTCGTCGGCGCCAAGCTCGCCACCGCGATCATCATCGCCGCAGCCATGGCCGGGTGAGCCGGCCCGACCCATGCACTTCCCCCGCCTTCCCGACTGGCTGGTCTATCTGGCGGTGGTGCTCGCCCTCTTGATCGCCGCGGTCGGCCGCCAGGAGCGCGCCGACGCCCCGCCCCCGCCGCCGCCCATCGCCGATGAGGGCCTGCCGCTGGGCCCCGCCTCGCCCTTCGACCCCCAGGTGGTCGTGGACGTGCCGGGCAAGGCCGAGCCCGGCGTCGGCACGGCCTTCTCCATCTCAGAGAGCGGGGTCTGGATCACCGCCCGGCACGTGGTCGACGGCTGCGCCCAGACGGCCATCGTCGTCGGCGACGGCCGCGGCGTGGAGGCCAGGGTGCGCATCGACCCTCGCGGGGAGGCGGCCATCCTCACCACCGAAGGGGGCGCGCCGCCCCTGCCGCTCGCCCTGGACAAACCCCTGCGCCGGGGCGACCGCGCCTTCCATCCGGGCTTTCCGCAGGGAGAGCCCGGCGAAGCCACCTCACGCCTGCTCGGCCGCGAAACCTTGGAGGTTCGCGGGCGCGGCGCGCGCACCGAACCCGTGCTCGTCTGGGCCGAAACCGGCCGGACCGACGGGCTGGAAGGCACCCTGGCCGGCCTCTCCGGCTCCCCTGTGCTGGACACCGCCGGTCGGGTGGTGGGCGTCACCGTCGCGGAGTCGCCGCGGCGTGGCCGGATCTACACCACCGCGCCTGAGACGGTGGTCGCCGCCCTGACCGCGACGCGCCAGCACGCCGACAGGATCGCCACGGGCGAGCCGATCACCACCGATAATTATGGCCGCGTGGCCGACAGCCTCCGCCGCGACCTTCGCGTCGCGCAGGTGATCTGCCTGGGAGCCTAGCGGCGCTTCAGCCCGCCCAGCAGGCCGCGCATCAGCTCCCGCGCCAAGGTGCTGCCGGCCTGCCGCAACACCGACTTGGCGAAGGCCTCCCCCATCGACTGGCGGTTCGAAGCTCGCGGCCGAGGCGCGGCGGACGCGCGGCCCCTGCTCGGCGCGGCCTCGGCCGGCTCCGGCGTCTTGGCGGCTGCGGCCGCGGCCTC
>Ga0065721_10005713_pt1 | contig 12223 bp, 22 predicted proteins | sample Mesricmetagenome_FD_59108 | JGI IMG/M metagenome (GOLD analysis project Ga0065721, IMG submission 59108) | Mesophilic microbial community from rice straw/compost enrichment Sample: eDNA_1 v2 (version 2) | ecosystem: Engineered > Solid waste > Grass > Composting > Bioreactor | place: USA: Davis... | reverse complement strand
GCCCGGGTAGCTCAGTTGGTAGAGCAGCGGATTGAAAATCCGCGTGTCACTGGTTCGATTCCGGTCCCGGGCACCATCACTTTCCCTTTAGGTTTCAGTGGCTTAGAGCGTGTCAAACTTCGTAGTTTGATCGTGGTTTGTCACGTTCATGTTGCGCTGCAATCCCCAGCGTTTCCTCGCCTTTCTCGACAGTCGCGGCGAATCCATGCGACATGGATGCGACACGACAGTCGTAAGATTTGGGGGCTCAGATGAACGTGGATAGCGTAGTCGGACCCGCCGTCATCGCGGCCTTTGTATCGGGTGTCATTACAATCATCGGCTTTGCCATCAACAGAGCTACCACCAGGGAACTTCACACCCAACGGCTGGATGCTGACTTCAAGCTGCTTGAGAGGAAGGCCGGTGCCGATATCGAGCTTGCGCGACTAAAGCTGAAGCTTGACCGAGACATGGAACAATGGCGTCTGAGGACCGCTTTCGCCGAGGAAATCCTGGCGGATTTCTACAAGGCCCGTGATGTGTTCGCCAGCGCGCGGCGTCCCTTCGCGTTCGGGGGAGAGGGCTCGTCCAGACCCGGCGCAGAGAAAGCCCACGACAGTCCTAGTCTTGTTGCAAGAAAGAACGCCGCTTATGCACCTGTTGAGCGGCTCAACAAGGAATTGGAGTTCTTCACCGCACTCGCGGCGAAGCGATACCGTTTTGCGGTCGTGTTTGGGAAGTCTGCCGACGATGCCTTCTCGGCTTTTGTTGGAGCCTACCAGAGCGTAGTGAACGCTTCGTGGGAGCTTATTCGGAGCTACGATTTCAACGAAACGGCTGGTGAGGATAGTTACTTAGATATAACGTCGCTGGAGCATTTCCGGATGCTTGTGGGGTGGGGCCGATCCGATAAAGACGAGATCTCTTCGACGCTTGCTACAGCAGTCAAGCGCGTCGAAGAGATCGTGCTTCCTGTTCTCCGCGGGAACATGCCGGAGTGACGTAGGCAACGGTGACCGACGGTACGCACCTGCGTACCAAACGCGTACTGCGAACCTTTGATTTCCGAAATCAAACAGCCGAAAACAACCAATTATCAAGGGCTTGGTGCCCTTTGATTATGCGGTTCGCAGTTGGCAGAAATCAGAGCGGAGGATAAAATCTGCGCGTGAGGCCGCCGCGGGTCCGGAGAGCGGCGGTCGCGGCAAGTTTTAGACCCCGCCCCGTTATAGTTGTTTGCATCACTGCGTAGTAATCGGATGTCATCTTCCATAGGAGGCTGACATGCCCGACCTTCCGCCAACTGAGTTCTGGTTCACCGGCGAAAACCTGATCGTTGCCTTGAACACGGGCTCTGCCGTTTTCGCCGTGCTTGCAGCTCTCTTCTGGTTTCAATCAGCGGGCGCACGCGTCACCTTTGATCCGGCTAAGGCAGGCCCGAACTACGAGGACTTTGCCATCACGTTCCCGAGCCGAAAGGGGGACGAGGTCGACCTCATGGCAACGCTCCGGAAGGCGAACAGGAAGAGCGCTTTCGGCGCCGTATCTGCTGCGCTCGCTGCCGTGCTTCAGGCCTCGCTCTTCTTCATCCCAGCGCTTCAGAAGTTGGGCTGGTTGCCAATGTGGTAAGTTCAACACCTCTGCTGGTCCACCCGAGGATCCTCAAGCGGCAGGCGCGAGCGTCAATGCTCCGATCTGGAACCCGGCCGCGTTGTTCTCGTGCTTCGATTGCGAGAGGTCGAGCGCCGGCTCGTACACGTAGCTTCCGGTGATCACGGCGCTGTCTGTGGGGACATAGACGGAAGTGGTCACTGTGTCCCTGAACATGTTGCCACTCCCTTCGAGATGATTGGGGAAACTTCCATCCGGCTGCACCAGGATCGCGTTTGTGGCCGCATCGAACCGGTTGTGAGACACCCTGTTGCTTCCCCCTCGCAGACGGACGGCGTGGTTGAGGTCGTAGGTTTCGAAGACGTTGCCTTCGACCACCACTGCCGATGTCCCTTCAATGGTCACGCCATTGGCGAGTTCGCCAAAGCGATTGCCCGTGACGGTGCCCACGACGCTCTTAAGCCGCATCCACTCTTCTGACGGCGCCGCCGCGACCGACGACACCAGCGAGCACCCCTGCATGCTGAACCCGCGGGTAATGTCCAGATCGATCGCGCGAGTGGGCGAGACGTTGATCGGGTTCACGTTGACGTTGTCGAGCGTCACCCCGGAGCGCACGCGCGTGCCGGAGTTGGTCTGAAGGATGTGGTTCTCGGTGAAGTCGAAAAAGACGGTGTCCCTGATCTTGGTGCCCCAGCCGCCGAAACCGTTGTTGTCCAACTCAACTCTGGTGTCGTCCATCCAGAAGCCGACTTCCGCGCCGTCGAGGACACAGTGATCAAGCAGCACGCCTTCGTCGTAGGTCTGTCTGATCAGTGACCTGGCGCTTTGGTGACGGATCGCGTGGCCGTCCGGGTTCGAGCCGCCGATGATGCCGAAGGTGCCGAAGAAGCAGTCTCTGGCGTAGAACCCCGGCGCATCCATGACATCTACCAGGTCGCCGGTGAAGCTGGAGCTTTCGTAACAGACATCGATGGTCCGGAAGCCCAGATTGCGTGCTCCGCCTCGATAAGCGCGGATCCCGAACTCGCCGGTGCCGGTGATCAACAGCGTCGTACGTGCCCGCATCGCATTGGTCATGCCTCTCGAGCCGGCGCCGGAAAACTCCACGCCCATGTTGCTGGCGAATTCAAGTGCACCAGCTTCGACCCGGAAGACGCCCGGCCCGAAGTTGACCCGGCCGCTGCGATACATGGTGATTTCTTCGCCGCCGATTGTATCGATGTTCAGCTTCGGGAAGCGCTGCAAGTTGGTTAGCGCGGCTACTAGCGCGTCGGTGCAGTCGGTCGAGTTGTCCCCATAGGCTCCATAAGCTTCGACATGTACGTCCACCGTGTCTGGAACGTACCGAGCGACGGTCTCGCCATCGTCCAGGGTAATTGCCAGATCGCCCGGTCGCGAAACGCCATCGGGAAGTTTGCTGTAGATCGTTCCTCCGCCATCGCCCGCGGTTCCATGTCCAGCGGTTCGGATGTAGGCCGGCGCCGCGACCGGCGAGAACGCCTCTGCTGTCGCTTTGGTGGCGAAGGTATTTTCAGCCAGCACCACCGCGGACATGGCCCCGGTTGCTACAGTTGAGGCGGCGTATGCCCTGTCAGCCTCTTCCTGTGCTCTGTCGGCTTGATCGGTAGCATCGGCCACGGACTGCGCCGCTGCGACGAGGGCCACAGTGTGCGCTGCGCGAATTTCCGCCTTCTTGGGGTTGTGTGGCCCAGATTGAGGGTCGCCGATCGGGAGGTCAGCGCTAAGCGGCTCGCCAGGCAGGCCGTCGCCCGTGTAGCGCTTGAAGTCGCGATAGGTGCGGTTGATCGCCTGAATGGCTTCATCAGTGGTCGGCATAAAAGGCTCCATCAAAGGGCCGGGACTGTCATCGCGACGTTCCAGCGCGCACTTGCCTAGGGTGCGGGTGTAGGATCCGGTCTAGTCCGGATAGCCGAGAAGCCGGCTGGCTTCCCGCTCGAGCATCCGCGCCGAAATCTCGCCGATACTCTGCGTGCGCAATTCGTCCTCAGTTCCGCTGCGCAATTCGGTCGCAGCATCAAGGAAGATTGAGGCCGCCTCTTCTTTCGTGAGAAGCCCCTTTGCCACGAGCTTCGCAACCATGTGCCGTCCCAAGGTAGAGCTGGTCACGAATGACATGGTGGTGACAGTGTTGGGTGAGGTTTTTGGCTTTGGTAGCTCGGTCATTGCTCTTGAGAACCTTTTTTGGGGGCGAATTCGAAATGTTAACGGCGGCACCGGTCAGAGGAAATGGGGGCGGGTGGGATTGGCCCCGCCCCCCGGCGTCATGCCTCGTGCCGGCGAGGCAGAGCCGATCACGCTGCGAGAGCTTCGGTGAAGTCGCCATAGACCAGGGCGGCGCCCCGCTTCACGGCGAGCGACAGACGCTCTTCGGCCAGGACGGTCACGAGATTGTGGGTAAAGTCGTCGTTGACATACCCGGTCTCAACGCGCGCTTCCCAGCGGTCATAGATAGTGCCGGCGACACGGAACTGACCCACCAGGAACTTGCCCTGCGTCATGCCTACGGTAGGCACCACAGGAAGCCCAAAGAGCCGCGGCTCGACGGGCGCGCCAGGCGCGCCGAAGAGGTATTCGCCGGTGGTTGATTTCGTGAGGCGCATCTTCAGCCAGTCGGCCGGATGCATCACCACGCCATCGGGGAGATAATCCGCAAGACTGACTTGGAGAGCGGCGAGGCCGATCACGTCGATCTCGTTGATTTCCCCGACCGAGACTGGTTCCGCGTAGGCGGTGGCCTGCGGGATAAGCCCGTGCAGGTTTTGGCCGGTGCCGTCGCCGTTGAGAAGCTGGGCATCTTCAACAGCGCCGAGACCCCAGAGCAGCTCCGTGTCGATCAACCCGCGAAGCTGGGGGATGTCGTCCAGCACCTGGCGGGAGGCCTTCATCCAGTGCGCGATGGTGCGGGTGGGGAAGGTCTTCAGTTCGAGCTGGATATCCGACTCCGGCTTGGCTGCGCCCTCCGCCACCGGAGCGGCATTGTTGTTGCGCGCCTTCTGCACCGGGACTTCGATGCTGGGCTGAGTGACGCGGATTTGCGGCAGAAGGCTGCGCACCCGCAAGTCACGTCGAGGGAGTGCGTCGATATCCTCAAACCGCGTCGGGAGACCGGCGCCAACAGAGCCGGCCGCGTTGCTGGTAGCCGAGGTGAGCGTTGTTTTCAGCAGAAGGTCGGCACGGGCGCCCTTGGAGAAGCCGCTTTCCTCAAAAGCCTTAAACGCGTCGGACTCAGTGAACTGCTCACCGAGGGACTTCGCCTGCTCCGCCCCGCCGCCGGTGCCACGGGACATCTTCTGGAGGATCTCGAAGATTTCGGCTTCGTGCTCTTCGCTCTTGCGCTGCATCGTCGCGAGTCGCTCGATGAGCTTTTCGTCGCGCTTTTCGAACGCGGTCAGGAGTTCCTTGGTGTCCATCTAGATTTTCCTTTCGAGCTTGGACAGGGACGCGGTGACCGCGGCCATTGCAGCCTTGACCAGCTCGTCGTCGGGTTCGTCGTCTTGGGTGGAGAGGGCAGAGAAGCCGCCAGCGGCGACTTTGGCAGCGGCTGCGCGGGGCAGGCCGGTCTTGATCAGGAGATCCACCAGGTCGGCCTTGCTGCCGATCCTCGCGCGGTCATTGGCAGGGATTGCAACCACCGAGATTTCCTTGAGGTCGATCTCGGTCAGCACCGAGACACCCGCTTCGGATTTGATGCCGCCTGGTGGGATCAGGTAGCCGATGGACATGCCGGTCACATCGCCGCCGGTGATGTGCGCATGAGCGTCCTTGCCGGCGGTGGTGTCGAGATTGCAGTGGCCGCGGACGTAAAGCCCAACGTCCGTCTCTTTCATCTCCAGCCAGCGGCCGATGGGGCGGCTGGGGTCATGACCCCAGAGCATCGGAGGCATTGTGCCCTTGGAGCGGTGTGCCTGCAGGGACTTGGTGAAAGCACCCGGCGCGATCATGTCGCCATAGCTGTCGACATTGCCGAAGACCGCGCCGAGGCCTTCAAATTCGCCGGACTTGTCGGCGGCGAACTTGAGCCGGAGGAAACCAGTCTGCTTTGTGGTGTTGGTCGTCATGGGCACCTCAGATGCGCGTCAAAGCACAGGCGCCGCAGCGCCTTTCAGTGCTTCGCGCCCCAGGCCAGCTGGTGGCATCGAAGGTGCCTGCTTGCCGTGCGTCCCAGACCGGCTGGTGACGGATGCAAATCAGACAGTTCGAATATAGGCGCGAAGTTCGTTAACTGCAACTCAGTTGACGGTGTTGTTGGGGATAAGGTTGTCGAAGGCGCCGGCCTCGATCCTGCCAGCGGCGAACCGCAGCATGTTGATCGCCTGGTCGCGGCCGAAGGTGCTGACCGTCTGGGCCGCTACGTAGGTCACGAGCCGGTCCATGATCAGCTCGACGGGTGCGCCGACTTCCCCGGCCATCATTTCGGCCGCTCGGCTCAGGATGAGGTCGCACATAGCGCGAGCTGCCTTCTGGTCGGTGGTGCGCTCGATCTTGATCTCTGATGTCATGGTGAAGGGTCTCCAATGTTACGGTTTATGGCGCGGCGATTTCGGCACCGGTCAGTGACGGGGGAGCGGGGAGCTTTCAGGCAGCCCCCGGTCCGCTTTGCTGGTCGGAGAGCTGCCAGGAGACAGCCCCATGGAAGTCGTGGATCTGCTGTTCGATCTCGGCCGCTGTTGCGCCGCGCCGAGCCATTTGGCTGAAGAGGGAATTGACTGTGTTGCGCCAGAGGTTGGAGCGGCCGCGCTCGGTCTTCCTCTCGCAGAGGAGGCGAGCGACCTTCTCGACCTTGGGTTGCCATAGGCGAGGAGCCCATACATCGACGGGAAAGCGGAGCACTTGACCGAGGGTGTTGCCATGGTGGCAATCCCCTTGAGGAGAAGCCGGTGCAGGCAAGGCTTCAGCCGCTTGCTGTTTGGGTGGCATCGGCTGAAGCCTTGCTCCACCACCATCGCTGAACAGGTCGAGCTGACGAGGATCGCGCTCTGTCACGACACCCTCCCCATGGTAGATCTATATGTGGTCCCCACACGGGCCTGTAATTCGGTGGGGGCGGCACCTATAGGCCCGCCTTGGGACCTATGGGCGGAGGGCTGGGCAATGGTGGGAAAGGATCGATCCTGAGACGAGCCTATGCGATCCCGAGATGGGCCTAGCGTTTTTTCGTGCGACGGTGTCCACCGCACGAAATCCTTGGTCGGCAGCTCGCCCGTCCGGTCGTCTTTCTCACTGGTGAGAAGCCATTCACGCGTCAGCCGCTTCTGGTGGAAACCGCTGGAGCGCGCCACCTTGATGAACCCGTGGTCGAGCAGGTCCTCGAAGGCGCGTTGAACTGTGCTGCGACCCACGTGCAGAGCCTCGCAGGCCTCTCGGGCTCCGAGCCCGATCTCGCCATGTTCATGCCGTTGAAGCGCTGGCGAAGTTCGATGTAGAGGGCGCGCGCCACGGGATCGAGGTCCCGCCACGCCGCTGTCCGCAGCAGCCAATGGTCCAGCTTGACGAACTTCGGGCCTTTGTCTTTGGCGCCGCCAGGGCGGAAGCGGTCCTTACCCATTGGACACCTCCCGCAGTTTGATCCGGCGAGCCTCAGCTATCGCTTTCACTGCTGGGCCGAAGGGGAGGCCGAAGCTCTCCCGCAGCAGCTTTGTATGGGGCAACGGTGCCACTTCGAGGTGTTCGGCCAGCCAGCGGGCCGCTGTGTCGATCCGCTGGGCCATGTCGCTGTCGATCTCGGTCATGGCGCCGCCCTCTTGTGGAGCAGGACGTGATGCCGGCGGCAAAGCCAGCGGACCTGAAGCGGCCGGTCATATCGGTCGTGGTGCGCGTCAATGTTCGTGGTCGATCCGCAGACTTCGCAGGGCTGGCGCTGGAGATCACCGCGGCGCAAGGCGACCCATACTGCAATGTGGGCGGCGTACTTCTTTGGAAAGCGCCGGCGCCACTCCATCTGGCGGGTGAGGTTCCCTTCAGTCATTGGGAAGGCCCTCCAGGTAGTCGGCGACGAGGTCGAGCAGGCGCTCGTGCTGCTGCCGGTGCCAGATGGCCCGATACATGCGCAGCGTGTTCCACCAAGCAAGGAGGAGCCTCATTCGGTCACCTCCGCCTCGAAGAACCGTTCCAGCGCCTTGCGGCTGGCAACCCAGCGTTGACCCACCTGTCGGGCCGCCGGCAGATCGCCCTTCTCCAGCATGTGGAAACAGGCTCGCTCAGTGACGCCCAGCACCTTGGCGATGGCTTTGGCGCCCCACACCAGGTCGAGGGTCTCAGCTTCGGGCCGGGTCATCGCCGCCCTCCGCTTCCTCGTTGAGCTTGTCGACGACAGCGTCTAGCTGCGAGCTGATGATGCCCAGCAGCCGGTTCAGGCCGCTCTTTGCCTCGCGCTCGCCGATGTCGCTGACCGCCATGTTGGCAACGGTGACGAGGTCACGCACCTCGTCCAGCCGGTCGATGATGTCGATGTTCTGGGAGCGGCTCATGCCTTCCTCCCAGCCAACGTGGCTGCGTCGAAGTGCTCGGCGAGGAGACGGGAGCGGTAGCTCGCGTCCACGACAAGAAAGCTGATGCGGTCTGCTTCATCGCGGGTCAGCGTGACGGTGTCGTTCTCATACCGCCAGTCTTCCAGCAGGGAGGCCGCGATGTCCGCCAGCATGCGGACATCATGAATCTCGCCTTCAAGCTTACGAAACTCTTCGTTTTCGGCGGCAACGTCGCGTGTCATTGCGGGCTTCTGCCCGGTCGTGGTATTACTCGGCACGTTCATTGATCTCATCCTTTGATCGGGAGGGGTCGTGTTCCAGGTCCGGAGCGGTTGCCGCCGCTGCCGGGCCTTTTGCTTCCTGGGCCTCAAGGGCCTGGTCGAGGTAGTGGACGATCTCCGAGTTCATTGATCGCCGGTTCACCGCAGCGTTGCGGCGGATGCGCTCGCGCATGCCGCGCGGCATGCGGAGCGGGTACTGCTCAATGGCTGGCTTCATTCAAGCCTCGTTGGGGTTCGCAAAATCACGGTGATATAAATGACCGTAATTTCATTGCCCGTCAAGCCGCTCTGAATTACGGTGATGTCACTTTTCCACAGAGGTGAGCGATGGCTGAGGGCAAGCCGGGGCGAGGGTCAGACCAGTTTCCGCTACGTCTGCCGGACGGGATGCGCGACCGTTTAAAGGCGGCGGCAGCTAAGAACAGCCGTTCCATGAATGCGGAGATCGTCGCGCGGCTGGAAGATAGCTTCGAACTGACCGAGTCCCTAACGGACCTTCAGCAGAATGCCGGGGAAGCGATGGATGCGGCGCGGAAGGTCATTGAGGATCAGGCGCAACGGCACGAAAACCTAAAGGAGACGGTGGAGCGGCTGACGATGGCGCTAGAAGGGACTCTTGAGCTGGAGCGTCGGCGGGTCGAGGCGCTGCAAAACCTTGGGCTGATCGTGGACGACGTGCACGCGGTGATCCGCGCCATCGGTCAGGAGGTCAACGGCGACCTGGAACGGCCAAGCATCGATATGCAAACGCCACTCGGCAAGATGCTGGCCAGTGCCATAGACGGCCGGACAGACCTGGCCATGAGGCACATCACCCAAGCTCTTGCTGCTAGAGGCTTGCTGCAGCTGGGTGAGGATGACTTGGACGTGGAGCTGAACGTGCCGTCGCTGCTCACCGATCAGAAAAAGGCGGTGAGCCTGAGATAATCGTCTTGGAGGGGACATGCTGAGTTTTCTTTCTACCCAGCAGTTTTGGGGTGAACTTGCAAAGATGGCCGCCCAGTTCGTTGGAGCGCTGGCCATCGCCTGGCTTGCCGTTAGATGGGCACTCGGACGCTACAAAACTGAGAAGCTGTGGGAACGCCAAACCGCAGCCTTGTTCGACTTGTTGACGGCTGTTGCTGAGGTGCAGAGGGTAAACTCTGAGTGGCTTCAGCAAGAGCTGCTCAAACATAACTTTACGGAGAAGTACTCCGAACGATTGTCGAGCGCCTACTGGAACGGGAAGCAGCGCATCGATGAGGTAGCATCTATCACTGACATTTTGCTTCCAGAGGCACGAGAGCCCATTAGCGATCTGCGCGCTGCCTTAGACAGAAATGAACCTCCGGAGGAAAGCTACCAAGAGACCCTAGAGCTAACTGAACTCGCGCTTGCAAGAGCGCGGGACAGCCTGATCGAAATCGGTCGCGCTCGCGTAAGGAAGGTGATTTGATTGTCGGTCCGCAAGCGCACATGGTCCAGCAAGGGCGTTGAGAAGACCGCATGGGTGGTCGACTACGTCGACGGCCAGGGCCAGCGCCGGCTAAAGACGTTCAAGCTCAAAAAGGACGCGGACAGCTTCGCAGCCACCGCCCATGTCGAGGTACGAGAAGGCACTCACGTTGCCGACGGCGCCAGTTGTACGGTGCAGGAGGCGGGCAAGCTCTGGATAGCGGCAAAGGATAGGGCAGGGCGCGAGCAAGCCACGATTGCCCAATACCGCCAGCACCTAAATTTGCACATCGGGCCGTTCATCGGCAGTGAGCGCTTGAATGGGCTCACCATGCCAGGGCTGCGCAAGTTCGAGGATGCGATGCTCGAGAACGGTCGATCGCCGGCGATGGTCCGGAAGGTGTTCGTCAGCCTCGGCAGTCTGCTTGCCGACGCTCAGGAGCGGGGCCTTGTCGCCCGGAACATCGTGCGAGACATGCGCGGACGCCGCGGCACCAACGACAGGCGCGCGGAGAAAAGGGCTAAGGGCAGACTGAAGGTGGGGATCGACATTCCCTCGCCAGCCGAGATCAAGGCGCTGGTGGGCGCCCTCGAGGGCCGGTGGCGTCCCGTACTGCTGACCGCGATCTTTACGGGCCTGAGGGCGTCGGAATTGCGCGGGCTGCGCTGGGAAGATGTCGACCTGGAGCGCCGCGTGCTTCACGTCCGGCAGCGGGCGGATCGGTTCAATGAAATCGGCAAACCCAAGAGCGAAGCCGGCGAGCGACAAGTGCCGCTGCCGCCCATCGTGATCAACACCCTGCGGGAATGGCGCCTGAAGTGCCCGCGGCGCGACACCGGGCGCAAGGACGAGGCCGGCGAGGCCATCCTCGAGCTGCACCTGGTATTCCCTAACGGCAAAGGCAAGGTCGAGAGCCTCGCCAACCTGATCAACCGCGGCCTGCTGCCGGCGCAAATACGTGCGGGGATCACGGTCGAGACTGGTGATGTCGACCAAGACGGAAAGCCGGTGCTGCGGGCGAAGTATGGCGGCATGCATGCTCTGAGGCATTTCTATGCCTCGTGGCTGATCAACCGCCCGCAGGACGGTGGCCTAGGACTGCCGCCGAAGATGGTGCAGGAGCGTCTCGGCCATGCCACCATCAACTTGACGATGGACACCTACTCGCATCTGTTTGCCCGAGAGGATGACGCCGACGAACTGGCGGCTGCTGAGGAGGCGCTGCTAGCATGAGCGGGGAGGTAATCCTGGGGGTTTGGCAGTTCCTATCGCTAGCCGCGTCAGCTGGGGTTTTCGGCGCGATGTTCACTGCTACTTTCGGGTGGTGGACTTCAAGGCAAGAGAAGCGCGCGAAGGCCAGGCACCTAGCACTGCAGCTGTCGGTGATCCTGGAGCACTACGGGTGGGAAATCGCCCGGAAGCTCTACGCGCACGACAACTACATCTCTAGCAACGGGTACGTCGGAGAGGACTTCACTTACGTCCCTCCGGTGCCCGTATATCCTGAGCCAGAGGAGGTGTGGCCAACACTTGCGCCTGATCTCACCGACCGCGCTCTCACGCTGCGACTGGATGTCGATCAAGCCAACATTGAGCAGAAGGAAACTTACTACTACCTGGACGAGGACGGCGAGGAATACGCCCTACGGGATGCCGCCGAGTTCGCGCACCGCGCCGTGATCTTGTCCCGCGACCTCCGCTACAGATATGAGCTTGCGAGGACAAAGAGTGCTGAGCGGTTGCTGGAGATTGCCGTCGATTTCAGGGCCAAGTACCCCAAGCCCGCACAGTAGCTGCAACATAGGTGCAACAAGATAGATGCAGGGCCGCAAAACTCTTGGGGTTTTGGCGGATTGAAAATCCGCGTGTCACTGGTTCGATTCCGGTCCCGGGCACCACTTCCCCCAGTCCCGCATGTTCAGCCGCCGCTGCCTAGATGCGCTGCCGCACGGCGGCTTCCGCCATGGCGTCGATGCCGCGTTCGGCCCGACGAGCGTCGTAGTCGTTGTAGAACAATGCGGCCAAAAGGGCGGCTGGCATGGCGAGGCAGAGCAGGGCGGCGGCGATCAACAGGGCAACCATTCTGGTTCTCCAACAGCAGGGGGTGTTTGACCCCTCAACTTTCCAGCTAGCCNATTGTTCCCACACGAAAATCTCAGCAGATCGCTGTCAGCATCGTGTCAGGGAACCGTCAGCGTTGCGCGGCTCTACGGGCTGGAGAGGATCCACACCGGTCCCGCTGCCGCCCCATACTCGGAAGACAACTCCGCCAGCTTTGGCAGCGTAGAACCGTGCCGCAGTGAGAGGTCGGCGATCACCACCACCGACTTACCCCCGTGGCTTCGGCGGAACGCCATGATGTCCTCGCCGGCATCGATCGGTTCGTAGTCTCCGTTCGAGAATACCTCCGGCAGGCGCCGCCG
>Ga0065721_10052295_pt1 | contig 12224 bp, 14 predicted proteins | sample Mesricmetagenome_FD_59108 | JGI IMG/M metagenome (GOLD analysis project Ga0065721, IMG submission 59108) | Mesophilic microbial community from rice straw/compost enrichment Sample: eDNA_1 v2 (version 2) | ecosystem: Engineered > Solid waste > Grass > Composting > Bioreactor | place: USA: Davis... | reverse complement strand
AGCGATGGCGAGGCGCTGAGCTTCGAGGCGGCGCGGGAGAACTTCCGGCAGATCGTGGACTCCATCGCCGGCCGCCACAACGACGGCTGGCGGGTCGTCGGCCAGGACGTCAACTACGAGGACGAGGATCTCATCTGCGCCCATACGGGCGAGCGCATCGCCAGCGCCTATGGCGACAGCGAAAAGGCTCCCGCACCTGTAATGAGCTGATTGCACGATACTATGAGGTTTGCGCCCCAGCTTGCGTCAGCGGCGGACCACCAGCGCCTCGTATGCCGGATCCGACCTCAGTTCGGGAAGGTAGAAGCCGGGAGGCACGTTCGTTTCGGCTGAATCAATGATGTCCCGGCGCTCGGGGGCGTAGGTCTCGAAGTCCGAGTTCCATTCCTTCATCCGGGCGATGACGTCGTCAGCCCGGACTGGAGCGTAGTTCCAGCTATCGACGCCGACATCCATGGAGCGCCCGTGGCTCGGTAGGCGACCGTGCGTGTGGCCGTAGAAGTGGTAGTGGCCGCGGTACATGCCGGGCCAGGAGCGGCAGCAGAGGTGGTCGAGGAAGATCATTCTGCCGTTGTCGTCCACCGTATGGCGGACCTTCGGCTCCGAGGACCAGCCGAGGCGCAGTGTGTCGTTCTTCTCGTGGTTACCGAGGATGAGATGCTTGCGCCCGTTCATGCGGTCGAAGATCTTCTTCTTCGCATTGAAGTCCTTGCCGACGGCGAAGTCGCCAAGGATGTAGACCTCTGTGCTGCGCTCGGCCACCGCGTTGTGCGCCTCGATCATGAACTCGGTCATGTCATCGATGTTGTCGAACGGGCGGTTGCACCATTCGATGACGCCTGCACGGGGCTTCAGTGGGTTGCCGCCGTGCAGGAAATGGTGGTCGGCGCAGTACAGTATGTCGCGGTCCATCTAAGCTCCCAGGACGCGTCCTACGATCGGTGCCGCGGCTGCGCCGTCGAACCTGTCGCCGAAGCGTTCCTTCAGTCCCTTCATGACAAGACCGCGCAGTGCGCCCGGCTTGCCAGCGTTTCCTTCGGAACCTGCCACGATCTCCCGCGTCGCCGCTTCGATCTCGTTCGCGGTCGGTGCCGTGGGCAGGTAGTCCTTCAGTATGGAAAGCTCCTGTTGAATGGCACCAGCGTCCTCGGTGCGGCCGGCATCGGTCAGGTTCTTGAACGCCAGCTCGCCGTTCTTCACGAACTTGCGGATCACGACCATGGCTTCGTCGTCGCGCGTCTCGCGGTTGCCGTCTGTCTTGCCGACAGTCGCGATTTCCGCGGAAAGCGTGGTCAGAAGTGAAATACGGATCTTGTCCGTGCGTGCCTTGCGTGCCTCGATGAGGTCGGCCTTGATCCTCTCGATCAGGGTCATTGCTATGTCCTTTCTTTTGTTTTGCGTGCCCGTCATGCCACAGGTCGGCCCGCAAGGGAAGTGTATGGCAACATCGGAGGATAGCGAATCCTTGTTTCAGAAGGCGGCACTTCGAGCTGCGCCACCATCGACGTCAACTTAATAAGGGTTGCGGATTTCCGGCCAAGGACTCATCCTGAACTTATCGACAATGACAAAGAATCCAACAAGGAAAGCAAATAGATGAGTGACTCGAAGCGACCTAAGCTTGTCAGCCTCTTTTCGGGCTGTGGAGGGATGGATCTAGGATTCAGTCAGGCGGGCTATGATATTGTGTGGGCGAACGATTTTAATCGTGATGCATGCGCAACTTATCGCAAGAACATCGGGGAAATCGTTGAGGGTGACATCACGTCATTTCCAGTTCCTGAAATAGAAGACGTCGATGTTCTAACCTCTGGATTTCCTTGCCAGCCGTTTTCGAATGCCGGTTCACGTTTAGGTGTAAGCGACCCAAGGGGGAAACTGTACGAAAACACCATGGCATTTATTGAAAAACTCAATCCCAAGGCGGTCGTGTTCGAAAATGTCCGGGGACTGCTGTCTACAAAAGTTGACGGTGTTAATCTCATTGATGTCATCAAGGAGCGTTTGAAGTCCCTTGGATACTTTACACAGCATCGGCTGATGAATTTTAGTCACTTCGGCATCCCGCAAAGCCGGATCAGGGTAATTGTCATCGCGGTCAAGGATGAGGATTTTCTTCCGTACGCCTTTCCTGAGATTCAGGTTGGTGGTGATCTCTCGTTGCGAGCGACGTTGGCAGGTCTGTCGGACAACGTGCCGAACCAAGATCAACTAATGAAGCTCAATCCTCAGGCAATCCACTACGGTGCCATGATTCCTCCAGGCGGCTCTTGGAAGAGTATTCCGTATGATCTTTTGCCCCAGCGATGGAAAAGGATTCGAGATGATATGGTCCGCTATCATTACCCCAACTTTTTTAGACGTTACGCCGAGGGTGAAATATCAGGTACGATAACAGCCGCTTTCAAGCCAGAGAATGCTGGTGTGTGGCATCCGACCGAATCCCGGGTTCTATCGGTTAGAGAAGTTGCTCGAATACAAACGTTCCCAGACGATTTTGAATTCGTTGGTCGTACTGTGAAGTCAAATTATCAGCAGATCGGGAATGCTGTGCCTCCGAAGATGGCATTCCAAATTGCTGAACAGTTGAAGAAATATGTCCGCCCCGACAATGTCGTGTCATTGTCTCGTGGCAACATTGAGAGCGAAGATCTCAATGTTAACCGTCCCATCCACTTGCAAAGTGGGCCGATACTCAAACGTATTGGAGCGGTTTGATGGAGGAGAAGTTTTATTTTTCACAGAGAGTGCTTGATGGTGCCTGTGATGGTCTCAAGGGCATCGCACCAGGTCCAGGAAAAAAGCGCGGTGAGATGTTAAGCGCCATAGCTTACTTTCTGGCGACACTATCCTTGTCGACCAAGTACTCAAGAGACGCATTGCGACTGATGCCGGGGTCCAACGAGCAATCCGAATTCATCGAATGTGTTGCGTGGGTTCAAGCGCTCAAGGGGGACTTGTATACACCTGACTTTGAGCACGTAAGAGCCGACTTAAGAAAGGCTGTCTCCTCTAATTTTCTTACCAAAATTCTCAAGGAGACTAGGGACTATCCTTCTAGGCCATCTGGCGCTCCACTTCTGAAGATTTCTAGGTATGAGATGTCGATCCATCCAAATGCCCTTGAATACTTTGTGGGGAGATATTGCCCCGACGAGTGTAGGGCGCACCTCGCAGTTTGGTTGCTGCGAGGTCACGGTTTTGACCAGGATCAGCTCGAAGCCGAGGAAATCAAGTCGCGCTTGACACAATTGATAGGCGATACTGCTGCCCTCGTTATCTGCCCATCACAGAGGGAGCTTGACGAGGTTTTTGGTGGTGTCGATGGGGGCCTTTTTTCGCGCCATCCATCGAATCCTTCCTTCATGGAGGCGAAGATAACTGAGTCGTCATCCGTCACAATCCTTGATCTCCCAGAGGTGGCAGGACGGATTGGGCAGAACCTTGTCATATATGGAGCCCCAGGAACCGGAAAGTCGTTCTACCTTGATAATATGTTGGTTGAAATGGCTGCCATCACGATCCGGACGGTTTTTCATCCTGACTACCAGTACAGTGACTTCATCGGGAGTGTGAAGCCATCAAATGTCAATAATGACATCGCCTACAGCTTCACTCCTGGGCCATTTATGAAGGCTCTTAAAACGGCGTTCCAAGATCCTGATAGGGATGTCTGTCTTGTCGTGGAGGAGATCAATCGCGCTCCTGCCTCAGCAGTGTTTGGCGATGTTTTTCTTTTGCTTGATCGCAGGGAAAATGGGAAGAGCCAGTATGACATCGATTTTCCGAGCGAGGATTGCGAAAGATGGTTTAATCTTGAACTCCCTCAACCGATATCGAAGCTATATATTCCACCAAATTTCAGCATCTATGCGACTATGAATAGTGCAGATCAAGGGGTCTATCACATCGATACCGCCTTCAAGAGGCGATGGAAGCACAAGTATCTCCCCCTGTATAGGTCGGATGGTCCCGACGAAGTTGTGGAGTATCATGATCTTCAGCAGGTCGAAATCCAATGGAAAGCATTTGTTCGATGTTTAAACAACTATCTGGCTTCTCTAGGGGTGCCAGAGGATCGGTTGCTGGGGCCATATTTTATCAAGCAGGATGAACTTGATGAGTGCGGTGGTATTCCAGAAAAAGCGCTACACTATCTATGGGATGACGTGTTGAGGCATATAGGGCGTGGAAAGATATTTTCCGAAAAGTTGACATCTTATGGTGATTTACATGACCTGAATGAGAAGGGTGGGGTCATCTTCGCTCAGTCTTTCATTGAAAAGCTGAACAAGGTTGCGGTGTGCTGACGGGCCCGGATAGCTCCTTCGTGAGTCGCAATACCGTGTTTTATAGCGATAGAGACTTCACAGCGGATATCGAGGAGACTTCTCCTGGACTGTGTGAGGCCCTAGAGCGTGCTGCCCCAGGGGCCATAAAGTACGGAAAGGTTCACTTCGTAGGATTCGTGAGCTTTCCAGGTCTTCCGAGTGCAGTGTTCCTTCCTCGAAAGTTGACAACTGGACGTGACGATCAAGGGAAACGGCGCGCATCGCGTTTGTTGTTGGAAGCTTTCAATCGATTCGCGACCTCTAGTGTGGTTGGCGGAGGGGCAGAAGGCGAGGTATGTGGTGCAGATATTTTGCCGATCATATATAGGATCGCAGAGGATTACGTTGAAAATGGCCTTGTTCGCTACCGTCGGAGGGTAGGTGTTAAGGATCGCGGAAAAGAGAACTGGAAGAGAACCATCCGACATATTTCCCCATTCATAAGTCGGAGAGGAGGACTTGTATTTCCTGAAATTGTTTCATCCGCGACGATAGATGACGAAGATAACTTTGTCTGTTCGGTGCAGCGATTTGTTTTAGGTGAAATTGCGGATTCTCATGGTTGGTGGCTTCCATGGGATATTCGGATGTCCCTTAGTCATCGGAGCGTACAGATTGGTGAATATGAGGATTTGGTGAGGCAACTTCAGATGCAGCTAGTGGAAATGTACTCTGGTCGCCATGTTCGCCTGACATCTGACCTGATCAAATACCTCAGTTGGAGAGCGGACAATAGCAGTGGGTTTCTTCTTTTTGGAACGAAAGATTTCCATGTTATGTGGGAAGAGATGCTACGCAAAACACTCCGTGGAAGCGAAGAGGGGTGGAACAGTAAACTGCCTAAGCCATATTATCTCGATGCAACTGGGGTGCCTCTGGAAAATAACAAAAAGCGAATGATAACAGATGTTATTATTCGACGTGGAACGACATTTTGGATTGTGGATGCAAAATACTACGGTGCTTCTGGGCCCGAGGATGCGCCTGGTTGGCGCGATATTTCTAAGCAGTTATTGTATGCCAAGGCACTAAAATCAATCGTTCCAGACGATGCTACGATTGAGAGCTGTTTTGCCTTCCCAAAGGCAAAGGGGGAACGGGAAGCGTTACATGAAATTGTTATGTTGAATAGCGACATGACAAAGGACTCATGCTTGGCCGCTCAATTTGGAACGGTTCAGTGCGTCTATTTTGACATTGAAGACGTGTTTGTCTCATATCTGAATAGACGCACTGATATCAATATCGATGATATGAAGTCGTTGTAGAGGTGGGAGAATAAGAATTTCGCGTTGGCAGTCTTTGTCTCATGGGCCTCCACAAGCTCTGGCGGCTTCGATGAGCCTGCCGGCGGTGACACCGTTACCGAAGTAGTAGTTGCTCCAGCCCTCAGGCTTCATCTCGAGGAGACCCTCGCGCTGCCGGAGTTCCTCCATGCAGTATTTCCACTGCGTGGTCCATCGCATGCGGTAGTAGGCGTCGATGATGTCATCGATGTCGTCGCCCTTCGCCTCGCGCTTCTTGAGGCGGTGGCTGTCCGGGAGCATGCCGTAGTTCGGGAACTGCTCGCATACGCTGTAGGAACAGACGACGGGCTCGTCATCCCGATCCCGGAGGAAGTCGATGAGCTCCTCCCATCCCATTCCTTCGCGCAGGACGCCTTCTGACCTGCCCGAGACAATGATGGCGGCAAGCCAGTTGCGGTTGGGGCCGTCGACCCAGCAGTGCAGCTCGCACTGGCCATGCAGGCGGGCGAGCAGTCTCACCGCGTCACTTCCGTCTGACAGCGCTGTATTGCCTGCCATGTCCGAGATGTCCAGTTCGCTGCTCCCGTCCGATAGATTGCAGCCTCCGAACGAGCGCGAGCCGGTGATGTAGTAGCGGACTTCCTGCCACGGGGCGCGCTTCCAGAAGTCAGGCAGGTAGGGGCGCAGCATCTCGATACCTGCCTCCTCTCCGCCGAACGCATCCCACATCTTGTCGCGGCAGACGAAGTCCGCGTGATGACGTTCGGATCCTGCGATGTCAACGGTGCCGCTGGGGCTATGGAAGTGGATTTGGGACATGTGGCCTGTTAAATCGGTAGGAGTCCTCGGAAGTCTCAAATCGGGGCGCAGTTATGTCAATAGAATTTAGAATTGGATGATCTGCGATGAAGCGTATGGCTAGAACCTGCGTGGCCTAACAGGGGTATCGGGTTCATAGCTTTGGGGGACGGGTTGGGGTTCTACTTCAAACCTTCTCACTTTGCCGCCCTTCTGGATTTCCTCAAGCGCCTTATCGAGAGGGTAATTAGGAGAAAAAGGGTCGTCCCTTGGTAAGGGTGTGTGTCCTTGGTAGTCATGGCGGTGATCGACTTTCGGCTGGTACTGGGGCTGGTTTCTGTGACAGTGGTAACCTCCGCGCTTGCGGTCGTGGTGGCAGCCTTTGCGGTCGAGGCCGCCAGAATGCGCATAGCTTTCTGAAGTGAAAAGCAACATCGATATGGTGAGAAAGCACAACTGTCTTATCATGGAGTTCCCCGTTTCTTTGCCACATCTTGCAGAATGGCTGAACGGTTGGGAAACGCCGGTGGTTTTGGCCATCGCAGAAGTGGTTTGATGCAACTTCGTGTCCTATCCTTGATGAATAGGGAGGCCGATATGGCAGCAAAGAGCATCAAGGAAATCGCGCTGGGCATCGGCGTGGAGGTGACGTCGGCAGTTGAGGAGGGAAACTTCCGGGCGAGAAATGTCTACAAGCGGATCGGAAACTTGGCGGAGACCTTCGTCTGGGGCCTCGAGACGGACGGGCTGGCGGCTATCGTGGGTGCTAATCCTGACCTCCTCGAGCGCAGAATCCCCATCGACTCCTGGGAAAGCTACAAGGATGCGCTGAAGGAGAGTCTCAGGCGGGCGCTCATCGAAGAATGCGTCGGCTACAGGGATTCCGCCGAGGCATTCATCATCCGTGGAAAGGTCATCGATTCCATGAGGAAGTTCATGGAGAGGCTGAGGGAGATGGCCGACCGCGGGGTGCTCTCTTCGCACACAGTCGACAACATGTCAGTCTTTGTCGACCGCATCGTGGAACGGAGGGTGCTGGACGACATCGACAGGGATCTGTTGAAGCCGATCGTGACGCAGATGGGGGTAAATGCGCTGCGTCTGCGTAACCGCTTCTGCGCAGCGACCGGGATCAGCCTCGATCAAATGCAGGATCCGCTGCTCGACACGATAGATGACCTGTCATTCCTGGTGGAACGCAGCCAGCAGGTCCTCCTGAACGAGATCGAGGAGGAACTTCGCGAACTAGAGCCTGAACGGCATCTTATGTGCTGAACAATCCGACAGAGCGGTAGGCGGGGAACTTCGTTAGGAAGCGCTCCAAGTCTCAGCGCCATAGCCGCAAGGCGGCCGTCGATGAAGCGTTGCGGCAGAAACCGTATATGGTGGGGATTGCACTCGATGATCGCCTCGCAGGCTTCCCGCGTGGTGGCGTAGGTGTCGTAGGGCGAAGGATTCGGGGTCGGCTCGTTGGGCATCAGGTTCTCCATCGGCTTTGGCCAATGGTGGGATTCGGCATCACGTGCTACAAGCGGAAGATCGATAAACTTTCGAGGCAGATTGTGAAAAGGTGGTTCAGGGACATCAGGAAGCTTGCGGACGACACCGTTCTGCTTCTCGACGTGGAAGGCGACGGAGGCCTGGACGGGGGCGTCCCCGTTGAGACGTCGCTGATCGAGGTCGACAGCGGCAAGTACGTCGCCGAGCATCGCTGGCTCGTGGATCCGGAGGTGCCTATCAACAAGAGCGCCACCTGGGTGCACGGCATCACCGACGAGATGGTCTCAGGATGCCCAGCGATGGAGGATGTCGCTGACGAGATCGTTGAACTCATCCGCGGCCGCACGGTCATTGGCCTGTCGATCGAGAATGACCTGAAGATGCTCCGCAAGAAGATCCCCGGCATCGACTTCATGATGGGCAGGATCGTTGATGTCTCGCGCATGTCCTACCTTGCTCCCTCAGGACGAAAGAACATGGGCCTCGACAATCTCTGCACCGATCTCGGCATCGACATGTCGACGGATCTGATGCCGTTCGGCGACCGCAGCCGACGTCATGGTGCGAGTGCTGACGCCTGGCTTACCGGACGATGCTTCTTCGCGCTCATCGACCGGATCCGCGATGCCGACGATGCGGTGGCCAAGGAGGCGAGCCTGAGGGGATTTCTGCAGATGCCTCCTTCCCGCGAGAAGCTGCTGCGCCAGGAGTTGGAAGATCTCGGACTTCCGGTGCCGACAGGGAGGCTGCCATGACTGTCGTGAACGAGAAGAGCATCCTCTGGGCCAAGCGTTCGGCCGTCTATACGCTCTCGCAGCGGGCGGTGAGCACGGAGGCGCTTAGGAAGAAGATCGTCGAGCGTGCCGGCCGGAAGTTCGAGAACATCGAGGAGGCGGAGGCGCGCGCCCTCGCGGATGCCGCCATCACGTTCTGCACCGAGAACGGATTCCTCAACGACGAGCTGTTCGCCGAATACCGCGTTGCCGAAGGTGTCCGGAAGGGCCACTCCAAGCGCAAGATCGCTATGAATCTGGCTGACAAGGGCATCGCGCGCGAGGACGCCCAGTCGGCGGTGTCCGAACTTGAGGACATGGAGGCGGCGCTCAATCTGGCCAGGAAGAAGGGCTACGGCCCGTGGAGACGGGTAGAGGCCGACCAGAAAAGGATCGCCAAGGAAGCTGCCGCATTTGCACGGAACGGGTTCTCCTCCGAGATCACATGGAAGGTGATCCGAATGCCAGAGAGTGATGTCGATGAACATGGATAGTCAGCTTCATGAGAACAGCGAACAGTAGGTGATCCTGTGTTTTTCGTACTCTTTCGCATCAACCTTCAGCAGTGAAGAGCCAGGAGCGGGAATGGTGTCCCAAAACAGGGACTCGCCATCATCGTCTTCGAGGGACAGCAGAGCGTTGTTGTTGGCGTCGGTACCTTTGTACTGCGCGCAGCGTCCCAGTAGTGAGTTATTAGCCGCCCTGCCGTCGATAGTTGGATTTATGTGAGCTAGTACCTTGACGAAATCGCCTGGCTTTAGAACGCGACCTAGAAAATCCGTAGACCACGGAAGAATTGTGGTTGGAACAACGGGTTTTATCGCTCCCATGACTGCAATGTTCGAACACATGTGAGCCAAGCTGTCAGTTGAGATGATGAGATCACCTCCGATGCGAAGAGCAGAGGGAGGCTCAGATGATATTTGCGGCTGCCTGATTGCGACATCTCCTGAGATATTGCCGATCCCGCAAAACTTGTCGATCGCACACTGCGTCGCCTCGACCTGGTCTGCTTTGAGTACCGAAGCGATGGTGGGCATCCACGTGTCAGCGAGTTCAAGTGTGGAGCATTCAAGGTACAACGGAGCCTTAGCTACATGGCTATTCGCAATGAATATTTTGCCTGTAACCGACAGAGATTCTGGAAATCTGACGTTGTCTCCGTTCACGACATGTAGATCACCACGAAGGCAGAGCTTCTTCGGCATGTTTCTGAATGAGTGGGATCGGCCATCCGTTGAATAAAGAAATGTATCTCGTGGAACCTGATAGGTCTTTGACCACTGTTCCGACGCGAGGAGTCTTGCAACGGCTGCCGTATCTCCAGTGCCGAGCGTGTCGGGGTCATAGCCTATTGTCTCGACTTGCTTTGTAACGATGTTGACAATGACGCTTGCAGCGACAGTGTCATTGGCGCGAACAATATTCAGAATGCGATATTCAGGTGAACTTATTTTCGCCGCGGCATCGTATTTGTTGAGGCATCCAGTCTTTCCTGAGATGACCGAGCCGGCGCTCATCACTCTGCATTCATAGCCATCATCAAGATGGCTATAGAGGTCGGGACGCCTCGGAATAAGGTCGGCGGCGACATGCTGTGATCTTTGTTCAGGCGTAAGTTTTGGAAATGCGATGATGTTGTTACGGTTCATTTTCAACTCAATGAAGAGACAGGGCCGCCATAGCGTATGACATCGAACTGTCGGCGGGGATATTGATGCGGTAATTTTCTGCCTTAGCCGCGATAACGGCCAATATGTTCTGCCGACGGTTCGATTTGGTGTGAGTGTCGGTTGTGGACTGCAATCCCACAAACAACATTCTGGATGACCGTTATGTCTCGATAGAGGACTACGAATAATGCGCCATCAGTCCGAAAGGCATGTCCAGCACCATCTTCAGGAAGCCCGGGGAGCGCTAGGCGATGCCGGAATCCCTCACAGCCTCCACTACACCAAGTTGGGATGGCCCTACATCCGGTTCGAGTGCCCGCACTATGATGGCCCGGTGTCGGTCCAGTACCGAGAGATGATCCGGGACAGGAAGACCAAGGAGATCACCCGGGAAGCGCACTACCTTGTCTTCTTCCAGATGAAAGACGGCCGCCAGGGGACCCGCAGTTGCCCCGATCTCGAGGCCCTGATGGACAAGCTCGGCATCGATGGGGACAGGATCGCTGAAGGGCGCGCCCAGCGCGATCATCTGTCCCAGCATGACCGGGCGGTGTCGGTGGTGGATCCGCTGCAGGAGGCATCTCTTATGGCTTCGATGCGGCGCTGACATGTCTGCGTCGCATCGAGTCTCGCTATTGCACAAGGCTCGCGGAGCGTGAAGGCAACAAAGAATGCCTCAGGTCGCAGGTGCGTTCCCCGCTTCGTATTCTTCGATGAGGCCAGTCAGGATCGCCACCGCTTCACGAATATCGGCATCGTCTGCCTCCTCTTCCAGGTGAGCTGATGCTCCGGCCTCGATGGCGACCGCCGCATGCCAAGGCAGCTTGACTGTCTCACTGTCAGACTCCCCACGCACGCCAGTGGCAAACTCATAGGCAATCCTCTCGTCTGCATCAGGGGCGTTCTCGTAGATACCTTCAAGGAACCCGCTCTCGAAGTCCTCGTACCAGTCAACATAGGTGTCGAAGAGCGTCTCGGCGCATCCTCGAGTGAGTTCGACGTGATCCATTGTTCGTGCCCTGCTGACGATGCGCCAGCCTACATTAGGCACAAGCAAGGAACTCTCCAGGCTCCTGCCGTCAGCGCGATGAATGGTTGACAGGACTCGCCAATGACCCGACCGTTTCAGGGTCAACGAATCCTTGGAGCGGCAATGAACTTCCTCGCGAACATCCCCTTCGACCCTAAGACGGTGAAGCCGTCTTTCGAACTCGAGCAGACTGCTCTTTCGGTCGGATACTCCCGGATTTCAGGCATCGACGAGGCGGGCAGAGGCCCGCTCTCGGGGCCGGTGGTGGCCGCGGCCGTGGTTCTGGATCCCGGCAACATCCCTGCTGGATTGAACGACTCCAAGAAGCTGTCCGCTGCCAGGAGGCGCGCGCTGTTCCACGAGATCATCAAGGTGGCTGACGTCGGCGTCGGAATCGTCTCGGCTCGCGAGATCGACCAGGTCAACATCCTGCAGGCGACGTTCCTCGCCATGGCGCGTGCTGCGGCTAACCTTGCGGATCCTGCCGAGTTCCATCTCATCGACGGCGACAAGCGGCCTCCGGCGCTGTTCGACGCCTCTGCCGCGATCATCAAGGGTGACGCACGATCGCTGTCGGTGGCTGCGGCATCGATCGTTGCGAAGGTCACCCGAGACCGCATCATGGAATTGGCGGAGATGCGCTGGCCCGGGTACGGCTTCGCCAAGCACTCCGGATACGGTACCAAGGCGCATCTCGATGCCATTGCCGAACTCGGCCCCACTCCGATCCACCGTATGTCCTTCGCGCCCCTGAAGCAGGCGGCGTAGCCTATCCAGCAAGAAAATCGCCCCGCTGTTTGCGCTGGAACAAACAGCGGGGCGATCGCCGATGGTGCCGGCAGCCTGCGCGTCTCAACGTCGAGGAAAACGAA
>Ga0065721_10006671_pt1 | contig 12226 bp, 11 predicted proteins | sample Mesricmetagenome_FD_59108 | JGI IMG/M metagenome (GOLD analysis project Ga0065721, IMG submission 59108) | Mesophilic microbial community from rice straw/compost enrichment Sample: eDNA_1 v2 (version 2) | ecosystem: Engineered > Solid waste > Grass > Composting > Bioreactor | place: USA: Davis... | reverse complement strand
GGCTGAATTCGCCGATGAATATCTGAAAGGTAAACGTGATTTTCCGCAGAAAATTCCCGTGAAAGTGGAACTCGTAACGTCGGAGAACGTTCATCGTTACGGCGATTACGGGAAAAAATAACGCGGAGCTTGTGAGCGGATAATGAAAGCCGCACCAACCGAACCCGAATGATTCGCCGCGCTATCAGTTTCCAAAAGAATCTTCGCCGATGAAGCGTGTTTTGGGTTGGTTCATTGTCGCAGTTGTAGTCGCCGTGATTTTCTGGCGGTTTCCGCTTTTTCGCGTGGTTTCATTACAGGAAGCTGCCGCAGCCAAAGCGACAAAAACGTTCAATGCGACCGAGTTTGCGGAGGGATTCTGGAACACGCGATTGATGCAGTCGCTGGAGCGAGCCGTATCCGCGGAAAAATTGTTAACCGGGATTCGGAACAATCCGGCCGACGCGAAGAAAAATTTTGGTCGTACTCTGGGCGTAAGTGAAAGCTATACGTTTTTTGTTGCGGGACACGGACGTGTTGTGGCTGCAAACGAAGATGAAGTGCAGTTGGTCGTCTCCGAAGGCGCAACGGAGGCCGAGGTTTCGTTGCAGGTCGGATTATTGTTCAACAGCGCAGTACGCGACGGAACGGGTTTGCTGAACGTGAGTGATTATCCGAATTCACAGGATTTCAACGCAATTTCAGAAGCATTGAATCGCATCATTGAAGAACGGGTTCAGCCGCCGTTACGCGAGCAAGCACAAGTCGGACGCATAGTGCGATTCGTCGGTTGCGCGGAGGTTAATCACGAGGAAACCGATCTCAAACCGCTGAAAATCGTTCCCATCCAGGCGAGCGTCGAATGAAAATGCCATCGCGCGAAATCTTGCTGCGCTTTCAGTCGCTTCTGGCGCTGGTGGGCATGATTTTGTTTTTGAGCTGGCACGAGCCGAACTTCCTCACGCTGGCGAACTGGCAGAACATTCTTTTGCAAATTTCGGTCAATCTCTGTCTCTCCATCGGAATGACGCTCATCATTCTGACCGGCGGAATTGATTTGTCGGTTGGCGCTATTCTCGGGCTGTCGGGAGCGGTGGCAGCGGGTGTTTTGAAAAACGGTCTGGCGTTGCCGGCGCTCGGTGTGCAATTGCAATTCACGCCGTTTGGAGCGGTGATTGCCGGAATCGTCGTCGGCTTGGTGTTGGGCTGGTTTAACGGAATCGCAATTACGCGATTTCGATTGCCGCCGTTTGTAGCGACGCTCGGCATGTTGAGCATCGGGCGCGGACTCACGATGTTGTGGACGAATGGATTTCCCATCACCGGCCTTGGCGCGACGTTTGGATTTATCGGGGCGGGATTCTGGTTGGGCGTGCCGACGGCGATCTGGATTTCCGCTTTGCTGGTGGTCGTTTTTTACGTGGTGGCGAAACATTCGGTGTTGGGTCGCTACATTTACGCGGTGGGCGGCAGTGAACGCGCTGCGAGTTTCTCCGGCGTAAACACCAATCGCGTCAAAGTCTGGGTTTACACGTTGGGCGGTGGATTGGCGGCAGTCGGCGGACTGATTTTAACCGCGCGACTGGATGCGGCTGATCCAAAAGCCGGACTCGGTTATGAACTCGATTCAATCGCCGCGGTTGTCATTGGCGGAACGTCATTAAGCGGCGGACGTGGCTCAATCTGCGGAACGGTCCTCGGTTGTCTGATTATTGGCGTGCTCAACAACGGACTCGTGCTGTTGGAAGTGTCGCCGTTCTGGCAGCAGGTGATTAAAGGACTGGTGATTATCGCCGCCGTTGCGTTGGATAAAGCCGGAACGAAAAAGGAATAAGTATTCGCGCGTGCTTAATCGAAGCTTTGGAAGCGACGATTGGCTTTCTTCTCTGAGCGACGGGCCTTTTGAGCGAGGATGCGTTCTTTTGCGGCGCGGCTGCGTTTTCGTTTGTGACGACGTTGTTTGGCAATCGCCGCTTTCTTCGCTGCAGCTTTGGCGGCGCGATCGGCTTCGATTTTATCGAGCAGGAGTTTTCGCGCGATGAAACGATTCAGACCTTGCTGACGCGTTTCCTGACATTTCACCTGGGTGCCCGTCGGGCGATGCAACAGCATGACGCACGTGGCGACTTTGTTGACGTTCTGACCGCCGTGACCGCCGGAGCGGACGAACGTTTCTTCGATGTCCGCTTCGGTCACGCCCAACGCGGCCATGCGTTGCGCGAGCTGGGACTCTTTCTCACTGCTGACAGCAAATGCGGCCATGGCAGGAACATCGCCGAATCGCCACAATTTGTCAGTCGCGAAACCGATTCACTTCCGCGTGCGACGGCGAGAAACTTCCGGTCATTTTCGGCCAACGTCTCCGCGAGTTTTTTTCGTTTCGGGCTGACCGTTCCACCCGCGGATAATTTCGGCGCGATACGGTGGTTGGCCATGGGCCAAGCACGGTTGTAGCAAAAACGGGCGGAGCATAACACTCGGTGGGGCGAGGCTACTGACGAGCCGATGTCCCTCGCCCGCAGGAGCAGGACTTGAAAAGTTTGGGAAATGCGAAAGGAGTTCGACCGAAGGTGAAGGCTCGCGAGGACGCTCGCCCCACCGACGGGCGCGGTGGTGATGCAGCGCGAAGCGAACATAACCTTTAACCACTGAGGCACAGAGACACAGAGATACGGTAGCGCCGTAGGCGCGGCATCTTTGTAGAACCGAAACGGAATTGAATCCAAGCTCGGTCAGGAGCGGCATCATCCCCCTCATCCGTCCTACGGACACCTTCTCCCCATCGGGAGAGAAGGACGGGATGAGGGGCGCAAAAACGGCCTACAAAGATTCCGCTCCTGACGGAGCTAGGCAAACGCCAGACGCCGCGTTCAAGCGGTCGGTACTCAAATTCAGATTGCGATCTCCGGAGCAACAGATCGTTTGGGTTCAGTAGAGCCAAGCAGGGTTGTGGCAGAAACCACCGGGAGTGCAACACCCGGGCAGTTGCGGCGTCACTGCGTTGTTGGAGGACCGTTCTGTAGCGAGATGGAGCTTGCGTAGTTTGAATCAAAACCTAGATTGCGAACCAGCATGCTGACGCTTGCACATCCGCCCATTGTCGAAGCCGTTCTGGATATTGAGTGTGATATGCCACCCGGCCTAGATTTGGCTACGCTTCAACAACCGTCGCGCGAAGCCCTTAAAGCCGAGTATCCCCAATTCAGAAAACAGGTGGTCCAAGTCCACAAAGTCGAGAATGAATGGCCGCCCAAAATCACGCTCACCGAAGCTCTTGATGGATTACATTTCCGCACCGGCGATGAAAAGCAACTAGTTCAGGTGCGGCGCACTGGTTTTTCGTTCAATCGACTTAACCCTTACACGACGTTGGATGATTATCTTCCGGAAATTAAGCGGACGTGGAGCATTTTTGTCGAAATCGCCAGACCGGTTCTAGTACGTCAGTTGCGGCTGAGATACATCAATAAGATTGTCATACCGATCAACACTACCTTCGATTTAAAAGAGTATTTTAAGATCGGGCCTCGATTGCCGGACGACAAAACTATGGATATTGCTTCTTTCCTCAATCAGTGCACGGTGGAGGAACGGGACACTGGAAACTTCGTGAACATTGTTCTAACGTCTCAACCATTCGAAAATGAAGGTGCCCCGTTCATCCTTGATATCACCGCTTTACGTACCGAGAAAATCCAAGTGGAAGATTGGACTTTGCTCGCTGACCGAATTGGGCTATTAAGAGGAACGAAGAACCGGGTTTTTGAGAAAAGCCTTACCGACAAATGTCTGACCCTATTTCAATAACAGTTGGCGCCTGCTGGCTCACTTACGCGGCCGCCCAGTGCTATGGACGTGGTGGCAGTGCGGTAACGAAGGAAGCGCGCGATGTTTGCCAGGCTGCATTCACAATTGCAGAGCACGCGGAGCGCTCGCAGGCTCTTTTTGGAGATAAGACGAAGGCGATTTCGGAATTGAGAACATTAGCTTCTGAATGTTCTTCCGCCGGGTGGGACGGAGATTCTGCAGAGCCGTTGAACACGATTGCTGTCCAACAAGCGGAGTGGTTTGTTCGCTTGCTACCGTCTGACATTCCAACTCCCGAGTTTGCTCCAAATGCTGACGGCGATGTGTCGCTGGATTGGATTGATTCGAAGAGCAGGATTTTCTCTGTGATCATTGGGCCGAGCAACCGCATTGCTTATGCTTGGCTGGATGGTACTGATTCCGGTAATGGCGTTGCACAGTTCGATAATCCGGGAATTCCAAATCGTATCCTGGAGGGCATTCGAGGAATCATGGGCCATGGAGCTACTTCCCTCAGGGCTGCCTAAAATTGTGGGGAATGACGAGGACCTGGCAAGGTTCCTTTGTTCGCGAGGCGAATTCAACTCAACGATGGTTAAGCCAGCAGCTTTTCTTCCAAATCCTAAAGACGGTACGAAGTCAGTTTCTCGCCACGGAAAGGAACCCTTTGAAGGCCTCAAGCAACTCGGGCGAGAGTACCTTAAAGACCGCACTGTCTATGGAGCGGCAATATTCAAGGCTCACCAGGTTCGCGCCGCCAAATTGGAGGTTGTGGCGATAGAACCTCCACTGCGGCACGCTCAGATAGAACGCTGGCCGAGAGTAGAAAGTGATCCAGAACTTCAGAAGGCAAAGTGCTTGGAGTGCGCGCTGTTGATCAGCCGCCATGCTGAGTTGGTGCGATTTGAATTCTAGGCGTGCCGAGGTGCAGTCGCTAATTTGGTTTTGTTTCCACTGTGAGCCTGGCCGAGAGGTCAATGCGATCCGGCAGTTCGCCGAAGTCGTAGAAGCGATGCTCCACCTGGTCACCGCGCACGATGACGATGCGCAAGCCGGATTTGCCGCCGCCCAGCGGCTTGCCGACCGGTCCCGTGGTCACGGCTTCAAGATCGCCAGCGCGGGCCAGGGCGTTGCGGTGATAGTGGCCGGAGAAAAGATGTTTCACGCCGAATTCCTGAAACAGGCCAAGATAGGCAGCGCGGCGCGCGCGCGGGATGTTGAAGTATTCATCCGGCTCATCGGCGGCTTTCAGAAACCAGGGATGATGCGCGAAGATCACGATGGGCTGCGCCCGGCTCTGGCGGGCCCGCGCCAGTTCCGCCCGCAGCCAGCGTTCCTGCGCGGCCAGTTGATTCGTGGCTTGCTGCGGCGAATGAATGACCACCGAGTTGAGCACGATGCCGACGAAGTTCCCATGGCGGAAGGAATAGTGGTCGGGCCCGAAGTGATTGGTGTAAACGCCCAACGCGGCCGGCGTGGGAGCATTTTCTACGTCGTGGTTGCCGACAACATTGTAAACCGGAATGGTGGAATCTACCCGGCGCACGATGCGCTGAAACTCGGCGATTTGAGCGGCATCGCCCGGTTGGTTCACGAGGTCGCCGGTAATCACGACAAACGCCGGACGCAGCCGATTGATCGTGGCCACGGCGAATTCGAAGTTGGCGGTCTCCTGGGCGAAATCCCTGTTGGTGGTGAACATGCCAAACTGCGGGTCGCTGAGCTGGATGAAGAAGAAAGGATCGGCGGCTCTAACCACATTCGGCGACAGCAGCAGGACGAGGCTGAGGCAGACAGCGAAGTTGGTGTATCGTTTCATGAGAGGTTCAGAGTTTGCGCCAAGATTACGCTCCGGGCCGGGAGTGGACGATAAGCCGTCCATGCTTCGAGTCTACGCGGTCGTCGACAGAGGGCAAGTTCCGGCAGCGGCGGAAGTTTGAGCTGCGAAATTTCAGTCTTTCGCTAACCCCGGATGCGCTTCGACGCCGTGGGGCGTCACTTTGTTTTTCGACGCTTCCACTTTGATGTAATGCAACACCACCGGGGCGAGAATCATGCCAGGAATACCCATCAGCTTTTCGCCGATTACAATGCCGAGCAGCGTCAGCCACATCGGATTTTTAATGCGATCGCCGATAATCTTGCTGTTCAGGAAATATTCGAGTTTGTGGATGATGACGAGATACGCGAGAGCGATGAGCGCCATTTTGGGGCCGTTCGGCATCGTGAACGCCACGCCACAAATCAGCGTGTTGCTGATGATGTTGCCGATGATGGGCAAGAGGCCGCACAGAAACGTCGCTGCAATCAGCGTGGTTGCGTAATTGAAGTTGTTCCAAATCAGAAACACCGCAGTAAGACTGGTGTTAATGGCCGAGATGACAATTTGCGCTCCGATGACGCGCGAAAAGCTGCGATAAAATGTCTGCACTCGCGCGCCGAGTTCGCGCACAACGGTGGCGTACAAGCTGTCCGGCACTTCCTGAATATCCGCTTCCGTGCCCCAGCGCGCGCTGAGAAACATGCTCACCGCCACGACGAGACCAATCAGAAACATCGCGATCTGCAACACCGCCGTGGTGAGGTAGCGACCGAAGTTGGCGATACGTTCCCTGGATTCCTGAATCAACAAGGTTTTCGCGCTCGCGTAATCGGTGAACGGCAGTTCGATGTTTTTCTTTTCCGCGTAATTGACGATGGCCGGAATGGCTTCGTTAGCGATGTTGGGTAACGTCCTTTGCGCACGATTGCACACAAAGATCAATCCCCAGATCACGCCCACGACCGCGATGCAATACAGCACGACGCCGATGGATTTGTTATTGCCAAAGCTGAATTTCTGCAACGCGAAGTATCCAAAGAGCACCGTCAACACCATTGTGCTCAGGTGCAGCCAGCCGATCAGCGCCAGCATCAGCGCCATCAGGCCGTAGGAAATTCGCGTGGGCAGCGGAACAATCATCGTCAACGAATGCGCGTCAACAGCCAGTCCCGCAACTCAGAAATTTTCAGACGCTCCTGTTTGCCATCATCGCGGTAGCGCAGCGTCACCGTGTCGAGTAACTCCGGTTTTTCGCCGAGTGTATCGAAATCAATCGTCACGCAGAACGGTGTGCCGATTTCATCCTGACGCGCGTAACGACGGCCAATCGAGCCGCTGTCGTCGTAGAACACATTCATCCACGGACGCAACAGGTCGCGCACGGCGAGCGCTTTCTTCACCAGTTCCGGCTTGTTCTTGAGCAACGGCAACACGGCGACTTTAATCGGCGCCACGCGTGGATGAAACTTCATCATCACGAGCGTCTCGCTCTTGCCTTTGTCGTCGGTCTTGGTGGTTTCCGTGTAAGCGTTCGCAATGAGCGCGAGAATCAATCGATCCGCGCCGGCGCTGGGTTCAATGACGTGCGGAATGTATTGGCCCTTGGCCAGACCGTTTGCGTCTTCCGTCGCCTGCTTCGCAGCGGCTTCCTCGGCGACACCCATTTTCGTCAGATACTTTTTGCGATTTTCGTAGTAACGCCGCCAGAGTTCGTCCTGTTTTTCCTTCGGCAATTTGCCCCACGCAGTGCGCAATTCTTCATCGAACACCCCCATCGGCTTACCGGAGAAACGTTGGTGCTGCGACAAATCGAAATCGCTGCGCGCGGCGATTCCTTCAAGCTCTTCGCCTTTCAATTCGCCGTTCTCGTCGCGTTTACTGAACGGAAACTTGAACAGAATATCCGTCGTGGCGCGGGCGTAGTGCGCGAGTTCTTCCGCCGTTTGAATGTGGAAACCGAGTGTATCGCGCGACAGCCCGATGCTTTCGTAGAAACGCACGCGCTCTTCGACCCAATATTGATGCCACGCCTGCCAGCCCCAATTCGGCTGCGGCTCGCCGGGATGACCGGTCGTCGGAACGGTGGCCACACTACCGTGAATCGCTTCGATGGCTTCATCGGGCTTGATGAAAAATTCGAGTTCCATCTGTTCGAATTCGCGCGAGCGGAACGTGAAATTGCGCGGCGTCACTTCGTTGCGAAATGCTTTGCCGATTTGCGCGATGCCGAACGGCACTTTTTGGCGCGACGTTTCGAGCACGTTTTTGAACTGCGCGAAAATGGCCTGCGCCGTTTCCGGACGGAGATACGCGACGTTGTCTTCGCTTTCAACCGGCCCGACGTACGTTTTGAACATCAGGTTGAATGGCCGCGGTTCGGTCAGTTCAGTAGAGCCGCATCCGGTGCATTTTGTTCCGGCAGGAAGACTGAATTTGCCATTGGCATCTTTGCTCAGCGTTAATCCCTGTTCTTCGCAAAGCTGATCCGCGCGATGGCGTTTCTTGCACTTTTTGCAATCGCACATCGGATCGCTGAACGTATCCACGTGGCCGCTGGCTTTCCAGATGGCGGGCGACATGATGATCGTCGCGTCGAGGCCGACCACATCCTCGCGTTCGCGAGTCATGGTGTTCCACCAGAGTTCTTTGACGTTGCGTTTGAGTTCCGCGCCCATTGGGCCGTAGTCCCAAAAGCCATTGATGCCGCTGTAAATTTCGGATGACTGATAAATGAATCCTCGCCGTTTGCACAGCGACACGATCTTCTCCATTTGCAGATTTTCTTTGGACTCGGCCATAAAGCAGCGGGCAGTGTTCGGGATGCCCGNGNCGATGTCAAGGTGAGGGCAAACCGGCNAATCCGCGCGAACAAAGGCGTTTCAATGCACGAAATGGACCNGACTGTGTTGCGGAAATCTTCNCGGACGGAAATTATCTATACCGCGAAAGCGCCGAAGAGGGCCCGCATTTCTTCGTCAACCATTGCCGGGTCGCTCAACGTGTTCGCGATTTCATCGCGCAAGAGCTGGCGATATCGCTTGCGCAACCGGTGCACCGCCACGCGTACTGCGCCTTCTTCCATGCCGAGAGTTTTGGCGATTTCGCTTTGGGCCGTTTCGCTTTTACCTGCAGCGAGGAATACCTTGAGTTGTTCGAACAACTTTGCTTTGCCATCTGCCGCGCATTCCGCCTGCAAACGTTCAATCACTTTGCTCAATAACGCCAATGCCCACTCGCGATCGTACGCCTGATCGGGACTTGGCTCAGCCTGGGCGGCGACTTGAAATTTCGTGTCGGCCGTTTCCCAATCGAGTGAAAGCGCAGTTTCGCCGCCACCGCGTTTGAGACGCTGAGTTTTTCTCCAATCGTTGATGAGAAAGTTTTTCAGCGCCGCCAGAAGAAAGGCGCGAAACCGACCGCGTTCCGCGCTTAAGCCTTCGAGATAATTCTTGGCCAGGAATCGCTCGAAAAACGCCTGAACCAGATCTTCGGCGTCTTCTTTTGTGTGGCCGCGCCGCCGCACGTACGCATAAAGCGGAAACCAATAGGTGCGACAGAGTTGTTCGAGCGCGAGATCGGATTGCGGCGTGTGCCGTTGTCCGGCAGCCAGCACGACCGTCCAATGCGTCGTGGCGAAGATGTCGCCCGGCGCGCTGGATGGTTGACTGGAATGTTCGGAGGTCAAACCTGCGCTATTTTAACCACGGATGGACACGGATGAATACTGATTTGAAACGTAAGGGGGCGATCACTCACGAACTGAGCTAGCGTTTGCTTTCAAGCGCTTCCAGTGCCGGGTCGCTTCGAATCGCTTGAATCAACGATTCGGCACGGGCCCGGGTGTTTGCTTCATAAAGACTGTTGGTCGCGTTCGTGTACGAAAGATTACTCAGGGCGATCGGCAAAGCAGCGATGGCTTCGTGCCCGTTGAACTTTCCCTGATGGATGCCATTGGCAATGGCAGCGGCGGCGTTGTCGCGAACCCAGAAAACATTATTTGTGAGAGCCTTCAACAAGGTGGGAAGCGCATCCCGACCAATGCCGGCAAGTGCACTGGGAACGTAACCGGGGGTTACTTCGAGAAGTTCTTCAAGTTGAGGGATGGCCGGTTTGGCGCTGACCCCAAGCGCGTCAAATGCCCACGTCGCCTGACGCGCTCGTTCGTCTGTTGACCGCGCATCCTGCCGCTCATACTTGATTTGGAGGGGATTGCTTGCGCCGAGATCAACGAGAAGAAACGGGATTGCGGTCGTGCCCATTTGCTTGATGGCTTTCTGCGCCCGGGCTCGCTTTTCCGCCGGCTGGTCGTAGTCAATGTCGGAGAGCCAGTCTAAAAGCGTCCGCCCTTCAGACGCCGGTTCGCTGGGGGGGAACTGCTGGTCGCTTGCGAAGAGATTCGATAGCTGCTTGCTGCGTGGCGCGCCTTTGTCGTGCGACTTGTTTGAGCCGGTGGGTTTCCCACGCGGCGACTCCCAAGCCAGCAACAAACAGCATGGTGAGGAGAGCCATTCCCAGCTGTCGTGCAACGCCACGCGACAATCGCCAGAAACTCAGCGGCAGCAACACTGTGCCCAGCCACGAAAGAGCCACGACCACAAACTCGCTCAGGGACGGATTCCATTTGAAGCTTTGTTGGCCCATGGCGTGCAGAAAGAAAATTGCAAAGCCCATCACCGGCAATGCAGCTATGAGTCCGCTGATCGCACCGAGTCGACGTAGGGTCTGGTGTATGCGGTTGGAAGCGTGATGTTTGGTTACGAATGCCCCCACCAACGAGGCAAAACCCGCTATCACAAACGAGCCGATAACCCATCTTCCCGGAACGCGCCCGGCCAGCAATTCACCCAGTCCGCTTAAAACCAGCGCTCCAGCGTATGTCATCGCGATGGTGAAGGAGAATTCCGGTAACGTCGCAGCCTGTTCCGTTGCGGGCGAAGCGGCCGTTGCTGACGGGCGAGAGGCTGTTGCCGGCACGATTCTGCTGAGCGCGAGGAACAACAAGGTCACGATGGAGGCTGCAATGCCAAGTGGTACAGCGATAACGGCGCCGATGAACAAGTTCAACGTGCGATTAGGGCGGGCGGCTTGCAGCGGCGGAACGGCCCGTTCGACAATTTCGATCCGATAGTAAGTCGGCTCATCCGCGGCAACGAGTTCACCAGGTCGCACCAGTTTAGGTGCCCTTTGATAGCCTCGCACCTGGTCGCTGTGAAAGTCCCGGTAACTCTCAGCAATGGCATTGGCGATCTCAGCCGCTTCAGAAGGGCTCGGACTGAAGACACGAATGTCCATCAATTCCGAGTTTCGCACCGGGCGTAAGTCCATTTTTTTCCGGAGGACGTTGAGGGCGGCCGAGTTCCTGAGTCTCCAATCGCCCTCATACTTCAGTCCCCACTTCTCGTTCAGGTCGAGAGTTTCGATGACGCGATCGAGAATGATGCCAGACTGGATTAAAGCCATCTGCTTTTCGGTTTCGTAGGGATCGTAGCGTGGAGAAGTGCCGGAGAGCACCAGTCGCTCCATCTTAACGCGGGCCGTCGCGCTGAAGGAATCCGGTATGAGGAAGGTGATGAGTGCAACCACCGCCAGTGTGAGCGCGCCAAGGATTGCTCCCGTGAACACTGAACGAGCAATGGTTGCTCGCCAGTCGACGTTGGCCTTGGCCGCCATGGGCGGAATACCCCGAGGCGCGTCATCGTTGGGGCGAAAGGCTCTGGAGTTCTGCCGCCGTTGCAGCCAGAGTGGCACGCCAACTCCGATCGCGAGCAAGGGCACAAATACCACAAAGTTAAGCCACTGCATATTGGCGAAGACGGTCTTCACCCACGGCAGGAAGAATCGTTCCGCCATCGGGTCATGGGTCATGGCGTCATAGGCATGAACCCCGATGGTTCCACCCCCATACGTCAGATAGCCCAGCGCCCCACCACCGGCGGCAATGAGGCCAATCGCGCCACCGCCCATTGCCGCGAGCAGTCCGATGGCGAGTCCGCCGAAGGAAATGAGTCCCAGTGCCCCGCCACCGATCGCAATCACACCAATCGCCCCGCCACCGAACGCGATGCCGCCCATTGCCATTCCACCGAAAGCGATAACGCCCTTCGCCAAACCGCCGATGGCGATGATGCCTTTGGCGACGCGTTGCCGTCCCGTGACCGGATCAAGCCCCGAAGTCACGTGTACCAGCGGCAGGCCGAAGAGCTTCGTCTTGGAGCGGTAATCCACGCCGCGATACATCCACGCGTGGGAGTGGGGAGGAGAACTGCTGGCGGATTGTGAAGCGGCGATTGTTTCGACCTGCGTTTTGAAGTCGCTCGCCTGTTGATAGCGAAGCTCTGGTCGTTTCTCCAAAGCGCGCAAGACCACTTCATCAAGGCGCACATCAATTGAGACTTTGTTCGACGGCGGTTCAAGCCTTTTGCCGGGCAACTCGCCGGTGAGCATTTGATAAAACACCACGCCCAGGGCGTAAATGTCCGCACGATGATCCACCGCACCGGGCGCTTGAATTTGCTCCGGCGACATGTATTGCGGCGTGCCAATGACCTTGTTGGCGTCGGTGAGCGCTACCCCCTCACCCCGTCCCTCTCCCCCATTGGGGGAGAGGGTGTCCGAAGG